>ODAK010000542.1_pt1 | contig 43297 bp, 31 predicted proteins | sample 1539591 | NCBI WGS metagenome assembly ODAK01 (sample SAMEA3539303, study PRJEB22396) | soil metagenome | biome: tundra; feature: field; material: soil | place: USA | collected 2010-05 | depth 0.15 m
TCGACAGGAGCCGCCTCAGCGCATAAGCCGCTCGCGGCACCCGCCAAACCGAAGGTCACACTCAATGTTCGTGACTTAGGCGCAACCGGCGACGGAAAGACCAAGGACACCCTGGCGCTGCAGCAGACCATTGAGCGCTGTTCGGACTTTGGCGGTGGCGAGGTTGTCGTGCCGGCCGGGAACTATCTGACCGGCGCATTGGCCCTGCGCAGCAATGTTGTGCTCCGGATTGAGGACGGCGCCACCCTCAACGGTTCGCCCGACATGACCGATTACCCGTTCGCCCAGGTGCGTTGGGAGGGCCACTGGATGAAGGGATACATCGGCTTCATTTCTGCAACGGACGCCGAGAACATCGGCATCGTCGGGCCGGGCAAGATCGTCGCCAGTCCAACCATCAGAGGCCGACTGGATCGGGCAACCGGGGTTCGTCTTCCCGCCCTGCTCGAATTCAATAACTGCAAGAACGTCCACGTGGAGAACTGCTACACGCAGCAAGCCGGCATGTGGTCCATTCATCCTGTGTATTGCGAGAACGTCAGCTTTAAGAATGTCGTTGTAAAGAGCGGCGCGGACGGCATCGACGTCGACTCCTGCAAACATGTCATCATCGACGGCTGCGACTTCGACACCGTCGACGATTGCATCTCGCTGAAATCCGGGCGCGGCATTGAGGGGTACACCCTTCTGCGCACCACCGAGGATGTACACATCTCCAACTGCACTTTCAAGGATCAGGCCTTTGCCTGCATCGGCATCGGCAGTGAGACCTCCGGCGGCATTCGCAATGTGCACGTGGACCACTGCAAGTGCCTGGGTGCGGGCACGTTTGCCATCTATATGAAGAGCCGTCCGGGACGCGGCGCGTTTATCGAAGACATCTATATGAACGATCTCGAAGTCTCCGGCGCGAGGAATGGGTTCCTTCGGTTCAACATCCTCAACAGCGGTATCGCGGATACACCGAATCTGGTTCCCGGCGATGAAGGTATTCCGACGATCCGCAACTTTGAGTTCCGGAACATCAAAGTCACCGACGTGCCGGAACTGGTCCATGGCAGCGATATTGATCCGCATAAGCCGCTGGACGGATTCGTGCTGGAGAATGTGACCGGAACCTGCAAGAAGGGCATCTCGCTGGCGAACATCAAAAATGCGCACCTATCCGGCATCAAGGTCACAGGATTTGACGGACCGCTGCTGAGCACCTACAACGTCACGGGGACGGGCCTGGCCGGAGCGAAGCCACTTGATCCGGCCACGATGGCGAAGGTGCCCGACCCGATCCTGCCGCCCGCCACGCCGTACCAGCTTCACTGAGTTGGATTTGACATGTGGATTTGGGGTACCGGATATGAATCGTTCCCGCTCTTCGTTGTGCGCTTGCGCACTGGTGTGAAAAGAACCAGGGAGAGCGCGGGCTGGAACACATAGTACCCACGCGCCAACGTTGCCGTTCGCTGCATAGTCTGCGTTGAAACCGTGGTCGCCGGAGAGATAGAACAATAGCCCCGGTTCTGCAGCGGCTGGAGGTACTTCTTGTCGCCCGTCCACCGGTAGGCCGACCACATACATCAACACCGAAGGCAGCCTGTGGATCGACCGCATCGCCGACGGCGGGGGCTTCAATACCGGCGATCTGCAGCGCGCGCGCCTCGGCGGCATCGTCCTGCAACGCGACCGCATCTATCCCGGCAACGTGGTCGGCTGGCAGTTCGATCAACCTGCATCGGATGAGAGCGTCGCGATTCTCATACCCGACGCAACGCCCGACCACTTCAAAGTCATCGCCTACAACCTCGATGCCGTTCCGGTGAAGGCGCACATGACCGGCTGGGAGATCGATCCGGGCAAGTGGGAGATCACGCAGGGAACGCAAACCGATGCGACCACGGACCCGCTTCAGGGTTGCGTCACTCGCACCGCAGACTTCGAACCCAGTAGCAGCCTCGACGTCACCTTCCCGCCGCACACCACGACCGTGCTCGAACTCAAGCTGGTCGAAAAGGGTGTGCCCTACTGGTCCAGACCCGACCTGGGGATCGATCCCGGCGACGTCAAGGTCGAGGGAAAAACCATGAAAGTCACCGTGCATAGCCTCGGGTCGGTGGATGCTCCTGCATCAAAGGTCGTGCTTCGCGACCGCACGGGCAAGGTATTGGCAGCCGCCAAAGCCGCTCCGCTGAAGGCCCCGCTGGATCTTGTGCCCAAGACGGAAGTGGTGACTCTTGTGCTGTCGGCCAATGCGGATTGGAAGGGCGGAAGCGTCACCATCGAGTCCAGCGGCAATCTTCCGGAGATCACGCAGAGGAACAATCGAGTTCAGTTCTGAAGGAGGGGCAGCAGCTTCGCTTCAACCAGAACTACGCGATGGGCCGAACTCCTATAATCAGGGATTGGCCTTCGACATCGGCCCTTTGAAGTGGAGCTTCCGTGCAAGCAACATTCGCCTTTGGCAAGACAGGTTTGGTTGTTTCACTGCCCGATGGGCCGCACTACGATGTGGCGGAGATTCGCTCCGCCGACCCGCTCGTGGACGTTGCGGCGGCGCTGGGCGAAGCGCTGGACCATCCCATCGGAAGCAGGTCGCTGGTCGAACTCGCGGCAGGGAAGCGCACTGCGGCAATCTCGGTGTGCGACATTACCCGTCCCGCGCCCAATCGATTGACCTTGCCGCCGCTGCTCGAGCGACTGCACGCTGCGGGCATTCCCGAGACCGGCATTACCATCCTGATTGCTACCGGGCTGCACCGCGCAGCCACCAACGCGGAGATCCAGGCCATTCTCGGACCCGGGATTCCGGCTCGCTACCGTGTGGTGAACCACGACGCCCGATCGCTGGCCGACCATCAATCGCTGGGGTCCACCCGCCGCGGTACCCCGGTCTATATTGACAAGCGATTTATCGAGGCCGATCTGCACATCACGCTCGGTTTCATCGAGCAGCATCTCATGCTCGGCTTTTCCGGCGGCCGGAAGATGATTGCGCCCGGTCTTGCGGCGCAGGAAACCATCAAGGTGATCCATTCGCCGCGCTTCATGCGCGAACCGATGGCCACCGAGGGATCGATCGAAGAGAACCCACTGCATCAGGAACTGCTTGAGATCGCTCGCATGGCACGCCACGATTTTGCTCTCGATGTCACCCTCACACAGCAGCGGGAGATCTCGGGAGTCTTTGCAGGCAATCCTGTGGAGGCGCACGCCGCGGGGGTTGCGTTCCTCCGCGCCACCTCGCTTGCGTCATTACCGGCGTTCGCCGATGTGGTCATCACCAGTGCGGCTGGGTATCCGCTCGACCTTACGTTCTACCAATGCGGCAAGGGCATTACCGCCGCCCAGCATGTCGCGAAGCCTGGCGGAAGAATCCTGCTTCTGGGCGAATGCGCCGAAGGAACCGGCTCGCCCGAATTCTCGGATAAGCTGCGTAACTTCGCCGGCAATCAAGAGTACCTCCGAGAGATCGCGGACACTCCAGTCGTTCCCGACCAGTGGCAACTTGAGAAACTCGCGCTTGTCGGCCTCAATCACGAGTTGTTCTTCTATACTCCGGGAGTCTCGGCGAAAGACCTCGGTGCCCTCGGCGCGCACAGCTTCTCCGACCCGAACGTAGCTGTGGATCGCGTGATCGCAGGCCTTCCCGCCGGAGCGCGCGTTGTCCTGATTCCGGAAGGCCCCTACTGTTTTGCCCGGGTCACCGGCTAAGCGCACGTCCGCGCATCCGCCGTGTCAAGCCGGGAAACCCGGATGCAGCACCTGGCGCTTCCCCACGAAAGTACTGGACAGCCCTCGCAGTTTGGTGTCTATGTATAGTCAGTGTTTTACGGATACAATATTCCCAGGTAGACGCTTTTTACCCGGAGTTCCGTGCTCTACTCAGGGAATAGGGTGATCCCTTTGCCGTTTGCTTGCGCCACGCAGCAACTCGCAGTAGAAGCACCGTCTGTTGAGCTTCAGGGGCCCCGTTGTTTCTTGTAACGCTGTGACCGGCCGGTAGTCCTATGATCTCTTCTGCCGCGCATGAGCGCCTTCCGTTGTCGTTTTCTGCCAGTAGCAATACTCCGGCCAATTCGCTTCTTTCGAGCATCGTGCGGGCTGTTGGCCGCTGGATCGCGGCCGCGCTCGGATTGGGAACACTGGTGAGTTTGTGTCTGCCTGGAGTGGCGCAGATCCCCGCTCCTCAAGTGCGCGCTGAGTTCCGGACGGCGCCCCGTTCTCTGATCGCGCAGGGCATCGATCCCAGCCGCCTGGTGACAACGACGGGTGCCGTTCATCGCGAAGTGGCGACTGCACAAGACCTTGGCGCTCGCGATCCATCCGCGCCCATGGAGCACATTCAGCTTGTGTTGCAGCGTCCGCCGGAACGCCAGGCCGCGTTCGACGCCGAGGTTGAAGCATTGCACCGCCGCGGCGACCCCAGCTATCACCAGTGGCTTACGCCGGAGATCGTAGGAACTGAGTTTGGCCCGTCCGCGTCCGACCTTGCGACGTTGACCAGCTACCTCCAGTCCGAAGGCTTCACGGTTAACAACGTGGGCAAGGGAGGCATGTACGTCGACTTCACGGGTACGGTCGCGCAGGTGCAGCAAAGCTTTCACACCGAGATCCACAACTTGCGCCTCGCCACCGGAGAGGAGCGTTACGGTGCGGTGAGCGGCGCACAGTTGCCGGAGGCGCTGGCACCGCTGGTCCGCGGATTCCTCTCGCTCAGTAATATCTCGCCGCATCCGATGCTCATCCCAGCGCGGACTCCAGTTGAGGCACCTGGCGTAGTCGGCGGACCAATCGGTCTGTCTCCCGACAACACATCCGGCGGCAACTACGATGTCGGCGCGCAGGACTTTTACACCATCTATAACGAGAAGCCCCTCATCACGGGTGGTACAACCGGCGCGGGCATCACCATTGCCCTGATCGAAGAGACCAATATCAACACCGCCGACGTGACATCGTTCCGTACCACCATGGCCATCTCGCAAACACTCTCCCTGACCGTCGAGCACGGCTCAGGGTCTGTCACTTGCTCCAACCCGGGGATTACCAGCACCGATGAAGAAGGCGAAGCCGTGCTGGATACAGAGTGGTCCGGCGCGGTGGCTCCGGGAGCCACGTTGCTGTTCATGAGCTGTGCCAGCACAGCTACGGCCGGTATCTTCCTCTCGGCCGAAGCGGTGATCGACAATAATCTTGCCACCACCATGAGTCTCTCGTACGGCAACACAGAGGTCGGTGACAGCAGCGATAACACTTTTCTTTCCAACCTCTGGGAGCAGGCGACCGCCCAGGGCGAAACCGTCGTCGTCTCGGCCGGTGATGCCGGCTCGGCCAATACCGACGACCAGAACCAGGCGTATGTGTCGCACGGGCTCGCGGTCAACGGCTTTGCGTCGACTGCGTATAACGTCGCCGCGGGCGGCACCGACTTTCAGGACTACTACAACGAACGCGAGGGCGATACCACCTACGAACGCTCCCACTATTGGGCCGCGTCCAATGGCTCGGGCGACTCGTCGGCTTTGAGCTATGTCGCTGAGACGACCTGGAACGATACCTGCGCCAGTTCCATCCTCAGCTATTACGAAGAGTCGAAAAATACCGATCCCAACGCGCTCTGTGACACTGCGCAATATCTTGCCACCGGCGGAGGCGGAGGAGGGGTAAGCATTTTGCAGCCGCGCCCTTCCTGGCAGAACGGAACGGTCTATGGTATTCCTCCCACCAGCACCTACAATTTCCGGCTGCTTCCAGATGTCTCCCTGTTTGCCTCCAACGGCTTTTGGGGTCATGCACTCGACTATTTCCAATCGGACGTCAGCAGGAGAAACCTCCAGCGCGCGGGTGGAACGTCCTTCGTGTCGCCGCAACTGGCGGGAGTATTTGCGTTGATTGCGCAGAAGACTGGAGAACGGCTTGGTCAGCCAAACTATTTGCTCTACAACATGGCCGGAGTGGAGTTCGGGACCACCAGCTACACAGCTGGAAGCACATGTAACGGCAGCGGCGAAAGCAGCGGGACCGGAAGCAACTATGGAACGACCACAACTGTTCCTGCAAACACCTGCGTCTTTTATGACATTCAGACCGGCAATATTTCGCAGGGCTGCAGCACAGGCTCTCCCAACTGCTACACCAGCACCGGGGAGAGCTACGGCATTCTGTCTACAAGCACGACCTCGGCGCAGGTTGCCTATCCTGCAGCCGAGGGATTCGATCTGGCGACCGGCATCGGATCGCTGAACATTGAGAACCTGGTGAACAACTGGCAAACGGCGGCATCCGGCGGCATCCTCTATACGCCGACGGTCGCAGTCTCGGCCACCTCTGCTTCGTACACGTACGGCTTGCCCTCGGCCATCACATATACCGCGGTGGTCTCCGGAACGGGAAGCTTCCCGACCGGAACCGTGACCTTCTCAGGTTCACCGACCATTTCAACGATTGGCAATGATGCTCTGGCTGAGAGCTCAGGTTGCGCCAGCGGCGCAACCTGCACGGAGTCTGCGACCCAGGCATATACGCCGCCCTCCACGCTTGCTGCAGGAAGCTACACCATTACCGGAGCCTACCTCAGCACCAACGAAAACTACGCCATCGGTTCGGGCACCACTTCGCTCACCGTCAATAAGCAGACTCCGACCGTGACCGTCACCGCGGTAACCATCGGCTTCGGCACCGCAACGGCAAACTTCTCGGCAAACGTCTCTTATGCGGGCAGCGGCGTAGCGCCCTCCGGCGGCCTCACCTTCAAGGTCGATTCCGGCGCCGCCGTGGCAGCAACCTGCGTAGGTTCGTCGAGCCCGCTCACATGCACCTACACGGGCTACAACACTTCGGCCCTGTCCGTCGGGACCCACACGCTGACTGCAACCTCGATCGCCGACAACAACTACGCGTCGGCGTCCGGCAGTAACACGCTCACTGTTTTGCCGCTTCCGACCATCGTGTTTACGGTACCGAACCACCACACCATGGATGCTCCCTTCACGGTGTCCGCAAGCTCTAATTCGTCGGGCGCCATCACATACTCTGTGGTCAGCGGTCCGGCGACGATCATGGGCAGCACGGTGACGCTGACCGGCGCGGCGGGCACAGTGGTGCTGCAGGCGTCGCAGGCAGCAAGCGCGAGCTATGGCGCCGCTACCCAGAACGCCAGCTTTACGGTCATCGCGGGCAGCGTGTGGTTCGGCAACGGCACCGGCAGTCTGAGCACCTTCGACCTGACCGGGACCGCGATCACGGGCGCAACCGGCTTCACCGGCGCTGGAGTTGGAACCATCGCAACGCCGCTGGGACTGGCCTTCGACTCATCGGGCAACGTATGGGTTGCCAGCAGCAGCGGCGTCGGCGAATTCAGCCGCCAGGGCGTCGCGGTCACCTCGACGCCCTATACGGTCGGTGGCATCAGCAATCCGCTGGCGGTCGCGGTCGACGGCGCCGGACAGATATGGGTTGCAAACTCAGCGGGCACGGTGAGTGTGTTGAGCAATGCCGGCGCGGCGGTGTCGCCGTCCACAGGCTATTGCATTACGGTGTCACCCTCCACAGGCGCTTGCGTCCCTGGGAGCACGCCCGCCGGCATTGCCATCGACATCTCAGGCAACGTCTGGATTCCAAGCAGCACTGCGAACACAGTCACCAGGATCCTTGGGGTGGCAGCGCCCGTCGTGCCACTTGCAACCGGAGCCGCAAGTGGACCGGGAGTGGAACCATGATGCGTCAACTTTGGTTGAGATTGCTTGTCCTCGCATGCGCGACGGCTATGGCGTTTGGTCTCGGCGGTTGCGGCGCGGCCGTGTCGCCGGGCGCAAGCGCTCCCGCCACGCTCACGGTGGCCGCGGCCCACGGAGTTGTCATGGGCGGCCAGCAACCTGTGGCTGGAGTGACCCTGCAGCTCTACCAGGCGGGCACGACTGGTTATGGCTCAGCCGCAACCCCGCTGGGACCTTCGGCTCAGACGACCGGGGGCGGCAACTTCAATCTGCCCAGCTACACCTGCACCGCGGGCTCACAGGTCTATCTGGTGGGCACCGGCGGTCAGCCGATCGCAGCCACCATGAGCTCGCCTGCGGTCACGAACAACAATCTGGCATTGATGGTCGGCCTGGGCACATGCGGCGGGACCGATCTCAACAACTTCATCAACGTCAACGAGCTGACCACCGTGGCGAGCGTCTGGGCGCTTGCGCCTTTCATGACCGGCATCGCCAACATCGGCAGCAGTTCCACCAATGCGGCGGGGCTTGCGAACGCTTTTGCAACGATCAACGAAGTCGTGAACACCGCGAACGGAACCCTTCCCGGGCTGGCGTTGCCTGCGGGTGCAACCCTGCCGCAAACGGAGATCAATACCCTGGGCGACATACTCGCGGAGTGCATCAACTCGGGTGGCGGAACGAAGGGCGACGGCAGCGCCTGCGGCAGTCTCTTCGAATATGCGCCGAACGCCGCCGGCACCGTCTATCCCACGGATACGATCACCGCCGTAATGAACATTGCCCAGTCGCCGGGGCGGAATGTCGGAAATCTCCTCCGGATAGTCTCCCCAAATCCGGTGTTCCAGCCGGCGTTGGACGTCAATACGCCGCCTAACGACTGGACCATCGCCATCACTTATACCGGCGGCGGCCTCAGCACGCCGACTTCGATAGCCACCGATGCGGCCGGCGCGGTTTGGATCTCCAACCACGGCAACTCCAGCGTGACCAAGCTCAGCTCGGCCGGCGCGGCAGTCTCGGGCTCCAGCGGCTTCACCGCCGGCGGCGTCAACGCACCTTCGGCCATTGCCATCGATACGAGCGGCAACGCCTGGGTCGCAAACGCCGGCAACAACACGATCACCAAGCTCGATTCCACCGGTACAAGCGGCACTCCCTACTCAGGCAACGGCCTCAGCACGCCCGCGAGCATCGCGATCGATGGCTTAGGCAACATCTGGGTTGCCAACACCGGCGCAAACCCCGTTAGCGCGTTTACGAGCAGCGGCGGTGTGCTGGCCGGCTCGCCGTATTCAGGCGGGGGAACCAGCGCGCCAGTCAGCGCCGCCGTTACACCGAAGTAGCTGTAACCGTCGTGAGAGGAAAGATCGAAGGCATGAAACATCGCGACGCACCTTGCCGAATTCGGGAGCACCTCTCGATCCAGCAAATCGGGACGGAGACTCTCGTCTACGATGAGCGTCGCCATCAGGCCTTCTGTCTCAACCAGAGCTCGTCGGTCATCTGGCACCTTGCGAACGGAGAGCATTCAATCGCTCAAATCGGCGCAGCGGCATCGCTTCAGCTCAAGACTCCGATAAACGACGAGTTGGTGTTGTTTGCTCTCGATGAGTTGCGAAGAGACGGCTTGGTTCAGCCCTCACCAGCCGCTGAAGCCGGGCAGACAATCTCCCGCAGAGCCATGCTGCGGAGGCTCGGAGTTGGCGGTGGCATGCTGCTTCCCATCGTTTCCGCAATCATCGCTCCCACCGCAGCGCAGGCGTATAGCGGTTGCTTCGATTGCTCGAATAGTGTGCCGGCAAGAGCGAGAAGGCGGCCGCCTCCGGCTGTCCCTTCCCAATAGCAACAGCGAAGCACCGGAACGACATGAGACTCTTCTACTCCATCGGGCACCAGGGCCACTGCAGACAATCCAATCGAGCCGCCGCGCTTGCGCTTGGCCTGGCTCTGGTGTTTTTGTCCGGCTGCGACCTGTCGAACCCGCTGCTATCCTCCCCCCAGCAAGGCGCCGCGTTTCAAGGGCGAGTGCGTGGCGGACAGCAGCCGGTCAGCGGCGCATCGATCCTGCTCTACGCCGCAGGTTCTACGGGAACTGGTGCGGGAGCCGTCAATCTGCTCGCACCCAATATCGTTACTACGGATGCGTCCGGTTTTTTCAACATTACCGGCGACTACAAGTGCCCCACCGCAACCACCCAGGTTTACCTCGTAGCTCGCGGTGGCAATCCAGGTCTCGCCGCCGGTGTGGACAACTCCGCGCTGGTCATGATGGCTGCAATCGGCAACTGCGGAGACCTGACAAGTTCCACCAGCATCGAAATCAACGAGGCTGCCACCGTCGCCTCTGCTTGGGCGCTATCGCAGTTCATGGGCCCCGGCGCCATGGTTGGGTCGACCTCGACCAACACCACGGGCCTCGTGAATGCCTTTGCGGTGGCAGGCAACCTCGCCGACACTGGCACCGGCCTGGCTCCCGGGTCCGCGCTGCCTGCCGGTGCCGTCACAGAGACGGCGAAGCTTTACACGCTGGCAAATGTTCTCGCTGCCTGCGTCAACTCGGATGGCGACTCAGCCTGCGCCCCATTGTTCGCTGCGGCAACAACTTCTCAGGGTGCTCCGACCAACACGCTCGATGCGGCTCTCAACATCGTGCACTATCCCGGCAACAACGTAGCAGCGGTCTTCGCTGCAGGCGCGCCGCAAGGGCCCTTCCAGCCTGTGCTCAGTGCGCAACCCAATGACTGGACGATGTCGATCACATATGGAGGTTGCACTCCGGCGTGCGGAGGCCTCAACACGCCCGGTTCGCTCGGAATCGATTCCGGCGGAAATGTTCTCGTCGCGAACTACTTCGGCGGCGTGATCTCGAAGTTCTCATCTGCTGGAGTTCCTGCGTCAGCAACCGGCATTCCCGGCACCGGTCTGGACGAGTCCTACGGTATCGCCATCGACGGTTCCGACAACGTCTGGGTCGCGAACTACCAAAGCGTGACCGGAGCCAACAACCACCACGTCGGTAGCGTCAGCGAGTTCTCCTCCGTTGGCGTCGAACTCTCCGGCTACGGCTACACCAGCGGTGGCGTCTACTATCCGAAGGGCGCGGCAGCAGACTCCAACGGAACCATCTGGGTTGCCGACTATGCCAGTTCCTCGGCAACGCTGCTGGCCAACGATGGTTCCGCGATCTCCGGCAGCAGCGGCTACGGACCTTCTGCGCTTCCATTTACCTCCGCAGTCGCGCTCGACGGAAGCCACAACGCTTGGTTCGCCGTGCAGAGGGGAGCGGCGCGCGTGACTTCATTAGGCGCGGTGAGCAACTTCTCTTGCTGCAACGATCCGGAGGGCATTGCTATCGATCTCTCAGGGAATGTCTGGATCGCAGACTATAGTGCGTCCGCCATTGTAGAACTCACCTCGTCCGGGAGCGTCGCGCAACGAGTGGGCCTTAGCAACAGTGTCGGTCCGCAGGGAATTGCGATCGATGGTGCCGGCAACGTCTGGGCAGCGAACTATTACGGCGATTCTCTCGTCGAACTGGCCGGCTCGACCGCTGCGATCGTCTCCCCATCCGACGGCTACGGGCTCGACGCGCCCCTCAAGGAGCCATATGGATTGGCAATCGATGCAACCGGCAATCTCTGGCTCTCCAATGCCGGCGGGAATACGCTTACCCAATTCGTAGGGCTCGCAACCCCAATCAAAACGCCGCTGCTCGGCCCTCCGGTCGAACCATGACCGCTCGCCTCCAGTCCCTGCACTGCACTTCCTTCGGAGTTTCGTTTCAACTGGCTGCGGAGTCCGACTGCGTGCTGGCCAGTATGTTCGCGTGCGCGCCACTTGGTACTCAGGTCTGCGCTCCTTCATCCCCGGCTATCCGTCAATTCACGCTACTGAGCCCGCGGGGAACCGTCGGTTTTCGTCTCGCGGTTGACGACAAGACCATCGCGGAAGATGGAGCCCTGCAACCTGCCCTGGACCGGTTCGCCCGTGACCTGATGGTTCATGTTGCCAACTACGCACCGGATCGCGTCTTCCTGCACGCCGGCGTAGTTGGGTGGCAGGACCGCGCCCTGCTTCTTCCCGGAACCGGCTTTGCCGGCAAGACGACTCTTGTCGCCGAACTGGTGCGCGCCGGAGCAATTTACTACTCCGACGAGTATGCTGTCCTCGACCAGCATGGCCGCGTATATCCGTATCCGCGCGATTTGCAGATGCGGCTGGCCGGCAGTCCGCAGCAATCAGCGGTAGCCGTCGAACATCTCACCGGTACCGTCGGCACTTCGCCCCTCTCCGTCTCACGCGTGGTGTTCACGGAATACAGGGAGTCCGGACATTGGAGTCCGGAACCGGTGTCCGCGGGAATGGCCGTGCTCGAGATGCTCCGGCACACCATCCCGGTGCAGCGCACACCTGCCCGAGTCATGGCCACGCTCGCAAAGATGATGGAGACAGCAACCGCCGTGCGTTCGGAGCGCGGCGAGGCAAGCGAGGCGGCGAACTCATTGTTGACTGCGATACCCTTGGGCGGGGCGCCCGTATGAGACCAGGCATCGAATGCCTGCTGGAGGTCCTGCGCGGACAAAGCGTCGCCCGCACCATCGACGGAGCGGAGTGGGAGGCAGCGCTTGTGCTCGCGGAAGACGAGCATGTGCTGCCTTGGGCAGTGGCTCGTCTTCGCTTGCGACAGGTCTCAGTCCCGCCGGCAATCGCCAACCGTTTTGCAAAAATCGAACGCGACGCCGCGATCGCCGCATTCTACTGGAGTTCCGAGCTGAAGGGAGTCTTGCGCGCGTTAAGCCAGTCAGACATTTTGGCCGTACCGCTCAAAGGGCCCTTCCTTGCTGAGCGGCTCTACTTGAACGCCGCACTGCGAGTCAGCCGCGACCTCGACCTCCTGGTCCGCAAAGCCGATCTGCCTCGCGCCGAAGCCGTCTTCGCCGCGATCGGATTCATCCCGGGCGTGCCCGACGACTACCATCGTCCCTGGTCCAGGCGGACTACCACGGTCGAGTTGCACCACGACGTGGAAAACCCGCTGGCTTTCAACTTCCACGTCGAAGGCGCATTGCAGCGGGCGCGGCCAGCCGTCTTTCAGGGAGAGCACTGCTGGCAGCTTGCGCCGGACGATGAGCTGCTCTTCCTTTGCCTCCACGCCGCGCGTCACCGCTTCGAGCTCCTTAGCCTCATTCTCGATCTGCAGTTGGCCTTCGAGAGACTTCCGGACGCGACCACCGTTTGGCATCCTCAGCCAGAGGTCGCTGAACTCAGTAGTCTCCTCACGCTCGGTCTGGCGATGGTGCGCCGTCTGCAACCGAACACTGCAGTCGTCTTCAACTTCCCCGGAACTAAAGAACAGAACCAGCATCTTGAAGATCTTGCCGATCGCCTGTGGCAGCAACTGCTCACCCAACCAGGCGAGCCTCTGAACTGGCGCACGGCGCACGCGTTCTTCGTGGAGATTGAGTGTCCTGGATGGCCGCGATTCCGCCGCCATTGCCGGCATCTTAGGATCCTCGCCGGCCGTGCCATCGAACCCGACTACGAGTTTGCTGCGCGGTTCGGGCTGCGTCGAACCTGGCAGGTGCGCATGCTCCGCCCTTTCCGGCTGCTCTCTGACTTGCTCCGCCGCCAGGCTCTTCCGTAGACCCCCAATCGGCGGTCCTTTGCAATGGAAAAGTGCGTGCAAGCCCGCAGTTCCGGGAGCGGTCGTATCATTGGATAAGCTTCGCAAACAAAATATGAATGCATTGGTTCTGTCCGACTACAAGCAATTGAGGATCGAAGATCTTCCCGTTCCAGTGTGCCGCCCCAGAGACGTTTTGATTCAGGTGGCCGCGTGCGGCATCTGCGGCAGTGACGTCCATGGGTACGACGGCTCTACCGGCCGGCGGATTCCTCCTGTCGTGATGGGGCACGAAGCGGCAGGCATCGTGGCCGCGGTGGGAGCGGAGGTAAGTGCCGTTGCACCCGGGGATCGCGTTACCTTCGACTCGACCGTCTACTGTGCCAGGTGCGAATTCTGTCTCCGCGGCGAGGCCAACCTCTGCGAGAATCGCCAGGTCGTTGGCGTCTCCTGCGGCGAATACCGCAGGGCAGGCGCCTTCGCCGAATACATCACCGTGCCGGAGTACATTATCTATCAATTGCCGCCGTCCTTGTCCTTTGCGGATGCGGCGATGCTCGAAGCGGTGTCGGTAGCGCTGCATGCAGTCAAGCTTTCGCAGATCGAAGGCGGTGAAACCGCACTGGTCATCGGCGCCGGCATGATCGGGCTGCTGGTGTTGCAGGCTGCTCGCGTAGCTGGCTGTTCGCGCGTCTTTGTCGCGGATGTGGACGCGACGCGGCTGGAGATGGCGGCGGCGCTTGGAGCGGCGGAGACGCTTCATGCCTCTGGAGTGGATCTGACACGCGAGGTTCTTCGCCTAACCAATGGCCGCGGAGTCGATGTCGTGCTGGAGGCGGTTGGGCACACTGAGACAGTGGCGACCGCAATCGATTGTGTACGCAAGGGCGGCGCCGTGACGCTGATCGGCAACCTCGTACCGCAAGTCTCGGTTCCCCTGCAAAAGATCGTGACGCGCCAGATTCGGCTGCAGGGCTCATGCGCGTCTGCCGGAGAATATCCTGAGGCGATCGAACTGGTTTCCAGCGGAAAGGTCAAGGTCGCTCCGATGATCTCTGCCATCGCGCCGTTGCGTGACGGGCCGCAGTGGTTTGAACGTCTTTACGCGCATGAGCCGAACCTGATGAAAGTAATTCTCGATCCGAGAGAGCCGGGTGCAAGCCGATGAGCGAGCATCTCTTCAGTCTCAGCGGCCAGACGGCAATCGTCACGGGTGCGAGCCGTGGCCTCGGACAAGCCTTCGCACGCGCACTGGCACACGCTGGAGCTGACCTTATCCTCACCAGCCGCAGGCGCGCCGATCTGTCTGCCTTCGCTGCGGAAATCGAAGCGATGGGGCGCAAGGCGCTTCCGCTCGATCTGGATGTTCGCGACCAGGCCAGCATTGAGCGCATGGCAGCGGCTGCCGAGCAGGCGTGCGGGCAGATCCATATTCTCGTCAACAACGCGGGGTGCAATGTGCGCAAGCCGGCTCTCGACGTGACCTGGGACGACTGGAACCTCATTCTGGACACGAACCTGCGCGGCAGCTTCTTCGTTGCTCAGCAAATCGCGCGGCGCATGGTCCCACACGGCTACGGCCGCATCGTCAACATCGGCTCGGTCACCAGCGTATTCGGCGCCGCCGGGCTGGCCCCGTATGGCGCCAGTCGAGGCGGCGTCCGGCAAATGACCATGAGTCTCGCCGACGACTGGGGCCGCCACGGCATTACCGTCAATTGTCTCGCTCCGGGTTGGTTTCGGACGGCGCAGAACGAGGTCTTGTATAGAAGTCAGGAGTGGGTGGATTACCTCATCGACCGCATTCCCGTGAAGCGTCCCGGCGAGCCGCGCGATCTCGAAGGGCCAATCGTCTTCCTTGCCTCCGAGGCCAGCCGCTACATCACCGGGCAGACGCTCCTGGTCGACGGAGGCATCTCGACCGGCGCAACCCGCGCCATGGTCGATCCGGCTCGTTAGACGCCACCGGCCGCCTCCTGCGGAATCTGTTCGATTCGGCCGAGCAGGAAGATATAACTGGCGATGCCGATCAGCAGATAGATTGCCGAGATACCGAAGGCCCATGCGTAGGCGTGAGTCACCGCAACAACGTACCCAGTCACGATCGGCGCGGCGATACCGGAGAGTTGGTTGGAGAAGTTCATGATTCCGCCTACGCTGCCGACGCTGCCGCGTGGCGCGATCATCGAGGGGACCGACCAGCCCACCGGGGACGCTGCGGACAGCCCGCCAATGGAGATGCTGATCCAGATAAGGGCGCGCGTTGCGGTGTGGGCGTGCGCCGCGCCGAGGATGCCGAGGCCGAATGCGGTTCCGCAGACGATGATCGTCTTGCGCACGCGGCTCGGGTCCCATCCGCGATGAATCAGGAAGTCGGCCAGCCATCCTCCGCTTAGGTCCGTCGCGGTGGCAAACAGCCACGGGACGCTGGTATAGAGGAAGGAGTGCAGCAGATCGATGTGCAGCGCCGCGGAGAGATAGCTGGGCAGCCACGTCATCAGAAGATAGAAGACGTAGTTGTACGATCCAAAACCCACTGCAAGCCCCAACACCTTGCGCTGGCGTAGCAGGTAGCCAAGCCGCGCCCGTGGCTGGGCTCTTTCCAGTGGGTCGGGTTCAATATGTTCCGCGATGTGGGCGCGCTCGGCGTCACTCAGTTGCGGGTCCTCCTGCGGGTCGCGGTACACCCGCCAGAACAACAGGAAGTAGGCGAAGCTGACGAATCCGGTTGCGGCGAAGCTCCAGCGCCACCCCACCTTCAGCAGAACGATTCCGATCAGAGGCACACCGATGCCGTTGGCGAACTTGGCGGCAGAATCGAAGATGGCGGTGGAAAAGCTGCGTTCCTTCGGCGGAAACCAGTGGCCGACCGCCTTCGCGCTTGCGGGAAAGGTGGGCGCCTCGCCGACCCCGAGCAGGAACCGCGCGGCGAAGAACCCGCCGAGGCTGGGAGTGACGGCTGCGCCGAAGGAAGCGATGCTCCAGAGGAAGGTGCTGATGCGGCCGATGCGGCGGATGCCGAAGCGGTCCAGCAGCACTCCGATCGGAAGCTGGCACATGGCGTAGGTCCAGTTGTAGGCGCCGGAGAGATACCCGAACGCGATATTGCTGATGCCAAAGGTGGTAATCAGCGCGGCGTGCGAGACCGACAAGTTCACCCGATCGAAGTAGTTGATCAGCACACCGAGCGACAACAGCCACGCGATGCGCAAACGGCGCTGCGATGGCCGGAATGGATTGATTGAAATCACGATTCTGCTTGTCTCGCCGGGCTCAGTATGCCGCTATGAAACCCGTCAAGCCAGTCTAGAGCAGAACCAAGGCTTCGTCCGAACTACGGCAGGGAGGTTTTGCGGGCGTGGCTCCTTGCGATCGTGAGACGCTTCAAAAGCGCTGCCACAACCTGGCCGCGGCAGCGCGGGCTTTGGCCATGATCTCCTGTTCGTCAATCGCGAGGAGCTTTCGATCCTGCATCGCGACGCGTCCGCCGATGATGGTGGTCTCGACCGCCCGGCCGGAGACGCCGAAGAGGATGTGGCTATCAATGTTCCCCGCACGCATGGGGGTCGGCGGATCGTAGTTCACCACAATCACATCGGCGAGGGAGCCGGGAATCAGTCTGCCCACGGAATGCCCGAAGCAGGCACTCGCGATGCGGGCGTTCTCACCAAACAGCATCGCCGGGGGCTCGGCCCATCCAGCGCTCGGCTGACCTGCCTGGTGTTTCTGCAACAGATTCGCGACCTTCATGGATTCGAACATGTCGCAGCTGTAGCCGTCGCTGCCAAGGCCCACGCGCACTCCGCGGTGGACCATGTCGAGCACCGGAGCGCAGCCAACCGCGTTGCCCATGTTGGATTCAGGGTTGTGAATCACATTGGTCTGAGTCGCCTGCAGCAGATCGATCTCGCTGGAGTCGACATGGACGCAATGAGCGGCGATGGTCCTGCCGCCCAGAATGCCAAGGTCGTGCAGGCGGTGCACCACTCGCTTGCCGTGCTCAAGCTGGCATTGCGCCTGGTCCGACGCAGCTTCCGCGACGTGGATGTGGAACCCTGCATCGAGCTCCGCGGCGGCATCGGTGCATCGCGCCATGGTCTTGTCGCCGATAGTGAACGAGGCATGCAGCCCGAAGAGACCTCTTAGCAAGCTGTCCCCGGACTCCCGGCAGTACTTGAGGAAAGCACGATTCTCTTCGATGCTCAGGCCGGTGACTTCTGCGCCTTCGCGGTCCGTCACCTCGTAGCAGAGACAGCTCCGCAAGCCGGTCTGGTGCGCGGCTTCCGCGATACGCAACAGGCTGCCTGTTACCGCGCCGGGGCTGGAGTGGTGATCGAAGATGGTAGTAGTGCCATTGCGGATGCAGTCGATCATCCCCACCATGGCGCTGAGGTAGACATCCTCCAGGGTGAGAACTTTGTCCAGCCGCCACCAGAGGCGTTCGAGGATGTGCACGAAGTTGTCCGGGGCTTCGTCTTTCAGAGCCATCCCCCGGGCAAAGGTGCTGTAAAGGTGCATGTGGGTGTTGATGAGCCCGGGCATGATGAGCCGGCCATTTGCGTCGATGAATCGCGCGCCGGGATAGCGGCGTTGCAAGTCACCCGTGACGCCAACCGCGGCGATCACGCCATCCTGGATGGCGACGCAGCCCCCCTCAATCAACGGCTGGCGCTCGTCGCGCGTGATCAGCCGCCCGTTGCCCACCAGCAGGGGTGAGGATGTCTCCATACTGCGAGGATTCTAGTGAAGGGCTGCACCGCCGCATTGTGACCAGCATCACAGCGTTACCGGCAAGGGCTGCGGAACAATCAAATGGCGGCTCATCTGGATAATGGCAACCCTCAATGGAGCAGGTGCCGGCCGCGGAACGCGAATCTCTCCGGGACACAAGAAGCAAGATAGCGGGCCTGTTGTGTTGGCCCGCATATCCAATTTGGCGGAGCGAAATGGCAAATCTAAGCGTAACCATCTGCGGGCTTCAATTCGCAAATCCAATTCTGCCGGCCGCCGGCCCGCCATCGAAGGATGGCGCCATGCTGCAGGCGGCAGCACGAGGCGGCGCAGGTGGCCTCGTCACCAAGACCATCTCGGTGCTCCCGGCCGACGTTCCGCGTCCCTGCATGGCGGAGATCCGCGGTGGGTTTCTGAACACGGAGCTGTGGTCGGAGCTGCCCAAAGAACAATGGATTGAGAAGGAGTACGATCTGGCCCGTGCCTCCGGCCTGCCCGTCATCGTTGGGCTGGGATATACGGCCGATCAGATTCGGGAATTGGCGCCGCTGGTCAAGCCCTTTGCCGATGCCCTTGAGCTTTCCACCCACTACGTCGGCAACGACATCTCACCCATCATCAACGCCCTCAAAGCGGCCAAGGCAGCGGTCGATGTCCCGGTCTTCATCAAGCTGAGCCCGCACCCGAATATTCAGGAGATCGCCGTTGCGCTGGAGCGGGCCGGTGCAGACGGCCTGGTGATGATCAATTCTTTCGGCCCGTGCATGAGCATCGATCTTGAAACGGGCCTGCCGCTGATGGGCAGCAAGGAAGGCTATGGCTGGTTGTCGGGAGCGGCAATCAAGCCGTTGGCCCTGCGCTGCATCTACGATGCGGCGCGCGTCGTGAAGGTCCCCATCTTTGGCGTGGGCGGCATCGTCAACGGCCGCGATGTCGCGGAGATGTTCATGGTGGGGGCATCCGCGGTGCAAGTCTGTACCGAAGCAATTCTGCGCGGGCCGACGGTCTATGGAAAGATCGCCCGCGAGCTGGATGGCTTTCTCGAAGGGCATGGCTACAAATCGCTCGACGAGATCAAGGGACTCACCATTCGCAGGATGGCCGAACGCGGCGCGCCCAAGGCCGAGAGGCCGCCCGATGTGGACATGGAGCGGTGCTCGCTGTGCGGCTTGTGCGAGATCAGTTGCCCGTATGGCGCCATCTCGAAGGAAGAAGTTCTGCTGATTGACAAGGAGAAATGCTTCACCTGCGGCCTGTGTGTGAGCCGTTGCAAGCGCCGCGCGCTGGCCATGGCGCAGTAGATGACGAACCTGGGCGGATGAGAGAGAAGATGAAATACGTCACCGGACTTCGATGCGTGCATTGCGGGCGCGAGTACAACCCGCAGGACGTGAAATACTTCTGCCCTGGGTGCGGCTATAACCAAGGCATTCTGGATGTGCAGTATGACTACGCGTCGGTCCGGAAGGAACTCACTCCCGCGGCCCTGGCTGCAAATCCGGATTTCTCGATGTGGCGCTACCTTCCCTTGCTGCCGGTCGCGGAGACAACATCGGTCCCGCATCTGCAGGTTGGTTGGACGCCCCTGTACGACGCCCCCAGGTTGGCCGCGGAGTTAGGGATTGCGCGCTGCTGGGTCAAGGACGAAGGCCGCAATCCCACGGCATCTTTCAAGGATCGCGCCAGCGCTCTCGGCGTTGTGAAGGCGCTCGAACAAAGGGCCGAAAGAATCAGCTGCGCTTCCACCGGCAATGCGGCCTCATCCCTGGCCGGGTTCGCGGCCGCCGCCGGAATCCCCGCGACCATCTTTGTTCCCGCGCGTGCTCCAGCAGCGAAGGTCGCGCAGTTGTTGGTCTATGGCGCGCAGGTCTTTTCAGTGCAGGGTACCTACGACGAGGCCTGGCAGCTGTGCATGCAGGCTAGCGCGGAATTTGGCTGGTACAACCGCCACTGCGCCATCAATCCCTACCTGATTGAAGGAAAGAAGACCGTCTCGCTGGAACTTGTGGAGCAGTTTCTGCGGCTCACTCCCGGCGCCTTTCCGGATTGGGTCGTCGTCTCGGTCGGCGACGGCTGCACCATCGGCGGCATATGGAAGGGCCTCCGGGAGATGCATTTGCTCGGGCTTCTTCCTCGCCTGCCGCGAATCCTCGGAGTGCAAGCGGACGGCTGCAAGCCCTTTGTCACCGCGTGGCGCGATCACAGTGGGCTGGTTGCCTGCGCTGCCGACACGCTCGCAGACTCCATCGCCGTTGGCCATCCGCGGAACTTCACCAAGGGCATCGGCGCCGTCACCGAATCCGACGGTGCATTCATCTCCGTTACCGACGAAGCGATCCTTCAATCCATCCCTGCCCTCGCGCGCGGGGCTGGCGTGTTCGGCGAGCCGGCGGGCGTTGCCGGCGTCGCAGGTGTTAGGCGCGCCGTCGAGTTGGGCATCGTCGCTCCGTCAGAGAGCGTCGCGCTCATCATGACCGGCAATGGGCTCAAAGACATTCAAAGTGCAACTCGCGCTGTAGGGCGGGCGATTTCTATTCGCCCCGATATGGAAGAAGTTCGGACCGCGGTAGAAAGCGGTAGTCTCCGCCAGCCCCAGGAAGTCCCGGTTTAGAGAAGAAAGAGAGAGAAGACAAAGATGGCAAAGATTCCCTTCGGCCCGAACTACGATGAGATGCTCGATCCGGGCCTGCTCGACCAGGACATTCGAGCAAGAGCGCTCGCCGCCTTGAAGCAAAACGAGCTCGACCCCATCAACCTGTTCAATATCACCTGGAAAGATGCGGCCAATCAGGTGCGAAAGCTGGTATTGCCGCCGGTGCTCACTGGCATCGACGCCAACGTCGTCGTGATGCTCGGTTGCGGATTTCCATCCGGATCGCACAAAGTTGGTCCCGCCTACAGCACGCTGATCGAGGGCCTGGCGGATGGCGAGATCGTTCCCGGCGAACACACCATCCTCGGCCCATCCACCGGCAACTTCGGCATCGGCACCGCCTATATTTCCAGACTGCTCGGCTTCCGCGCCATCGTCATCATGCCGGACAACATGAGCAAAGAGCGCTATGAGCGCATCCGGAAGTATGGTGGCGAACTGGAACTCACGCCCGGTTCCGAATCCGACGTCATCCTCACCCTCGAAAAAACCCGCGAGCTGATGAAGAACCCGAAGTACAAGGCCCTGGCCCAGTTCGAACTTTTCCCCAACTATCGCTTCCATCGCCACGTCACCGGAAACAGTGCGATCCAGGCAGTGCAGGGCATCGGCAACGGGCGTATCGCCGGGTTCGCTTCCGCGCCGGGTTCGGCGGGAACGCTCGCGGCAGGCGACCAGATCAAGGCAGCCTTCCCCGAGGCGAAGATCGCCGCGCTGGAGCCCTACGAGTGTTCCACGCTCGCCAATGGCGGCCGCGGCCAGCACCGCATCGAGGGCATCGGCGACAAGATGTGCACATTGATTCACAACGTGCTGAACACCGACTTCGTCATCCTCATCAAGGATGAAGAAACGGTGCAGGGCGTCAAGATCTTCCACGACGGCATGGATTCACTCATCAAGCTTGGCGTGGACCGCGACTTCGCACTGGGGCTGCGCGACGCCTTTGGGCCGTCCGGAATCTGCAACGTGCTCGGCGCCATCAAGCTGGCGAAGTTCCTGCGACTCGGACCCGGAGACAATGTCGTCACCATCGCCACCGACGGATTCGACCGCTACAACTCAGTGCTTGAGGATCTGAACAGCCGCTACCTCGAACTGGCCCCAACGGTACTCGACCGCTGGGCGCACGACATCTTCCTCGGCGCAACCGACGACCACATCGTTGACTTTCGCAAACCCTCCGTGAAGGAGCGGCTCTTCCGGCAAAAGGAGAACGACTGGATCAAGTTCGGCTACTCGAAAGTGTTCCTCGACACCATGCGCAGCCAGGACTTCTGGGACGCGCAATATGCGAAGGTGCGCGATTACAACCAGAAGATCTCCGCGGCGCGACAGGTTGAGTTGGTCGCAGTTTGATTCCAGGGAGTCACACGCATGTTCGATTTCACGCTGAACCAGGACGCCGTCACCGTCGCAGCCGATAAGAACCTGCTGGAGTACCTGCGCGAGGATGCTCGGCTGACTTCCGTGAAGGACGGCTGCGCCGAAGGCGTCTGCGGCTCCTGTTCCGTCCTGGTGGACGGCAAAGCGTGGCGCGCTTGCAAGCTGACTACTGCCAAAGTCCACGGCAAGCAAGTCACGACCATCGAGGGTCTTTCTCCGCGCGAACGCGACGTGTATGCATGGGCCTTCGGCCAAGTGGGCGCTGTCCAGTGCGGTTTCTGCATGCCCGGCGTGGTGATCAGCGCAAAGTCGCTGCTGGACGCGAACCCAGCGCCTACACCCGCTGAAGTAAAGTCCGCAATCCGCTACAACCTATGCCGTTGCACCGGCTACGCCAAGATCGAGCGTGCGATTCACTTGGCTGCTGAGGCGCTTCAGGGGAGCGAGATACCTGACGCGGAAGACGGTACGGGCAAGATTGGCACGCGTACCGTCCGCGTGGATTCCAAAGAGAAGCTGCTCGGAACCGGCGAGTTCGTCGACGACATGCAGGTCCCCGGGATGCTCCATGCCGCCGTGCTGAGGACCAAATATCCGCGCTCGTTAATCAAGAAGATTGACATCTCCGCCGCGCAAGCGCACCCCGGCGTTGTCGCCGTGCTGACGGCAGAGGATGTCCCAGGCGAGCGTTTGCTTGGGCACATCGTTCACGATTGGCCGGTGATGATTGCGGAGGGCGAACAGACCCGCTACGTCGGGGATGCCCTCGTAGTGTTGGCCGCCGAGACCAAAGCAGCGGCGCGGAAAGCGCTGGAGTTGATCCGCGTCGACTGTGAAGAGATGCCCCCGCTGTTATCGCCGGCCGCGGCGATGGCCGAAGACGCGCCACGTCTGCACCCCAAAGGCAACCTTCTCTCCGAAACCATAATGAAGCGCGGCGATGTCGGCAAAGCCATCTCCGAGGCGAAGTACGTTGTCACGCAGCACTACTCCACTCCGCGCCAGGAACACGCATTTCTCGAACCCGAAAGCGCGCTGGCCGTTCCAACCGATAGCGGTTCGCTGACGGTCTACACCGCCGGCCAGGGCGTGTACGACGATCATCGCGGCATCGTGGAGATGTTGGGCGTGCCGGACGAAAAAGTCCGAGTCATCAGCAAGCTTGTCGGCGGAGGGTTCGGCGGCAAGGAGGACCTCTCCGTGCAGCATCATGCCGCTCTGTTGGCGTGGCATAGCGGCCGTCCCGTTAAGCTCACCTTCAGCCGGGCAGAAAGTTTTCGCGTTCACCCCAAGCGCCATCCGATGGAAATCGATCTCACCACCGCGTGCGATGCCAACGGCAAGATCACGGCGGTGAAGGCTCGCATCGTCGCCGACACCGGCGCGTATGCCTCGCTCGGCGGGCCGGTGCTGCAACGCGCGTGCACCCACGCGGCCGGGCCCTACCAGATCGACAACGTCGACATCGAAGGCCGCGCAATCTACACCAACAACATTCCTTCCGGCGCGTTTCGCGGCTTTGGCGTGACCCAGGCCTGCTTCGCCATGGAGAGCAACTTGAACCTGCTCGCCGCCCAGGTTGGCATCACTCCGTGGGAGATCCGCTTCCGCAATGCCATCGAGCCCGGTGGCGTTCTATCGAACGGACAGATTGCGGACGCCGGTACCGCCTTCAAGGAGACACTGCTTGCAGTCAAGCCGATCGTCGATGCGCACCCCAACGCCGGGATTGCCTGCGCCTTCAAGAACAGCGGCAAAGGCGTAGGGGTCCCCGACGTTGGGCGCGTGAAGCTGAAGGTGCAGGATGGCCGCGTTCTCATCTGCACCAGCGCAGCATGTATGGGCCAGGGGTTGGCAACCGTGCTGGTGCAGATCGTCGCCCAAGCCAGCGGCCTGCCGAAGTCCGCTATCGGCGTGCACGCGCCGGACACCGGCGTCACGCCCGACAGCGGCACCAGCACCGCATCGCGGCAGACGCTGGTTACCGGCGAAGCCGCCCGCCGCGCCGCGGACGCGCTGAAGCAGGAACTCCAAGAGCATCCGCTCGCCGAACTCGAAGGCATGGAGTTCTATCGCGAGTACAACTGCGTCACTGACCCGATGACGTCCGGCAAGCCGAACCGGATGAGTCACGTCGCCTACGGATACGCGACCCAGGTGGTGCTTCTCGATGACAATGGCCGCGTAAAGAAGGTCGTCGCCGCCCACGACGTAGGCAAGGCCATCAATCCGAACGGCATCGAAGGCCAGATTGAAGGCGGCGTCGTGATGGGCATGGGATATGCGCTGACCGAGGACTTCCAGGTTCGCAATGGCGCGCCCGTTGTCACGCTCGGCACGCTGGGGCTGCTGCGCTCGACGCAGGTTCCGGAGATCGAAAGCATCATCATCGAAAAGAATGATGCCACGCTGGCGTATGGAGCCAAAGGCATCGGCGAGATTGTGATGGTGACGACGGCTCCGGCGGTGGCCTGCGCCTATTTCCAGCGCGACGGAAAGCTGCGCACCAGTCTTCCGCTGAAAGAGACACCTTACAGCCGGCGAGGGTCCGCCTCGGAAGGAGTAATCAAAGCATGCTGACAACAAGTCGGCGCCAACAGGTGATTCACTTGTGCCAGGCGCTCATCCAGGCACAGAGCTATTCGGGGCACGAGGACGGCGTCGTCGCGCGCATGAAGCAGGCCTTTCATGAATTGGCCTACGACGACGTGTTCGTCGATTCTTACGGCAATGTTTTGGGCCGCATTCAGGGCAACCGCCCTGGCAAAGTGCTCCTCCTCGACGGCCACATCGACACCGTCCCTGTGCCCGACCCATCCCGCTGGACGCACCAACCCTTCGGCAGCGAGATCGCAGACGGAAAGATCTACGGCCGAGGCTCCTCCGACATGAAAGGCGCCGTCGCTGCAATGATGGCGGCTGCCGCGTTCTTCGCCCAGGACATGCAAAGAGATTTTGCCGGTGAGGTTATTGTCTCCGGGGTCGTTTACGAGGAATGCTTCGAGGGCGTCGCCGCCAGAAAAATCAGCGAGCGCATCCACCCGGACTACGTCGTCATCGGCGAATCCTCTGAGCTCAATCTCAAATGCGGGCAGCGCGGCCGCGCCGAGATCGTGGTGGAAACCTTCGGCAAGCCGGCCCACTCCGCCAATCCGCGCGCCGGCATCAACGCCGTCTACAAAATGGCGGAGCTCATTCGCGAAATCGCTAAACTCAAAGCGCCGGTGCACCCAATTCTCGGCGAGGGAATTCTCGAACTCACCGACATCAAGTCATCGCCCTATCCGGGCGCGTCTGTCGTGCCCGACTATTGCCGCGCCACCTACGACCGCCGCCTGCTGGTCGGCGAAACCAAAGAGTCGGTTCTGCAACCGCTGTTAGACCTGATTCGCGAGCAGAGGAGCGGCGACCCGCAGTTCGATGCGAAAGTGAGCTTCGCCGCAGGCGTAGAGCAGTGCTACACAGGCGAAGAGATTCGTGGCGAGCGGTTCTTCCCCGGTTGGGTCTTCGACGCTAACAATGAATTTGTTAAGACCGCTCTCGCCGGCCTGCGCAGCGCCGGGCTGGACCCCCAAATCACCCAATACTCCTTCTGCACCAACGGCAGCCACTACGCGGGCGAGGCCGGTATCCCGACCATCGGCTTCGGACCCTCTAGAGAAAACATCGCCCATACCATCGACGAATTCATCGAGGTCGATCAACTGCTGCAAGCCACCAGGGGCTACTACGGAATTCAGCAGGCGCTATTTCAGAAAGGCTAAAACCGCATGAGAACTCTGATCGAAAACGGCCAGATCGTCGACGGCTCGGGGAAGCCGAGATTTGCGGCCTGCCTCGTCGTCGAGGAGGAACGAATCGCAGCCATCGGCAACGCGCCCGCCATCGGCGGTTTCGATCGTGTCATCGATGCCAGTGGCATGATTGTTGCTCCCGGCTTCATCGACACGCACAGCCATTCCGATCTGGAGGTCATGGTCAACCCCTACGTCGAAGCCAAGGTGCGCCAGGGCATCACCACCGAACTGCTCGGCCAGGACGGAATCTCCATGGCGCCTCTGCCGAAGAGGTTCATCTCGCCCTGGCGCAAGAATCTCGCCGGCCTCGACGGCGACAACGACGAGCTTGGCTGGGATTACGAGACCACCGACGGCTATCTGCAGGCGCTCGAAACCAACGGCGTCGGCCTGAACGAGAGCTATCTGGTTCCCCACGGCAACATCCGCATGGAGGCGATGGGCCTCGACAACCGCAAGCCCACCTCTGAAGAACTTGCGCGCATGTGCGACATCGCCCGGCGCGAGCTGGAAGTGGGCGCCTTCGGCCTGTCTACCGGACTCATTTATATGCCCTGCGCCTACGCCGAAACCTCCGAACTGATCGAGCTATGCAAGGTCGTCGCGGAGTTCGATGGCGCCTTCGTCGTGCATCAGCGCAGCGAAGCGGACACCATCCTCGCCTCCATGGAAGAAGTCATCGAGATCGGGCGCAGGTCCGGCGCGAAGATCCACTTCTCCCACTTCAAGGTCTGCGGCCGCAAAAACTGGCCCCTCATCGACAAGGTCGTCGCTCTGCTCGACAGCGCGGCAGCGGAAGGAATCCGCACTTCCTTCGATCAGTATCCCTACGTTGCCGGAAGCACCATGCTTGGCGTCATCCTGCCGCCATGGGCGCACGACGGCGGCACCGACAAACTCCTCGAGCGGCTGCGCAGCCCCGAGCTTCGCCACCGCATGGTCCACGACATCGAAGCCGGCATCCCTGGCTGGGATAACTTCGTCGACTTCGCCGGCTTCGATCAAATCTTCGTCACCAGCGTAAAGACCAATGCAAATCAGGACCTCGTCGGGAAGAGTCTCCAGCAAATCGCCGAAACCCGCGGCACCAACCCCTACGACGCAGCATTCGATCTTCTCCTCGCCGAAGAAAACGCCGTCGGCATGGTCGATTTTTACGGCCTGGAAGAGCACGTCATCCGTTTCCTCATCCGGCCGGAGCAAAACGTCTGTACCGATGGTCTCCTCGGCGGCAGGCCTCACCCCCGCGTCTTCGGATCGTTTCCGCGCGTCCTCGGCAAGTATGTTCGCGAGGAGAAGGCGCTCACGCTCGAAGATGCGATTCGCAAGATGACATCCAAACCGGCCGAAGTCTTCGGCTTCGAGCGTCGCGGTCTCCTCAAGCCCGGCAATTTCGCGGACATCGTCGTCTTCAATCCCGACACTGTCCTCGACCGGGGAACATTCGTCGACCCCATCCAGTTCCCCGAAGGCATCCAGCAGGTCTTGATCAACGGACAACTCGTTCTGGACTCCGGCCAGGTTGGCCAGGTCCGCGCCGGAAGAGTGCTGCGAAAGTCGCGGATGCAGTAAGCTCTCGCCAATCACTTCGCATCGGCAGGAAACACAAACGCCAGATAATGCCTGTCCGGCAACGCTCTACTTCGCCCCGATCAGCCGGATGCGTGTCGTGAAAGCCCGCCCCAGAAACTCACTGAAGGTTCCATACTCGGGAGAATCCACCACATTGTTGACCACCGCCGGGTCCGCACGGTTGGAAGCGTTCTCCAGCACGCCGCGCAGTCCGAAGTACGCGCCGCGAAGATGAAAGCGCCACTCCAGCCCCGGACTGAAGCTCACGTAATCCGGAAACCGCTGCCCTCCCGCCGCTCCCACAACCTGCCGGTTTTGGTCGACCGCGGTGTATGGGAATCCGGAATGCCAGTCGAGCGTGTACACAAAGTCCCAGCTATTCTTCAGCCTTGGCAGCCACAAGGGCATCCAGCCCCACGAGATCGCGCGATTCGGCGTATCCCAGGCCAGAGGCCCGCTCTGCTGCGCGCCCAGCGGGGATGGCGTGGGCATATAGTCGAGCGCCGCATTGGTGCGCGCCGAGGAGTGCGTATACGAAGCAAACAGCGTATAGCCGTTGGCAAAGAACCGGTGCGCGTGGAACTCCACGGAGTCGTAGTGGTCCTGCCGCGCGTTCGTCAGCACATAGTTCCCTGAGAGCGCCGAGGCCCCGCTCTCGTTCGCATACGTGAAACCATCGGACGTGCGCTTCTCGAGAAAGTTTGCTCCCGCAAAGATCGAGCCGGGAAGCTTCTGCTCCAGGCTCACACTCCAATTGATGGCCCGGGCCTCGCGCAGCGAGGCGTAGCCCGCGGAAAACTGCGTTTCTTCCGGCGCGCCCGTAGGAGTCAGCCCGTCCGCTGCGTAGTACGTGTCGTGGCGGACTCCTGCCGGCGCGCGCGTCAAGTACTCCAATTGCGTATGTTCGTAGTACAGCCCAATGCCGGCAGACAGCTTGGTCTTGCCCTTGCTGCCTGGTGGCGAATAAACCAGGGCAATCCGCGGCGACAGCAGCGGTCTCCGGACGATCTCGTCCCAATCGAACCGCAGGCCCGGCTCGACCAGCACCCCCTTCGGTGCCTGCCAGCGGTCCTCAGCGTACGCACCCACCTCGGCGTTGTGGAGCGCAAACGGTGCCGCCTGCGGAAAGACGCTCTCGCGCGACAAGGTTCCGTCTTCCCGCAGATAACTCACCGGTGCGCGCGCGACGTCTTCGTTGAAGCCGATATGGTCTACATCGATACCGGCCCTCAGATCGTGGAGCCCCGCCCAGTGCCGCGGAGGCAGATACAGTGCCGCGTTTCCTTCAATCCGCTGCGAGTGTCCGGTCAGGCTCTCGAAGTAGCTGCCCTGGGTAAGCTCCGGAGTGATCTGGTAAGGAAGGTCCCCATGCGGCTCGTAGCCGTCGCCGAAGCGCGCCACTCCTGCGCCCACGTCGAGCAACGCGCCCCCGAAGCTCCACTGATCGCGCACATACGGAAGCCAAACTATCGTGTTGGCCTTGACGGTGCTCACTTGCGGCGTAAGGGACGAGAGGCCGTTGTTGGGAGAGTGGGAAACATTCAACAGCAGCCCGCCCGTCAGGATGTTGGCGGGCGTTAGGTTTGCCTGAAACTTCGCCAGGTTGCTCCCCCGCACCAGTTCATTTGTGTCTGCGTTGGCCGGAAGTTCCGCGATGTAGATGTTGTCCCATTCGGTCTCCAGGCCGTCGAAGAACCACGCGCGGTTACGCACCAAAGGTCCGGAAAACGTGACCCTCGGAACCAGCTTGTCAAAACGAAGTCCATTGACCTGCCGTACGGACGGGAAAAAATCCGTCGCGTTGAAGCGGAACTTGTTGTCCCCCATTCCGGTGTAGAACGCCAGCACGCCTCCGGAGGTCCTGCCGAATTCCACTGGATACCGTGTCGTCTCCGCATCGATCGAACGGACCGCGTCGGTACTCACTCGCATATCCAGCGTGCCGTCCACCGGGGAACGGATATCGAATCCATCCAGCAGATCCAGCGTCGCCCAGGTCTCCGATCCCGCCACGTGGACCTGCCCGGTCACATCCTGCACAATGCCAGGATTGAAAGGCAGCAGGTTGCGAATATCGCGGGAGGTTGGATACGGAACATTGACAATCTCCGGCGTGTTCAGCGTGCTCTTATCGGCAGTCTGTTCGGTATCGATGCCGGGAACCGACGCGGTTACGTTTACCTGTTGCACCAGGGTCTGTACGTGCGTCAGCACCACCCCGACTCTGTCCCCATGCGCGTCTAACTTGCTCTCCACGGCTTGGTAGAACCCGGCCTTCCCCACGCGGATCTGGTAAGGCGCGTCCTGCTGAAGGATGTGCGTGCAGTGGCCGGCGTAATCTGTCCAAAGCCGGCTTTCGCTTATGCCTGGCTCCAGAAGATCAACTTCAGCGCCCGAAACCGGCAGGCCATTCTCGTCCACAACCGTCAGGATGACCGGCGCGCGGCCTCCTTGCCCTTGCCCAGCCGCGCCACCGGGGCCCCCGGCGAGCTTGCTCGCTGGGGTGGAGCCACCGGGGCCCCCGGCGAGCTTGCTCGCTGGGGTGGAGTTATCGAGCTTGCTCGCGGGGGCGGAGACGGCCGCGCAGATGAGAAGAAGCAGACTGGGGACGACTCTCTTCGCGCCGTCAAAACGCGGCATCGAGAAATGCCGGAACTTCCGGTTTGTCGCCCAGCAGCCCAAGGTCACACCCTCTCCATGAGGGGCTTCATCGCACTGTATTCATTTCGATGGCCGCGCGCAAGGCTTCCCCAGCAGTGACACCAACCGCCGCAAGCCGCCCCGGCGGTGCTGCTTGTCTAATTGGGCCGGAGAAGTTCCTCTGGGGACACGCCGCGGATCGATGCATCTAGTAACTCAATCATGTGGAACGTGGGGAGTTGCTTTTCGCCGCGGCGGCGCAGGCCACTCATTAGTTGCAGCAGGCAGCCGGGATTCGCGGAGACAACCGCGGCGGCTTGCGTCGCCAGCAGATGCGATACCTTGCGGTCGCCGAGCTGTTGCGCCGGCTCGGGCTGCAGCAGGTTGTAAATACCCGCGGAGCCGCAGCACAGCGTCGACTCCGCAATCTCCGCAACCTCCAGGCCGGGGATTCCAGCCAGCAACTGGCGCGGCTGTCGATAGATTCCCTGCGCGTGACGCAGATGGCAGGCATCGTGGTATGCAATGCGCAGCCGCAGCGGATTGCGCAGCGCGTTCGGTTCCAGTTCGCAGAGAACTTCGGTAACGTCCCTGCACTTCGCCGAGAACACCCGCGCGCGGTCCGCCCACTGCGGATCGTCGCGCAGCAGATGGCCGTATTCCTTCATGGTCGAGCCGCATCCGGCGGCGTTGATCGCGATGGTTTCGACGTTCGCCTGTTCGAAAAGATCGATCATGCGACGCGCCATTGCCATCGCCTGCTCATCCAGTCCGGAGTGGACCATCAATGCCCCGCAGCATGGTTGACCCTCTGGAGCAATCACCTCGCACCCTTCGGCGGCAAGAACGCGCGCGGTGGCGGCATTCACGTGCGGGAAGAAGACCTGCTGCACGCATCCGGTCAACATGCCCACGCGCCGGCGATGCGGTGCGGCTGCAGCCGTGCGAGCCGGCATCTTCGTGACGAAGCCGGAAGGCACCACTGGGAGCAGCGCTTCCATGGCCGCGAGTCGCTTCGGAACCAGCGTGAGCGCGCCGGATCGGCGCACCAGAGCCTGCAAGCCCGAGCGTTGATAAAGAAGCATCGGAGCGGCCAGGGCGCGCAGTCGCGCCGGATGGGGAAAAATCGCGAACAGAAGCTTGCGGAACAGCCAGTCGCTTGCGCTGCGGGGGATATTGCGCTCCACCTGTGCGCGCGTATCTTCGATGAGCTTGCCGTACTGAACGCCGGAGGGGCACGCCGTCATGCACGCCATGCAGCCCAGGCAGTTGTCCATGTGACGCCGGAGCGTCTGATCGAGCGGAGCGTTTCCTTCGCCGGCCTTCTGCATCATGTAGATGCGCCCGCGAGGCGAGTCCATCTCTTCTCCCCACAGAACATACGTCGGGCAGGCGGGAAGGCAGAAGCCGCAATGCACGCAATCTGCGAGCAACTCCTTGTCCGGCGCGTGATGCGGATCGAAGCTGGACGCCTTTACGGGCTCGATTCCGATCAGAGGTACGCTCGTCATATGCCTCCGAGGAAGCGCCCGGGATTCAGCGTGCGGTTGGGATCGAATCTGCGCTTGATCTCGCGCATCAGAGCGTGCGCCTCGGGCAGTTTCCCTTCGGTCACGAATGCCCACGTTTCAGCGCGGCTCGCAGAGGGTGGTCGCGCGATTAAGAAAGTCGTTCCGCCCTGAAGGCCGACATGGTAGCGGAATTCTTCAGCGAGTTTGAAGCAGAGTTCGTCAGCAGGAAATGCCGCATACATGATGCCCAGCGATTGCACGACGAATTCCCCGCCTTTTTCGTTGACCTCCAAGGCAAAGGCCGGTACCTCAGTCGGCAGCATAGTGGCCTTCAGGATCAGCCGGTCCGGTTGCGCAAGCAGCGCCTCTCGTGCCTGCCATATCTCGTTGGAACTCGACTCGAGTTCGAGACCTTCGTTTTCGGTCATGCCTCGCAACAGCGCCGCTTGTTTGGAGTCGGGATCTGCGCTGAGTTGAACGTCAAGGTGGAATCCACCCGAGGTGCCCCGAAGTTGCAGGCCCTCCGTAAGCAGATGGCTGGCGCCGATGGCCAGCATCAACGGTTTGAGCCTGGTGACCTCAGAGGCGGACACAGTAAAGGTCGCGGTATGTTGCGAGATAGGATGCAGTCGGAACGTAACTTCGGCGATCGCGCCGAGCGTGCCGAAGGCCCCGGTCATCAGCTTGTGCAGATCGTAGCCGGCAACATTCTTCACCACCTTGCCGCCTGACTTCGCAATGGTTCCGTCGGCCAGCACAATAGTCATGCCGATGATGAGATCGCGCAGACTGCCGTATCGCAACCGCAGTGCGCCCGAGTCGTTGGTGGCGATAATGCCGCCCACCGTGGCCGTCTCCGGCCACAGCGGGTCAAGGGCAACCTGCTGGTTATGCACCGCAAGGGCGCGCTGCATCACAGCCCATGGCGTGCCGGCGGCGACGGTAGCCGTCAGGTCATGCCAGCTATGGTGGCGCACCCCGGCAAGCCCGGTTGTCTTCAGCACAATCTCCGCGCCAACCGGATTGCCCCAGCCGCGCTTTGTTCCGGCGCCTGCGATCTCAATCGTCAACTTATTGCTGTTGGCATAGCGCCCAATCGCCGCAAGCTCTTCGGTTGTCCGCGGAGAGACAACGATCTTGCCGGCGCGCTCGGCAATGCAATCGGCGCCGACCAGCGCGCGAAGTCCATCGACAGTGCTCAGCACCGGATCCATCTAGAAAAACTCCGCAATGCCCGCGGTCTCGAGCGGGTGAGGTGTGTAAGGACCGGTTTTCTCACCGCACAGGCGCGGGCGCGGAAATAGTTTGTCCGGGTTGGCGAGGTTCTGCGGATCGAAGGCTTGGCGGACCAGTTGCATGGTGTCGAGATCAGGCTCGGAAAACATGTAACCCATCGCCTGCTGCTTCTCCTTGCCCACGCCGTGCTCGCCGGTGATGGAGCCGCCGTGGTCCACGCACAGGTGCAGGATGCGCTCCGAGAGATCCAGCGCAATCTCCTCCTGCCCGGGAATGGCGCGGTCGTAAAGCACCAGCGGGTGCAGGTTGCCGTCGCCGGCGTGGAAGACGTTAGCGACGCGAAGCTGGACCTCGGCGGCCATGCGGGTCACGTCTTCCAGAACGCGAGGCAGCGCTGTGCGGGGAATGACGCCGTCCTGCACGATGTAGTTCGGCGAGATGCGGCCGACGGCGGCGAACGCCGCTTTGCGGCCCTTCCAGATCAGTCCGCGCTCGTCTGCCGTCTGCGCAACGCGAACCTCCCACGCCCCATTCTTCCTGCAGAGCTCTGTAGCTTCCACCATCTGCGCGGCCACTTCCGCTTCGGGGCCATCCAATTCCACCAGCAACAGGGCCTCGCAGACGGGGTAGTTGGGATGGACCGCAGCTTCCGAGGCCATGGCCGCGAGCCGATCCATCATCTCCAGCGCGGCCGGCAGCATGCCGGCGGCTATGATGTCGGAGACTGTCTGCGCCGCGGCGTGAATGGAGTCGAATGCGGCCAGCAGCACCTGCACGGTCTCCGGCCGCTTCACGATGCGGAGGATGATCTTCGTCGCTACGCCCAGCGTCCCTTCCGATCCCACAAAGACGCCGGTCAGATCGTAGCCCGGCGCATCGGGTGCGGCCGAGCCGAAGGGCACCAGCTCTCCGCTCGGCAGCACAACATCCATGCCCAGCACATGCGTGGTCGTAAATCCATACTTCAGGCAGTGCGCGCCGCCCGCATTCTCCGCCACGTTGCCGCCAATGCTGCAAACGCTCTGCGAGGATGGGTCCGGCGCGTAAAAGTAGCCGTGGGCGGCCACCGCTTCCGTCACATGCGCATTGATCACGCCCGGCTCCACGACGACGCGTTGGTTGGGGATGTCGATTTCGAGGATGCGGTTCATGCGGGCGAAGCTGATGACAATCCCGCCCTTCGCAGGCAGCGCTCCGCCGCTCAGGCCGGTTCCCGATCCACGCGCAACAAATGGAATCCGGTGCCGGGCACAGATTCGCACGATGGCTTGGACCTGTTCGGCGCTGCGCGGAAGGACAACCGCGTCCGGCACGGTGCGGAAGTTGGTGAGGCCGTCGCACTCATATGTCTGCAGCTGGTTCGTCTCTGTAATCAAGCCGCTCGGCTCACCCGCGTTTCCCGCGTTTACGGCATCACGCAAAGCTTCGAGGATGGACCGATCGAGCATAAGAGATCATAGTATGCAAGCCCGAGACCGGCCCAGCCCCTCACCTGGACAGGATCGGCTGCCCTATTCGCCTCCTGCCGGCCCTCCCGCAGCCGCCGGCTGACGCCCCATAAACTTGTCTGCCCACTGGATAAAGTACTTCACATTCGGAGCGTCGGTGTGGCCGCCATCGTGCTGCCGCCAGGCGAGCTGGCCATCCAGCAGGCCCACGTTGACGGCGGGCATCTTCTCAATATGGTAGTCGTTCGAGACCCCCAGAGTTCTCGCTCCCAGCAGTTGGTAGACGGGTTGCGCGGCCACCGTCGCCATATAGCTGCCCTGGTGATCCAGCCACTTCGCATCGCCCATCTCCGGAACCCCATAGCTGATAAAGGTAAGCCGCGGTGCACACAGTGCAATCAGTTCGTGGGAGTCAACCGGAATGTCCCCTGCATTCTTGCTTCCGAACGTTGCTTCCGACGCTCCGTACTTCATGAAGTTGCCTGCCATCCAGTAGTACTCGCTGCCCGTCAGGCTCTCCACGGCTTCGCCCCAGTTGCGCCGGTTCAACTTGGCTCCGCCCTCACCGGACGACCCGATCAGTCCCATGTAGAAACGCGGATCGAAGGCCTCTGTCACCAGCGCAGCCTTGCCATAGCGGGAGACGCCCTCAATACCGACGTGCTTGGCATCCACGGCAGCATCCGTCTCCAGATAGTCCAGCCCGCGGCCCGCGCCCCACGCCCAGGCACGCAGCGCTCCCCAGTCATCAGGATGACGCGGCTGTCCCTTATTCACCAGGCCAATCGCTCCGCGGGTGATGCCGGCCCCATTGTCCGCTTGAATGCTGGTGGGATTGATCGTTGCATAACCCCAGCCATCGGCAAGAAGCTGCTGCGTCGTCGGAGGATCGCCGGCAGGACGCGATCCCGGCGTAGCCGCTGCTCCCGGTCGCGCCGCGCCAGGGCCGCCAAAGGGCGCCGTCGCCGCAGGCGCTAATGGCGCATATGCCGGGTATTGATCGAGGATATCTTTCAAAGAAGGGTCGCTCTTCGCCAGCATCTCGCGCAGGACTTCATTGATCTTCGCGAGCGCATCCGGGTTCGGCTGTGCCGGGGCGGGAAAGGAAGGCCGGCCGAACATCATCAGCACCGGAACGGGCCCCTTTGCATTTGCCGGAGTCACCAGCACCATGTCGATGTTGACATCGATCAGCGGGTAGGCGGAGTTGTCGACATGCCCGGTCAGTTGCTTGGCAACCACCGGTATCCGGCCCACCATCTCGTGGTCGACGATCTTTACCGTCCACGTCACCTTGGGTGCATTCTTCGGAACAAAGCCGTAAACGTACTCCTGCATATCGTGTTCGATCTCGGGGCGGCGCTGTTGCCGCCACTCCTCCGCGGTGGTCACCTTCTTGCCATTCTTCAAGGTCAACGGGTCGGGCAGGTCCGGGTAGGGATTCGCCTTGGATTCGTCGTAGTTGGCGTGGTTGGGAGCATTATCGTTGCCGCTCGGGCCCGGCCGCAGCGCCTTGATGCCGAGCTGGTCCATCATGTTCCGATGGTCCTGTTCGCCCGTCCAATTCACCGCCGGCGGAGGCAGTTGCTTCTGCGGCTCCGGCGCGAATTGGGCCGAAAGCGGAGTGGCGCTTATGGCGAAGATCAGGCTGGCGGCGGCCAGGAGTTTGTTCCGAACCGTGCTGTGCATTGAACAACTCCTCCTCTTATTTTCTACTCCTCCGCCCATGCCTCGGTCCGGCTTCAGGTAAATTCTCCTCTACAGCAGATATCTCCCAGGAGGCCGGCGCATGCGCGGCGCCAACAGCAAAATGCGGCTGCTTCCGCTCATCGGAGCGACCTACTTCATGGTCGCCGGGGGCCCCTACGGTCTTGAAGACATCATCGGCGACGTCGGCTACGGTCGCGCGCTTCTGCTGCTGCTCATCATCCCGCTTATCTGGAGTCTGCCCACCTCGCTGATGGTCGGCGAACTGGCCTCCGCCCTGCCCGAAGAAGGTGGCTACTACTGCTGGGTGCGCCGCGCCCTCGGCGGCTTCTGGGGATTCCAGGAGGCTTGGCTCTCGCTCGCCGCCAGCGTCTTCGACATGGCGATCTACCCCGTCATCTTCGTCCTCTACCTCAGCCGGGTCGCACCAAACCTTACCTCCGGCTACCGAGGCACACTTTGGGCCCTGGCGGTCGTCCTCTTCTGCGCTATCTGGAACCTCCGCGGCGCCCGGGCCGTCGGCGAGGGATCCATCGCCATGTTCGTCGTTCTGCTTGCGCCCTTCGTCGTCCTCGTCGGGGTTGGATTCTGGCAGGGTCTATTCGCCCAGCCGCACCTTCTTGCCGCCCATGCCTTCACTCTCGGCGGCCGCCTCCACCGCAGCCTCAGCTTGCTCCGCGCCCCGGTTGCCGCGCCTTCGCTCGCCGGTGCCGTCTCCGTCGCGCTATGGAATTACATGGGATGGGACAATGCCTCTACGGTCGCGCAGGAGGTCGAAGCCCCGCAACGCAACTACCCGCGCGCCATGCTCATCTCCGCCGCTCTTGTCGCCGTCACCTATATAGTCCCGCTCGCCGCCGTGGGCATTGCCGGCATCCCCGCCGGCCAGTTCTCCACCGGCGCGTGGACCGACGCGGCCCGCTCCATCGGTGGCACCGGTCTCTTTGGGGCCGGCCTCGCCTTTGCTGTAGTCCTCGGCGGAATGCTCAACGGTGCCGGAATGTTCAACGCCCTCATGATGAGCTATGCGCGCGTCCCCTACGCGCTCGCCCAGGATGGCCTGCTCCCGCAATTTCTCACTCGCACAACCCGTGCTCGGCCCACCAGCGCACCGGTTCCGTGGGCCAGCGTGCTCATCTGCGCCGTCGCGTGGGCCTTGGCGCTCCGTCTTTCGTTCGAGCGCCTTATCTCGATCGACCTCGTTCTCTATGGCGCGTCTCTTCTGCTTGAGTTCGTCGCCCTCGTCGTCCTCCGCCTGCGCGAGCCAGCCCTTGCCCGCCCTTTCCGCATTCCCTTGGGTCTTCCCGCTGCAATCGCTGCGGGCGTCGGCCCCGCGGTGCTCATAGCCTTCGCTCTCTACGCGGCTCGCGACGAGCGCGTCGGTCCACTCCCCGCCCTCGTCTTCGCCGCCGTAGTCGCGGCCATCGGCCCATTCGCTTACCTGGTCGCTCGCCTCGCCAGGTGGCCAGTAGCGCCCCGCCCCGCCGCCGAAGCGAAGAACCGCGATTGATCGGCGCAGCGTGGGACGCCTATACTGGCGGAGATTCACCAGTGGAAACAGTTTCTGCCGTCAGAAGGGCCATTGCAGCCGCTATCGCCCTCATCGGATGCGACAACACCGTCGCCATAAGCCCGGTTTATCTTGGAGTCGTCATCTCGCCTCGGCCGGGTTCAATACCGGTTGGTGGCACCGTGGTCTTCACCGGAACCGTCTCCAACAACCTCAGCCTTCCCCAATGGAGTGTCCTGGACTCGGCCGACGCCAATAGTGTCGGCACCCTTACTCCCATCAGTGGCTCCAGCAACACCATCCTCTACACCGCGCCGCCCACGCCACCCATCTACGGCTTCACTCCAACCGGGGTCACCCAGGGCTCGGTCACGTTGAAGGCCACGACCACCCCCCTCCCGGAACTTCAATTCCCGTCGACGGCGATTCACTCAGCTTCATCATTACCGCTCCCTCGGTCACCGTCAGCCTCGCGCCCCTGACCGCCTCCGTCGCCCTCGGAGGCACCGCTCAGTTTATCGGCTACGCTGTCGGCAATCTCAACAACACGCTCACCTGGCAACTTAGCGCCAACGGCGTGCCTTCCGCCTCCGGTGCCCTGGGGACCATTAACTCCGCTGGCACCTACATCGCACCCTCAACCATGCCAATCGGCGGCAGCACCGTCACCATCATCTCCCAGGCCGACCCCACCAAAACCCAGTCCGCCGTCGTCACCTTGCACTAGCTGAATGTTGCCCTTATTGCAAATCCGGCATCTGCGACTGCTGCCGCCACCTCGGTTCGCGGTCCCTGCCGTCCCGGAGCCCCGATCACCCCCCCAGACAGCCCCAAACCCCCAAAATGGCGTTACCGGTCGTGTAAACAGATACTTCTGGCGCGCCGTGATGCCTTGGTGGTACATTTCCTGTCTCAAATGAAAAGGACCCCTGTCGGTTCTGTACGGCGTGCCGTCAGCCCGGCGCAAAAAACACTTTCGTGAACGCGAAATTTTCGATATGCTTCTCTGGTTCCGGATTACAAAGGATTCCCCCAATGAAACTCCGCTTGAAGATTCTCGCCCTCGCCGCAACCGCCGCCACCACCTTATCCCTGATCAGTTGTGCCGGTCCGGCCAGTTTCACCTATAAAAACGTCGCAATCACGTTAACGGCAACCTGCTCTGACTGCGCCGGTGGTGGCCAATATGGTGTGGTGAACATCCAGTATAACCCGGCTTATCCGCAGCCGCCGTCTCCGGGGAGCGTCATGCTGATGCCTGCCACAAGCCAGGGCGGCACAACCATGTTCACGGCGAACGTCACCAACGCGCCCAGTACCAATGTCAGTTGGGCGATCTATCCTCAGCCCAATCTCACCGGCATCGATACGCTCCCTAACGGGACCAGCATACCGGTCGGCGAGTCAGGCTCTTCAGTGGGTACGTTTAACACGCCGGGCAGTAGCCCTACCACCGCCTCCGGCGCCACCGCCATTTACACCCAGGGCGGCGTGCCTACATACAGCGGTCAGGCTTTGGCCCAGGCGCAGGCCATGGGAATCTGCCAAGGCTGCGTCATGATCGTCGTCTCCCTTCCCGCCGACCCCGACACGGGGGCAGTAGTTTCGACCAGCCAGTTGATTCAGATTTATGGTGGCAGCACGGCCCAGGGGCCCCCCGGCGCCTACCTCACACCTCATACCCCCACCACTCCCGCGTCACTCACCAACCCCGTCGTGTCCGTCGCCCATAACCCGAGCTTGCTTGCGACGCCACCCGTTATCGCCACGAATGGCCAGTATCAGTTCTATGGTGGCATCGTCGGTGCCGCGCCCTGCAACTCCGTTGGCACCTGCAACATCAATGGAGTTCAGTACCCCCTCCTTACCGCCGACAATACCGCGGTCTGGGAGGTCGGCCCAACTCCCTTCTCCCTAACTACCGCCTTCCCCTGCACGACCTCGGGGCTTGCTTGTCCGTTTGGCACTATCTCATCGACTGGCCTCTACACCGCTCCTGCGACCATCCCTCCCACACCCACGGGCGGTGTCGCCAATGAAGTCGTCGTCGTCGTCGTCTCCCAACTGGTCGGCACGGTCGACTCATATGCCTACGTCGGTCTGTATTAGCACACCGTCGTAGCATCCTCAAAACCATGGAAATGGGCCGCCCTCACCGGCGGCCCTTCTTGGCTTAACCCGCCAATTACTGCCTCGTCTTCGACTCCTGCTTGGGCTGGGGCTTCGGCTCCGGGTTCGTCTTGTTGTCGACGAACCGCTGCTGCGCCTCCACTACTTTAGCGCGCGCGAATGAAGCGTCCCGCCAGCCTTTCACCTCCACCCGCTTGCCTTCAAGGTCCTTGTAGATCGCGAAGAAGTGCGTAATCTCCTTCAGCATGTGCGGGTAGATCTCCGAATAGTTCCACACATCCTTATAGCGCGGGTTGTTCTTGCCCACGCACAGCAACTTCTCATCGGCCAGCCCCTGGTCGGTCATCTCCAGCATGCCGATCGGCCGCACCTCCATCACGCACCCCGGAAAGCTTGGTGCGTCCACCAGCACCAGGCAGTCCAGCGGGTCGCCGTCGCTTGCCAGAGTGCTCGGGACAAACCCGTAATCGCCCGGATAGTGCACCGGCGAGTACAGATTTCGGTCCAGCCGGAACAGATGATACTTCTTGTCGTACTCGTATTTGTTGATGCCCTCGAGCGGAATCTCGATGACAGCGGTGATCACTTCGGGGCTTTGCTCCCCGACCGGCAGTTCCAGGTAATTCGTCATAAGATCTTGGGTCTCATCTCTTCTGTCGGAAGCGTCTCGCTTCGTCCTGGGGATTGGATTTGCTTCGATAAGCGCACAGCGTACTTCCAGTCTATAAGACCCCGGCCACCGCGGTTTCCCGGATGGCGTCTCCAGGCACGAATGAGCTTGCGCGGAGCCACAAGGTCGCGAGTGTTTCCCAAAAGGAAAAACCGCATTCCAAAATGTTCGGCTTAGCGAAGCAACGGGGAGACCACGGTGAGACCCAACCCTAAGTCTATAATCAGACCTCATGAAGGCGCATGTGTATGTCACACTCAAGCGGTCCGTGCTCGATGCCCAGGGCCAGACCGTCGCCGGCGCGCTCCGCCGCATGCAATACAACGGCATCGCCGACGTCCGCCAGGGAAAGTACTTCCTGCTCACCCTCGAAGACTCCCTCGCCGCCAATCCCGCCGCGGCCCGGCAGGAGGTCGAGCGCATCGCCCACGAGGTCCTCACCAACCCCGTCATCGAGGAATACTCCCTCCGCCTCGAACCCTGACTCCCCTCCTCTGTGACTCCGGCTTCCCTGGTCCCTCGTACCTCGAACCTCGCCTAAAGTTGTACCCCGCTGGCACCGATAGGGGATAACCCCCAAGCCTCATCCAGAGCAAAGTTGAGACATGAACAGGCGGTCGCGTCTGCGGCTCGGGTCGCTACTTCCCGAGTCATCGCCGTCGATCTAACCCCCGAGGGGTCTCATGCGGAATCTGCTGCATCACGCTACCTGGAAATCCGCGATTTTCCTCGGAATTCTGTTGGCAGCCCCACGAGTTGCATCCGCCCAGGCCCTCGTGACCGCACTACGCGGCACGGAGATCGCGCCCTTTGCGCAATACACGCTCGTCAATCCCGACTGGGGTCCAGCAGCCAACAAGCTCGGCTACACCGTCGGCATCGATTACACCCACTTCATCCGTTCCTCCATCGTGCAGCCCTCCCTGGAATTCCGTTACACCACCGCCAACGGCGCCACTGTCAACGAGCGCAGCTACGCCGGCGGCCTCAAACTCCAGACCACCGTCCATGGCATCCACCCCTACGCCACTCTTCTCGTCGGCCATGGCAACATCGACTTCAACTATTTCGTCAGCAAAAACTACAACGGCGACAACTCTCTCATCTACGCCTTCGGTGGCGGAGCCGAGTTCAACGTCACCCCGCAGTGGAAGCTGCGCTTCGACCTCTCCAGCCAGCAGTGGAACACCGGCTCGGAGACGCTCACGCCCTTGACCCTCGGCGTAGGCATCGCCTACAGCCTGCCGTCTCACATCCGCCGGGTGCAATAAGCCCAGCGCTCACCCGTGTTGCCGGGCCCGCAGCGCCCGCCACTCGCGCTCCACCAGAATTTCGCCGGACCCCGCAGGATGCTACGCTCAAAGGTTGGGAGACCTAACCGTTGAGCAATTCTCAGAGAGAGATTCTGAACCACGCATCCGTTGTACCCGGGACCGGCGAGCAAGCTGAGCCGCTGGTTGGATTCACACCCGATGGGCTAAATCGGGCAGTGAAGCCAGGCGCCGACCCCGAAGGGCTAAATCGGGCGGTGACCACAGCGGCGCAGACCGCGGATCTTCCCGTGGTAAACAACCCTGCAACGGCTGCCGGGGCCAACGGCAGCCGTTTCGTTCGTGCCTGCCTCCGCCTGCCCGTCGACCGTACCCCCGTCTGGTTCCTCCGCCAGGCCGGCCGCTACATGCCGGAGTACATGGCCGTCCGCCGCCACCACTCCCTGCTCGACATCTGCCGCACCCCCGAGATCGCCGCCGAAGTCACCATCACTGCCGCCGAGCGCCTCGGCGTCGACGCCGCCATCATCTTCGCCGACCTCCTGCTCCCGCTCACCCCCATGGGCCTCGACTTCGAGTTCGTTGCCAACGAAGGCCCGCAAATCCACACCCCCCTCCGCACCGCCGATCAGGCCCGCGCCCTCCGCACCGACCGCACAGAAGATCTGTTGTACGTCTCCCGCGCCATCGAAAAAGTAGCCGCCCACTTCGCCCCGCCCCGTCCGGTCGAAGGCCCGAATAGCGATCCGGATGGCGACCAGTTAGGCATCATCGGCTTCTGCGGCGCGCCCTTCACCCTCGCCTCCTACATGATCGAGGGCGGCAGCTCCCGCAACTACATCGAAACCAAGAAAATGATGTACGCCTCTACCCCTCAACTGCCGTCATCCCGACCGGAGCGGAGCGAAGTGGAGGCCCCCCCGCATTTTGCCTGTACCGCCACAAATCCTTCTGGAATTCCAGAACGAGACGCCTGGTCCATCCTCATGTCGAAGCTCGTCACCGTCCTCACCGACTACGCCGCCCAGCAGGTCGCCGCCGGCGCCGACGTCATCCAGGTCTTCGACTCCTGGGTCGGAGCGCTCTCCCCCTCCGACTACGGCCAGTACGCCCTCGCCCCCGCCACGCGCCTTATCCGCAACATCCAGGCACTCGGCGTCCCCGTCATCTACTTCGGTGTCGAAACCTCAACCCTCCTGCCCCTCATGCGCCAAACTGGGGCGGATGTTCTGGGATTAGACTGGCGCACCCCGCTCGACCGCACCTGGCGCGAGTTCGACTACTCCGTCGCTGTCCAGGGCAATCTCGACCCCATCGCCCTCTTCGCCCCGCCCGAGGTCCTCGAAGCCCGCGTCGCCGAAGTCCTCGCCGCCGCCGCCGGCCGCCCCGGCCACATCTTCAACCTCGGCCACGGCATCGTCCCCACCACCCCCGTCGACGCCGTCCTCCAGGTCGTCCACCAAATCAAGTCCGCTGTCTGAGCCACAGATTTTCTTGCTCGTCATTCTGAGCGAAGCTCAGAATCTCCGTAGTTGCATTTCGCCGGGGCCCCATTCATTGCAGCCTCATCGCGATGAGAGGAGGTCCAACCCCTTGACACCACCCGTATAATTAAAGAAGGGAATAAAGCAGTCCCAGCGTCGTGTCCCAGCCTGCCATCTGGACCGGACCTGAAGCCCGCGGAATCCCACGCCGAA
>ODAK010000543.1_pt1 | contig 43249 bp, 42 predicted proteins | sample 1539591 | NCBI WGS metagenome assembly ODAK01 (sample SAMEA3539303, study PRJEB22396) | soil metagenome | biome: tundra; feature: field; material: soil | place: USA | collected 2010-05 | depth 0.15 m
ATGCCACCATCCAACCAGGCCGCACTGACAGCCAGGTTCCACACCCGGCCAGGCTCAGCGGTACTCGGACGCGTACTCGGACGCGAGCGCCAGCACTTCCTTGACGTACCAGGTGGCGTGGTTGTAGTCGAAGATGGCACTGGCCAGCCCGCGGCCGCCGGCCGCCGCCCCGGCTGCGCACAGCAGCCTGGCCGCCGATGGCACGGCATCGTAGGGGTTCATGATGTCCGGCGGGCCACTCTGGCCGAACCCGTCAGTGCCCCAGATTTTCCAGGTAGACGGCAGGAACTGCATCGGGCCGAGCGCTCCGGCAGTGGATGGCCCGACGTTGGCGCCATCACCGCTCTCGATCTGGCCGATGGCGGCGAGGACGGTCCAGGACAGCCCTGGGCAGTACTGCGCCGCCGATGCCTTGAATAGCTCCAGGTAAGTGCTGGGCAGCTGGCCAGGGGAGACCTTCGCCACCGGAAGTTGCTGCTGGCGCAGGCTCACGATCGCCGCGGCAGACCCGAGAATGGCCCTGGCCGCGGCGAGCAGGGCGGGCAGGCTGGCGCCCGGCGCGCTGATCAGGGCGGCCACCCGGTGCACCAGGCCGAGCTTGCCCGAGGTGGCGCTGTCCACCACCAGGTCGATGCCGGCCACCCCGAGGGGCGCGGCGGCGCCGTACGTTACGGCTTGCGTGGTGGCGCCAGCCAGCTGGTAGGAGCGGCCGCGGTGCAGGCCGAGCGCGGCCTGGGCAGACGGCGACGCTACGAACCCGCCGCCGGCAAGCGTGGTCCACATCGCCTGGTCAGCGGCGGTGCCCAGCGGAACCCAGGACCGGAACTGGGCCGGATTGACGCCGATGACGCTGGCCGGCTGGCCGCCTGCGGTAATCTCTGCGCCATCAAAAACGATCATATTCCGCAGGCCGGCCGTCTTGCCGAGCCTGGCGACCTGGCTGCTGGTGAGTCCAGTCTTGGACACGACCAGGAGATCGGGCAGGATGATCCGCCGGAAGGTGGTGATGTCGCGCGCCTGACCTGCATGGCGTACAGCCGCGCCGCTGGCGTGCGCTGACCCGTCCGGTCCAGGGATGACAACGCGCAGCCCGGCCTGGGAACCGGCCGCGAGCACCGCCACGGCCGCACCGGCGGCCACGCCCCGCAATGCTGGCGCTGCGCCACCGGGAGAGGCGGTGACGCGTGCAGCCTTACGCCAAGTCAGACGTCGCATTCCGCTGTCAACCATAGCTGGCGGCCGGGCTGTGCTGAAGAGCGGCGGCATCGACCGGCCAGCATCGCGTGCTGCGGCCGCTGGCGGTATCGTTCGCGGTGTGCATTCCCAGCCCAGCGGGGGCGGCGGGCAGGCAAAGGAGGACGACGGCATGCATATGGTTACTCCGCCCGACTTCGGGACCGAAGGCGGCAAGGACGAACGGATGTCCGAGGGCGTGATCCCGGTCGAGGAGGCCGACCCGGAAGATCAGAACCGGGGCCTGCTCGTCGAGCAGGATAACGCCGCACATTCCCCTGGCAAGATCTGCGAGCGGTGCGGCGCGGTCATCACTGCCAGCCAGGATGCCCGGCTTGAGCCCGACGGCAACTGGGTCCACGAGCAATGCCCGGCCCCGGCGGCGGACGCCCAGAACGCTGCGGACGGCCAGGACGCGAAGAGCGCCCAGCGCACCGAGCCGGGCCAGCCGGGCTGACTGCGGCCAGGAAATCACCGGCACCCAGGAGGCCCTGCTGCGGCCGGACGGCTGGTGGATCCGCGAGGCGTGCCCTCCCCGCTGGTAGCTGCGGGGAATATATGCGCTAGCTTTGCTGCAAGTAAGGCTAGGCTCGCCTGCATGGACGGCGAAGCTGGCGACGCGCCACCCACCCGAGATAGCGGGCAGATCAGGACCGCGGGACGGGAAGCCTTGACCAAGAGACAGACGCCCAGCCGGGTCGTACCAGGCCAGCCGGGCCCGGCGGTTGCGCCGGGCACGCCCGTGCAGGCTGCCGTGGGCGTGACCCCGGCCAGCGCGCGAGTGCCGCCTCCAAGCAGGCCCGACGCGTCCCGGTCCCGGCGGCCCTCGCTCGGCGGCGGCCAGCCTGCCCAGGGCCGTGAACTAGGGGCCCAGGGCCGCAAGACCGTGCGCAAACTGCTCGAAGCCGGCCTGGCGGAATTCGACGAACGCGGCTTCCAGGCCGTCCGGGTCGACGACGTGGTAACCCGGGCGAAGACCTCGCATGGCACGTTCTACCTGTACTTCGCTAACAAGGACGACCTGTTCAAGACACTCCTGCGGGACGCGCTGCACGACATGGACCTGATCAGCGGCGATTTCCCCGTGGTGACCCGCAATGACGCGGGCCGGCAGGCACTGCGCGACTGGGTGCGGAAGTTCTGCGACGTCTACATGGCGCATGCCGCGGTGATCCGCATCCTCAGCCAGGCCGACGTGGTCGGCGAGGAGGTCTATGGCGACGGGCTGCAGCAACTGTTCCGGCTAGCGGAGACGATCACCCAGGGCATGACAGCCGCCCGGGCAGCGGACGGGCAGCAGGCCGAGCACGCCGAGCTGACAGCCGTCGCCTGCCTGATGATGCTCGAGCGGGTCAACTACCTGCTCAGCGTCGAAGTAAGGCTGCCCAGGGAAGAAATGATTGACCGCCTCAGCGCCATCATTTTCGCCGCCTTCCACACAGCGTGAGCCGCCCGGTTAGCTGCCGCGTGCCCAGCGGACCGCATTGAGGGCGCGCCGTGCGGCCGGCACGTCGTGCACGCGCAGCACCCGTGCGCCCTGCCAGGCGCAGATGGCCAGGGCCGCCACCGTGCCCGCCCCGCGCTGATCGGCGGGCAGCCCGAGAGTCTCGCCGATGAAATCCTTGTTGGAGACCGCCACCAGGACCGGCCAGCCGGTGGCGGCCAGCTCACCGAGCCTGCGGGTGAGTTCGAGCGACTGCCAGGTGTTCTTGCCGAAGTCATGCCCCGGGTCGATCAGGATCGACTCGGGCCGCACGCCCGCCGCGACCGCCCGCGTCGCCGCCGCCGTGACATTACCGGCCACCTCAGCCAGCACATCGCCGTAGGCAGGCCGGTGCGGTCCGGTGCGCGGCGCGAGTCCGCCCGCATGCGAGCAGACCAGGCCGATCCGGTAGGCCGCGGCGACCTCGGCCAGCCGCGGATCCACCCCGCCCCAGGCGTCGTTGAGCAGGTCCGCGCCGGCCGCCGCGACCGCCTCACCGACCTCGGCCCGCCAGGTGTCGACGCTGATCACTACCTCGGGATGGGCCTGCCTGATCGCGCTCACCAGGCCGGTGACCCGCCTGATCTCCTCGGCCACGCCGACGTCGGCACCCGGGCCCGCCTTCACGCCCCCGATATCGATGATGTCGGCGCCGGCCGCCGCTGCGCGCCCCGCAGCCCGCAGCGCCGCGCCGAAATCGTAGGTAACACCATGATCGAAGAACGAGTCCGGCGTCCGGTTGATGACCGCCATGACGGCGAACGTGCCCGCGGGCCATTCCCGCTGCCCGAGCCGCAGCATTGCTGGCGTGGTCACGGGCGCCAGGATAAGCGCTCAGATAGCGGTGCCGGGCGCGGTGCCGGAGCGCCAAGCCGGGAGTAGCGCGAAGCCGGGAGTACAGCAGCGCCGGGCCGGACATGGCACGCGCCGGCCGGGGCAGAATCAAAGGGTGCGATTCCATCCGGACGACCGGCCGCCCCACGACCTGACCTACAGCGATGTGTTCCTGGTGCCGAGCCGGTCAGCGGTGACATCCAGGCTCGACGTGAGCCTGGCTACCCGGGACGGCAGCGGGACCACGATCCCCGTTGTCGTCGCCAACATGACCGCGGTCGCCGGCCGGCGGATGGCCGAGACGGTGGCCCGCCGGGGCGGTCTGGCCGTGCTGCCCCAGGACATCCCTGTTGAGGTTGTCGCCGAGGTGATCTCCTGGGTGAAGAACCGCGACCTGGTCTACGACACGCCGCTGACGCTCGGTCCCGATGCGACCACCGGCCATGCGCTCAGCCTGCTGCCCAAGCGGGCGCACGGCGCCATCGTCGTGGTCGCCGGCGGCCGGCCAGTCGGGGTAGTCACCGAGGCTGACTGCGATGGCGTGGACAGGTTCGCCCAGCTGCGGCAGGTCATGTCCACCGGGCTGCTCACGCTGCCCGCCGGGACCGACCCTGAGGACGCGTTCAATCTGCTTCATGAAGGCAGGCACCGGCTGGCCCCGGTGGTCGACTCAGGCGGCCGCTGCGTCGGCATCATGACCAGGACCGGAGCGCTGCGCTCGACGCTGTACGAGCCGGCCACCGATGGCCGCCGCAGGCTGCGGATCGGCGCGGCGCTCGGCATCAACGGCGACGTGGCCGCGAAGGCGAAACTGCTCCTCGACGCCGGTGCCGACCTGCTCGTCATCGATACGGCGCACGGCCATCAGGACCGGATGATCGACGCGCTGCGGGCGGTCCGCGGCGCTATCGGCAGCGCGTCGCCTGCTTCCGCGCCCCTGGTCGCCGGCAACGTCGTGACCGCGGCGGGAGTCGCGGATCTCGTGGCGGCAGGCGCTGACATCGTCAAGGTCGGCGTGGGCCCGGGCGCGATGTGCACCACCCGGATGATGACGGGAGTCGGGCGCCCGCAGTTCAGCGCGATCCTGGAGTGCGCTGCCGAGGCCCGCCGCCTGGGCGCGCACGTCTGGGCCGATGGCGGTGTCCGGCATCCGCGCGACGTCGCCCTCGCCCTCGCCGCCGGCGCGTCCAACGTGATGATCGGCTCCTGGTTCGCCGGCACCTGCGAGTCCCCTGGCGATGTGTTCAGGGACGCCGAGGGGCGCCTGTACAAGGAGAGCTTCGGCATGGCGTCGGCGCGGGCGGTGCGGCTGCGGACCGCCACCGACACGCCCTTCGAGCGGGCCCGTAAGGAGCTGTTCGAGGAGGGCATCTCGACCTCGCGGATGTACCTGAACCCGCAGCGGCCCGGGGTGGAAGACCTGATCGACGCGATCACCGCCGGCCTGCGCAGCGCCTGTGCCTATGCGGGCGCGGCGGACCTGGACGAACTGCATCAGCGGGCCGTGGTCGGCGTTCAGGGGGCGGCCGGCTACACGGAGGGAATGCCGCTGCCGACCGGCTGGTGACCGCGGGCGGGGCGGGCGGCCCCGCTCTGCCGCTGGCAGGCGGCTGGTTCGCCTACGGTGGTGCCATGACAATGCCCGCCGGCCCGGCCAAGCCTGCCCCGCCGCTTGACGACGCCGCCCCCACCACCAGGGTGCTCGTGGTGGAAGACGACCTGGGTATCGCGACCCAGCTGGTCCGCGGCCTGTCCAGGGGCGGCTATCGCGTCGACCACGTGATGACCGGGACCGAGGCCCTGGCCTGGGGCGATCCCGATGTCGTCCTGCTCGACCTGGAGCTTCCCGATCTGGACGGGGTGCATGTCTGCCGGCAGTTCAGGGACCGGTCAAGTGCGGCGATCATCGTCGTGACTGCCCACGGCGAGGAATCGGACCGGGTCAACGCCCTCGATGCCGGCGCGGATGACTACCTGGTCAAGCCATTCGGGCTGGCCGAGCTGCAAGCCAGGATCCGCGCGGTGCTGCGCCGGGTGCGGCCGGGGGGCGAGCTGATCAGGCACGGGCCGCTGACGGTGGACCTGCGCACCCGCAAAGTGCTGGTCAACGGCCAGGAGGTGGCCCTGACGCCCAAGGAGTTCGACATCCTGGAGTGCCTGGCAGCCGATCCGGGCCGCGTGGTGAGCAGGCAGGAGATCCTGGAGAACGCCTGGGACGCGCACTGGTACGGGCCGACCAAGGTGCTCGACGTGCATGTCGCTGCGCTGCGCAGGAAGCTCGGGTCACCTGGCCTGATCGAGACCGTCTACGGCCGTGGCTTCCGCCTCGGCGAGGTCTGATGACGCGCAGGATCGCCCTGACGATCTTGACGCTCATCGCGGCGCTGCTGGGCCTGGTCGCCGTCCCGCTGGGCCTCATCACCGCCGGGCAGGACCGGCGCGACTTCCGCGACGAGACCACGACGGCGGCACGGACCCTGGCGAGCGTCGCGGAGGAAAAGCTCGCGGACAAGACGGACGCCCCCGCCCTGAGCCTGTCGATCGCCCGGCTGCAGCGCGGCGGCGACCAGGTCGCGCTCTACGACCGGGCCGGAGCGCGGCTGTCCGGCGCCGGGCCGGTGCCGCCGGCGGGCAGCATCGCAAGGGTGCTGTCCGGCGGCGTCACCGTCAGCGACCCGCGCCAGGGCCGGCTGGTCGTGCTCGCGCCGGTGCTGCCGGATGAGGGCGGCCGGGCTGTCGGCGTGATCGCCCTGTCGCGCCCGACCGATACCCTGCAGGACCGGATCACGGTGCTATGGACCTGGCTGGCCGCCATCTCGCTGGCCGGCCTGCTGGCCTCGGCGGTCGTCGCGACGGCGCTGGCGCGCTGGGTCAGCAGGCCGCTCAGCGCGCTCGACGCCGCGGCGCGGCGGCTCGGTGACGGCGCGCTGGACAGCCGGTCCCCGGTCAGCGACGGCCCGCCTGAGGTCCGCAGGCTCGCGGGCAACTTCAACACCATGGCCGGCCGCCTCGAGGCGCTGGTCCACGGCCATCAGGCCATGATGGCTGACGTGTCACACCAGCTGCGCACCCCGCTCGCGGCACTCCGGCTGCGCCTGGATGTACTTGCGCAGGATGCCGGCGAGGGCGTCACCAGCGATCTGGCCGGGGCACAGGAGGAAATCTCCCGGCTGTCCAGGATGGTCAACGGCCTGCTTGCGGTGGCACGGGCGGAGAACGTGGTGGCCGAGCCGGTCACCGTGGCCGCGGACGTCGTGATCAGGGACCGGACGGTGGCATGGCGGCCAGCCGCCGAGGAGCGGGACGTCACGCTCGATGTCAGCCTGGAGCCCGTCGGAGTCCGGGCCGGCGACGGCCACCTGGAACAGATCCTCGATAACCTGCTCGCCAACGCCCTGGACGCGGTTCCGGCCGACGGCAGGGTCTGGGTCAGCGCCAGCGCCGCAGGGCCCCGCACCCGGATCGTGGTCGCCGACGACGGCCCCGGCATGAGCCCGCAGCAGCAGCGGACCGCCTTCCGGCGGTTTGCCAGCACCACCCCCGGCGGCACCGGGCTCGGCCTGGCGATCGTGCACCGCCTTGCGACGTCCAACGGCGGCTCGGCGGCGCTGTCCGATACGCCAGGCGGCGGCCTGACCGTGACGCTGGAGCTGCCGAGCGCGCCCCGGGAGCGTGCGACGCGCCGCCCGCCTGCAGGATCATCCTGAGGTCGTAGTCACATTTACGGGTTCTGAACGTTTCCTGAACCGATTCCCGGGGCGCCGCAGGGCAGGCTTAACGTGCGATGGGCCCGCCCCGAGGGCCCGACCGCCGGGCTCGCCCCGTCGGCTAGGCCGCCGGATCGCCCGGATAGCCCCGCCGCCGGGCTCCCCCGTCAGCCCGGCCAGCGAATGAGACGTCAGGAGTTCAGGCATGCCGCACTCAGCCGGCCACGCCGCGAGGCGCCGCGACGAGAGGCTCACGCGCACCCGCACGATGTCACTCTGGGTCGCCGGCGGCGCCGCGGCAGCCTCGCTGGGCCTGGGCACCGCCTTCGCGCACGCGCTGCCTGGCCACGGGACGGCCGTTGCGGGCGCGCGGCCGGCCGCTGGCCAGGCCAGCTCCGGGAGCCAGGCTGGATCCGGCCAGCAAGCCGCGAGCCCGGCGGCCGTGCCAGCCCGCCACAGTCACCACCACGCCGCGGCGCAGGCACCGGCACCGCCGGTGCAGCCGCCTGCCACCACCCAGGCGCCGCCGCAGACCGTCTCGGGCGGATCATGACCGGCGCGCTCGCGGCCGGGACGTCAGGGCCCAGTCCGCTGTGGTACGCCAGCCGGGCAACCGGGGTCATCGCGCTGGTCCTGCTGACGATCACTGTCGTGCTCGGTGTCGCCGGCATCGCCAGGTTTGCCACGCCGCGCTGGCCCCGGGTGGTCACCTCAGGCCTGCACCGCAACATCGCGCTGCTGGTGGTGGCCTTCGTCGGGGTGCATGTGCTCACCACGGTGCTGGACACCTACGCGCGGATCGGGCTGATCTCGGTCGTGGTGCCGTTCACCTCGGCTTACCGGACGCTGTGGCTCAGCATGGGCACGGTCGCGTTCGATCTGCTGCTGGCGCTGGTCGTGACCAGCTTGCTGCGCGCGCGGCTCGGCTACCGGACCTGGCGCGCGGTGCACTGGCTCGCTTATGCGTCCTGGCCGGTGGCGCTCTGGCACGGCCTGGGAACCGGGACCGACAGCCGGCTGCCCTGGCTGCTGGCGCTGGACGCGGCCTGCGTCGCCGCGGTCGCCGCTGCGGTGTGGTGGCGGCTGGCGCTGCCAGAGAACCAGCCGAGGCCGCTGACCATCGCGATCGCGGTCACCGCGGTGCCGCTGGCGACGCTCCTGTTCGTAGCGCTCGGCCCGCTGCAGCCGGGCTGGTCACGCCGGGCAGGGACGCCGGTCGCGCTGCTGGCCGGCCAGTCAGCGGTATCCGGCACGGCCGCTTCCGGCACGCCGTCGTCCGGCACCGGGGGGTCGCCGGCCGGAAGCGGGACAGCCGCCCTGCCGCCGGGCGGCGCGTTCACCGGCCGGGCGGCACGCACCAGCGGGCCGGGCCACGGCCAGGTGACGATCACGGTGACCGCGACGATCAGGGGCACGCCCAGCCAGGGCCTGACGATCTCCTTGCAGGGCACGCCGGACGGCGCCGGGGTGTCGCTGCAGCGCGGCTCGGTACAGGTCGGATCCGCCCGCAGCGCCTCCGGCTACGCCGGCCCGGTAGTGCTGCTCGCCGGCCCGCTGCTGATCGCCGATCTCACTGACCAGGCCGGAGCCACGGCGCGCGCCACGATCAGGCTCGACGTCCACGGCCAGCGCGCTACCGGCCGGCTGACGATCGGCGGCGGCGGCGGCGAAGGCGGCGGCGAATGAGCGCGGCGCGCCAGGCGGAGCTGGCAGGATCGCCGCGGGGCGGCAGCGCCGCCCGGCTGACCGCAGGCTGGCATCTGACGCCGCGGGCCGCGACACTGCGTGAGCACTTCGACAGGTACGGGCCGCTGCCGCCCCGCGGGCGCGCAGCCCGCGGGCGCCCGGCAGCCCTGGCCGGAGCCGTCACCGAGGCTGGGCTCACCGGCCGCGGCGGGGCCGGCTTCCCGACCGGGACCAAGATCGCTGCAGTCGCCGCGCGGCGCGGCCCCGCTGTCGTCGTCGCCAACGGGATGGAGAGCGAGCCGGCCAGTGAGAAGGACCAGGCGCTGCTGGCCAGGGCGCCGCACCTGGTGCTGGACGGAGCCGTGCTGGCGGCCGAGGCGGTCCGGGCTGACGTGGTTCACCTGTGCCTTGCCCGGTCCCGGCCGTGGCAGCTGAATCAGCTCAGCGCCGCCGTCGCGGACCGGCGGGCAGCCCGGCTTGACGGAGTCCGCATCGAGATCCATGAACTTCCCCACCGCTACGTCGCGAGTGAGGAAACGGCCCTCGTGCACTGGCTGAACGGCGGGGAAGCCAAGCCGCTTGGTACGCCGCCGCGCCCGTTCGAGCGCGGCGTGGACCGGCGGCCGACGCTGGTCGACAACGTCGAGACGCTGGCGCACGTCGCGCTGATCGCCCGTTACGGGCCGGACTGGTACCGGCAGGCGGGGACCGCGGAGGCACCGGGCACGATGCTGGCCACGATCTGCGGCGCCGTGGCCGGACCTGGCGTCTACGAGCTCGAGCTCGGCACACCTGTTGCTGACGCCATGGCCTTGGCGGGCGCCGCAGCCGACGTCAGCGCGGTGCTCGTGGGCGGCTACTTCGGTACCTGGCACGACGCGGGGACCGCGGCCGGCCTGCGCCTGGCCAAGCCGCCACTGGACCGCGCCGGCGCGGCGCTCGGCGCTGGCGTCCTCGCCGCCCTGCCGGCTGGCGCGTGCGGGCTGGCTGAGACGGCCCGGGTGCTCGGTTATCTCGCCGCGCAGAGCGCTGGCCAGTGCGGGCCGTGCCTGTTCGGTCTCGCGGCCATCGCCGACGACTTCGCTCAGCTCGCTTCCGGCCGGCCGCACGGGGCCGTGCTGGAGCGGCTGGAGCGCAGGCTGGGCGTGGTCAGCGGGCGCGGTGCCTGCCGTCACCCGGATGGCGCGGTGCGGCTGGCGGCCTCCGCGCTGACGGCCTTCGCCGCGGACGCCCGCGCCCATGCCCGGGGGCGGCCGTGCCAGGTCGCCTGGCGGGGCCGGGCGGCCGCACCGGTACTGCCGATTCCCCGGCCCGACTCAGGCGGATGGTGGAGATGACCACGGAGCTTCATCTGGACCCGATCAAGTGCACCGGCCACGGCCTCTGCGCTGAGCTGCTCGGCGAGCTTATCGAGCTCGATGAGTGGGGATATCCCATCGTGCACAGCCGGGAGGTCCCGGTAGCGGTGCTGCGGGACGCGCGGCGGGCCGTCAGCGCGTGCCCGACCCTGGCGCTCCGGCTGACGCGCCCGGCCATGACGACCCGCGCAGGCCGCAGGTGAGCGCGCCGCACCGGCAGGCGCCGCAGCAGCACCCGGTCCCCGGGGCCAGGCACCGCAGAGCTGTCGACGGCAGCGCGGAGATGGCCGGCGCGGAAGGCAACGAACGGCTGACCGCGATGACCGGCGCCCTGCTGCTGGTGCTGTTCGCCGCCGAGGGCGTGACGATCCTGTCCATCCACCGGCTGCTGACGCTGCACTTCTTCCTTGGCATGCTGCTGGTCGGGCCGGTCGTATTGAAGATCTGCTCGACGCTCTACCGGTTCGCCCGTTACTACACCGGCGCCGGGCCGTATGTCGCGAAGGGACCGCCAGCACCGCTGCTGCGGCTGCTCGGCCCGCTGGTCATCGCGACCTCAACGGCTGTCATCGGCACCGGCGTCGCGCTGGCCTTCACCGGGCCGCACCGCGGCCTGTGGCTGCTGGCGCACAAGGCATCGTTCGTGCTGTGGTTCGGCGTGATGGCCATCCACGTCCTTGCCTACGCGCCGAAGCTGCCGCGGCTGCTGGTCAGCGGCCAATTCCACGGGCGGGCCCGGGCGGCGCTGGCCGGCCGCGCCGCGCGGTGGCTGCTGCTCACCGCGTCCGTGGCAGGGGGGCTGGTCATCGCGGTGCTCACGATGCACCTGGCCAGCAAGTGGGGATTCGGCGGCCTGGTGACCGGAGGTTAGCGCTACGCCACCGCGTTCGGGCTGGCCGGGACCGACACTGCGGCCCTGGCCCAGGCGCCGATCCGGTCCAGCAGCGCGGCCGAGGCGGCGGACTCGGCGTGGCCGAATCCTGGCTCGGTCCACAGTTCCTTCGGCTCGCCCGCCGCCTCGTACAGCCGCCGGGCGTGCTCCAGCGGGAAGTACTTGTCCTGGTCGCCATGGACGATCAGCAGCGGCACCGGCGCGATCCTGGCCGCGGCCTGGTCGGGCGGCAGCGGCGCCGGATCCCACCGCCGCGGCGAGATCCTGGTGTTCAGGAACGTCCTGGTGACCAGCCGGCCCGGGCGATGCTCGATCGCCAGGTGCACCCGGCGCATCAGCTTGGTGCCGCGGTAATACCACCAGCCGGGACCGCTGACCGAGACCACCGCGTCGGTACCGCCGACGAGGGCCGCATGCCGCAGCGCGATCGACGCGCCCATCGAGAAGCCCACCGTGGCGACCCGCCGGTAGCCAAGCTCGCGGGCGTAGGCCACCACCACGTCCAGGTCCTTGATCTCCCTGTCGCCCACCGTGGACAGCCCGCCGGACCGGCCGTGGCCGCGGAAGTCAAAGGTCAGCACGCCGCCGTGCCGGTTCAGCCGGTTAGTGACCCGCCAGACGGACGGCCGCTGCCAGTGCAGCGTGAAGCCGTGCGCCACCACGATCGCGAGCCCGCTGTCGCCGGGCAGATGGACGGCTTCGATCGCGATGCCGTCGCCGGTCACGAGGGTCGCGGCTTTGATCACAGGCGGGCTCATGCATCCATTCTGCGGGACGCCGCGGACTGCCGGGCCGGCTGCCGGACTCCCTGACCGCGGCACTTCCCTGCCGGCGGCTGCTGCGGCAGGCTGTTGGAGTCCCTGCTCAAGCCGACCAGCCGGAGGCCATCCCATGCCCGTGCTCGACGCACTCGTCTCGGCAATCCGGGCCGCCACGGTCGAGGTCATCGATCTCACCGCGAAACTCGACGCCACGACGCCGGTGATCAGGCTGCCGGAGCCGTTTGGCAATACCAGGCCCTTTGCCTTGCACGAGATCAGCAGGTACGACGAGCGCGGCCCGGCCTGGTACTGGAACGACATCAGCACCGGCGAGCACACCGGCACCCACTTCGACGCCCCGGTGCACTGGGCAACGGGCGCCGGCCGCGAGGATGTCGCGCAGGTGCCGGTGACCAGGATGATCGCGCCAGCACTCGCTCTGGTCGAGCGGTCTTGATGCTGGTCAGCGAGGCTGTCGGTACCGTGCTGGCCAGGCTTGGCGCCGACACGGTGTTCGGCGTGGTGGGCAGCGGCAACTTCCACGTGACCAACGCCCTGATCGCCGGCGGCGCGCGGTTCATCGCGGCCCGGCACGAGTGCGGCGCCGCCAGCATGGCCGACGGGTGGGCCAGGACGGCGGGCCGGCCAGGCATCCTGTCGGTGCACCAGGGCCCGGGCGTGACCAACGCGCTCACCGGGATCACCGAGGCGGCCAAGAGCCGCACGCCATTGCTGGTGCTCGCGGCGGACGTGGCGGCCTCGGCGACCACGTGCTGCTCGCGCTGCCGCTCGATGTGCAGGCCGGCCAGTGCGCCGCTCCGGTGATCAGCCCCGATGGCGGGCGGCGGGAAGCGGCGGCACCGGCGGCCGATGCCGCCTCGGCGCTTGGTGCTGCGCTGGCCGCGGCCCGGCGTCCTGTCTTCATCGCCGGGCGCGGCGCACGGGTCGCCGGAGCCAGGGCTGACCTTGAGGCGCTGGCCGATGCGTGCGGCGCGCTGCTGGCCACCTCGGCGGCGGCGAAGGGACTGTTCCGCGGCAGCCCGTGGGACCTCGATGTCAGCGGCGGCTTCGCATCGCCGCTGGCGGCGGAGCTGATCCGCGGCGCCGACCTGGTGGTCGGCTGGGGCTGCGCGCTGAACATGTGGACGCTCCGGCACGGAACGCTGATCAGCCCTGGCACCCTCGTCGCCCAGGTCGACACCGACGGGGCCCGGCTCGGCGAGCACCGGCCCGTCGATCTGGGCGTCACCGGCGATGTCGCGGCGACCGTACGGGCGGTCGCTGGCCTGCTGGCAGGCGGCGGGCCGGAGCGGTCCGTTCATGATCGTGGCAGTTCAGTGGTGCGCCGGCCCCGCCAGACAACCACGATCATGAGAAACGGGACTGGCGTGGCGGCCGGCCCGATCGGCTACCGGTCCGACGAGCTGCGCGGCCGGCTCGCCCGCGAGATCCGGTGGCGGGATGTGCCTTTTGCCGACGAGAGCGACGGCGCGGCCATCGACCCCCGGGCCCTGACGATTGCCCTCGATGACCTGCTGCCCGAGCAGCGGACCGTACCTGTCGGTACCCGACCAGGACGGCTTCTGCTTCACCCAGGCCTACCAGTCGATCGGCCTCGGGCTCAGCTCGGCGGTCGGCGCGGCGATCGCCCGGCCGGACCGGCTGACCGTGGCGGCGCTCGGTGACGGCAGCGCGCTGATGGGCATCAGTGAGCTGGAGACCGTGGTCAGGCTGGGCCTGCCGATGCTGATCGTGATCTACGACGACGAGGCGTACGGCGCCAAGGTACACCACTTCGGGCCGGCTGGGCACCCGCTCCGCACCGTCAGGTTCCGGCCGGCCGGCCTCGCCGCGATCGCCCGCGGTTTCGGCTGCGAGGGCGTGACCGTCCGCTCGCCCGGCGACCTGGATCCGGTCCGGTCGTGGCTGGCCGGCCCGATGGACCGGCCGCTGGTCATCGAGGCCAAGGTCACCTCGGCACACGGCTCGTGGTGGCTGGAGGAAGCGTTCCGCGGTCACTGACAGCGCCGGAACGCTGCCAGTGACCGCGGGCCCGGGTGGCTGCGGAGGCCGGTCCGCCGCTCACCCTGCCGGAGTCCGGGGCTGCCCGCGGCGGCTGGTCCGCGGGCAGCCCCGGCGCGATCTCCGGCGGACTGCAGAGCGTCAGTGCTCGTCGGCGAGCACCTTGTCGTGATGATGGTGTTCCGGCTCGCCAGGGATCTCGCCGAAGTCCGGCTCGGCCTCTGGCTCCTCCATCGGGTAGGCGACCTCGCCGTGGACCAGGATGTCGCCGGCGATGAGCTCGTTATCAGGCATCCGCAACTTCATGAACAGCCCGATGCCGCGCAGCAGCAGGAACGTCACCAGGCCGTCCCAGATGATCACCGTGAGCGCCGCGCCCCCCTGGATCAGCAGCTGCTTCGGGTGGCCGTAGAACAGGCCGGCCGTGGTCACGTTCGGGGCCTTCCCGATGCCGAGGTAGACGATCATCTTCGGGTCCGCGAGCAGGCCGACCAGCAGGCCGCCGAGCAGGCCGGCGAAACCGTGCGTATAGACCACGCCCAGCGCGTCGTCCACCTTGTTGAAGGGCCAGACCTTCCGGGGCAGGTAACTGAAGAGCCCCCAGACCACTGACGAGGTGACCAGACCGATGATGATCGCGCCGACGCCGTTGACATAGCCCGCCGCGGGCGTGATGCCGACCAGGCCGCAGATCATGCCGTTCACGCCGCCCAGGAAGGTCGGCTTCCGGTCCCGGCCCCACGCCATGTCCATGACGATCCAGGTCATCATGGCGACGGCGGTGGCCAGGTTGGTGTTGATGACGGCCGCGGTGGCGTCGGCGCCAGCGAAGTACGGGTCCCCGCCGTTGAAGCCGTTCCAGCCGAGCCACAGGATCCCGGCGCCGACCGCGACGAACAGCAGGTTGTTCGGCATCGCGCGCTGGCGGTCCCGCTGCAGCCGCGGCCCGACCACGGCGGCCGCCACGAAGCCGGAGACGCCGGCCGCCAGGTGGATCACGTAGCCGCCGCTGAAGTCCAGCGCGCCCTTCTGCGCCCAGAAGCCGCCGCCCCAGAGCAGGAACGCGTTGACCGCGTAGGCGAAAGTGATCCACAGCGGCACGAACAGCAGCCAGACCTTGAACTTGATCCGGCCGACCACGCTGCCGATGAACAGGATCGGCGTGATCGCCGCGAACACAAACTGGAAGTAGACCAGCGATCCCTCAGGGAACCTGAACTTCGGCATCAGGCCACTGAGCAGCGGGATACTGGCCTGTCCCTGCTCGCCCGACGCCCCGACCACAGTGCCGGGCTTGCCGACAAAGGTATGGATCCACGGTTCCCCGAACCCCATCTTGAAGGCCCACAGGACCCACACGATCAGCGTCAGGGCGAAGGCGCTGAACACCATCATCATGGTGTTCACCGCCCACTTGCGCTGGACTATCCCTCCGTAGAGGACCGCGAGCGCAGGGATGCTCATCAGGCCGACGAGCGTTGCCGCCGTCATCTGCCACGCGTTGTCGCCGGAACTCAGCCAGCTTGAATAGGGACCCATTCCGCCTCCGCAGGGGGATCAGGGGGATACCGCATCGGTGTCCGTCAGGAACGCTTCATGTGTCCCACGGCCGGGTTTCCGGCATGTTTCCCGGCTGTTACGCCGGCGGCAACAGATCCGCCGCTGCCGCGGCTGGTGTTAACTTCCTGTTTCGGGTCCCTGACCGGCCGGATCACCGGAAAGCGGCCGGAGCTGCGCGTCCCGGCCTGGCCCGGCGCGCGGCGCCCGCAAAGCGGGCATGTTCCGTCATTCATCACGTTCCGGTAACAGTGTTGACATGTGGGCTTGAGGCGGGCGGCTACAGGTCTTACGCTCCAGGCAACCCTGTTGGTAAGCGCTTTCCGTGCTCCTGGGCAGCTCCGCAGAAATCCGGCGGCGCCCAGCTCAGCGCGTTCGGTAAGCGCTTACCGACGAGGGCCCGGCTGGCCGTGATCCCCGCGGCCGCCGGCCTCGATGAGCGGAGGGCGCTGTGGCCGACAGCCGCGACATATCGCGCACCCCGCCGACCATCTACGACGTGGCCCGGATCGCGGGCGTCTCGATCGCCTCGGTGTCCCGGGTACTCAACGGCAGCCGCAATCCGCGCCCGGAGACCAGGGACCGGGTCCTGCAGGCGGTCACCGAACTCGGCTTCATTCCCGACGGAGCGGCGCGCGCGCTGAGTGCCCGGCTCAAGGAGGTCGTCGGGGTGGTCATGCGGCGGGTTCGCTGGGTGGCGGCCAGCGGGGGCGGTTTCGCCGAGGAGGACGAGAGCCTGCAGTTCCCCGACGTCATCAACCGCGGGATCGAGCTAGCGGCCCAGCTCAAGGGCTACAACCTGCTCCTCGGCTCGGTCGATGTCGATGATCGCGATGTGATGGGGCGGCTGCTCACCATCGCGCGCAAGAGCGACGGGCTGATCCTGCACGACCGGCTGCTCGATCCGGACCAGCTGGAGCAGCTGTCCAGGCGGGTGCCGATCGTGACGCTGGCCAACGTCACCACGCGGACCACAGTGAACGTGCACGGCGACAACCAGGCCGGGATGCGGGAGCTGGCCAGGCACCTGCTGCGCGACCATGGCTACGGCAACGTCGCCTACCTAGCCGGCCTCGCCGACAGCCCGGACAGCCTGGCCAGGCGCGCGACCGTGGTGACCGAGGCCGCCGCCGCCGGGGCCGCCCTGGCGACCGGACCGCAGTGGCAGGGCAACTACTACGCGGCCGGCGGCGCCCGGGTCATCGAGCGGCTGCTCGCCGGCGGGGCGTCGATGCCGCGGGCCATCATCTGCGCGAACGACCAGACCGCGCTCGGCGTCATGTACGCGCTCGCCCAGCACGGCATCGACGTGCCAGGGGACGTGGCGGTCACCGGTTTCGATGACATCCCGATGGCCAGGCACCTGCGCCCGCAGCTCACCACGGTGCGCCAGCCGATCCAGGAGATCGGCGCGACCGCCTTCGATGTGCTGCATTCAATGATCGGCAACGGAGTGCCCGCCGTGCGCGACGTCGTGCTGCCGACCCGGCTGATCCTCCGCGAGAGCTGCGGCTGCCCCCCGGAACCGACCTCGCCCGCGCGGCGGGCTGACTGAGCGGAGCGGGCCGTGCGCGTGATCAGCCGCAGGATCGGCTTTTACCTCATTACCGCGATCGCGGCCATCACCGTCGACTTCTTCATCCCCCGGGTGATGCCGGGAAACCCGGTGGATGCCGTGCTCTCGCACATGCAGGGCCAGGTGGTCACGCCGGCCACGCTCCGCGCCCTCGAGGTGCAGTTCGGCGCGAACAGCAAGGAGGGCACGTGGGGCCAGTACGTGCACTACTGGACCCGGCTGGGCCACGGCAACCTGGGCATCTCCACGAGTAACGGCATGGTCCCGGTGACCAGCGTGATCCGCGCCGCCCTGCCGTGGACCCTCGGCCTGGTCGGCACGGCGACCGTGCTGAGCTTCGTGGGCGGCACGCTGCTCGGCATCCTGGTGGCCTGGCGGCGCGGCACCTGGCTGGACAACCTGCTGCCGATCACGACGTTCTTCCAGGCCGCGCCCTACTTCTTCCTGGCCTTCCTGGCCATCGATCTCTTCGCGATCAAGCTGGGCTGGTTCCCGCCCGGAAGCGCGCGGGGGAACCTCGACTTCCCCGCCATGGACTGGACGTACGTCAGCGATGTTCTCGATCACGCGGTGCTGCCGGCGGCCACGATCGTGGTCGCCTCGGCCGCCGGCTGGATCGTCGGCATGCGCAACGTCATGGTCACCACGATGGATGAGGACTACGTCCTCATCGCGCAGGCCAAGGGGCTGCCAAAGCGGCGGGTGATCTGGTACGCGGCGCGCAACGCGATCCTGCCCAGTGTCTCTGGCTTCTCGCTGGCGATCGGATTCGTGGTGTCCGGCGCGCTGCTGACCGAGATCGTCTTCAGTTACCCGGGCCTCGGCTTCATCCTGCTCGGCGCCGTACAGGAGTCCGACTACGCGCTGCTGCAAGGTGTCTTCCTGGTGATCACCATGGCCGTGCTCGTGGCGAACCTCGCGGCGGACTTCGTCTACGTATTCCTCGATCCGCGCACCCGGCAGGAGGCCTGAGCGATGACCATAGGTAGTGGTGCAACGGGTCCCGGCGGCATCGTCAGCGCCGCCGCTCCCGGCAGCGCCGCGCCCGTTGCCGAGCCAGGGCTGGGCGCCGCCGGCGCCGGTCTCCCCGGCCGCCCCGATTTGCCTGGCGGCCGGCGGCGGCGGCTGCGGCTGCCGTCTTCGCCCAAGGTCCTGATCGGCCTCATCGCGCTGATCGTGTTCCTCATGCTCGCCGTAATCGGCCCGTGGATCGCGCCCTACGATCCCGGCCGCAGCTTCTCCTCGACCGCCAGCTTCCCGCTGGCGCCGTCCGCGGCGCACTGGCTGGGCACCACTCAGCAACAGCAGGACGTGTTCTCCCAGCTGCTGGCCGGCGGCCGCAGTACCGTGCTGGTCGCGTTCATCGCCGGGATCGTCGCGACAGTTCTGTCCGTCGTGATCGGCGTGACGGCGGGCTATCTCAGCGGGCTGGCCGATGACCTGCTGTCGATGCTCGCCAACTTCTTCCTGGTCATGCCGGCCCTGCCGCTGCTCATCGTCATCTTCGGGTTCCTGCCGTCATCGCAGGGCGGCGACGACGTGCTGATCGGGCTGATCATCGCCATCACCGGCTGGGCCTGGGGCGCCAGGGTACTCAGGGCACAGACGCTCTCCCTGCGCAACCGGGACTACGTCGAGTCCGCGCGGATCATCGGTGAGCGGGGCTGGCGGATCATCGGCTTCGAGATCCTGCCCAACCTCACCCCCATCGTGGCCTCGTCCTTCCTGTTCACCGTGCTCTACGGCGTCGGTACCTATACCGCACTGGCCTTCCTCGGCCTGGTCAACCCCAACCACTGGAGCTGGGGCGGCATGCTGTTCTACGCACAGGTCGCCGGGGCGGAGCAGAGCGCGTACTGGTGGCTGTTCATCCCGCCGGGCATCGCGGTGGCCCTGCTGGGCACCTCGCTGGCGCTGCTCAACTTCGGGATCGACGAGTTCATCAATCCGCGGCTGCGCGCCGCCGGGCTGTCGCGGCGCCGGGCGAAGCGGGCCGGAGCCGCCAGCGCGCCGCGGCGTTTCGTGCTCGGGATGACCCCGGTCGTGCCGAACGCTGCCGGGGACCAGCGATGACCGCGGGCGGCGCGGCAGCGGCCTCCCCCGGCGCAGCAGGCGCACTCCCCCGCGCCGCCGGCGCATCCTCCCGCGCCGCCGGGGCGCTGCGCGGCGAGCCGTTGCTCGAGGTCAGCGGGCTGTGCGTGGACTACGGCGTGGGACCCGGTGCGGTCCACGCCGTCCGGGACGCCGACCTGGCGCTGCATAACGGCGAGGTACTCGGCCTGGCCGGCGAGAGCGGCAGCGGCAAGTCCACGCTCGCCTACGCCGTCACCAGGCTGCTGCGGGCGCCGGGCATGATCACCGGCGGCACCGTGCGTTATCACCCGCAGGCGGGCAAGGCGGTGGACCTGCTCGCGGTCGGCCAGCATGACCTGCGGGTGCTGCGCTGGTCCCAGATCTCGGTGGTGATGCAGAGTGCCATGAACGCGCTCAACCCGGTGCTGACCATCGGGTCGCAGCTCACCGACGTGCTGCGGGCGCACGTGCCCGACATGGACGCTGCGGCGCGCCGGGCCCGGGCCGCCGAACTGCTCACGATGGTCGGCATCACCGCTGACCGGCTCAGCGGCTATCCGCATGAGCTGTCGGGCGGCATGCGGCAGCGGGTGATGATCGCGATGGCGCTGGCCCTGAAGCCGCAGATCGTCATCATGGACGAGCCGACCACCGCGCTGGATGTAGTCACCCAGCGGGAGATCCTCCAGGAGCTGACGGAGCTCCGCGAGCAGCTGGGGTTCGCGGTGCTGTTCATCACCCACGACCTGTCGCTGCTGATCGAGATAGCGGACTCGATCGCGGTGATGTACGCCGGCCGGGTGGTGGAGCGAGCCGACGCAACCGCGCTGTTCCGCGCGCCGCGCCACCCCTACAGCCTCGGGCTGCTCAGCTCGTTCCCGCCGCTGCACGGGCCGCGGCGGCGGCTGACCGGCATCCCCGGCTCCCCGCCCGACCTGCGGGAACTCCCCTCCGGGTGCGTCTTTCATCCGCGCTGCCCCTACGTCATGGACCGGTGCCGGACCGATCTGCCCCCGCTGGCGGAGCTGCGCGAAACCGGCGGCCGGCTCGCTGCCTGCTGGCTGCAGGACGGGCCGGTGCCGGTGCCCGCCGAGCTGGCGCTGCCGGTGCCCGTGCCCGGAGCCGGCCGCTCCGCCGCGGTCCCTGGCGCGCGCCTGGATGCGCGGCCCGCCACCGCAGATGTCGCGAGCCCGTCATGACTGAATCCCGCGTCACCGGTGAGCGGCCCGCCACCGGGGTACCGCCGCTGGAGGCGCGCGGCCTGACCAAGCACTTCGCCGTGCACCAGCCCGTCGTCGGCCTCCGGCGCCTGCGGCGCGGCCGGCGGAGTGCGCGCAGCGCCGGAAGCGGGGCCACCGCCAGGCGCGGCGCGACCTTCGTGCATGCGGTGGAGGACGTCAGTCTCGCGCTGCCCGAGGCACAGGTCACGGCCGTAGTCGGGGAGAGCGGCTCTGGCAAGTCCACCCTGGCCAGGATGCTCGCCAGCCTGATCACCCCGACCGCCGGACAGCTCCTGCTCGACGGAAAGCCGGTCGCGGCGTCCGGCCGGGACAGGCGGGAGTACGCGCGGCAGGTCCAGCTGGTGCTGCAGGATCCGTTCGCCTCGCTCAACCCCGTGCACGACGTGCGGTATCACCTGGCGCGCCCGCTTCAGGTGCATGGGCTGGCCGGCCACGCGGGCGGCCTGGACGAGGCGATCAGGAGCCTCCTGGAGCGGGTAGCGCTCACGCCTGCGGATCAGTACGCCGGCAAGTACCCGCATGAGCTGTCCGGCGGACAGCGCCAGCGGGTGGCGATCGCCCGCGCGCTCGCCGTCAGGCCGCGGGTGCTGCTCGCGGATGAACCGGTCTCGATGCTGGACGTCTCGATCCGGCTCGGCATCCTCAACCTGCTCAGTGACCTGCGCGAGCGGGATGGCCTCACGATCATGTACATCACCCACGACATCGCCTCGGCCAGGTACCTCGCCGACACGATTATCGTGATGTACGCGGGCCAGGTGGTCGAGTCAGGGCCCGCCGAGGGGCTGACCGACCACCCCGCGCATCCCTACACGCAGCTGCTGCTCAGCGCGGCGCCCGACCCGGACCGGACCGCACCGGCACCGCTCGGCGACCGGACCGCGCCGCCAAGCCTGGCGGCACCGCCAGCAGGCTGCCGCTTCCACCCGCGCTGCCCGCACGCGATGGCCATCTGCGCCGATACGGCGCCGCCTGGATTCGATGTCGCAGCCGGTCAGCAGAGCGCCTGCTGGCTGCATGCCGAGGACCTGGACGCCGCCCAGGCCAGCCCGCTGGCCCGGCTGCCCGCCGCCGGGCTGGCCGCCCCGAACCGTTCCGCACCTGATCCGGGAGAGGAGATGCGATGAACCGGGATATCCCGCAGCGGAAACCCCGCGCTGTCCCGTGAACCACGAAAGGACGCACGCGGGCAGGCAGCTGCGCAGCACCTGGCCGGCCCGCCCCGCCCGACTGACAACAGACCCCGACACGGTCGTTCGCAAACAGGCCGGCTACGAGCCGGCCAGGCACACAGGAGTTTAGGCAATGAATCACACCGCCTTGAAGAGCCTGGCTGTGGCTGCCATCCTCACCATGGGGCTGGCGGCCTGCAGCAGTTCAGGCTCATCACCCAGCAGCACCAAGTCGTCATCGGCGGCGGCCACTGGCAAGCCGCTCGTCATCGATGACACCCCGCTCTCGCCGATGACCGATACGTTCAGCCCCTACTCGTCGACGTCCACCGGATATGTCGTGAACGCGCAGGGCCTTTACAACGAGCCGCTGATGATCTGGAACACGCTGAGCCCCAACCAGGCGCCCTACCCGATCCTGGCCACCGGCTACAGCTGGTCCAACGCCGGCAAGACCCTGACCCTGACCATCCGGTCGGGCGTGAAGTGGAGCGACGGCACGCCCTTCAGCGCAAGCGACGTGGCCTTCACCTTCAACATGATCAGGACCAGCAAGGGCCTGCAGACCGACGGAACCCCGGTGCCGGTGAGCGCCACCGCCCCGAGCCCGACCCAGGCCGTGCTGACCTTCAGCCAGCCGGAGTACGCCAACCTGTTCCTCATCGGCCAGACCTTCATCGTCCCCCAGCACATCTGGTCGAAGGTCAACCCGGCTACGTTCACCGACCCGAGCCCCGTCGGCACCGGCCCGTACGTGCTCGACAAGTTCAGCGCGCAGGGCTTCACGCTCAAGAAGAACCCGGCCTACTGGAACGCCAGCGCGGTCCAGGTGCCCGAGATCTCCTATCCCGCCTATAACCAGAACTTCAACATCGTCAGTCCGCTGGCCAGCGGCCAGATCGACTACGCGGGCAACGATATCGCCAACGTCCAGAGCGTCTACCTGGCCAAGAGCTCCGACAACCACACCTGGTTCCCCAGCGCGCCCTACCTGACCGCCAACAACGTGGTGTCGCTGATCTTCAACGTCACCAAGGCACCGCTGAACGACCCGGCCGTGCGGAAAGCGGTCAGCTACGGGATCAACCGGCAGCAGCTGTCCAGCCAGGGCGAGACCGGCTACGAGCTGCCGGAGACCTCCACCAGCGGGCTGCTGCTGCCAGGCGCGAACAGCTTCCTGAGCCCGTCGCTGGCGAACAACCTCCCGGCGGCCGGTGACGCTGCCAGGGTCAGCTCCATTCTCACGGCCGACGGCTACGCCAAGTCCGGCGGCAAGTGGACGAAGAACGGCAAGACGATCAGCTTCGCCATCGCGGACCCGATTCCCTACTCGGACTACTACCTGGACGCCCAGGACATCGCGCACCAGCTGGACGCGATCGGCTTCAACGTCACCGTTGATGGCATCGGCAACCCGACCGTCTGGTCGGGCGACGTCACCAACGGCACCTTCGACGCGGCCATCCACTGGAGCAACCAGGGCCCGGGGCCGTTCTACATCTACGACAGCTGGCTGGACGACTCACTGACCGCTCCGGTCGGGCAGCCCGCCGCCGACGACCTCGGCAGGTTCAAGAGCCCGGCGGCGCAGGCCGCGTTCGCCCAGTACGCGGGGAGCAACAGCACCTCCGTCCAGCAGGCCGCCATCATGAAGCTGGAAGCCATCATGGACAGCCAGGTCCCGGTGGCCCCGCTGCTGAACGGCGCGGACTGGTATGAGTACTCGACCAGGGACTACGTCGGCTGGCCCTCGGCGAGCAACCCGTACATGAACCCGACCACCAACTCGCCCTACATCGAAGAGACGATCCTCCACCTCAAGCCGGCCTCCTGACCAGGCGCCGGACCGCGAGGCGGAAGGACGACTGCACCAGATGACAACCCCAGCGCAGGGGCTGACCCCGCCCGGCCGGTTTACCGGCCGGGCGGGGCCCCAGACGGCAGCGAACACCCGGAGCCGGCGATGACCGCGGGCTCCGCCAACCCCGAAACGACGAGCGCCGCGCCCGGCACCAGCGCGGAGACGAGCCTGATCGCCGGGCTGATCGCCGGGCTGCCGGTGCAGGAGAAGGTGCTCCTGCTGACCGGCGCGGACAGCTGGCGCACGCAGGGCGCCGACGCGCTCGGGCTCCGGCCGATGATCACGTCGGACGGCCCGGCGGGCGTCCGTGGCGTGCTCCTTGACGAGCGGCGGCCATCCTCCAGCCTGCCCTGCCCGTCGGCTCTCGCCGCCACCTGGGACACCGGGCTCATCTATGAGCTCGCCGCGGCCCTCGGCGCGGAGGCCAGGAGCAAGGGCGTGGACATCCTGCTCGCGCCCACGATCAACCTGATGCGCACGCCGCTGGGCGGGCGCGGCTTCGAGTGCTTCTCCGAAGATCCCGAACTGACCGCCAGGATCGCGGTCGCCTACGTGCGCGGGCTGCAGAGCGCCGGCGTCGCGGCCACGGTCAAGCACTTCGTCGGCAACGACTCCGAGACCGAGCGCTGGACCTACGACGCCAAGATCGCCGAGCGGGTGCTGCGCGAGCTGTACCTGGTGCCATTCGAGGCGTGCGTGCGCGAAGCAGGCGCGGCGCTGGTCATGGCCGCCTACAACAAGGTCAACGGCGCTGCGATGACCGAGAATGCGCGCCTGCTGCGGGACGTGCTCAAGGACGAGTGGGGCTTCGACGGCGTCGTCACATCGGACTGGCACGCGGCCCGCAGCACCGCCGCGACCGCGCTCGCGGCCCTGGACCTGGCGATGCCGGGGCCAGACGGCCCGTGGGGCCAGCGGCTCGCCGCAGCGGTGGCGGACGGCGCGGTCACCCAGGAGGTGCTCGACGACAAGGTCATCCGCCTGCTCAGGCTGGCCCGCAGGGTCGGTGCGCTCGCCGACCGCCCGGGCCCGCCCGCCGGCGACGGTGACGGTACCGGACTGCCCGGCCCCGTCCTGGCTGACCCGGCGCTGGTGCGCCGTGCCACTGCTGCCTCATTCGTGCTGTTGCGCAACACCCGCCAGGTGCTGCCACTGCGTCCGGCCGCGGGTGCCGTGGTCGCGGTTGTCGGCCCGAACGCGTTCCTGCCGACCATCCAGGGCGGCGGCAGCGCGATGGTGATTGCGGCCGCAGTGTCCGCGCCCGCCGCCGCGCTGACCGAAGCGCTGGCCGGCCGGGCCGAGGTCATCGCGGAGCCAGGCTGCCAGACGTGGGTGATGGTGCCCGAGCCCGCGGCCGGATCGCTGCGCGATCCTGTCGTCGGCGAGCCAGGCCTGCGGCTGGAGTTCCGCGGCGCGGACGGCACGCTGCTGGCCGCCGAGCACCGGACCGTGACCGTGCTCACCTGGTGGGACAGCGTGCCGCCCGGAGTGGGCTGGGGCGAAAACGGCAGCATCGTACTGCTCGCCTCGTTCCGCCCGGACACGACGGGCTCGCACCTGTTCGGAGCCGCCGGGGTCGGGCGGCTCACGCTCACCGTGGACGGGGCGGTTGTCGCCGACCAGGCGACCAGCGTGCCCGATGATCCCGTCGAGGCGATGACCAGGCCTGGTGAGGTCAGGGCCGGGGTCATCCTGGAGGCCGGGCGCGAGGTACCCGTGCGCCTGGAGTACTGCCCGGCGGCCGGCGGCGCGGGGCCGCTCAGCCTGCGTCTCGGCATCGTGCCCGTGGCTGACGATGAGGAGATGCTGGCCGCGGCGGTCCGGGCGGCTGGCCGGGCCGGCACTGCCGTCGTGGTCGTGGGCTCGGCGCAGATGACCGAGAGCGAGGGATTCGACCGAGCCACCCTGGCGCTGCCCGGAGCCCAGGATGAGCTGATCCGGCGGGTGGCAGCGGCCAACCCGGACACCGTGGTGGTGGTGAACTCCGGAATGCCGGTCCTGATGCCGTGGGCGGCACAGGTCGCCGCTGTGCTCTATACCTGGCTCCCCGGCCAGGCAATGGGCGACGCGCTGGCCGACGTCCTGCTGGGCAAGGCTGAGCCAGGCGGCCGGCTGCCCGTGACGATGCCCGCGGCCGAGGCGGACGTGCCCGTCCTGCACGCCATCCCGCGGGACGGAGTGCTCAGCTACGACGAGGGGCTGCTGATCGGGTACCGCGGTTACGACGCCGCCGGGGCAAGCCCGTTGTTCCCGTTCGGCCATGGTCTTGGCTACACCACCTGGACCTATGAATCACTGGTCGCGGCCACCGGGAATGTGGCGCCGGGCGACGACCTCGAACTGCGGGTGATCGTCCGCAACACCGGCCGCCGCCCCGGGCGTGAGGTCGTCCAGGCATACCTGGCGGGTCCGCCGTCCGGTCCGGCCACGCCGGTGCGGGTGCTCGCCGCGTTCGGGATCGCCGCCGCCGCGCCCGGCGCCCGCGCGGAGGTGCCGCTCCGGATTCCGGCCAGGGCATTCGCCCGTTACGGCGAGGATGCGGCGGGCTGGGTGTGGCCTGGCGGCCAGTTCGCGGTCGACGTCGGCCGGTCATCGCGGGACCTGCGGCTGCGGTTGCCGGTGGTCTCGGGCTGAGCTGCGGGCCCGGCCAGGCATCTGCAGGCCGGGCCGGGCCCGCGATCCATCAGGCTCGGTGCGCGGCGATTACCGGTCAGGCCGTTTCCGGTCGGCGCGCCAGGGCAAAACGACGTCCCGCGCCGGGTCAGCCGGGATATCGTGACGCTGATGGACGAACAGGATACTGAGAGCAATCAGCACGAGTCACCACGAACCGGGTCCGTCACCTTTGCCAGCGTGTTCGCGGTCAGCGAATTCCGCGCGCTCTGGCTGGCCCAGGTGCTCTCGGTCATCGGCGACCAGCTGGCCAGGGTCGCGCTGACGCTGCTCGTCTACGACCGGACCCGCTCGGCGCTGCTGGCGGCTATCACCTTCGCGGCCAGCGTCGTGCCGACCTTCGTCGGCGGGGTGACCCTGGCGGGGCTGGCGGACCGGCTGCCGCGCCGCCAGGTCATGATCTGGAGCGATCTGGTGCGGGCCGCGCTGGTCATCGCGATGACGCTGCCGGGAATGCCGCTGGCCGCCATGGTGATCCTGCTGTTCGTGGTGACGATGGTCGGCACGCCGTTCACCTCGGCGCGCGCCGCGGTCTACCCCGAGATCCTGTCCGGTGACCGTTACGTGCTCGGAAATGCTGTCACGCTGACCACTCTGCAGCTGGCCCAGGTGGCGGGATTCGCCGCCGGCGGGGCAATCGTCGGCGTGTTCGGCGCGCGCACGTCCCTGGTGACGGACGCCGTGACCTTCGCGGCCTCGGCGCTCATCATCCGGGCCTGGGTACGCGCCCGGCCAGCCTCGCGGCCAGCGCGCGATGGCGGCCCGTCGCAGCTGGCGGACCTGATCGCGGCGACCAGGCTTGTCTTCGCCAGCCCGGCCCTGCGCACGCCCATGCTGCTCGGCTGGCTCGCCGCGTTCTATAACGCGCCCGAAGGCGTGGCCGCGCCGCTCGCCAGTTCGCTCGGCGCCGGGACGACGGCCGTGGGGCTGATCCTGGCCGCGGCGGCGCTGGGCGCCTCGGCGGGCGCTGTCGCATTCAGCCGCCTGGTCAGGCCGTCGGCCAGGCTCAGCTGGATGCGGCCGCTGGCCATCGCCTCATGCGCAGTGCTCATCCTGTTCGCGCTGCGGCCTGGCCTGCCGCTCACGCTGGCGATCCTGTTCTGCTCGGGCGTGTTTGACTGCTTCCAGGTCGCCGCGAGCGCCGCGTTCGTTACTGCAACTCCCGTGGCACGCCGCAGTCAGGCCTTCGGCCTGGCGCAGGCCGGCATGAGCCTGGGCCAGGGCGCGGCGATGATCCTGGCCGGGGTCGCGGCACAGCACTTCGCGCCGGAGGCGGTCATCGCGGCGGCCGGCGCCGTTGGCATGGTCACGGCGGCGGTCATCGCAGTCAGCGGGACGTCCCGGCAGGACCGGGCACCTCGCTGGTCACGCGGCAACCTGGCGGATCGGCCAGAGCCGCCAGCCTGACTGTCCGGCTTGCGCCGGTCGTGGTTTAGCTCCAGCTTGTCGTCCTCATGGCTGCCTCCCTCCAGTGCGATCCGGTGAACTGCACATGCGCAGCTGCGCCAGCCCTAGCTCCAGCTCGTCGTCTTCATGCCGCCTCCCACCGTCGCGTGAGGCATCGTCGCACACATCTGCATGTTGCTGATGACATTTTTCCGAATGCAATGTGTTGGCCGGATTCCAGCCACACAACACTGCCGAATGCGCCAGTACCAGCTCATACAGGCCAGAGAGCAGATTAGGTAATTTAGGACGAGAAGTACAGACAGAGAGCAATGAGTGACGCCTTCTTGACAGCGAGTAGACTTAATCTGCGAGAATGCGCCGCAACATGTGCAGACCCTGCCTGAGGCAATCTCGCCCCGAGCAAGCCAGCCCGCCATGGAGGAATGCATGAGTTTCGCCCGGCGCAGGGGTGTGCACGGGCGAGGGCTGGCCATGGGGACCTGGGAGGTCTGGAGCCTCCCCCGCTGGGTAGCCGGCTTTGTCGTGCTGGTTGCGGCGGCATATGTGGGCGCTGTCTGCGTTGCCGCCGGCACGACGGTGCCGCACCTGAACGACCTCCTGCTGTTCGCCCCGTTGCTGGGCTGCAGCGCGGCGACGGTGGAGATGACCCGGCGGGCAGGCGAGAGCATCGGCCTGACGAAGGATGTCTACGGGGTGTGGGAGCTGCCCGTGGCCATCCTGCTTCCGCCGGTCTACGCGCTGCTGGCGCCGGTCTTGCGGATGGCGCTCACGCAGTGGCGGATCAGGCGGGTGTCCACCTACCGCCGGGTGTTCTCGTCATCAGCGATAGGCCTGTCTTACGGCGCCGCGTCCCTCGCCTTCCACTCAGTCATCCGGACGGCCACCGGGCCGATAGCCGATTCGGGCCCGCACGCCGCCGTCCTGATCCTCGCGGTGGCCGCCTGCGGTGCCCTGCAATGGGCGGTGAACAGCTGCCTGGTGCTGCCCGCTATCAAGGGCGCGGATCCGACTGTCCGGATCCGCGACATGCTGCTGGGCCGGGAGGCGCTCCAGAACGACGCAACCGAACTCTGCGTTGCCGTCCTGGTGACCATGGGCGTGGCCATCAGCGCGCTCACCCTGGCCTTCGCCCTTCCGTTCGTCACCCTGCTGCAGCGCTCCTCCCGGCACGCGCAGCTCATCAACGACTCGCGGATCGACGCCAAGACCGGCTTGCTGAACGCGGGCACCTGGGAACGCGAGGCCGACGCGGAGGTGACCCGTGCGCTGCGCACCCGGTCCGCCCTCGCCATGGCCCTGATCGACATCGACAACTTCAAGATGGTCAATGACAGCCACGGCCACCTGGCCGGCGACCGGGCGCTGGCTGCCGTCGCCAGCACTATCAAGATCTTCCTCCGCGACTACGACCTGGTCGGCCGGTTCGGCGGCGAGGAATTCGCCGTGCTGCTCCCGCAGACCAGCGACCAGGACGCGCGCTGTATCGCCGAGCGGATGCGCGCGCAGATCGCCGAGGTACCCATCGAGGTAGGCGACAGCAAGTCCCGGGCCGAGACCATCAGGCTCACCGTGTCCGTCGGCCTGACCACGCTGGGTAACAGGCCCAGCCAGCTCACGGACCTGCTGGCCGCCGCCGACGTCGCGCTGTATCGCGCTAAGCATGCCGGGCGGAACCAGGTGTGGATGACCGGCGACGCCGACACCGCCCAGTCCGTCACCAGCGCCGGTCCGCCGGCGCTGCCGTACCAGGATCACCAGGACGGCGGGTAGGCCGCCTTACCGCGCGGCCTCCAGGCCCTGCTGGAGCCGGTTCATGCCGCGAAGCCAGCGGTCGGTCTCGGCGGCCCGGCCGGCGTACATGCCGGCGACCTCGGGGTGCGGCAGGATGAGGAACCGGCCGCCGGCGATGCCAGCCATCGTCGCGTCGGCGACTGCCTCGGGCTCGATAGCGCTGTCGAAGAGCAGCAGCTCCGCAGCAGCCCCGCTGCCGGCCAGCATCGGCGTCCGCACCCCCTGGGGGCAGATGGCCTGCACGGTGAGGCCGCGGTGGGAGTAACTGAGGGCGAGCCACTCGGCGAACGCCAGCGCCGCGTGCTTGGTGACCGAGTAGGGCGCCGAGCCCGGCATGGACAGCAGGCCCGCCGCTGAGACCGTGCAGATCAGATGGCCGCTGCCGCGCTCCAGCCAGGGCCCGATCAAAAGCCGTGCCGCCCGGACGTGCGCCATCACGTTGACCTGCCAGCAGGCGTCCCAGTCGGCCTCGGCCGATTCAGGGCCGCCAGCGCGGGCGACGCCTGCGTTCGCGCAGAAGAGGTCGATCTCGCCGAGCTCCGAGCGCGCGCCGGCGATCAGCGCCGCGACGCCCGCCTCGCTGGCGGCATCGGACCCGATCGCCGTCGCGCCGCAGGAGGCGGCGACGGCGGCGGCCGCACTGGCGTCGATGTCGTTGACCACCACCCGGGCGCCCTCGGCGGCCAGCCTGCGGGCCAGCGCGGCGCCGATGCCGCTGCCCGCACCGGTCACCACGACGCCGGCGCCCGCGACTGACTTCATCGCGCGCCGCCGGCCGCCGGGGCGTGCAGGTTGACCAGGCCTGCCAGCGAGGCCCGGTGCCAGTCCGCGGTGCCGAGGCAAATCGAGGAACTCTTCGCCCGCTTCAGGTACAGGTGCGCCGGATGCTCCCAGGTGAAGCCGATACCGCCGTGCAGCTGCACGCACTCCTGGCCGGCCAGGACCGCCGCATCGGAGCAGGCCGCCTTGGCCAGGGCCACGGCGACCGGCGCGTCGGGATCGTCAGTGGCCAGGCAGGCCGCGGCGTACCGCGACGCCGCGCGGGCCTGCGTCACCGCGACCCAGAGGTCAGCAAGCCGGTGCTTGACCGCCTGGAACGAGCCGATCTGGCGGGCGAACTGGCGCCGCTCCTTGACGTAAGCGACGGTCATGTCCAGGCACTGCTCGGCGACGCCGAGCTGCTCGGCGGCCAGCATCGCGGCGCCCGCGGTGAGCGCCGCGGCGACCGCCCGCTGGGCCGCCTCGCCTGAGGTGATGAGCTGCCCGGCAGCATTGTCCAGCGTGATATCGGCCAGCTGCCTGGTCGCGTCCAGGGAGGTCACCGGCGCCATGGACACCCCGGCGTCACCGGTCGAGACCTCGTACAGCCCGAACGGGACCCCGTCGGCAGGCACCAGCAGGACGTCAGCAGGCAGGGCGTCGGCGACATTGGCGACGGAGCCGGTCAGCTGGTAGCCGGCTGAGGTTCCTCCCGCGTCCGACGGGCCGAGCCGCACGGTGACCGCTGGCCTGGATCCTGGAGCGGCGGTGAACGGGACCGCCAGCGCTGCGGTCACGCTGCCGTCGGCGAGGACGGTGAGCAGGTTGGCGTCGCCCGCGGCCAGCGCGGCCGCTGTCGCCACCACGGCACTACCGAGGTACGGAACGGGTGCCACCGCCCGGCCAAGCTCCTCCGCGACGACTGCCGCCTCGCGGTAGGAGGCCCCGGCGCCGCCGTGCTCCTCGGGTATCAGCAGTCCGGCGCAGCCCAGATCGGCGGCGAGCAGCCGCCACAGGTCAATGTCATAGGACTCGCTGGTCTCGATCCTGGCCAGCACCTCGCGCCAGGAGCACCGGTCCTCAAGCAGCGAGCGGACGGCCGCCCGGAGCTCGGTTTCGGACTCCCCGTAGAGCAGGTCCGGTATTCCGCGCCGCTGGCCATTCGATGCGGCGACCTCGGGCTCGGGAGTCTGGCTCACCGCGGCAGGTCCTTCCATGGCACGCTGGTATCCACCCTGATCTCCGGCGGCAGGGCGAGGACCCGCTCGGCGATGATATTACGCAGGATCTCCGATGTGCCGCCCTCGATCGAGTTCCCCTTCGCCCGCAGGTAGCGGTAGCCGGCATCGCGGCCGTAGAAGTTGACCGTGTCCGGCCTGCGCATGGTCCAGTCGCCGTAGCGAAGCCCGTCCGCCCCGGCCAGCTCGAGCTCGAAGCCGGAGATCTCCTGGTTAAGCCGCGCGAACACGAGCTTGGCCGCGGACCCTTCCGGTCCCGGGTGGCCGACCGCGAGCTGCTGACGCAGCCGTTCCCCCGCCAGCCTGGCCACCTCGGCCGCGGCCCATAGCCGGAGCATTGCGTCATGCAGTCCCGGCGTGCGCAGCTCAGGCCGCTCCCGCCAGGTGCGTGCCGCGGAGCCGATCATGCCGCCTTCCCTGGGCACCGCCGCACCGCCGATGGAGACCCGCTCGTTCATCAGCGTCGCGGTGGAGACCTTCCAGCCTGCGCCGACGGTCCCGATCCGGTCGGTGTCGGGGATTGTCACGTCGGTCAGGAACACCTCATTGAACTCGGCCTCGCCGGTGATCTGGCGCAACGGCCTGACCTCGACCCCGGGCGCGGTCATGTCGCAGGCGAAGTAGGTCAGGCCCTGGTGCTTGGGCACGCCAGGATCGGTGCGCGCGACCAGCAGGGCCCGCCTGGCCGCGTGCGCCGACGAGGTCCACACCTTCTGCCCGGTCACGGTCCAGTGCTCGCCGCCGGGCTCCCGGACCGCCCTGGTCGCCAGGCCGGCCAGATCGGAGCCCGCGCCCGGCTCGCTGAACAGCTGGCACCAGATCTCCTCGCCCGTCCAGAGCGGCCGCAGCCAGCGGTGCTTCTGCTCATCGGTGCCGTGCGCCAGGATGGTCGGCGCCGCCATGCCCAGGCCTATCCCGATCCGCTCCGGGTGGTTGTTCGGTGCGCCCGCCGCAGCGAACTCGCCGTCCACCACCGGCTGGAGGGACCGGGACAGGCTCTGGCCACCGAGGCCGGGCGGATAGTGCACCCAGGCAAGCCCCGCGTCGAACCTGGCGCGCAGGAACTCCAGCCGGTCCATCGTGGCTGGGTCGTGGGTGGCCAGGAAGCCGCGCACCTGATCGCGCAGCTCGCCGGCGCCGACGCTGATCAGCACAATGGCCCGCCCGCGACGTAGATCACCTGGCCCGACACGTACCCCGCGCCCGGACTCGCCACGAACGAGATCACGTGCGCGACGTCCTCCGGCTGGCCGACCCTGGCCACCGGGATCTGTGCCGCGGCCGCCTTCTGGAACTCCTCGAAGTCCATCCCGATCCTGGCCGCTGTGGCGGCGGTCATGTCGGTGGCGATGAATCCGGGCGCGACCGCGTTCGCAGTGATACCGAACTTGCCTAGCTCGATCGCCAGCGTCTTGGTGAAGCCCTGCATGCCGGACTTGGCCGCGGAATAGTTCGCCTGACCGCGGTTGCCGAGCGCCGAGCTGGACGACAGGTTGATGATCCGGCCGAACTTCGCCTCGACCATGTACTTCTGGCTGGCCTTGGTCATCAGGAACGCGCCGCGCAGGTGCACGCCCATGACGAAGTCCCAGTCGTCCACGCTCATCTTGAACAGCATGTTGTCCCTGAGCACCCCGGCATTGTTGACCAGGACCGTGGGCCCGCCGAGTTCGGCGGCTACCTTCTCCACCGCTGCCGTGACCTGATCGGAGTTGCTGACATCGGCGCCGACGGCCAGCGCGCGGCCGCCCGCGGCGGTGATCGCCTTCACGGTATCGGCGCAGTCGTCCTCCTTCAGGTCGAGCACGGCTACCGCCATCCCGTCAGCGGCAAGGCGGCGGGCGGTTGCGGCGCCAATGCCGCGCGCTGCACCGGTAACAATGGCGACACGCTCTACTTCGTCTGACATAGGTCCTCCCGATGGATGTGAGTCTTAACTCATTGCTAGAGGCGTGCCCGGAACCCGGCTAGGGCCTTATGTCCTCAGCTCGGGCCCGGGGCTTCCTTCCTCAGCGCGCCGCTGGGCGCGCTTCCCCGGCTCGGTGCTAGGCGTATTTTCTCAGCTCACGGTGGGCGAGCGAGCGCTTGTGCACTTCGTCGGGCCCGTCGGCGAGCCGCAGGCTCCTGGCCGCGGCCCAGAGCGCGGCCAGCGGGAAGTCCTGGCTGATGCCGCCGGCCCCGTGCGCCTGGATGGCCTTGTCGAGCACCCACTCGGCCATCGCCGGCGTGGCGATCTTGATGGCCTGGATCTCGGCGTGCGCGCCCTTGTTGCCGACCGTGTCCATCAGCCACGCCGTTTTCAGCACCAGCAGCCTGGCCGACTCGATGCGCACCCTGGACTCCGCGATCCAGTCCTGGATCACGCCCTGGGCTGCCAGCGGGTGGCCGAACGCGGTCCGCTCGGTGACCCGGCGGCACATCAGCTCAAGGGCCCGCTCGGCCGCGCCGATCATGCGCATGCAATGGTGGATCCGGCCGGGGCCGAGCCTGGCCTGGGCGATGGCGAAGCCGTCGCCCTCCGCTGCAATGAGGTTCTCGGCGGGCACCCGGACGTCATTGAACTCGACCTCCGCGTGGCCGCCGTGCGTGGCGTCGGTGAACCCGAAATTCAGCAGTCCTCGCCGCACCGTGACCCCGGGAGTCGCGGTGGGCACCAAGACCATCGACTGCTGCCGGTGCCGCTCGCCGGCCGGCGCGGTCTTGCCCATCACGATCAGGATCTGGCAGCGCGGGTCCATCGCGCCGCTTGACCACCATTTGAGGCCGTTGATCACGTAGTCGCCGCCGTCGCGCTCAATCCGGGTGGCGATGTTGTTCGCATCCGAGGAGGCGACGCCGGGCTCGGTCATGCAGAACGCCGACCTGATCTCGCCGTCCAGCAGCGGCCGCAGCCAGCGCTGCTGCTGCTGCCGCGAGCCGAACTCGGCCAGCACTTCCATGTTGCCGGTGTCGGGCGCCGCGCAGTTGAGCGCTTCCGGCGCGATGGCCGGGCTGTGCCCGGTGGTCTCGGCCAGCGGCGCGTACTGCAGGTTGGTCAGCCCGGCCCCGAGCTGGGCCGCTCCCTCGGGCTCGCCAGGCCGCCCGGTCAGGAACAGGTTCCACAGGCCACGGCTGCGGGCCTGCGCCTTCAGCTCGTCGATCACCGCCGGCCGCTGCCAGATCTGGCCCGCCGCGGCGGCCTCGGCTACCTGGTCGGCGAAGACCTTCTCAGCCGGATAGACGAACCCGTCCATGAAAGCCAGCAACTGGCCGCGGAGCTCTTCGGTGCGCGCGTCATACCCAAAGTCCATTGTGCTGCCTCCACGAGTCCGGACAAGACTATCTACCGGCCGGCCCGAGACCACGCTACGGTCCTGGGGTAGCGCGGCCGAGATGATCAGCCCGGCTACCTGAGAAGCAGGCGGCTGATCCGGCGGCCGGCCAGGTAAAGGCCCGCGAGTCCCATGACCGCCAGGTAGGCCACGTGCCAGAGCAGGCCAGGACCGACTACGCCGAGGGTGAGGCCGCGCAGCAGTGCTACGCCCTGGTAGAGCGGGGTGCACTCGACGACGATCTGGACCGGCCGCGGGTAGACGCTCAGCGGGTAGAAGGTGGCGGAGAACAGGAACATCGGCAGCGTCGCCAGGGTGACGAACTCGAAATGCTGCCAGCTGCTCATGTACGTGGTGGCGGCCATCCCCGCGGCGGCGAAGGCGAACCCGATCAGCAGTGCCCCGGGCAGCGCGGCCACCGCCCAGGCGGAGTGCATCAGCCCCATGACGAGCATGACCGCCATGAACGCGGCCGCATACATGCCGCCGCGCAGCAGTGCCCAGCTGATCTCGCCGAGCGCGATATCGCCCGAGCGCATCGGCGTGGCGAGCGCGGCGTCGTAGAGCTTCGCGTACTTGAGCCGGAAGAACACATTGAAGGTCGAGTCGGAGATGGCACCGTTCATTGACGAGGTGGCCAGCAGCGCGGGGGCCACGAAGCTGGTGAAGCCGACCGGCTGGCCACCGGGCCCCGCCACCGGGCCGACCAGCGCGCCGATGCCGACTCCGATCGACAGCAGGTAGAACAGCGGCTCGAAGATACCGGACAGCACCATCACCCAGGCGTGCTGGTAGGCCCGGGCGTGCCGTTCGATCAGGTGTGCGCTGCCGCGGCCGCCTAGGCCGCGGACGCTGGCCAGCATCGAGGCCGGCAGCAGCCGGAGCGTGTTTTCCCGCAGCGCCGGCTCAGACATAGAGCCGCCGCTGGTAGGTGCGCCGTCCGACCCAGATCCCGGCGGCGGCGAGGGCGGCCAGGTAGCCGAGGTGCACCAGCGCGCCGCCCAGGTCGGCAAGGCCAAGGCTGAGCGCGCGGCAGAGCGCCACGCCGTGCCACAGCGGCGTGGCATAGGCGACCGGGCGGATCCAGGCGGGCAGCTGGGAGACGGGAAAGAACGTGCCGGAAAACAGGAACAGCGGGATCATCCCGAACCTGAAAATGAGCGCGAACGACTGGTCCTTGTTCCGCGTCACCGCCCAGGCCTCGATCGGCGCGGCGAACGCCAGGCCGGTGAGCACGGCGACCGGGAGAGCGGCCAGTACCCAGGCTGACCGCACCGCGCCGAACGCGGCCATCACCACAAGGAAGATCAAGGAGTTCATGACCAGCCGCAGCGTGGTGAACAGCAGATGCCCGTGGAAGAGGTCGGCCGGGCGCAGCGGCGAGGCCACGGCCGCCTGGTAGGTCTTCAGCCATTTGACCGACCCGAGAATCGGGTAGGTCGACTCCCCCACGGCCGTCTGCATGGCCGCCGCGGCCAGCAAGCCCGGGGCGAGGAAGGTCAAGTAGCTGACCCCGCCGAGCCTGGCCCCGGCGTGGGCATTGACCAGGGTGCCCAGGCCCAGGCCCATGGCGCCCAGGTAGAGCAGCGGGTTCAGGACGCTGGAGTAGATGGAGCCCTGCCAGGTCCGCCGGTAGTTCGTCAGCCAGGACCTGAGCGCCCGCACGGCGAGCGACCACTGCGACGCGGCGGCCGGCGCCCCCAGAGCCGGGGGTACCTGCGGTGCTGGCGGGGAGATCGCTGCCATCAGTCCTCCAGCCGCCTGCCGGTGAGCCGCAGGAAGACGTCCTCCAGCGTGCTGCGGCGAACCAGGGATGTCAGCGGCTCCAGGCCAAGCGAGCGGACGAAGGCTAGCGCCTGGTCTCCGTTTTGCACGTAAAGGAGAATCCGGTCGGCCAGTACTTCCATGCGCTCGGCTGGCGCGCCGGCCAGCTTATCCGCGGTCTGGTCGTGCTGGGCTGGATCGAATCGGAGTTCCAGCACCTCCGCCGTCGAATACCGGCCGATCAGCTCCCTGGGCGAGCCCCCGGCCGCGATCCGGCCGCGGTCCATCACCACGAGGCGGTCGCAGAGCTGCTCAGCCTCGTCCATGTAGTGCGTGGTCAGGACCAGGGTGACGCCCTGCTGCTTGAGCCGGAACAGCCGGTCCCAGACCACGTGCCTGGCCTGCGGGTCCAGCCCGGTCGTCGGCTCGTCAAGGAGCAGGATCTCTGGCTCGCTGATCAGCGAGCGGGCGATGGTAAGCCGCCGCTTCATCCCGCCGGACAGCGGCTCGACCTGATCGTTGGCACGGTCGGCGAGCTGCACGAACTCCAGCAGCCGCGCGGTCCGCTCGCTGATCAGATCGCGCGGCAGGCCGAAGTAACGCCCGTAGATGAGCAGGTTCTCCCGGACCGTCAGCTCGACGTCGAGGGTGTCCTCCTGCGGCACCACCCCGAGCCTGGCCCTGATCAGGCGCCCGTCAGTGACCGGGTCCAGGCCGAGGATGGACAGCTCGCCCGCGCTGGGCGGGGAGACACAGCCGACCATCCGCATCGTCGATGATTTGCCCGCCCCGTTGGGCCCGAGGAAGCCGAACGCCTCGCCGCGGCGGATATCGAAGTCGATCCCGTCGACGGCGACTGCGCCGCCGAAGCTCTTCGACAGGCCGCGAGCATGGATTAGCACGTCGGGGGCGGACACTCCCGCGACACTACCCGGCGGGTCTGACAATGCCGAGTGAGTTTACGGCTAAGGTCTAGGGAAAGAGTACGTATCGTCGGCGCCTGGATTTCCCCCCATTCGCCACCGAGCGACCGGCTCGGGGTACCCTCGCATGGATCACCTCGTCACGCACGCGCGTGGCCAGGTATACGGGGAACGAGGAAGGGGACAGGTGAGCTTCGCCCGCAGGCTCTACGAGCGATTCCGGCTGTTCATCCACGAGATGGCCAAGTTTGGCGTGGTCGGCGGCTTCGCCTTCATCGTCACTGAGCTTTTCTTCAACCTGTTCATCCATATGGGGCTGGACACCTTCGCGGCCAACGCGGGATCCACCCTGGTAGCTGCGGTCGTGGCCTTCGCAGGCAACAGGTACTGGACATTCCGGCACCGTGAGCGCACCGGCATGGGCCGCGAGACCGTCGTGTTCTTCATGCTGAACGGGATCGGCGTGCTGATCCAGCAGGTCTGCATCGAGATCGCCAAGCACGAGCTCGGGCGCCACGACACGGTCACGGTGAACGCCGCGTTCCTCGTCGGGGTGGTCCTCGCCACGCTGTTCCGGTTCTGGTCGTACCGCAAGTGGGTGTGGCGTCTCGCCCCGCCTGCAGTTGGGGAAGGGCCCATCGAGCCGATCGCGGCCGCCGCCGAGGAGGCCGAGCACCTGCACGGGCATGATCACGTGAACGGACGTGCGGTGGACGAGCGGATCGCCGTCGCGTCCGGCCCGGGGCGGCATCGCGCGGGCCGTAACTGACCAGTCTCAGGCAGCGCAGCTGGTCCCGGCAGGCGCGAGCATGCTGGACAGCGGCGCGGCCTGCGCCGCTGCGGCTTGCGCCTGCGTGAGCATTCCGGTCGCAACGAGCCTGCCCAGTACGTGTGCCTCCCGGGCGCGAGCCGTTGCGGGGTGCACGACCGGATCATCCGCGGAGGGGCCCTGCACGAGCCCGGCGAGCAGGGCCGCCTCCGGCCAGGACAGACCGGCCGGCTGCACCCCGAAGTAGCCGCAGCTCGCAGCCACTAGCCCGTAGTAGCCGTTGCCGAAGTAGACCACGCCGGCGTACATCCGCAGGATCTGCTCCTTCGAATAGGTCACATCGAGCTTGACGGCGAGCGCGACCTGCTCCGCCTCGACCGTGACGCCGGACCGACCCTGCGTATACAGGACCTTCGCGAGCTGCTGATACAGGGTGGCGCCACCCTGATCACCGCCGCCGGTCAGGTAGCTCACGGCGACCCGGCCGATTGCGAGTACGTCGATCCCCGGCTCTGAGTAGAACCGGTGATCCTCGGTGGCCACCAGAGACGCGGCAAACCTGGCCGGGACCGCGGGCCCCGGATAGACCGCGTGGTGGGAGGCTGCCTGCGCGGCGGCAAGCTGCCGCGCGCTACCCACCGATGGGGTCAGTACCAGCAGGCCGCCGAACGCGATGGCCGCCAGGAGGACCAGGGTCACGACGAGCAGGCCGATCCGGCGCAGGATCCGCCAGCCGCGGCCTCGCCTCGGGCGGTACATCACCGGAGGGCCGTAGCCGGCGCGGCCCCTCGTGGACTCGGGCCTTGCATTGACGGGCAGCGGAACCGTGGGGTCGCCAGCTCGTGCGCTCTCGCCAGCTGGTCTCCACGTCATCGCGCCTGCCGATCCGGATAGAGCCCCGGGTCAGTCAGACCGGGGCACAGTCAATTCTGCCCGCTGTATTCGGCAACCCAAACGATCTGGCGGCCTGAGTGGTGCCCGTGCATGTTCAGGGCCGTCGCGGGGGGCCGCCCCGTCGCTGGGAGCCCGCCGTGCCCGGAGCCGGGCACGAGGACCACGTGGACTAGTCAGGACGCGTTCTGCGCTAAGGTGAGTACGCTCGCCGGATAGGCGGGCAGGTGCTAGCACCGGGACGTGGCCCAGCTTGGTAGGGCACTTGACTGGGGGTCAAGGGGTCGCGGGTTCAAATCCCGCCGTCCCGACCAGTTCGACAGACCCGCTGGCCGAGGTGAAAACCAAGGTCAGCGGGCCTTTTCGTGTCCCCAAGCCGTCTCGCATGATGATCTAGACAACTCGCCACTGGGGACCACTTGGGGACCGCTTGGCCGCGAGATGGGCGCTCAGCGCGTCGCCCGCGTCGGTGATCGACTGGGCGTCCGGGTGGAGATAGCGCTGCGTCGTTATCAGCGAGCCGTGCCCGGCGATCTTCCGCAGGACATGCACCGGCACGCCCGCATCGGCCATCCACGTCAGCCCGGTATGCCGCAGGTCATGCCGGACAAGATGCTCGTACCCGAGCGCCGTCACGACCTCATCCCAGTGCGTGGCGTCCCGCAGGACCGCCGTCGAGATCCGGCCGCCCCGAGGACCGGTGAACAGGCGCGCCGCCTCGTTGTCGCCCAGGACGTCGAGTCGTCGGCCGACCAGTTCACGCGCCTCTTCAATGATCGGCACTTTCCGAGCCCGCTTGCCCTTAGTGCCCTTGTCGATCAGCCCGCCCGGACTCGGCGTGGTCTGACGGCGAACCGTCCAGATCCAGGTTTCCCGGTCGATGTCCCCGGCGCGGACGCCGGATACCTCACCGATGCGCGCCGCCGTGCAGGCCGCGAAGATCACCACTTCGCCCCAGCCCGCGAAATTACCGGCCGACCGCTCGACCAGCGCCGCCGCGAGCAGGGTCAGCGCCTCCCAGCTAGGCAGCGCCAGCGAGCGCGGATCATCTAGCTCATCCTCCGCACGGCGATACTCGTGCTGCCAGCCGGTCACTCGCGCCGGGTTACGGTCGATGATCCCGTCACGCACGGCCTGTTCCATGACACGCACCAGGACAGCGAGACTGTTCTTCACCGTCGAGCGGCTGCATTCATCGGCGATCCAGGCATGCACGGTCCGGTCAACGGCGCCGTTCGTAATCATGCGCACCGCGAGATGCCCGAGAGATGGAACCACGCGCTTGCGCCACCCGGCCAGGTAAGGATCAAGCGTCTTTGCCTCCAGGCCACGCAGCGCGAGCGTCATCACCGCCTCGCCGTAGTCGGAGAGCTTCATCGTCGCCGCGATCGGGTCCACTCCCCCGCGCGCCGCGCGCATCATCGCGTCTATCCACGCCTGCGCAGCCTCCGGTGTATCCGCCGACTCTGATCTCGACGTGCGGCGCTTGCTGTCAGGATCGACCCAGCGGACGCGAGCGCGGTAGGGATGCGGGCGGCCGTCCCGGTATTCCACGTCCGGCGACAGGGATACGCCGACCGGCGGCAGCTCCTGGTGGCTCATTACGCAGCCCTCCGAGGATCAACGCGCCGACTTTCGAGCCATCGCCGTACGTCCTGGCCGCTGTAGACGGTCAGCCGCGACGACAGCCGCAGGAACGGCGGACCTTGCGCCGGGCTCGCCGTGCGCCATCTCCGGACGGTGGACGGATCAACGCCCAGGAGCTGCGCCAGTTCCTCCGTGGTGTACCGGTCACCGTGCAGAATATCGTCGTCGTGCTGTTCCTGCGGCTCGGCCGCTCTCATGCTGCGCTCCTAGTTGCCGAAAGGTCGGAGGCCGGTTCTCCTGCCGCTCGCCGCCGCGCCTCATCGAGCGCCTGTTTCCAGGCAAAGCGGTCGGCGACGACGTGCAGGAGCCGTTGCGCCGGGGGCATGTGGTCGGGGTCACCAGGGGTCACGGGCTCCCACATGAACCGGGCCGGGTCGGTGTCGGTGATGCCGAGCGTTTCCAGGAGCCAGGCTTTGCGGTCTGCGCGATGATCAGCGAGGGTCTTGCCGGACCATTTGCGGGAGACCAGGACGCGCCGCCCGGGGTAGCCGAGGTACTCGCGGCGGTGTGCCTTGCCCGTGCACCGGCCGGGCAGCATGCCCTCACGGGCGTTCTTGGGCTGGACGCCGTAGCGCAGCCAGTTCGCGCACGTCGGCGAGCACGGCTCGTATCTGAGCGCGTCGGCCAGGCGCTCAGCGTGATCTTGCCCGGCGCTGGTGGTCGCCTTGTGGCAGTCGGCCACATTTTTCGTGAGGTATTTCGTCAGGTACCCGATGCAGCGAGCCGAGTCCGTCGACCCGCCGAGCACGCCCTGAGCATCGAACTTCGGGCCGAACCGCGCGACGTGCAGCGGCTCGTCATCGGGGCCGATGGCGTCTAGCGCGTCATCCCAGGTCGGCAGAAACTCACCCGTGGCAGGGTCGAGGTAGCGGCCGGATGCCTCGTGCCAGACAGGCAGGTGCGCATCGTCGTGCCTGATCTGGTCGGCGGGAGGCCACCACACCTGGTGGTAGGTCGCAGCGAGCACCTGCCGCAGTTCGGTGCGGGATAGGGTGCCGCGGATCGCGACATGAATGTGCGGGGCGAGCCGCCGCTGTGGCTCGACGGCGGCGAAGTACTGGACGTCGTAGCCGAGGAACCGGCGCAGGTTCTGGATCAGCCGGTCGAACAGCGCGGCGAAGTGCAGCGCGTCCCGCGCCGCCCGCTGATAGTCGTAAGCGTCCGGATTGACGGGAGTGCCGTCCGCGCCGACCTTGCCGTAGCTGTCGCACGTGAGCGTGATGAACATGGACGGCCGGAACGTCTTCCCGTCCGGCGCGGTGTAGGTCTTCCCGATCGTCCGGGGCGCGACCGTCCGGCGTGGCAGGTCCGGGGCATCCTGGCGGCGCCTGGTCGAGCGGTGGCGGCGTTCCGGCCGTCCGGGCAGGACATTGCCGCGAATGCCCGATCGGGTGATCTCCTCGTCTAGTTCGGCGCTCAGCTCGTCCAGTTCGCTGGTGTCGCGTCCGGTCGCTTCGGCGTGGTCGCGGTGCTGCTGCGTCTCGGCCCGGTGCTCGACCCACATGAGCTGCTCGTCGTCCGGGTCATCCGGAACGATGACCGGTTCGGTCTCCAGGTGCCAGCCCTCGCGGCATTGCGCCGCACGGAGCGCCTTGGCTCGCTCGGCGCAGGAGGGGCAGACCGTGGCGAGGGTGTGCCCGCACGGAACAAGCACCTGTTCAACCTGGCCGGTGTGGATGTCGGTGCGGCGTAGCTGGACGGGACGGATGCAGCCGCCGTGGGTGACGGCCAGGTCGCGGACGACATCTCGGGCCAGCGGCATGGCCAGCCGCTGCGTCCTGGTCTGGCGTGGGGTCATGTGGTCTCCTCGTCTTCGGGGTCAGCCGAGTCTGTGTCGTGGTCGGTAGAGTCGTCGTCGGTGGCGTGCCAGGTGATGCGGTAGCCGCAGCCGGGGCAGGCCAGGGTCAGGAGCCGGCGTCCGGTGCTGATGTCGAGCAGCGGCCCGCCGCAGTCGGGGCAGTCCTCGCCCGAGAGCCAGCCGCTGATCATGCGACCTCGCCAGCGGTCAGCACGGGCAGCCCGACCGGAACGTCAGTCGTGTAGGCGATGGTCATGGCGCGGATGTCGTCGTCGGAGACGAACGCGGCGCGGACCCGTACGGGGTCGGGGGCGGCTTCGAGTCGGACGTAGGCGACGCCCGCCCCGGTGCGAGGGTCGGAAGAGATCTCGTCGCAGAACGCGCCACGGTCTCTCGCGCCGTCGCCGAGCACCATGTCTACCTGGGACGGCTCGTCCAGCCGCAGCGCGATCTTGTCGGGGAACAGGTTCCGGATATTCAGAACCTCTTTGCGGGGATCTTGCAGCGCCGCGACCACGCAGTAGCCGACCGCCCGGCCCTGAGTAGTCAGGGTGGCGAGCGCGGCCAGGATGCGTTCTTTGAGCTTGCGGTCTGCCTGATAGGCCGTGAGGAACGCGATCTCGTCCACCAGGACCACCACGAACGGATGCTCAGCGGTCGGCTCGTGATCGCGCTGCTTTCCGGCGAACCGCCGTGCCCGCGCCTGCGTGGCCCGGCTCTTCGTAGCCTGGGTCAGGCGCCTGCGTGGATGTGGGCGGCCCACAGTGCTGGCACATTGTCCGGGTCAACTTGCTCCGCAGCCGTCCGCGGTTGCGATCC
>ODAK010000544.1_pt1 | contig 43210 bp, 29 predicted proteins | sample 1539591 | NCBI WGS metagenome assembly ODAK01 (sample SAMEA3539303, study PRJEB22396) | soil metagenome | biome: tundra; feature: field; material: soil | place: USA | collected 2010-05 | depth 0.15 m
CCGCCCCCTGCGCGACGGCCAACTCGAGTTTCTCGGACGCCTCGACGAGCAGCTCAAGATCCGTGGCTTCAGGGTCGAGCCCGGAGAGATCGAGTCCGCGCTGAACCTCCACCAGGCAGTTCGCCACGCCGCGGTGGTTCCAGAACAGGACGATCAGGGTCAACCGCGGCTCGTCGCCTACCTGGTTGGCACGGGCCAGCTGACGGTGGAGGAGCTGAGCTCCTTCCTGGGCGAGTCGTTGCCCAGCTACATGGTCCCTTCGAAGTTCGCGACGCTGGATGCGCTGCCGCTGACGCCCAGTGGCAAGGTCGACCGCAGGGCGCTTGCCGGCCTGGCCGAGGTCCTGACCAGGCGACAGGCACGCTACCTGGCGCCGCGCAGCCCGCTGGAGCAGACGCTGGTCGATATCTGGACCGGGCTGCTGGGCGTCGAACGGGTCGGGATAGAGGACGACTTCTTCGCGCTCGGCGGACACTCGTTGCTGGCGGCCCAGGTGGTCGCCACGGTACGCAGCGACTTCGCCGTCGATCTGCCGCTCCACAGTCTGTTCACGTTCCCGACCGTCGCGAGCCTGGCGAGCGAGATCGTCACGATGATGGGCGAGTCCGATGAGGACGAGACAGCCGAGCTCCTGGCCGAGCTCGAGGGACTTTCGGACGACGAGGCTAGACGGCTGCTGACTGATAACCAAGGGTCGCCAGAGCTGGGGCAGCGGTGAGGAGATTGGCGGGTCTCGGAGCGTGACGGCGCGCACCGCTCAGCTCTCCCCGGCGGCCCGCGCGCTCCTGAACCGGCGGCAGGCAAGCCGCGGTGGCATCGGCCGCGAGGGAACGATTCCGCGGCGTGCCCCGGGTGCGCAGGCTCCGATGTCGTTCGCTCAATGGAGGCTGTGGTTCTTGGAGCAGCTGCGTCCGGGGACGAACGCTTGGAATACACCCGTCGTGGCACGGCTGGAAGGCCCGCTTGAGATCGAAAGCTTGCGACGCGCGCTACGGCTGGTGGTCGAGCGTCAGGCGACGCTGAGAACGGTGTTCCCGGCGGGAGACAACACGCCGGTCCCGGTGGTGATCGAACACCCGGTAGTCGATCTACCGGTGATCGATCTGGAGCGCCCCGGCAGTGGCGCCGCCCAGGAGCTTGACGACGCCCGGATGGAGGCCGACGTCATGCGCGCCGTGGATCACGAGGTCCGCAGACCGTTTGACCTCACGTCGGACCTGATGGTGAGAGTCCGGCTGCTGCGACTGATGGCGGATCGGCATGTACTGATCCTCGTCGCCCATCACATCGCGTGCGACGGCTGGTCCAAGGGTCTGCTGCTGTCCGAGCTTGGCACCGCCTACGACGCGTTCTGCGCCGGCACGATGCCCGAGTTGCCTGAGCTAACGATCGACTACGGAGACTTTGCGGCTTGGCAGCGCGATTGGCTGACGGGCCGGAATCTGGACCGGCTGACTGCGTACTGGGCCGAGCGACTCAGAGATCACGCCGCCGCCGCCGAGCTGCCGATCGACATGCCGCGACCGGCGATTCAGGCGTTCCGGGGAGCGGTGCAGCGAGTCGCTGTACCGAGGGCACTGGCCGACGCGGCGGTCGCACTCGGTCGTCGGGATCGGGCAACGCCCTTCATGACGCTGATGGCCACCTTCATGGCGCTGCTCCACGCGCACAGCGGCCAGCAGGACCTGCTGGTCGGCTCTCCGGCGGCGATGCGAAACCAACCGGAGCTGCAGCCCATCGTCGGGCTGTTCGCCAACACGCTCGTGTATCGGACGGATCTCAGCGGGCGCCCGAGCCTGAGCGAGCTGATCCAACGCGTGCGGGAGACCGCGCTGGGCGTCTATCAACATCAGGACCTACCGTTCGAGAAGATCGTGGAGGCCGTCAAACCGCGGCGCGACGCGAGTCGCAATCCCCTCGTGCAGGTCAACATGCGCGTCGAGGGCACCGAACCCGAGCTGCGCCTCCACGCTCTGCGCTGGGAGGCGATCCCGGTCGACCCGGGTATCGCCCGATTTGACCTGGCCGTCGAGCTTGGCGCCACCGATGACGGCTTCGCGGGCTACCTGGAGTACGACACCAGCCTGTTCGAGCCGGCGACGGCAGCAACGCTGGCCGGCCAGTTCGTGGACATCCTGGAGTCTGCCGTGGCCTCGCCGAAGACACCACTGGACGAGCTTGAGCCGGTACGAAGAATTCGAGCCCGGGCGACGGCCAACGCAGGCGCCGGAGGCCGATCTTGGAGCTAGAGCTCGTAGAGCCCAAGACCGAGGCGGAGTTCGAGACGTACTACCGGCTGCGCTACGAGCGCCTGCGCAAGCCGCTCGGGCTCCCGCCCGGAGCCGAGCGTGACGATCCGATGGAGCCGGCCACGATCCACCGCGTCGTCAAGGTGAACGGTCGCGTCGTCGCCGCCGCCTGCTGGGTGGTCGGGATGCGCCGGGACGGTAAGGTCCGCGGCCCGTACGTCCGCTTTCGCCAGATGGCCGTCGATCCCGAGTTCGAAGGCGCCGGCATCGGCAACGCGATCATGCGCCACGTCGAGGAGAGCGCCCGGGCAATCGGGGCCTTCGAGCTAGTCGGTAACGTTCGCATGGAGAACGTGGCCTGGTTCCGCCGCAACGGCTGGGTGGAAGTCGGCGAGGGAGTCACGCTGTATGAGCAGGTGGAGTCCCTGGCGATGATCAAACCGCTGCAATGAGCGCCTGCGCGGCCGCGTATGGCACAATCTGTTACCGGCACGAATTCTTGAGACACCAGGGCATGTTCGGGGCTTGAGTCGGAGTTTGTGGGCGGACCGGGATCGGTCCGCGGGGGTGTCACAGCCAACAAGGTGGCAACAATGTCGCAGGACACAATGTCGCAGGACAGCTTTCACGTCTCGCCGCAGCAGGAGCAGCTGTGGCTCGGAGAACCATACGGGCCGACTGGCCGGATCCAACTTGAGGTTGCGCTCCAAGGACCGCTCGACGTCGCCCGGCTCGAGTCGGCGCTTCACAAGACGGTCGACCGGCACGAGATCCTGAGAACGACGTTTGTGCCGCAGCCCGGCATGCGCGTCCCGGTCCAGGTCATCCATCAGCAGCTTGCCCCGAGCTGGCGCACACTGGACCTTCAGTCCATGAGCCCCGAGCAGCAGTCCTCCACGCTGCAGGATGCCGCGCGAAACGAGCTGGCCGAGCCGGTCGACTTCGCCGGCGGCCCCGTGGTCCGGATGCTGCTTGCCGCTCGCAGCGCGGACCGGCACACGCTCGTGCTCACGCTGACGGCTCTGCACGCGGACGTGGCGTGTGCTTCGCCGTTGCTCGACGAGCTCGTACGCCATTACCACGCCGACGCGGAACCGGTGGAGGATCCGCTGCAATACGCCGACTTCTCGGCGTGGCAGCGCGAGCTCGTCGGATCTGACGAGCCGGTCGCTCACCAGGCGCGTGCCTTCTGGTCTCAATTCGCTGGAGCGACATCACCCTCGCTTCCGTTCAGTAAGGAGCCAACCGGTGCGTTCGCGCCCGGTGTGGTGCCAACGCGGCTCGCCCCCGAGCTCGCCGCCGCGATCGAGGCGCAGGCGGCCGCACAACGGACCTCCGTGCAAACGTTCGTGCTGGCCGCGTGGCAAGCGCTGCTGGGGCGTGCCACGGGTGAGGACACCGTGGTCAGCGGAGTGCTTGGCTGTTCGCCGCGCCACGGCGATCTCGTCGGTGCGATCGGCGCGTTCGCACGGGCGATGCCGATCCGCACCTCCGTGCGTGCCGAGCTCTCGTTCGCCGAAGTCCTGGAAGAGGTGAAGCGCTGCCAGGAGGAGCAGGGCCAATGGCAGGACTACCTGCCGGCGGATCTGGGCGCCGGCCTGCGGACCGGGTTCATCGGCGTTGAGCCCTTCTGCACCCAGGCGGGGCCCCTGACGGTCCGCCTTCAGAGCGTCGCGACCTCTGGCCCCCAGTTTCGGCTGTGGGCCACGTGCCAGAGCTCATCCGGGGGGCTTGATGTGATGCTGCGCTTCGATCCCCGTCATCTCGAGCCCGAGCAGGTGCGGCGGCTCGCCGGCCGGCTAGAACGGCTGCTGCAGGCAGTCGCCGGCGACGGTGGTCTCACGCTCGGCGAGCCGGAGTTGCTCGACGACGAGGAGCGTCACCAGGTGGTGGTTGGCTTCAACGACACGTCCTCTCCGATCCCGGACGTCTGCGTGCACGAGATCATCGCGGCGCGCGCCGCGGCGGCTCCAGGGCGCGCGGCGGTCGTCGATCAGGCAGGATCGATCACCTTTGCGCAGCTGGAGTCGCGCTCTAACCAGCTCGCCAACCGCCTGCGCCGCTGCGGAGTTAGACCGGACGTGCCCGTCGGACTCTGCACCGACCGCTCGATCGACATGATCGTCGGACTCCTGGGCATTCTCAAGGCCGGCGGGGCATACGTACCGCTGCATCACGGCCATCCGGCGGCGCGGCTCGCTCAGCAGCTGAGCACCGCAGACGCGCGGGCGATCGTCACCCAGGAACCCCTGCTTGACCGGCTGCCGGAGTTCGGCGGCGACGTCGTCTGCCTGGACCGAGACCGCGCGGAGCTGGATGGCGAGCCCACCGACGCGCCGGCGGTCGGCGTATCGCCCGACAACCTGGTTTACGTCATCTACACGTCCGGGTCGACGGGAACTCCCAAGGGAGTCGGCGTCACCCACCGCAACCTCGTCAACTACGTCACGGACATCACGCACCGCCTGGGGGCCGACGGCGAGCCGCTTGCGTTCGGACTACTGACATCGATCTCCACCGATCTCGGCAATACCTGCGTCTTCGGCGCGCTGTGCTCGGGCGGCACGCTGGTTCTCGCCAGCCAGGCGGCTGCCGCCGACAGTGCACTGCTCGCGCGCCAGCTGGAGCTCACGCCGGTCGACGTACTCAAGGTCACCCCGTCGCACATCAGGGCGCTGCTCGCCGGCGAGGGCCCGCGCGTGCTTCCGCAACGCTGGCTCGTGCTCGGAGGCGAGCGCCTCCCGTGGGATCTGATCACGCGGCTGCGCGAGCTCTCCTCGGTGGCGATCCTCAACCACTACGGTCCAACGGAGGCGACCGTCGGCTGCGCCACGGTGCGCGTCGGAGACGGTCCGGGTCCGTTCGCCCCGACTTCGGTGCCGATTGGGCGTCCGATCGCCAACACGGCCTGCTATGTCCTTGACGAAAGACGCCACCCGGCACCGGTCGGCGTCCCGGGAACTCTGTTTGTTGCCGGCGCCGGCGTAGCGCGGGGCTATGTGGGCCAGGTGGAGCTCACCGACGAGAGATTTCATCGCGATCCGTTCAGCTCGGAGCGCGATGCTCCCGATGCTTCGCAATCGCGCATGTACGACACCGGCGACCGGGCCCGATGGCTGCCGGACGGCACGATCGAATTCCTGGGACGCTCCGATGAGCAGGTCAAGATCCGGGGCTACCGCGTTGAACCGGGAGAGGTCGAGAATGCGCTGCGCCTGCACCCGAAGGTCCGGGAGGCCGTAGTCGTGACGCCGACGAACGGCTCAGGGGAGGCCCGGCTGATTGCCTACTGCAGTGCGAGTGAGGCGGTCTCAGCCGAAGAGCTGCGCGGGCACCTGGCAAGCCGGCTGCCGGACTTCATGATCCCGTCGGCGATCGCGCTGCTCGAGCAGCTTCCGCGGACGCCAAGCGGAAAGGTCGATCGGCTTTCGCTGCCTGACCCCGCAACCTTGGTCGAGGCGGGCGCCCAGAACTACGTAGAACCGCGGACGCCCGTGGAGGAGGCGGTAGCCGCCGTCTGGGCGCAGATGCTCGGGGCCGACCGAGTCGGTGCCGAAGATGACTTCTTCGAGCTGGGTGGCCACTCGCTGCTCGCGACGCACGTGATCGCGCAGCTTCGCAGTGATTTCGCCGTTGACCTGCCGCTGCACGCTCTGTTCATCTGCCCGACCGTGGAAACCCTTGCCGCCGAGGTCTCCCGCTTGCTCGACGAGTCCGAGGCCGTCGGCGAGTCTGCCGGCCCTCTCGCCAACGACCTGGCGCCGCCAAGCGCGGGGTGATCTGATGGCCACCACCAACGCGCCGACCTGGACGATTCCGAAACGGTCCGGAAACGGTTTTGCTCCGCTGTCCTTTCCTCAGGAGCGCCTGTTTCTGCTCGATCGCATCATGCCCGGCCTGCCCGCGTACAACGTGCCGACGCTCGTTCGGGTTCGCGCCAGGCTCGACCCTGAGCTGCTCGGGCAAGCGTTCCAGCTGCTCCTCGGACGGCACGAGATCCTGCGCACGACGATCAAGCTGATCGACGGGACACCCGTTCAGCAGATCGCCGACCTTCGGTCCCTGGAGGTGACCGTAGCCGACCCTGACTCTCACGATCCGCTGGAACGCGAGGCGCTGGCCGGCCGGATGTTCGCCGATCTCGCTCGGCGCCCGTTCGACCTCGGCCGCGATCTCCTGCTTCGTGTCGCATTGGCCCACATTGGGCCAGACGACGATCAGCTGCTGATCGTGCTGCACCACATGGCCTCTGACCACATCTCGCGACGGCTGTTGCTGAGAGAACTCGACGCGACCTATGCCGCGCTGAGTGCGGGATCGACGCCGGCGCTGCCCGATCTGCCGATTCAGTACGCCGATTTCGCAGCCTGGCAGCGTGAGCAGATCAGCGGCGGACACCTCGAGGAGCTGCTGGAGTATTGGACCAAGCAGCTCGCCGGAGCCCCCGAGCGCCTGGAGATTCCCAGCGACCGCCCACGGCCGAGCGCCCAGAGCTACAGGGGTGCCCTGCGGGAGTTCACGCTGAGACCAGAACTGGTACGGCCGCTGGCCGAGCTCGCGCGCAGCGAGCGGGCCACGCTGTTCATGGTTCTGCTCGCGGCATTCAACACGCTGTTGCACCGCTACACCGGCGTGGAGGACATCGTGGTGGGGACGCCGGTGTCGGGCCGGCGTCACGAGGAGATCGCCAAGCTGATCGGATTCTTCAGCAATACGCTGGCGCTACGGACCGACCTGACCGGCGATCCGACGTTCACCGAGCTCGTGGCGCGGGTCAAGGCGACGTCGATCCAGGCCCAGATCCATCACGAACTACCGTTCGAGCGGCTTGTCGAGGCACTGAATCCCGAACGCACCGAAAGCCACTCCCCGGTTTTCCAGGTCCTGTTCGGCTTTGACGTCGTGGCCGAAGACCAGCCGACGATTGACGGGCACGCCGTCGAGCAGCTTCCCGTGCCAGGCTGGCAGTCTGCACGTTTCGATCTCTCGATCGTCGTGCGCGAGCATTCCGATGGGTCCCTGCACGGTCGGATTGAATACGCCACCGACCTGTTTGACCAAACGACGATCGACCGGCTGATCGGCCACTTCACCACGCTGCTCGGCGCGGTTGCTGCCAATCCTGCGCAGCGCCTGTCAGAGCTGCCGATCCTGACGGCGCCCGAACGCCAACAGGTTCTGGTTGACTGGAACGCCACATCGCGTCCCTACGACCGCCGTTGCCTGCACGAGCTGTTCGCCGAGCAGGCGGCACGAACGCCGCAGGCGATCGCGGTTGTGTCAGAAGAGGACCGGATCAGCTACGGAGAGCTTGATCGGCGCACCAACCAGCTCGCGCGCGAGCTGGCTCGGCTTGGTGTCCGGCCGGGCATGCTCGTCGGAATCTGCGTCGAGCGCTCAGCGCAACTGGTGGTTGCCATGCTCGGCGTACTGAAGAGCGGAGCGGCGTATGTGCCGATCGAGCCCACCTACCCTCCGCAGCGCCAGGAGTTCATGCTCGCCGACGCGCAGGCTCCGGTGCTGATCACCGAAGAGCGTCTGCTCGGCACTGCGGATCCGCGCGGAACGACGGTCGTCTGCATCGACCGCGACCTCGATTTGATCTCCGCGCAATCCGGTGACCCGCTGGACGTCGACTCGGATCCCAGCCAGCTGGCGTATGTGATCTACACCTCGGGTTCGACCGGACAGCCCAAGGGGGTCGAGGTGACCCATGGGTCGGTGGCCAATCTGATCGCCTACATGCGCCGGCTGCCGGGCCTGGCGGAGGACGACGTGGTCGCGAACCTGACCACGCCGGCGTTCGACCTTTCGGTACCGGACTGGTATCTGCCTCTGACGACCGGCGCACGACTGCTGATCATCCCGCGCGAGGCCACGCTCGACGGGGTTGCGCTGGGCGACTGGCTGGCGCGGGCCGGAGTGAGCTTCATGCAGGCGACGCCGACCAGCTTGCAGCTCCTGGTGGACGCGGGCTGGAAGGGAAGCTCCGGCCTTAAGATCGTCGCGGGGGGAGAGGCCCTTCCCCCCGCGCTTGCCGACGCGCTGCGCGCTCGCGGCTCGTCCCTATGGCATATGTACGGTCCTACCGAGACGACCGTATGGTCCTCCGTGCTCCAGCTGGACCGTGCCCACGCTCCGCTCCCGCTCGGCGGCCCGATCGCCAACACTTCGTTCTACGTGCTCGACACAAACCGGCGGCCCGTCCCGATCGGGGTTTCCGGCGAGCTGTACATCGGCGGGGACGGATTGGCACGCGGTTACCGCAACCGGCCGGAGCTCACGGCGGAGAAGTTCGTCGAGGATCCGTTCGCCGACGCGCCAGGCCGCCTTTACCGGACCGGCGACCTCGTTCGCTGGCGGCCCAACGGCACGCTCGAGTTTCACGGGAGAATCGACCAGCAGGTCAAGTTGCGCGGCTTCCGCATCGAGTTGGGAGAGATCGAGGCCGTCTTGAACGAACATCCCCACGTAGGCGCCGCCGTGGCGGTCGTGCGGGAGGACGTTCCAGGTCAGCCGCGGCTCGTCGCCTACATCGTTGCGACAGCGGACGTTCAAGCGCTCGAGGTCCCGGCGCTGCGCCGACTGCTCAAGTCCAAGCTGCCGCCATTCATGATCCCGTCGACGTTCCTGGTTCTGGACTCGCTTCCCGTGACGCCGAATGGCAAGCTCGATCGGGGAGCGCTTCCAGCGCCCGACGGCGCCAGGCCGGACACCAAACGCGAGTTTGTGGCGCCCGAGGGCCCGGTACAGGAGACTCTGGCATCTATCTGGCGAGCCGTCCTCGGGCTGCAGTCGATCGGGATTGACGACGATTTCTTCGAGCTCGGAGGACATTCGATGCTCGTCGTCAAGATGCTGGGACGACTGCAAGATGCGCTGGGCATAGAGTTCTTCGTCGGCGACGTGTTCGAGCATTCGACGATCCGCGAGCTCGCCGACTCCGTCACCGCCCAGATGCTTGGTGATGCGAGTGACGAGGAGCTCGCCGGCCTGCTGGCGGAGGCCGAGGCGGAGCAATGAGCGACCCCGGAAACGTTTCTCGCGCTTCGCGCCTGGAGAATCTGAGCCCGGCCCAGCGGGCGTTGCTCGAACAGCGTCTGGTCCAGCGCCGCAGCGCGGTTGCGCGGGCGAACCGGATTCCTGCTCGGGGGATCAGCGGGCCGGTTCCGTTGTCTTACGCGCAGGAGTTGCTGTGGCTGCTGAGCCAGGTTTTTGATGATGGGATTGCTTATAACGCTCCGAGCGCATTCAAGCTTGAGGGTTCGCTTGATCTTGATCTGCTGGGGCGCGCGTTTGATGCCCTGATCGCTCGGCACGAGATCCTGCGGACGACGTACTCGGTTATTGATGGCAGTCCGAGGCAGTCGATTCCGGCGCCGGGTCCGCTTGAGATCAGCGTGGTCGACCTGCGTGGGCTTCCCGCCGGCGAGCAGGAAGCTGAGGCGCAGCGGGTGCTCAAGCACGAGTCGCGATTTGCGTTTGACCTGGTCAATGGTCCGGTGATGCGTCCGGTGGTGATCCGCCTGTCTGACCGTGAGCACATCCTGATGGTCAACATGCATCACGTCGCGACCGATGGTTATTCGCGTACGACGATCATGCGCGATTTGACGGTTCTCTACGACGCGTTTGCCCGGGGGGTGGCCGCAGAGCTTCCGCCGTTGGCGATTCAGTACGCCGATTATGCGATCTGGCAGCGCACCTGGCTAGAGAGCGGGATCGCGGCGTCCCAGCTTGAGTACTGGAAGCGCAAGCTCGCCAATGCTCCCTCGCGACTGGATCTTCCCACAGATTTTCAGCGGCCCCCGATCCGTTCCTATGTCGGCAGTCATATGCGGATGATGCTCGACATGCCGACGCGTGAGGGTCTGAACCGGGCGGCTCGCAGCCGGGACGCGACGCTGTTCGTTTCGCTGCTGGCGGTGTTCTCGGCGCTGTTGGCCCGCTATTCAGGTCAGGACGATGTGGTCATCGGGACGCCGTTCGGTGGGCGCACCAGGACCGAACTGGAGTCGATGGTGGGTTATCTGATCAATCCGCTCGCGTTGCGGATCGATCTGTCTGGTGATCCGACGTTCAACGAGCTGATTGAGCGAGCGCGCGAGACGACGGTCGACGCCTTTGCCCACGCCGATGTCCCTTACGAGTCGGTGGTCCGGGCGACCAACCCGGAGCGCGATCTCAGCCAGACGCCGGTCTTCCAGGCGATGATCGTGTTGCATAATCCGGCGTGGGAGACCCAGCGTCCGAGGTTTGAGCCAGAGGGCATCCGCTGTAGTGAGATCACCCACGAGCGGGGTTGGTCGAAGTTCGATGTGCTGCTGGGCTGCAGCCACCGCAGCACGGGATTGAACACGACGTGGGAGTACAGCACCGAGCTGTTCAGGCCCGCGACGATGCAGCGGATGATGGAGCATTTTCGGACGCTGGCGGCGAGCGCTGCCGCAGACGGCGAGTGTCGCGTGTCCAGGCTGTCGATGCTGAGCGAGGGTGAGCGCGCGCAGGTTCTGGTGTCCTGGAACGCGCGCGCTGAGCTACCGGCGGATCAGAGGTCGATCAAGGAGCTCTTTGAGGCGCAGGTCCGCCAGACACCCTCAGCGACTGCGGTGGTCTGCGGCGAGCAGCGCCTGACGTTTGACGAGCTCAACCGTCGCGCGAACCGGATCGCGGCTTTGCTGCAAAGCCACGACGTGGGTCCCGGCACGTTCGTCGGGGTGCTGATGGAAAAATCGATCGCTCTGGTTCCGGCGGTGCTCGGCGTCATCAAGGCCGGCGGCGCCTACGTCCCGCTGGACCCGAATTATCCGCCGGACCGGCTGGAGTTCATGATCTCCGACGTCCGCCCGGAGGTTCTGCTCACGCAAGAGCACCTGCTCGGCAGCCTGCCAGAGTTCGAGGTGCCGACGTTGACCGTCGACGTCCCGGAAGCGCTCGAGCCCTTCTCCGACGAGAACCCGGACTCGGTGGCGGGGCCAGACGACCTGGCCTACGTCATCTACACCAGCGGCTCGACCGGGCTGCCCAAGGGCGCGATGATCAGAAACCGGAGCCTGACGAGCGCCCACCACGCGTACGCGCGCGCATACCGGCTGTCCGAGCTGACCGCTCACCTGCAGATGGCGAGCTTCTCCTTTGACGTGTTCACGGGCGACCTGATCCGCTCGCTGCTCGTCGGCGCGAAGTTAGTGCTGTGCCCGCTCGAGGTCGTGGTCGACCCCCCGCGGCTCTTCGAGCTGATGGTGCGTGAGGGGGTAGACGCCGCCGAATTCGTGCCCGCGACGGCATCGATGCTGTTCGAATGGGCCGAGCGCGACGGCAAGCGACTGGACTTCATGCGTCTGGTGGTCGTGTCCAGCGAAGCGTGGCGAAGCGAGCGCTATGCGTACTTCAAGCGCCTCTGCGGCTCAAACACGCGGCTGATCAACGCCTACGGGCTGACGGAGGCCACGATCGACAGCACCTGGTATGAGCCGGCGCCCGATGCGGAGCTGATTCCGGGCCGCTTCGTGCCGATCGGCGGCCCGCTGGACAACACGCGGATCTACATCCTTGATCACAACCTCGAGCCTCAGCCGATCGGCATCCCCGGTGAGCTCTGCGTGGGTGGGGTGGCGGTCGCTCGGGGATACCTGAACCGCCCGGAGCTGACGGCCGAGAAGTTCATCCCTGATCCGTTCAGCGACGAGGCCGACGCGTTGCTCTACCGCACCGGAGACCTGGCCCGCTGGTTGCCCGACGGGACGATCGACTTCATGGGCAGAACCGACCGGCAGATCAAGATCCGCGGTTTCCGGATCGAGCCGGGAGAGATCGAGTCCGTGCTGGAGCGAAACGCAGGGGTGCAGGCGGCGGCGGTCACCGATCGCGAGGACGAAGGCGGCAGCATTCGCCTGGTCGCATACATCGTCCCGAGCACACCTGAGCAGGCGATCGCGCCGGACGAGCTTCGCGCGCTTGTCGCCGAGCACCTTCCGGCGTACATGATTCCATCGGCTTGGGTGGTGATCGACCAGTTGCCGCTCACACCGAACGGAAAGGTCGACGTGAGGGCACTGCCGGCGCCGCAGTTCGACCGCTCTGCCGCCGCGGACGAGTTCGTGGCGCCCAGCACCGATACCGAGCGCGCCCTGACGTCGATTTGGAGCGACGTGCTGGGAGTGGAAGAGGTCGGCATCAACGACAACTTCTTCGCCATCGGCGGGCACTCGCTACTGGCGGTACGCCTGTTCTCGGAGATCGAGAGCAAGCTTGGCACCCGGATTCCACTGGCGGCTCTGTTTCAGACGGCGACCGTCGCCGGATTGGCGGAGCTGATCGAGGCGCAGAGCGCACCGCAGGCGACGAGCAACGGTTGGTCGTCGCTGGTAGCGATGCGGCGCGGAGGCGATCGCCGACCGCCGTTCTTCCTTGTGGGTTGGGCCGGTGGCGAGGTGCTGGGATACCGCGATCTCGTGGAGCGCCTGGGGGAGGAGGCGTCGATCTACGGGCTACGAGCGCCGGGGGTGGACCGCAACATGCTGCCGATCGGGACGGTCGAGGAAATGGCGGCCCACTACGTGGCGGAGGTCCGCCAGGTCCAGCCACAGGGCCCCTACTGGCTCGGCGGCTACTGCTTCGCCGGCCTGGTCGCCTACGAGATGGGACGCCAGCTCCTCGATCAGGGCGAGGACATCGAGATGCTGGCGCTGATCGACGCCTATCCGCACGGAACGCGCAAACCGCAGCCCTGGCTCGTGCAGGAGCGGATGAAGATCAAGGCGCTGATCGAGAGCGACTGGCGCGGCAAGGCGGCGTGGCTCCGGCGTCGCGCCGGGAGCCTGAAGCACCGGGTACGGGAGAACCTGTACTTCACCTCGGGCCGGTTCGCGTACGACATCCTGGTCGCCGGTAACCACGGTGTACCACGCGGGCCCTGGCGGCTGGTGCTGGTGGCCAGCAGCCGCGCGCGGAAGCTGTATGAGCCAAAGCCGGCCAGGCTGAGAGTGGAGTTCTTCCGGGCGCAGAACACGGTCATGGACGATCCCACCCCGTGGGAGAACCTCGCATTGGGCGGAGTCCAGCTTCGGCCGGTGATCGTGTCGGACATCGACCACGCCAGCATCATGCGTGAGCCCCACGTGCAAGTCCTGGCGGCCCAGATGCAAGCCGCGTTCAGCACGAACGGGCATGGTCTCAGGGCCGCCGACGGCGTGGCGCGTAACGGCGGTCACGGTCCCGACGGCGCGGCGCGTAACGGCGGTCACGGTCCCGACGGCGCGGCGCGCAATGGGGGTCACGGGCCCGATGGCGCCAACGGCGAGTCCGCTAACGGCGGCCACACTCCGGACACGGCCAACATCTCGTCGCCCAACCGCGGCCCCGTCTAGCCTGCGGCGATCTTCCAGTCGGACTCGATCTGCAGCGGTGCGAGCCGGACGACAGCCCGGGGCGCCGCGTCGAGCTCAGGCCCGTAGACGTCGAACTCCGTCAGGGGCTGCCAGCCGATCAGCTCCTCGCCCTGCGTCCAGTCCTTGTAGATGCCCCCCCAGATGTAATATCGGCCGCTGGGCAGCGGCAGTCCCGGGATCGAGCACCGCACCCGGGTGCCACCGCGCTCGATGATCGTTTCGTGCCCAGGATTGACGAGGAAGATCGGTGTCGCCGCCCCTTCGCTGACGCCGAGGTAGATCCAGGCCCGGTAGCGCTCGTCACTATGAAGTGTGAGTTCGATGTCGAGCGCGCCGCCGGTCTTGGGCAGACCACCGTCGGGAGAGACGGCATCGACGTCTGAGACGTTGATCAGGCCTTCGATCTGCGACCGGGCCTTGGCATCTCCTTCCACCGACCCGCGATAGGCGCTCAGGACCTCGCGGATTGGGCCCATCGTCTTCACCTCGCCGTTGTGAATCCAGATTCCGTTGCTGCACGTAGCCTCGACCGCTGCCAGGTCGTGGGAGACGAACAGCAGCGTCGTGCCCTCCTCGAGGACCGTGCGTATGCGATCGAGGCATCGTTGCTGAAACGTCGCGTCACCGACGGCGAGCACCTCGTCGACGAGCAGGATGTCGGGGGAGAGGTGAGCCGCGACGGCAAAGCCCAGACGCATCTGCATCCCCGACGAGTAGTACTTGACCTGGCGATCGACCGCTCCTTCGATCTCGGCGAACTCGACGATCTGGTCGAACCGGGCCGCAACCTCCCGGCGCTTGAGCCCCATGATCGATCCGGTCAGGTAGATGTTCTCCCGGCCGGTCAGCAACGGGGCGAATCCCGCCCGGACCTCGATCAACGCTCCGACGCGGCCGGCCAGGTCCATCCGCCCGGCGGTCTGGTACATCACGCGGGAGATGATCTTCAGCATCGTCGACTTGCCGGCGCCGTTGGCACCGACCAGCGCCAACGACTCTCCGGGCTCGACCCGGAAACTGATCTCGCGCAGCGCCCACCGCCAACTCTCGGCGTTCCGGTTTTTCAGCCGGTCGCCGATCTGCGCGATTCGGTCCTGCAGGTATGTGGGGCGTTCGTCGAGACGGAAGCGCTTCCAGATTTCGGTAGCCTCGATCGTGCCGTCACGCAATGTCGGCCATCCCCGTCTCAAGCCGCTTGAACAGGGCAAAGCCGGCGATCAGGATCACAAACGAGCTCGCCGCGCCAACGCCGAGCGCCGTCCATTGGGGTGCCAGACCGTCGAGCACCGTGCGCCGCAGGCCGTCGATCACCGGGACGAGGGGATTCAGGACCGAGAACGCGACGAGGAACGTCTCCGACTTGGAGATCGACGACGTTTGATAGACGACCGGGGTCACGAACAGGCCGAGCTGGATCACCAGCGGTAGCACCAGGCGAAGATCCCGCATGTACACGGTCAGCGCCGACACCGCCAGCGTGACCCCGAGCGTGAACATCAGCAGCACGATCAGCAGCAGGGGGATATAGAAGGTCTGAGCCTTCGGTGCGAAGCCGGTGATCGGGAACAGCACGGCCAGCACCATGGTGGCGATCAGCGCGTCGACCATGGCGTCCGCGATCCCGGCGATCGGGAAGACCTCCCGCGGGCAGTACAGCTTGTTGAGCAACGGCTGGTTGGAGACCAGGCTCAGACCGCCGATCGAGACCGACGATGAGAAGAACGTCCACGGCAGCAGACCCAGGTAGGAGAACAGCGCGTACGGACTGCCGCCCGTGTTGACCTTGGCGAACTTCTGGAAGATCAGAGTGAACGCCAGCATCATGAACACCGGCGAGATGACCGCCCAGGCGATTCCCAATACGGCCTGCTTGTAGCGGATCCGCAGGTCGCGCTCGGCGAGCGTATAGGTCAGCTCTCGGAATGCCCACAGCTCGCGGACCGCCGAGATGAGGCTGATCCTGCGCTTGTAGAGAATTTCACGACGCGGCTCGCTGGGGCGGCCCTTGGGGTCCGCGCCCGGGGTAGGGCGCGACGAAGCGTCGACTGCTCGCCCCTCTACCGATAACTCAGAGCTAGCTCCGTCTAGCACGGCTTGCGATGATAGTCGAAGGGGGTTCCCCGCGCTCCGCCCGCCCGCGATTCTCGCCGAGTCGCGCGGGTATTAGTCCGGGCGCGATATGGTTCGTCAGCAGATCGGGCTCCGGCAGGGCCTTGGACGCAGTCGGCCGGGGCAGGCGACAAGGGGCTTGGCGAAGCATGGCGCAGGTAATCAGCAGCGGTTCAGATCTCCTCAACCAGAAGGTGGTCTTGACCCACCTTCAGCGGCTTGAGGCCGAGAGCATCCACATCATGCGCGAGGTGGTCGCCGAATCCGACAAGCCGGTGATGCTCTACTCGATCGGCAAGGACAGCTCGGTGATGGTCGATCTGGCGATGCGCGCGTTCTATCCCGCCAAGCCGCCATTCCCGCTGCTGCATGTGGATACCAGGTGGAAGTTCCGCGACATGTACGCCTTCCGGGATCGGATCGTCTCCGAGCTCGGATTGGAGCTGCTCGTTCACACCAACCCGGAGGGGATTGCGATGAACATCAATCCCTTCGAGCACGGATCCGAAGTGCACACGCACGAGATGAAGACCGTCGCCCTGCGACAGGCGCTGGACGAGCATGGCTTTGACGCCGCGTTCGGTGGCGCCCGCCGGGACGAGGAGAAGTCTCGCGCCAAGGAGAGGATCTTCTCCGTGCGCTCTGCCAAGCACACCTGGGACCCCAAGAACCAGCGGCCCGAGATGTGGCGCACCTACAACGCCCGCAAGCGGCGAGGCGAGTCGCTGCGCGTCTTCCCGCTATCGAACTGGACCGAGCTCGACGTGTGGCTGTACATCCATCTGCACGAGATCCCGATCGTCCCGCTCTACCTCGCGGCCGAGCGGCCCGTCGTGGAGCGCAACGGAACGCTGATCATGGTCGACGACGAGCGGATGCCGCTGGAGCCGGGCGAGCGACCGATGCTGCGAAAGGTACGGTTCCGGACGCTCGGCTGCTACCCGCTCAGCGGGGCGATCGAGAGCGACGCGGACACCCTCCCCGCGATCATCCTCGAGATGCTCCGCGCGACGACGTCGGAGCGCCAGGGCCGCGTGATCGACTACGACTCCGCGTCGTCGATGGAGCGCAAGAAGCAGGAAGGCTACTTCTGAGTCCCGGCGTCCGGGTTGCTCAAAGCAGCTCGGCGCGTTTGAGGATCTCGATTATCGCCGCGGCCGCTTCCCGGGCCGACAGCTGGGTGGTGTCGATGCGCAGCTCGGGGTTGGTCGGAGGCTCGTAGGGGGAGTCGATTCCCGTGAAGTTCTTCAGCTCGCCCCGGCGCGCCTTCCCGTAGAGGCCCTTGGGATCGCGCTCCTCGGCCACCGCGAGGGGCGTGTCGATGAAGATCTCCAGAAACTCCGGGGGCTCGAACAGCGACCGCGCCATCATGCGCTCGGCGCGGAACGGCGAGATGAAGGAGACCAGCACGATCAGTCCCGCGTCGACCATCAGCCGCGCGACCTCGGCCACCCGCCGGATGTTCTCGACGCGATCGGCCTCGGTGAACCCGAGGTCGTTGTTGAGGCCGTGCCTGACGTTGTCGCCGTCGAGCAGATAGGTGTGGTGTCCGCGGCGGTGAAGCTCACGCTCGACCAGATTCGCGATCGTGGACTTCCCCGAGGCCGACAATCCGGTCAGCCACAGCACCGACGGACGCTGGTGCAGAGTGGTTGCACGCATTTGCTTGTCGATGCTGAGCGCTTGCCAGGAGATGTTGTGCGAACGGCGCAGCGCGAAGTGGATCAGCCCTGCGCCGACGGTGTTGTTGGTGATCCGGTCGACCAGGAGGAATCCGCCCGTGTCGCGGTTCTCCTGATAGGGGTCAAACGCGATCGCCTCTCCCAGCTCGATGTCGCAGACGCCGATCTCGTTGATCTTCAGCCGGGTCGCGGCCAGATGCTCAAGCGACTCCATGCTCAGCTTGTATTTGAGCGGGGCGATCGCCGCCGTCACCGTCTTGCCGCCGATTCGCATCAGGTACTCGCGACCGGGCAGCATCGGCTTCTCGCCCATCCAGATGATCGTGGCTTCGAACTGGTCGGCCACCCCCGGTGGCTGGTCGGGGTGGGCCAGCAGATCACCGCGGGAGACGTCCAGATCGTCGGCGAGCGTCAACGTGATCGACTGGCCGGCGACGGCGAGATCGAGGTCGCCGTCGATCGTCACGATCCGATCGACCCGGGTCTCTGCGCCGGAAGGCGCCACCACGATGTGGTCCCCCGGACGGACGCTCCCGCTGACCACCGTCCCGGCGTAACCGCGAAACGCTTGGTTGGGACGATTGACCCACTGCACCGGGAGCCGGAATGGCGCGTCCTGCATCCGCGCCTGGTCGACCTCGACGCCCTCGAGGTAAGCCATCAGCGTCGGCCCCCGGTAGCCGGCCAGCCGATCGCCCTTGACGAGCACGTTGTCGCCCTGCAGGGCTGAAACGGGGATACAGGTGACCCGCTCGAGCCCGATCGACGCCGCGAAGCTCTCAAATTCCTGCTCGATCTCGGCGAAGCGCGCCTCGGGATGATCGAGCAGATCCATCTTGTTGACCGCCAGGACCACGTCCTTGATGCCGAGCAGCGAGACGACATGGCTGTGGCGGCGTGTCTGCGCGAGGATGCCCTTGCGGACGTCCACCAGGATCACGGCGCAGTCGGCGGTTGAAGCTCCGGTGACCATGTTGCGCGTGTACTGCTCGTGGCCGGGGGCGTCGGCGACGATGAAATGGCGCGCGTCGGTGGAGAAGTGGCGATAGGCGACATCGATCGTGATGCCCTGCTCGCGCTCCGCCGCCAGGCCGTCGAACAGCAACGCGAAGTCGAGCCCGTCGCCCTGCGTGCCGACAGCCCGCGAGTCGGCTTCCAACCGCGTCAGCTGATCGGCGAACAGCGTCTGCGCCTCATACAGCAGGCGTCCGATCAGCGTGCTCTTCCCATCGTCGACGCTTCCGCACATGACGAACCGCAGCAGCGACTTGCCGTCATGGGCGCTTATGTAGGCGTCGACGTCATCTACGCCGACGGTGGTAATGGCGTTGCTGCTCACCCTATCCATGCCTTCCTGCCAACACCTGATGGCGCCCTTGTGCTGCCCAGCCCTGGGAGCACCTAAGCCTACCGGCTCACGCCGATCCGGCAAGCCAACCGCCTCCGATGCGAGCGCGATGCCAAGATGGGCGCATGTGTGGAATCTGCGGCATCGCCGCGAGCGATCCCGATTGGGTCCCGATCAACCGCTCGAGCCTGAGAGCGATGACCGACGCGCTCTGGCATCGCGGCCCCGACGACCGCGGCGAACTGCTTGAGCCGGGCATCGCTCTGGGGATGAGGCGGCTCTCGATCATCGACGTCGATCACGGCGGGCAACCGAGCGACAGCGAGGACAGAAAGCTCTCCGCGGTGCACAACGGCGAGATCTACAACTACCAGGCGCTCATGGATGACCTGGCGTCGCGTCACAGATTGCGCTCGCGCTGTGACACGGAGGTGATCGTCCATCTGTATGAGGAGCTCGGGGTGGAGTTTCCGCGGCGCTTGGCGGGCATGTATGCGATCGCGCTGTGGGACCGCACGCACCGGCGCCTGGTCCTGGCCCGCGATCGCCTGGGGATCAAGCCCCTGTATGTCAGCGAGCTGCCCGACGGCCTGGCCTTTGCCTCGGAGGTCAAGGCGCTGGTCGCGGGTGGCCTGATCGTGCCGGCGCTGGATCCGATCGGCGCCGAGCTATTCATGGCCTACGGGTACGTACCTGGTCCTCACACCCTGTTCGCCGGCGTGCGCAAGCTGATGCCCGCCAGCGTGCTGGTCTACGAGCAGGGCCGGATCACGCATGAGCACAGCTACTGGAACGCCTGGGACAACGTTCCGAAGCGACGACGGGGTGCCAGCTGGCACGAGGACACCGAGGCGCTGCTCGCGCTGCTGCGGCGATCGGTCCGCGAGCACATGATCAGCGACGTGCCGCTCGGCCTGATGTTGAGCGGCGGCGTCGACTCGTCGCTGATCGGCGCGCTGATGGCCGAAGCGAGCCCGGAGCCGATCAAGACGTTCTCCGTCGGCTTCGCCGGGCTGGCGGACAGCAACGAGCTGGCGGACGCGCGCCGCGTCGCCACGCGGCTGGGTTCTGACCATCACGAGTTGCTGGTGGAGCTCCGCGATGACCCCGCGGCGCTGGAGGACATGCTCTGGCACATCGAGGAGCCGATCGCCGACCTGTCGTCGCTCGGCTTCCAGCTGATCAGTCAACTCGCTCGGCGTGAGGTCACGGTGGCTCTCTCAGGGCAGGGTGCCGACGAGTTGTTCGGCGGGTATCGCAAGCACCAGATCGCCCGCGGCGCCGATCTGATCGCCCGTGTTCCCGGAGCCGCGCAGGTGGCTGCGGCGCTGGGCCACCGGGCCCCGGCGGGGTCGACGTTGGCTCGCGGGTTGGCGGCCCTGTCAGCCACCGATCCCGCCGAGCGCCTGCTGGCGATGAGCCGCGTGACTCAGGATTCTGACCGTATGACGCTGCTCACGGCTGATTTTCGCGCCCGCTCCGGAGACGGTGAGGTGATCGGGGCAATCCGGCAGCACGAGCTGCACCGCAACCTCTCGATCCTGGGACAGACGCTCGAGCTCGACCGGAAGCTGGCGCTCGTCGATCAGCTGTTCCTCTACTTCGACAAGATGTCGATGTCCGCGTCACTCGAGGTGAGGGTCCCGTTCGTCGACGATCGCCTGGTCAGCTTCTCGCTCGCTCTGCCCGATAACCGTCGTGTGTGGCGGCTGCGCCGCAAGGAGGTCCTCAGGCGGGCCGCGCAGGGGCTGGTCGACGAGCAGGTTCTCTCCAAGAAGAAGACCGGCTTCTTCAACGCGGCGCTGGAGCGTTGGCTTCTGACCCACCGTGAGGGCTTTGTGCGCGACGTATTGCTCGATCCCCGTACCGGTAGTCGGGGCCAGCTCGAACCCCAAGCGATCGCGGCCCTGACGGCCGGCGCCGGTAGCGCCGGACGCAAGAGCGCGCAGGTGCTCTTCTCGGCGCTGATGCTCGAGCTGTGGCAACGGTTGTGGGTCGACGGGGACGTGCATGGCCGGCTGGCAGCGGTCAGCGAGCGCAGGGCGGTTCGATTCTGAGACCGAACCGAAGGCATCGGTGGGTCCGCTTCTGCGCGTTGCTCGCGTCGACCGCGGCACTGGCTCTGGCGCTCTCCTATTGCGCGACGGCTGCCGGACCCTCAGGGACCGTGCTGTTCGACGGCGCTTTCGACCACGGCCTGACGCGCTGGAGAGCGACCAACGGAGGGCCTCAATGCGCCAATTACGGAACCCCCTCGAAGCCTCCGCGGCTTCGAGGCACGTTCAACTTCGCGCGCGTCAAGGGCGTACTCGCGGGGCGATTCGAGCTCCCCGCCGCTCGGCCTCCCACCTACCCGCTGGAAGCTTGCGAGCTGATCACCAGGCGGGCTTTGAAACTTGGGACAACCGGCTACTACGGCTACATGTTCTACGTCCCTCAGGGGTGGACAACCGATGCCAGCCAGTTCTGGGGGATTACAACCGCTCAGTTTCACTTCCAGAACATCTGGGCCGCTCCGATCGTATTTGAGCTGCACGACGACCATATGACGTTGGCGCGGGAGACGGGCGCATGCCGCAGCTACCTGACCGCCGCGCCAGGCTGCACGTGGAGGTCCAACGCGGACAATCCCAACGGACGTCCCGGCAATCTTGGGGCCCGCTACGCCGTGCCACGGCCGATGCGCCTAGGCGTCTGGCACGAGATAGTCATGCGCGTCCATTGGGCTGCCGATCGCTCCGGGGAGATTCAGGTCTGGCATCGGGTCGCCGGTACGGCCCACTGGACACCGACGGTGAGTCTGCGCGGCTATCCAACCATCCAGTGGGACATCGCCAAGGGTTGCTGCTACCGGACCGTCTACGACAAGATCGGCGCCTACCGAGGCGCTGGTGCCGGCCCGGTTTCTGTCTGGCTCGCTGATTACAGAATCGGCACGAGCTTCGCCGCCGTGGCCGCGATGATGCCCTGAATCGCGGCTGCCAAGCGCTACGGCTGCTTGGCCCGACTGGCCGTCCGTGTCAACGCCGAACCACGGAGAACCAGCCATGCGTCCAGCTACGCGTCCGGTGAGCTAAAGGACCGAGCCTCAAAGCCCGATCTCGCAGCTACAAAGCAAATCGCTGGTGCGGACGTTGCCAGACGTCCTCAAGGCTTTTCTATCACGGAGGACGGAAATGTCAAAGCACTCACGGCATGTTGGACGCTGGACTAGTTGGGGGACGTTGCTGTCCGTTTTCGCGGCAACCGCAGCGATGCTGGGCGCCTCGCAGGCGAGCGTCGCGGCGGCGAGCCCCCCGGCGGGGAGTTCGAACGGGCTCACGTTCAACGGTAGTTTCTCTGCACTGACCCCCTGGTCGACCGGTGGCGGGGGGGCACAGTGTGCCAACTACCACACGCCGAGCAAGACGCCCCGGCTGCGCGGAAACTTCAATTTCGCCACCAACGTGGCGGGGATGGCGAATTCCGGGGAGTTCACGCTCCCTGCCGACCCCAGTCCGTCTACGTATCCGCTGGAGGCGTGTGATCTGCTGACCCGCGCCCAGCCGATGGGCATGGGCACCGACGGGTATTACGGGCTGATGGTGTACGTGCCGCAGGGGTGGACGATCCCGGGTAAGTTCTTTACGGGAATCGAGATCGAGGAGTTCCACTTCCAGAATATCTACGGAGCGCCGATCGCCTTCCAGTTGCACGCTGATCGTGTAACGCTGGCGCTGCAGACCGGCGCGTGCAACAACCACACGACCGTAAGGCCGGGATGCGCCTATCACTCAAATGCTGACAATCCGAACGGGAATCCCGGCAACCTGCCCGGCTACTACGTGATCCCCCCGGGGGCATTGCAGCAGGGCGCGTGGAACGAGATGCTCATGCATGTCCACTGGGCCAGCGACAACACCGGGCAGATTCAGACCTGGTACAAGACCATGGGCGCCAGTGCCTGGACGCAGTCAGCCAATGTGATGAACATCCCCACCGTGCAGTGGGACGTCACCAAGGGCTGCTGTGGAGTCGCTTTCACTGACGAGACGGAGGCTTATACCGGTGCGCTGACCGCCCCGGTCTCGCTCTGGCTCGGAAACGACGTGGTGGCTTCGACGTTCAACGTCGTGGCGACCAGCATGCCGTAGCGAGGACGGCCGGAGATTCCGGCCGGCCACGCTGACTTTCGATCGGGCCGCTCCGTCTCGGAGCGGCCCGATCTGCTTTGCGGGGTCCGGATGGCCGCGCGGGCGGTCGTCCATCTGTCCAGCCAGACCGCCGATGCTGCAACCAAGCGCCGGGGCGGCCGATCTCGTTGAGGAGATCAACCAGGTAGAGCGAGACGACGGTGCGCGCTTAGGCAAGCATCAGAGAGGCAGGACATGCCCAAGCGGTCATGGAAGACTTGGTTTGCGACGCGTTGGCTATTGCTGCTTGCTGGGGTCATGGCAAGTGCAGCGATGGCCGGCACCGCGCAGGCCAGCACTGCGGTGAGCAACCGGAGCGGACTTGGGTTTGACGGGACCTTCTCGACGCTGACCCCCTGGGCGACTGGTGGCGGGGGCGTGCAGTGCGCCAACACCGGTACGCCGAGCACGACGCCGCGGCTGCGGGGAAACTTCAACTTCGCGGCGAACGTGGCGGGGATGGCGAATTCCGGGGAGTTCACGCTCCCTACCGACCCCGATCCGTCGACGTATCCACTGGAGGCGTGTGATCTGCTGACCGGTAGCCAGCCGATGGGGCTGGGAACCGACGGGTATTACGGGCTGATGGTTTACGTGCCGCAGGGTTGGACTATCCCAACCACGTTCTTCACGGGAATCGAGATCCAGGAGTACCACTTCCAGAACGTCTACGGAGCCCCGATCGCCTTCCAGTTGCACGCTGATCACGTGACGCTGGCGCTGCAGACCGGCGCGTGCAACAACCACACGACCGTATCGCCGGGATGCGCCTATCACTCAAACGCTGACGACCCGAGCGGAAGCCCCGGCAACCTGCCCGGCTACTACGTGATCCCCCCGGGAGCGCTGCAGCAGGGCGCTTGGAACGACATGCTCATGCACGTCGCGTGGGCCAGCGACGGCACCGGTCAGATCCAGACTTGGTACAAGGTGAACGGCGCCGGCGCCTGGACGCAGTCAAGCAACGTCACGAACATCCCCACCGTGCAGTGGGATAACACGACCGGTTGCTGCGCGCCCAGTTATGTTGACGAGACGGAGGCTTACACCGGCGCGCTGACCGCCCCGGTCTCGCTCTGGCTCGGAAACGACGTAGCGGGCTCCACATTCACCTCGGTGGCCAATGCGATGACCCTCGCGCCGGCACCAACCGTCGCGCCGGCGCCACCGATCGCAACTCAGCCGACGGCCGTGGCTACGCGCTTGAGTCCTCCGAAGCCCAAGGCCGCTCCGGCCCATCGGCGGACCCGGGTCCGTTCTACCCGCAGGCTGGTTCGCACGAGTCGCGGTCGCTGTGTCAGCGTGACTCATGGTCGGCGACGCTATCCGGACAAGGCTACGAAGTTGCGCTACGTTACGATCCGCACGGCGACGGGCAAGCCGAGAGCGATCGTCGTCTGCGTCTGACCGGACGACTGGTATCCTGCCCGCGTCGATCGCCGGACCTACAACCGCTCGCTGCTCGCATGATTCGGTCGCCCCGTCGGGGTGGACGTCCGCATCGGCGCCACGAGACTCCCGCGCGGTTGGCGATCGTGCAATGGAACGGTGAGATAGGCGGAGCGGAGGTTCTCAGCGTGGCGCTGGCTTGCGCATTTCGCCGCCTGGGGGTGAACTCCGAGTTTGTGTTTGTAACCTCCAGCGGACCCCTGGTGGATCGGCTGGTGCGCGCGGAGATTCCGTTTCGCGTGCTCGGATTCAAGCGTGGACGCGACATACTGTGTCACCCGCGCCGTTACAGCAGCGCCGTCGCGGCCAGCGGGCCGGACGGGGCACTGTTACCGGAGTGCGGGTTCATCGGCGCCGCGCTGCGCGGCGGCGGCTTCGATGCACCGATCACGGCGATCGAGCACGGGGTACTGCTGCAACCGCCGCGTACTGCGGCGCATGCTGTGACGCGGCTGGTCAACCGGATTGCCGGGGCGTGGGCGGATGATGTGGAGATCGGCGTCTCGGATTTCATCGTCGATCGGATGCGTCGCGTGCCGCACGCACGCCGCTTCGGCAGGATCTACAACGGGATCGATCCGGCCCCGTTCACATCGCTGCCACCGGCCCGGGCCGGTCGCAGCGATCGGGGCGAGGATGCGGGCGTGGTCGGCTTCGCGGGGCGCCTGATCCCCGGCAAGGGCGCTGACGACGCGATTGCCGCGGTCGCCCAAGCTCTGCGGCGCGCCCCGCTGAGGTTGTTGATCGCGGGCGATGGACCTGACCGAGAACGGCTGGCGGGGCTGGCCCGGAGACTGAACATCGCCGACCGCGTCGAATTCCTCGGCATGCTTCAGGACGTTGGTCAGCTGTGGCGGCGATGCGACATTGCGATCTTCCCCTCCAACGAATTCATCGAGTCGTTCGGGATGGTGGCGCTCGAGGCGATGGCGTGCGGGAAACCGCTGGTGGCGACCCGCAACGGTGCCGCGCCGGAGCTGGTGTGCGATCGGGAGACCGGGACGATCGTCACGCCCGGCGACGTAGGCGCGCTCGCCGATGCGCTGGTCAGATATGCCCAACGGCCCGAGCTGGCTCGCTCCCATGGCACCGCCGGACGAGCTCGGATCATGCAGCGATTTCAGATCGACCAATGCGCGGAGTCCTACCTGCGCTGTTTTGGCCTACGCGGATCGGCCGGCCGGCCCGCCGGGGACTGAGGAAAGCAAGGACCGGATCTGTTTGCGCCCGGTAGCCCCAGAACGGTCAAAGCCAAGGACTGCCGGCACCGTGAGCAGCCCCACCCAAGCCGTCACGGCATCGCGCCTGCGCTGGTCGGCGACCACGGGACCGCAACGTCGAACAGCCCGGCGATGCGCTCGGCATCCTGTGCGTAGTGATCTCGCAGAGCGCGATCCGTCTCGCTCTGGCGGTCAGCGCCAGGCGAACCCGACCGTCGGTTCCAAAGGCTCAGCCAGTAGTTCATCCGGTCAAACCGTGTGTCCACATGGCGGCGCGCCGGCTCCGGTATGGCGTGCCAGAGCCCGCGCGCGACGCTGCTTGAGGACGCGGCGGCCTGAAGCACGTTGAGGTCGAGCCAGCGAACACGGCGGGATGCGCCGCCCTGGCGATAGTTGGTACCGAGGTTGTCTGGAATGAACTCGGGATCAACTGTGAGAAACTCGAACACGCGGCGCAGGACCGATGCCGGATCGTCTCGGAGCTCGGTCGTGAACAGGACCAGCAACTGCTCGCGTCCGAACGCGTCAAGGTATCCCGCCAGGATGCGGCCGTACTCTCCCCACACGACATAGCCGGTGGTCTCCTCTGGCACCCGACGGGAGCTGACCAGGGCCTCGGGGGCAAGGAGCTCCTGCACCGCCTGGGCGAACGGGCGGGTGTCCCATCCATTCAGGGCGGCCATCGCGTGATGTGACCGGGCTCGCTCTACCGGGTCACGGAGGATGGCGATCAGGCGAACGTTCGGCAGCCGATCACGGATGCGCAGCGGGACCGTCCGCACATCGCTCTCAACCGGCGAATCGTCGGGCGGCCGGACGGCGTCGTAGATGCCCCCGACCATGTATTGAGGCGTGACCGTACCCCACTGGGTCTGGGGATCGGCGAACGCGAAGGCCTTGCGGAGATACTCGGTCCAAGGGCGCCCGTAGTTGGCATCGTGGCTGAAGTAGGGAACCTCCTTGGCCGCCGGCAGGCTGAGGCTGGGATGGCGTCGCAGGTACTCGAACAGCGATGTCGTACCCGACTTTTGTGCGCCGATGACGATGAAGTCGAGCACCTGCTTCATGGCAACGCGAGTCCCTTCTCAAAGCAGACCATGACCTCGGCTCCGAGTCGCGAAAGCCTGGGATCGGATCCGACAAGCTCCTCCATCCGACGCTCCCAGACGTATGGCAACCTGCCCAAGCCCGGCAGCAGCAACCCGTACCTCCTCGATCCCGTCTGCGTGAGTCCACAAAGCCGTGCAGTCGCGACCAGGTCAGCCAGCGTGATCGTGTTCAGCTCGTAGCGCTCGCGGCTTCTCCACCCGTAGTAATGGTTGAGCAGCCAACCCAACGGCGAGGCGTGGTCGGTGGTCTGCAGCACGCAGAGGCCGCCCGGGCCCAGCGCGCCTGACACACGTTTCATGGTCTGCATCACCGAGCGAACATGTGCCAGCACCCCGACGCATATCACGGCGTCGTATGGCTCGGTCGCCACGTAGTCGAGGACATCGGCCTGGATGAACTGGACCGGCGCCCCGCTTGGGAACGCGGCGCGGGCACTCTCCAGCATCCTGGCGGAGAAGTCGACCAACGTCAGTTGGTTGCCCGACGCGAGCAGTGGACGTGAGATCGAACCGTCACCACAGCCAAGGTCAAGCACCCGGCCGCCCCGGACGTCGGCGAGCAGCTCTGCCACGATCCGCGCGCGAACGGGGATGATCGCGTTGCGGTCTAAGTAGGAGCGCGTGTCGAAGAAGGCGCGGACAGGATCTTGACTGGACATCGGCGCCGAAGCTAGCACCCTGGGCTTGGCAACCGGACGCTGTGGCGTGGCTCGGCCGGCGGCCCCGGAACAGATCGGCCAGAATGCCGAGACCGGTGCGCATCCTGTTCGTGACCAACATGTGGCCTGACCACGAGCGCCCCTGGTATGGCAGCTTCATACAGTCGCAAGCCCGGTCCTTGAGCGCCCTGGGCGTTGAGGTGGATGTCCTTCCGATTCGGGGCTACGCGACGAACTGGGAGTATCTGACGGCGGCCGGGAAGATGGCCGGGCGAAACTTGGATGCTCGCTACGACGTGATCCACGCCCATTACGGTCACTCGGCGGTCGTCGCTCGGCTTGATGTCCGGTGTCCCTTGGTGATCTCATACTGCGGCGACGATCTGCTCGGGACGCCGTCACCGGCGGATCCGGCTCGGATGACGCGGCGCAGCCGTCTCCTCGCGAAGGCCTTTGCTCAGCTCGCCTGGTGCGCCGGCGCGACGATCACCAAGTCAAGGCAGATGATGCTGAGGTTGCCGGCCGGCGTGCGCGGACGCAACCACGTGATCCCCAACGGAGTCGACCTGGAGATGTTCAAGCGGATCGACCAGGCGGAGGCTCGCCGGCGGCTCGGCTGGGATCCGGGCGAGACGGTCGCCCTGTTTGTCGGCAACCCGGCGATCGCGCGCAAGAACTACCCGCTGGCCAAGAGTGCCGTTGCGCTGGCGGCAACGCGCTCCTCGTCACTGCGCCTCCGGGTAGCCAAGGGCGTGGCGCCCGATCAGATGCCGACCTGGATGAGCGCCGCGGACGTGCTGGTTCATCCCTCGTGGTCGGAAGGGTCGCCCAACGTCATCAAGGAAGCGATGGCCTGCGAACTGCCGATCGTGGCTACCCCGGTCGGCGACGTGCCAGAGCGCCTGTCGGGGGTGGCCGGCTGCCGCGTACTGCCCGGAGAAGCTCAACCGTTTGCCGACGCCCTGCTCGACTCGATTGCCCATCACCCGTGCTCAGCGGCGCGGCTGGCCGTGACCGATCTCAGCCTGGACCGGGCCGCGCAACGGGTCATCGGCGTCTATCAGCAGGTCATGGCGACCAAACGAGGCCGCAGATGACTCAGGGCTCGCCCCTACACCACCAGCGGTGGGGAGAGATCCGCCGGCGCCTCGGTCTGTGAGGGTCCCCGCGGAGGTGGTGGATCCGGATCGGCCCCGGTGACGCTGGCCTGGCTGAGCACGACGAGGATCACGGCGGCGAGGACCAGGCCGGAGGGGCTGAACAGGGTGACGAGCGTGATCGAGGACGCCACCGTCCCGACGATCCAGATCTGGCCGCCGTAATTGAGCCATCCAAGGCGCACGCGGGCCCTTGCCCGAGTGCGACGCATGCAGTGCAAGAGCGTGACTATCAGGGGCAGGTAGATCAGAGCGGCTCCGATCACGCCGATCGTCATTACGGCATTCAGGACGCCAACATCCGAATCACGGATTGAGCCCTCCGGGAACTGAGCGTAATAGTGCACGGATGGCGGGGTCAGGCCCAGGCCGCTGAGCCAACGCCCCCCGAGCACCGATGCCATTTCGTTGGCGACGTGCTGTCTGACGGCGAGCGTGCTCGTCGATGAGCCGACATCGGTGAAGATCGAGAGAACCCGCTGGACGAGCGGACCGGCGGAGATGAGGCCGCCGCCAACGGTGAGCAGGACGACCGCCGCCGCCGCCAGGACCCCCACAGAGATCGCCAGCCGGCGCCGCACGATCACCGCGGTTCGGCCCTTGCTCTGCAGGGCAAACCACAGGCTGACGACGACAACGCTGGTGATCATCGCGATCCAGCGCGCACGCGTCAACTGAAGGACGAGGCTGACCACAAGCAGAAGCGTGATCGGGATGACCCTGGACTGGAAGCGGCCGCGGGTAAGCGTTACCGCCGCGATACCGAATGCCACGCCGGCCGATACAAGGTCGATCATCTCGGCATAGAGCCGAGTCAGGCCGAGGGTCGTCGCCGTTGCTCCGACGTGGACGAGCCAGGTTGGGTTGGCGTAGCCCTCCACGGTGACTATCTGGCCGGCCGCAAACAGGCACACACCGGCGCACAGCACGACGATCAACACGTCGATGTCACGCTCGCGGAACCGAACCCGTGGAAGCACGACCAGTAGCGCACCGAAGTACAGGAAGTCGCGACCGAACCGGAGCGCTCCAAGCAGCGGAGCCTCCCCGTCGGCCCACGTCCGCACCACGATGAAGACACACCAACCCAGCAGCGCCAGCCCGCACCAGGAGAGGACGCCGCCCAGGGGAGTGCTCGCTCCGCGACGCCCGGCGATCGTCCATGCGAACGCCACCCCGATCAGTGCAAGGCAAGCGATGTCCTGGAGGGCGATGTGATGCGCCACCGACTTGGAGTTAGCGAGGAACGGAATCCCGTTCATCGCCAGCAGAACGAGCACGCCGACGCACGCTCCACGTTGAACGACGGCAAGCACGCAGAACGCTCCGACGCCGAACAACGCGAGCATGAGCTTGGCGTTGCCGTTGGCGACCTCGCGCCCGCTGAGCACCAGGATCAGGAAGACCAGGGTTGCGCCAAGTGCGTATTTCAGCCACGGCCTGGAGAGGGAGTGATACACGCGGGTGCTCATAGCGCGGCGAGGATCTCCCGCGCCCGGGGGCAGAAGTCCTGCTCCGCCGTGCCCCGCTGCAAGCTGCACTGCCAGGCAACGAACGACTCGATCTCCGTTAGCTCCTGGCGCTTGCGGATCGCGCGGCGCGATAACGGCCCACCGTGCTCAAGTAGGCCCAGTGCCCGGCTCAGCTGTGAGCGCAGCGAGCGCGCGTGGCCCGCGGCGCGTTTCGCGGTATCTGGTCCGTACCAGATACACAGGTACTCGATCCAGCTGATGTATGACCATCCCTGGCGCACTGCGGCGCCGGACCCGTGATCGGCTGACGAGCCGCCCTGGCGATGAAGCGCGTGTACCGAAGCAGTGATTCGCACGGGCAGTCCGGCGGCTCGGTAGCGCCGGGCCAAGTCCAGGTCCTCGTAGTAGAGAAAGAATCGCCGGTCGAACCCGCCGAGACGTGCGAACTCATGTCGGTCGACCAGCAGCAACGCTCCCGCGGGCCACCACCCCCTTCCTCTGGGAATCGGTCTCGGAAAGGCAGGAAGTTCGCGGGGACGCAGGGGGCCCGCGACGTGGCCGAGGAGGTCCAGGCTCCAGTGTTGGGCGGCGTGGGTGCCATGCTTGATGACCGGCCCGACGAGCCCAAACGGCGTCGTATCACCCTCGGTCTCCAGAGCTCTCAAGTCGACCCGGCTGATCTCGACATCGGGGTTGAGGAACATCAGGTGCGAGCCAACGGCCGACCGTGCGCCCTGGTTGCACGCCCGGCCGTAGCCGCCGTTGATCGGACTGGCGATCAGCTTCACGCCGTCGAGCTCCTCGCAGCGCCGCTGGGTGTCGTCGCTGGACGCATTGTCGACCACGATGATCTCAGCGCTGGGCATCAACGACCGTACCGAACGCCAGCAGGCCTCGAGCACGCCGGCCGAGTTGTGGGTGACGATGATCACCGATAGCTTCATGCCGCGTTTCGCTGGGTTGCGCCGTTTGCGCCAAGGCCGGCATAGGCCCTCAGGAGCGCGGTCTCCGAGTGCTCCCAGGTGAGCTCGGCGGCCCGGGCGCGCGCACGCCGAGCCAGGTCAAGGCGAAGCTCTGGAGTCTCGGCCAGCTTGGCGATGCGATCGGCGAACGCACCCGTGTCGCCCACCGCAACGAGCATCGCCGCGTCGGCGACGGTGCGCCGCGTCTCAAGCAGATCAAACGCAACGACGGGCTTGCCGAGGGCCAGGTATTCGGCCAGCTTGATCATCGTCGAGTGCTCGTTGAGGACTGTGCCCGGCGCGGGATCGACGCATACATCGGCGTCCTGGAGCAGCTGTGGCACGCGGTGGCCCTCGACCCATCCGGTGAGCGTCACGGCGTCTGCGACCCCCAACCGTCGCAGCGCCGCCTCCAGACCCGGGCGCCCGTCGCCGTCTCCGATCACCGTGAGCAGCGCCGCAACCGAGGGCGTTCGATCGCGCAGGAGGACCAGAATGTCGGCCAGCGCCTCGACCCCGTCCTGTTGCGCAATCGCGCCGACGTAGGCCAGGCGAACGGGGGAGAGACGGCCCGGGCGAATGCTCAACGGCAACCGCGTCCAGCTCGCCGGGGGCCCATTGCGCACCACGGTCACCTCCGTGGGCTGCTTGTGGCCGCGCGTCATCGCGATCGCCGCATGGGACTCGTTGGCGGCCAGGACGTGCGTGGCGACTGAGAACGTCAGCCGCTCGCTGATGCGCGCGGATGCGACCAACGCCGGCCTGCCGAACTTGACGGCGACGAGCTCGGGGCTGAGGTCGTGGTGATCGAAAACGACCCGCCGGCCGGCCAGCCTGTAGATGCCGCCGGCCAGAAAGAGCGTGTCGGGGGGATTGTGAATGTGCAGCACGGTCGCACCGCGCGCCAGGGCCCGGATCGCGCCCGCATGCAGAGCCACCATCGCGACCGAGTATTCGAGCAGCAGCGCAGCGAGACCTCGGCCGGTCGCGCCGGTCGCGCGATAGCGCCGGACGACGACGCCATCCACGGATTCCTTGGCCGGCTGTCCTTTCAGGCGAGGGGCGATCACCTCGACGCTGTGCCCGGCGGCCACCAGCGACTGTGCCTCGCTGCGCACGCGGACATCCTGCGGGTAGGGGTTGTTCTCAAGCAGCATCGTAATCTGCTGCCCGCCCCGGGATCGCGCCGCGCCGTGGCGCCGCGGACGATTGCGTTTTGGTTGCCTGAACATGGACCCTGTGCCCGCCGTGGACCGTCAACCGGACGGCTCCACCACACGGTCAATGCTAACCGACGGCGAGCGACGGGCTCAGCGGCGTAAGCGCACGTGCGCGAGGTAATGCCGAGTCTCACCGCCTGCGGCCGCGCTCAGGCGGACCGTCGCGATAACCCGACGGTGTTGGCCCAGCGCCTTGAGCACCGCGCGAGCCTCTGAGTAGGTCAGACCCAGGGTCACCGTGCGAGAGACATGGCCTGCGAGCGAAAAGCGTGAGCCCTGAAGCGTGAACCGGCGGCGATGGCCCTTAAGGCTGAACACGCCGCTCAGCTGAGCCCGGCATGCCACGTTGCAACCCACTACGAGCTTGATCGCGGGGTGGCGGCCGCCGACGTGCTGACCGCGTGCCACCGACACGGTCAGTTGCAGCGGCGCCGCACAGCCACCGGGCAGGCACGATCCCGGCCCCGGAGCCGGATGGGGGGGAAGCACCGGTGGCGCCAGACAGCCACCGGGCGGCGGGCACGATGCCGGCCCGGGTGCCGGGTGGGTCGCAAGCAAAAGCGGTGCGCGAGGCGCCTGATTGAAATCGAAGTCGTTGACGAGATCGCCGAGCACGTAGGCGTTCTCGCGCACGTCGGGCCGCGAGTCGGGACGTCCATCGGTGGTCGGGTCCAGGCGCTGACCGCTGAGGAAGTCGTCCTCGATGAACTTCAGATAGGCGTCATGGCTGAGCGTCTCGTGGTCGACGTAGCCGGCGCGCGCGTAGGGGCTTATCACCAGCCCCGGCACGCGGAAGCCATAGCCGGCCATGTCCAGGATCGGCGGCACCACGTGGTCATAGAAGCCGCCCCAGTCGTCCCATGACAGGAAGATCGCCGTTGATGACCAGCACGGGCTCTTCATGATCGCGTTGATCGTGGTCGTGACAAAGGCCTGTCCCGCCGCGACCGAAGCCGGCGGATGCTCGGAGACGTTGCTGTTGGGGGTTATCCAGGAGACGTTTGGCAGGCCGCACGTGCTCGGATCGGATACCGCCGTGTAGAAGTTGGTCAACGATTGGACGTTGCCCGTCTGATGATCGGCGTGTACGTCGTCGAATACGGGGAGCGGATTCCAGATCCCCGGAGTGGTCGGCCCCTGCTTGACGGGTGCGCACGTGACCGCCGCATCGTCTTCGCAGTCAGGCTCGTTTCCCTTGAATATGTAGTACGCCCAGCTGACGTTGTGCTTGTAGAGCAGGTAGGTGATGTCGGTCCACGGGAGCTGGGTTGTGGTGGTCGGCGAAGCCGGGTTCAGGTCCGTCGTACACGTGAGCGGATTGGTGGGGTCGGTGCAGCTCGCCGACCAGCCCGAGACGTTGAACAGGTGCTCGGGCCAGCTCCACGAGCTCACCGACTCGTACATGTGGTCCTGGAGCACGAAGTTCTGCGCGTAGGTCCAGTAGTTGGGGATCTCACGGGCGTCGTGATAGCCCATCACGTCGATGCAGCCCGCGCCGCTGCCCGTGTTGCAGGGGCTGCAGCTCGGCGTGGTGCCCGTGCAGTAGCTGCCGGCCTCCGCTTCGTTGACGAAGCCGTCCATCTTCCCGCCGTCGAGGTCGTTGGAAAACGCGTACTGATGGTGCGGGCCGCCGGTGTTGATATCGCCGGAATCGTGAAACGGCGCTACGCAGCCGCCGTGCAGCTTGTCCGGGACGCATACCCCGGCTGGGATCCCGTCGGCGCCCGGGTAGGTGCCGAAGTAGCTGTCGAAGGACCGGTTCTCCTGCATGATCATCACGACGTGCTGGATCTTCTGGATCCCCACGAGCGCGAGTGCCGGAGAGCACCACGCCCCCAGCGCTGCCGCAACCGTCACGCAGAGCAGCGACCCGATCCCGATCACGCGCTTGACCACCACGCCTACTCCAACCACTGGCCCGGCGCGGAGTTGCGCTGCCAGTTGAGTCGTTTCACGAAGATCTGACCAGCAGGTCGACCGTGCGCTTCTGCCAGGCCACCTGCGCGGCCAAGCCGCCGGCCACATCCCAGGCCGGAGCGAATCCGAGCTCGCGAGTGATCCGGGAGGTATCGGCGGCGGTATCGCGAGCGTCGCCGCGCTGATGCCGCGTCCACTGCAGTCGGGGCCGGGCACCGACCTCGGCGGCGATCAGCTCGATCGTGTCGATCAGCGCCACGCGGGAGCCACCACCGACGTTGTAGACAGCGCCCGGGGCAGCGGTCTCGGCCGCGGCGATCGTCGCTGAGACGATGTCTGCCACGTAAGTGAAATCACGCGTCTGGGTGCCGTCCCCGTAGATCGTCATCTCGGTGCCGTGCAGCGCAGCGTCGATCAGCTTCCAGAACGCCATGTCTGGACGCTGGCGCGGCCCGTAGACGCTGAAGTAGCGCAGTGCGACCACGGGAAGGTCATAGCTGCGCTGATAGATCGAGCAGAGGTGCTCCCCGAGGACCTTGGTGGCTCCGTAGGGCGATAGAGGCGCAAGCCTCGCGGACTCGGGAGTAGGGAGTTGCTCTGAATCGCCATAGACCGACGAGGAGGAAGCGAACACGAGCTTGCGCAGCGAGGCGCTCTTGGCGGCCTCGAGCATCCGCTGCAGCGCCACCACGTTCCCGGTCGTGTAGGAGTCAAATCGAGTCCCCCAGCTGGCGCGGACTCCGGGTTGGGCGGCGAGGTGGAAGGCGAGGTCGGCCCCTTCCAGCAGCGGCTCGATCGGGTCGACCGCCAGGTCGGCCTCGACCAGGCGATAACCCGCCTGCGCGGACGCCCAGCTGACGTTGGCGCGCTTGACGGCCGTGGTGTAGTAGTCCGTGAAGCAGTCGACGGCCGTCACCGTCCATCCCCGGGACAGGCATGCCTCACTGAGGTGAGAGCCGACGAAGCCGGCGCCACCGGTTATCACCACGTGCAAGATCGAGCCCCCTTCTGCCAGTCGATCATGGCCGATCCGCTCCGCCGACCGCATGAACACAGATCAGGATACCCTCGACGAGCCGGCAGCGGCACGGCGAGCGCCACCAGAGCGAGCGATCGGCGTACCGGCAACGATCTGGCGACTGCCGGGTGGCTGGCAACGGATATGCTACGTTTAGCCTGCCATGGAAAGGCGCTAGGCCAAGGGGTGGTAACGATTTCCTCCGTGAAAAAGCGGGCGGCACGGACAGCGGAAGGCAAGATCGCGAAGGGTAGATTTGAATAACGAGTCCCCTAGCACGATGAATCTCGATCGCGCGCTGCGCGTCGCCCGGCGCCGCGGGCCGATCGTCGTGATCTGCATGGTGATCGCCGCGGCCAGCGCATTCGTATTCGCCAAACGCGAGCCCAAGCAGTACACGGCGGCCGCTTCATTGCTGTTCGCCAACAATCAGGTCGGAGCCGAGGCGACCGGGCTGTCGCCGGTGTACGTGCCGCTCACGCAGGCCCAGCAGGACACCAACGTCCAGTTGGTAGGTCTCGGCGACGTTGCGGCAAAGACAGCAGCTCAGCTGGGACCGCGTTGGCGGCCGGGCGAGATTGCGGCGGCTGTCAGCGAAGCGCCCAACAGCGACACGAGCCTCGTGATCGTGTCGGCGACCGCGTCGACGCCGGCGCTGGCGCAGAAGATCGCCAACACATACAGCTACGTCTTCGTCACAGAGCAGCGGCAGGCCACCGTCACCGCGATCGCCTCGGCCCAGCGGCTCGTCAACGACCAGTACAACGCGCTGACTCCTGCGCAGCGTGCGGCTCCGGACGGCCTCGCTCTGGCCGACCGCGCCCAATCGCTGGCGGTGTTGGCCAAGCTCCAGACCGGCAACGTCAGCATCGCGGGACAGGCGGCTAAGCCTTCGGCGCCGTCCGCGCCCAAGGTCTCCCGCGATACGGCTCTGGGGGCCGTCATCGGACTGCTGATCGGAGTCGCGATCGCGTTCATGATCGAGCGCCTCGATCGGCGCATGCGGGATCCCGAGGAACTGGAGGAGGCGTACGAGTCTCCGCTGCTGGCCCAGGTCCCGCAGCGCTCGCAGTACAGGGTTCTGTCGGCGCTCGGCCAATCCAATCAGTCTGCGATGCCCTCGATCTACGACGAGGTCTTCACTCTGCTGCGTTCCTACCTGCGCTACTTCTCGGTCGATCGCGACCTTCGCACCCTGCTCGTGATCTCTGCCGGGCCGGCCGAGGGTAAGACGACGGTGAGCTACAACCTGGCCAAGGCGGCGGCCGTGCTCGGCTCCCGCGTACTGCTCGTTGAAGGCGACCTGCGCCGCGGCACGACGATCTCGCAGCTGATCGGTCGAGCCGATCCGGGTCTGGCGGATGTCCTGATCGGTGATGCGCGGATCGAGGAGGCAATTCACTCCATCGAGGTCGGGCCGAACGGTGTGCTGGACGTGCTCGTCGCCGGCGAGGTCCCGCCTCCGAATCCTGGCGAGCTGATCGAGAGCCATGCGATGGAGGCGGTGCTCGAACGGGCGCGCGCCGTGTACGACTTCGTCGTCATCGATACCCCACCGCTGAGCCTGATCGCGGATGCGATTCCGCTGCTCACCAAGGTCGACGGCGTGATCATTGTGGGTCGCGTCGGCAAGACCCGCCGCGATGCCGCCCAGCAGTTGCGCAAGAAGCTGATGAGCCTCCGGGCTCCCGTGCTCGGGATCGTCGCGAATGGCGTGCGTCGCCCGTCAGCCAGTGCGTATCGCGGCGGCTACGGTGCTTACTACGGCTCCCAGCCAAAAAGCCCCGTGGCGGCGTCATCAAGCAACGGCGCGACCGCCGGGGACGACAGCGAGGCGCGTGGGGATGTGCGCGAGACCGCCTAGCACCCCGACTCGCCGCTCCAAGCGCTCATTGACAGCAGCGCGCGCTTAGACCATGTTCTGGGGGCAGGCATATGGGAGTGGGGGACGTCGTGGCCTGTTTCACGGGTCGGCTGCACTCACCGGCCGGCGAAAGAACGGGCCGGGAGGCGAGGATGCGGCGCCGCTGGCGCCGCTGGCGGCCGCACCGCTGTCAAGACGCGGTCGCGACTATCGCACGCGCCGGATCCTCGTCACGGCCGACGTCGCGGCGCTGCTGGTCGGCATAGTTCTCCTGGCCGGGGTCGGGGAGGCCAAAGGCCTGGAGTCCCACGCCCTGTGGGCGGTTCCGACGATCCCCGTGTGGCTGATGCTGTTCATGAGCTACGGCCTGTACTCGTCCGGCCTGCGCCGCGTCGGGCATTCGACCGTCGACGACATCCCTGGTTTGGCGCACGTCTTCCTGGTCGGATCGGTAGGAATGTGGCTGTACTTCCAGATCACCCCGGCGGGCACGGTGGGGATCAGACCGTTGCTGATGTTCGCGTCGGTCGGCTTCGTGGTTGACGTGGCGCTGCGGGCGTTCAGCCGCAGACTCTCCCGTCGCGTGCTCGGAGACGAGCGGATCCTGTTTGTCGGAAGCGGGCCGATGACGCCGATCCTGGTGCGCCAGGTGCTGCGTCAGCCATCCCATGGACTGGAGCTCGTGGGTGCGGTGACGCGCCTGGAGAATCAACAATGGCCGCTGCCGATCGAGTCGCTCGGCGCGCTCACGGAGATCGACCCAGCCACGCTGCTACGTGATAATCGGGTCGATCGTGTGGTCGTCAGCGCCGAGGGCATAGAGGACGACCTGCTGCTGGAGATGGTCGGCCTGTGCCGGACGTTGGGGGTCAAGGTGAGCGCGTTGCCCTCGCTCGCCGCGATGATCGGTCCGACGGCGACGATCGACCGGCTGGAAGGGGTCACGCTGATCGGCCTCAACCTGCCTTCGCTGGCGCGCTCCAGTCAACTGCTAAAGCGTGCGATGGACATCGCGGGCGCCTCGATCCTGCTGGTGCTGAGCGCTCCGGTGTGCGCGGCAGTGGCGATCGCGATCAAACTTAATTCGCCCGGACCGATCCTGTTCCGGCAAGAGCGAATCGGCCGCGGCGGCAAGCCGTTCCGGCTGAACAAGTTCCGTTCGATGGTGGTTGACGCCGAGGCGCTGCGCCCGGGCCTGCTTGCCCAGAGCCGGCAGGCGGCGTGGCTCGACCTCGAGCATGATCCTCGGATCACGCGCGTCGGGCGTTTTCTGCGACTGAGCAGTCTCGATGAGCTCCCGCAACTGTGGAACGTGCTGTGGGGCGACATGAGCCTGGTTGGCCCGAGGCCGCTGATACCTCAGGAGGACGAGATCGTCCGGGGCTGGACTCGCGCCCGGCTTGACCTGACCCCTGGCATCACCGGGATGTGGCAGGTGATGGGCCGGGTCCACATCCCGTTCGAGCAGATGGTCATGATCGACTACCTCTATGTGGCCAACTGGTCGCTGTGGCGAGACGTCACGTTGCTGCTGAGAACGCTTCCGGTCGTTCTCACGCGCCGCGGCGCCAACTACTAGGCTGTTGTCTCGATGTCCGCCGTGGAGAGGTCTGTCTTCATCCATGACCGCGCGCTGGTCGAAAGCGACTCGATCGGCTCGGGTACCCGTGTATGGGCGTTCGCGCACGTGATGAAGGGAGCGGTCATCGGGCGTGAGTGCAATGTCTCCGACCACACGTTCATCGAAGGCGATGTGATCGTCGGCGACCGCGTGACGATCAAGTCAGGCGTCTATCTGTGGGACGGTCTCCGGGTCGAGGATGACGTCTTCATCGGTCCGCAGGCTACCTTCACAAACGATCGCTTTCCGCGCAGCCGACAGCCGTTCGATCTAATCCCGACGACGCTGCGCCGCGGCGCCAGCATCGGCGCCGGAGCCGTGATCCTCCCGGGCGTGACGGTCGGCCGGCGCGCGATGATCGGTGCGGGCGCGGTCGTGGTTGAGGATGTGCCAGACGACGTCGTGGTCGTCGGCAACCCCGCCCGCGTGATTTCCGGTCCCGGGTCTGACCGGAAGGTGTGACGATTCTCACCAGGCGCTGTCAGGATCGGTGGGGCCGCGCCGTATCAGTTGTCGTGAGATCGTTTGTGATCGGACTGATCGTCGCGGTGGCGCTCCCGGCCGGAGCCAGCGCCGCCGGTCGCCCGCTGCTTCCACAGGGCAACTCTGGCGCGAATCAGTACGTCGAGAGCATTCCGACGGCTGGAGGCCAGCGACCGACGAGCTCCGTCGATCGTCGCCGGTCGGCATCCTCGCGCGAATCCCAGGTACTGACCCCCTCGGTGCAGTCCGCGCTCGCCCGCCAGGGCCACGCCGGACGGGAGACGACGGCGCTGGCGGCCACGTACGCGCCGGCGAACCGTCGTAGGTCTCGGCGGGGCGCGGTGGTCGCGGGCGGCGGCTCCTCGAGTCCTGGCACGCCGGCGGGCGGCACTCCGGCGGGCGGCACTCCGGCGCAAAGCGGCTCCTCTGCGTCGGCGATGCTGGTGCGGTCGCTGACCGGCTTCTCGTCGCCGGGGCTGGGGGCGGGCCTGTCGGTGATCTTGATCCTCAGCGCGCTCGGCGCCGGTGTGCTCCGCGTGGTTCGGCGCCGGCGAGTGGGCTGACGCTCGAGCGTCGATGGAGTCGGTAGCGGCGGAGACCGCGCTGTGGCGAACGCGCCCGATGGCGCGAATCGACGGCAATGCTGTGGCGATCTGGACGGCGCTGGCGACGACTTGGTCGCTGAGCTCAGAGCGCAGCCTGGCTGAGCTCTCGCGGGTGGCGTCGTATCTGGGCGTGTTCCTGCTCGGCGTGGCGATCTACCGGGAACGTGGGAGCGCGGTCCGACACGCGGTGGCGGCCATCGCGACCGCGGTCGTCGCCGTGTCGGCGCTGGCGCTGCTCTCACGCCTGCGTCCTGAGCTGTTTCCCGCCGCGCAGACCACCACGTCGCTTCTGCCCGGAGCCAACGGCCGGCTCAGCTGGCCTCTGAACTACTGGAACGCGCTCGCCGCGCTGATGGCTTTCGGTCTCCCGCTGCTGCTCTCGATCGCTACCTCGGCGCGGAGCTTGGTGGCGCAGTCGTTCGCCGCCGGCGCGGTGCCCATCGTCGCCCTGTGCGGATACCTCACGTTCTCACGCGCGGGGGCGATCGCCGCCGCCGCGGCCGTGATCGTCTTCCTTTCGCTGGCGCCCGAGCGGATTCCGAAGCTGGCGACGCTGCTGCTGAGCGCGGCTGGGAGCGCCGTCCTGATCGCCGGGGCGGCGCATCGCCACACGATCGAACAGGGTCTGACCGGCGCCGCCGCACGGCACGACGGAGCGACGCTGCTGATCGCCGTCGTGATTGTCTGCGCGGGCGTGGGTGTCGCGCAGGCGGGGATCGGGCTTGCCGTGCGTCACGGCACCCCGCCGAGCTGGCTGACGATCTCACGTCGGCGCGCCCGGAGCCTGCTGGCGGGCGCCGTGGCGATCGCCGTGATCGGGGCGCTTGTGGCGGGAGCCCCGGCTCGGCTCTCACACGCATGGCAGGACTTCAAGCGGCCCACCGCGGCGGCGCTTCATACCAACTCGATCGCGCGGTTTGGCTCGACCAGCGGCAACGATCGGTACACGTACTGGAAGGTCGCGATCCAGTCCACCAAGGGGCACCTGCTGACCGGGGCGGGCCCGGGCGCGTTCCAGCTCCTCTGGCAGCCGCGCGAACCGACTTTCAACTACGTCGTCAACGCACATTCGCTCTACATCGAGACCCTGGCGGAGGTGGGCTGATCGGACTGGCGCTGCTGGGCGCTTTCTTCGTGCTCGTGATCGGAGCATCGGTGCGGCGCGCGGCGCATGGTGCGCTCGAGTCCCGCGCCCGCCTGGCGGGGGTAGCCGCTGCCTGCGTCGCGTTCTCCGTCTCCGCCGCATTTGACTGGATCTGGCAGGTGCCGGTGCTGCCGGTCGCATTCCTGCTGCTCGCGGGCAGCGCGCTGGCGCCATCACGCGCCGCTCCATTCGCCGGCGCGCGTCGGCTGCGCGGGCCGGCGGCTCGCGTCGGGATGGTCGTGGCTGCCGTCGCGAGCCTGAGCCCGATCGCGATCGCGATGGCGACCACGACCGCGGTTCGCCAGAGCCAGGCCGCCGCCGCCGCTGGCAATACGGGGCTCGCCCTGGCCGACGCGCGGGCCGCCGCCCGACTAGAGCCCGGCGCTGCATCGCCCCAGATACAGTCCGCGCTCGTGCTCGAGCTTCGCGGAGACCTCACTGGGGCGATTGCCGCGGCCAGACGCGCGACAGCCAATGAATCCACCAACTGGCAGCCGTGGCTGATCCTCTCACGCCTGCAGGCCGAGGCCGGTCACCCGGGTGGCGCCGTCAGCGCATTCCGACGCGCTCGCTCGCTCAATCCCCGCTCACCGGTGTTCCAACGATCATGACCGAACCCGGCAGCCAATCCGAGCTTAGCGCCCAGGAGCGGGAGCTCGGCGAGCGTCTGGCCGCCGGGCGCCCGGTGCCGGCGGCCAAGTTCCGGGGTGCGCTGGGCAGACATCTCGCGCAGCGCGATCCGGGCCACGGGCCGCGGCCTGAGGGTCTGAGAAGGACCTCGGCGCTCTATCTGGGCGCCGGAGCCCTGCTGCTGGCGGTTGGAGCTCTCCAGGCGATGGGCGCTCTCTAGATGGGACGCCACCTGCGGGTCCTTGCGGCCAGCGCCATGCTGATGCTTACCCTCTCGGCCACTGCGCGTGCGACCTCCGTGCCGGGCCCTTCGTCGATGTCCACCGGTTTCGACGACTTCTCGGCCTTTCAGCAGGTATCTCCCTCCGCCGGGGCGCTGTGGTTCAGCCGAGCCCGCGCGCTCGGCGCCCGCACCGTACGTCTGACCGTGTACTGGTCGTCGGTTGCGCCCCATACCCGGCCGCCGGGCTTCCAAGCCTCAAACCCGGGCGCCGCCGGCTATGACTGGTCATCGCTGGATGAGGCGGTTAGGAATGCCACCGCCGCCGGCATGAATCCGGTGTTGATGGTTCTGGAGGCCCCGACATGGGCGGAGGGTCCGCAGATGCCGGGCAATGCGACGGAGGGCGCGTGGGAACCGAGCCCGCAGGCGTTCGCTGCATTTGGACACGCGATCGCCTTGCGCTATTCAGGTCGGTTCGCCGATCCGCTTCACCGTGGGCGCGAGCTCCCGCTGGTGAGCTACTTCCAGGCGTGGAATGAGCCCAACTCGCCGGACTATCTGGAGCCGCAGTGGGTTCAGGAACCCAACGGCTCGATCGTTCCTCAGGGCGCGGACAGCTACCGGTCGTTGTTGAACGCGTTCTACGCGGCGGTCAAGGCGGTACAGCCGGCCGCCTTTGTGCTGGCCGCCGGGACCGTGCCCTACGGTGATCCGCCCGGCGTGAACCGGACGCCGCCACTGGTATTCCTGCGGGAGATGTTCTGCCTGACCTCGACCTTGGCGCCCAAGGCGTGTCCGGACCCTCCGCATCTCGACGCGCTCGACCATCATCCCTACGGCATCGGTCCGACCGTCAAGGCGCGCCGCCCCGACGATGTCGCTTTGCCCGACCTCGACAAGATCTGGCAAGTGCTGCATGCCGCTGAGCGCACTCACCACGTGCTGCCCGCGGGGCCCAAGTCGCTGTGGGTCACTGAGATCGACTGGTCCACCAGCCCGCCCGCGCCGGTCACCCAGGCAGTCCAAGCCGCGTACCTTTCGGAGGGGCTCTATGAGCTATGGAGCCAGAACATCAGCCACGTCTACTGGTTCCAGCTGCGCGATCCACCCGGGGCAACGAACAGCTTTGCCGGCGTCGGCCTGTATTTCGGCAATGGGGTGGCCAAATTGGCCACAGCGGCATTTCGCTTCCCGTTCGTAGCGCTGCCCGTGCCGCACAACAAGAGGTCGGTGATCCTCTGGGGCAAGGCCCCGGTCGCCGGGACGGTGGCGATCCAGGAGCGGGTGGGGCCAGGGTGGCGGACGGTCCGCACGATGGCGACCACGGCCGGCGGGATCTTCTATGCGGTGCCCCGTCTCAGCCCGCGGCTGCAGCTGCGCGCCAGGATCGGCACCTTCACCAGCCTCCCCTGGATCAACGGCTGAGCGCGCCGACTGGCGGCGAGTCAGCTGCGCAGCGTGCGCGCCAGGGCGGCGAGGCGTTCGTCCCACTGGCCGCCGACCGAGG
>ODAK010000545.1_pt1 | contig 43192 bp, 35 predicted proteins | sample 1539591 | NCBI WGS metagenome assembly ODAK01 (sample SAMEA3539303, study PRJEB22396) | soil metagenome | biome: tundra; feature: field; material: soil | place: USA | collected 2010-05 | depth 0.15 m
GATGTTGCGGAAAGTCGAGCAGAATATCTTCCCGCACGAACGGAGTCAAGTCCACGCAATCGTTCTCCACGGCCACCTTGTCCTCGCCTTCCAGCGGCAGGTGCGCCGCCCAGCCGGTCAGTTTTAGTTCAGTCTTGAATTTTTTCAGGCAGCGGGCGCACTCGCACTCCAGCGGCAGCTTGAGCGAACCGGTCACCAAAATGGCGTCGTGCAGCAGTTCCACCGATAAATCGTAACGCAACGCCTTTTCCGCGCGGACGAGTTCGTCGTTCACGCCCAAATCCAGTTCGGCCACGGGCAATTCACCTTTGAGATGAATTTCGTACTCGTCCAGGTGGCGGAGATTGACCTTGAGCATAAATTATTTCCGGGGCTTCAACTTCTTGGTCAAAGCCGACTGCACATGCGCCGGGACAAACGGGCTGACGTTGCCGCCGAGCCGCGCGATTTCCTTCACGATGCGCGAACTCAAGAACGTGTAGGTGTCCTTGGGCATCATGAAAATCGTCTCGATGTTCTCGTCCAGCTTGCGGTTCATCAGCGCCAGTTGAAACTCGAATTCAAAATCCGAAACGGCCCGCAGCCCGCGCACGATGGCCCTGGCCTTGCGCGCGGCGACGTATTCCACCAGCAGGCCGTCGAACGAATCGGTCACGACGTTCGGCAGATGCGCGACGGCCTTTTTCACCAGCGCCTCACGTTCGGCCAGTGTGAACAAAGGGTGTTTCTCCTCGTTTTTCGCCACGGCCACGATCACGCGGTCAAACAGTTTTGCCGCGCGCTGCATCACGTCCAGATGGCCGTTGGTCAGCGGATCAAAACTGCCGGGATAAATCGCGATGCGCATCTTGAAAGTTGTTAATTTTTGGTTTTAAGTTTTGAGTTGCAGCGCCTGCGCGATTTCAACCCCATCAACTTAAAATTAAAAACTTAAAAATTCAAAACTATTTGTGCGGCTGCCACGGCACCTCGTAAATGCGGACGGCGTCGCGGATGCCCTTGACCGTGACCGGAAAAAGCTCCATGCAGGTGGCGGCCAGTTCCGGCGCGTGGCGCAGCAGTTGGAAATACGTCAGGTCGCTGATGATGATGCGGCCGCTGCCAGAAACCCCTTCGAGCCGGCTGGCCAGGTTCACCTCGCGCCCGAAAACGGTGTAATTAAAACCGTGTTCGTCCGAACCCATCAGGCCGACGGTGACGAGGCCGGTGTTGATGCCGGTGCCCAGTTGCAGGGCGATGTGCAACGGCTTGGGCGGCCGCCCGGCGGCGAGCCGCGCGCGGTTCTCGATTTCGCGCGCCGGATTTTCCGCCTGCCGCCTCACGTTCAACTCATGGATGGCGCGCTGCGCGTCAATCGCCGCCTGGACGCAGGCGACCGCGTGTTTCTCATCCGGCACCGGCGCATTCCAAAAGGCCATCACACAGTCGCCGATGTATTTGTCGAGCACGCCGTTGTTCCGCTTGATCACCGCGGCCACGGTGGCGAGATACAGATTCACGATTTCAAGCGTTTCGCGCGCGGACTCCTCGAAGTATTTTTCCGCCGTGGCACTGTCCACCTCGTGTGCGCGGACGAATTCCGCAACCGCTTCCTGCATTTGGTCGGTGAGCGTGGTAAAACCGCGCACATCGGCGAAAAACACCGTGACTTCCCGATGCTTGCCGCCAAACGAAAGCTGTTCCGCCTGCAACAGTTCATTCACGATATGCGGCGAAACGAGCTTGGAAAAAACCGATTTGACACGGCGCTTGTCCTGTTCCTCAAACACCACGAGGTGAACCAGCAAAATGCCGTGCATCGCCAGCATCGCGCCGCCGAGCGGATAAACGACCGGCAGCCACCAGCGAAAATGGATGAACAAAACCAGCGCGCCGCCGAAATAGGATACCATCAACAAAGCCACCAAAACGCTCGCAGCCACGGCACGCAGTTGCCAGGTGGTGAAGGCGGTGAGTGCGCCGAGCAAAAGGATCAGCGCAAGTTCCAGCGGCAGCGGGGCACGGCGGATGAACTGGCCGGTGATGATGGAGTTGGCAACGTTCCAATGTTTGCTGACGAGCAACGTGTCGTTTTCCAGCGGTGTTGCGCCGTGGTCGCTCAAATCATTGCCCGTCGCCGCCGATCCGATGACGACAAGCTTGCCGCGAAAATCATCGCGCAAACCGTTCGTCTCGCCCAGAAGTCGCAGCTTGTCCTCCATCAGCACATTCTCAATCGGCACCCGCTGGAGCCGCAAACGCCAGTCCACCCAGAAGTAACCGTTGGCATTCACGGGGATGCCGCGCTCCATACCGCTGGCACTGTGCAAAACGATTTTCCCATGCGGCAAATCCACGTTCGCATTGGCGAGATCAAGTTTCAATTCCTGCGCGGCGATGACGATGCCCATGTGCCAGACGCGCTGGGTGGTGAACGCTTTCGCGCGGGGTGCGCGGCCGGGCGGCAGTTTGTCTCCGAAAAAATCAGCAAGCGCGAAATTATTTTCCGCGTCCACGGGAATTTCAATTTCGTTGGTCGCGCCAGTTTGCGGCAAAATTATTTTGCCGGGGGCAAAACGCGCGTTGGAAATATCGAGGCGGATTTGCGGCCGGTCCGGATCGGGTCGGTTCGCAAATTGCCGGATAATCGGATGCCACTGGCGAAAATCACGGAACGCCTTGACGCGGCGGAGGATTCCATCGGTGTCCTTTTCGGTGGAGATGTCGCCGAGCGCGAGTGCATTGGTGACGAAAAGGTTGGGCGGCGTCACGTCGGGCGTGCGGGCAATCAGCACATTACCGGCGTGCCGCATTTGTTGCGCGAAAAAATCGTCGGACTCGATGATGCCGCCGTCGGCCAGTTGCACGGGCGGATGGTCGGGGCGCAGTTCGCCGAACAGCACGTCGAAAGCGACGGCATTGGCACCTTGTGCGGACAATTCCTCGACCACCCGGCCATAAACCTGGCGCGGCCAGTAAAGACCAAACCGGTAGCCAAACGCGTTGGTTCGGACGGCGGCGATGCTGGAATCTTCCATCGAAACGAACGCGAGATTGGTGGCGGCAGGCGCGGGAAAATGTTGGGCGGCGCGGACGCGCACATCGTAAGTCATGCGCTCCAGCCGTTCCAAAAAATCAGGGTTGAACAGGCGCAGGCCGCAAACCAGCGTGAGCACGGCGAACGCCAGTGCCGCCGGCGCACGTTTGGGGCGTTTGATTTGCACGCGGTTTGATTAAACAAAAAACCAGCGCAACTCAAGGCTGCGCTGGTTTGAAAGGAAACATTCTGCCCCCGTCTGCGGCGGCAAAACGTCAATTAGAACCCAAAATCCGTTGATTCGCGGCTTTGCGTCCGGTCGTAATCATAATTGACCTGCTCGATGTAAATAGTCCGCAGCGCGGAAAAAATGGTCTGAAGAAACATTCTCAGTTCCGAAGTGATCGGCTTGGGGGCCGGGTAGCCGGGTTCCCAAATTTCACCGGCCGAGATCAAGATGGTTTCGGGCGGCCCGCTGGCGGGGGTGATGGCCAGCACCAAGCCGTCGTCATGTTGAGTCTTGTAAACCACGACGCGTTTTATGGTGCCGTCATCATTGAGTTCGATGGAAAACTGCGTGCCGCGGACGCCGGCGATGCCGGTCGGGGTTTTCACCAGATATTGGGCGGCGGCGGAGAGCTTCTTGACGCTGGCAAAAATGCTGCCTTTTTGCAGATTCAGTTCCGTGTCGCTGACCGTGTCGGCACCGGACGACGTGGTGGTCAGTTTTTCAAGGGCGACCTGGCTGCTTTCCATCACCCGCACGACGTTTTGCTCGGCGGATGGTTTGTAGGTGATCATGCCGCGAACCGGCGAATCTACAGCGAGCGAGATGCGTTCGGGCACCCACTTGGCCTGCGGCAGATCTATGGCCTTGCCCAGCACCACGTCCACTACGCCGCTTGCGCCGGTATAGATTACGGTGCCGACACTGGGCTCCAAAAACTTTCCCGCCACGAGGGGATACTTATGCGCGCCGCCGTCCAGCGAATAGCTGGCCTCACCTTTGACGCGCACCACAGTGGCGTAGCCGGGTTGGGCGGGTTGGGCGGAAGCGGTGAGGCCGGCGTTTAACACGACGGCACTTAAAGCGATTCCCAGCAGAGTTTGAAGTTTTTTCATAATTGCTCTTATTTGGTTTTTGAACTGGTGCAATAATATGCTTCCGCCATGCAAGTTGTCAATTATCTTTTCCATCATAATAAAGGCGCATCGGCAGCCGGCCGGAAGCCCTCTCGATCAACTTGGGTTCGCAAATCTCGTAAAGGTAGTTTTGGGCCGTGCGGTTGTGCCCGTTGGCGAGTTTGTTGGCCCGCGTAAACCACTGGCGGGCGGCGGGATAATCGCCGGTCTGCACAAAATGCCAGCCGATGTTGGCCACCACATAATTACCATTCGGGTCGCGCACCTCGGCGTCGTCGTAAAATTTCTCCGCGTCGGTGTGCCGGCCCAGCCAGTCGAGGCACATGCCCGAACGCAACGGGCTGTAGGCGTCATGCGGATTCAGCCGGATGCCCTGCGCATAAAAGTTCAATGCCGACTGTGCCAGCTCAACATAATTGGTGCCGCCGTCCAGACTTTGCGTGCGGAAACATTCGCCGATATTGTAGGCGGTCTGAAAATTTTGCGGTTCGCAGGCCAGGGCCGTTTGCAGCGCCGCCGCGCGTTCGCTTGAAAAATACGGCAGCGTTTCCGCCCGTGCCACCCAGAGCGTTTCGCTGCCGCGCCGCCAGCCCTGCACGCCAAAATAAATCACCGCCACGCCAAGCGCACCCGTCAGCGTCCATTGCCCCGGTCGCCGCGCCCGCAGCCAGTGCCGCTTCGTCGCAAAGCGCACGTTGCTCGCCACCAGCGCCAGCACCGTCACGCCGGCCAGCGCGTTGGCCGGAATGTGCAAATTGAAATCCACCAGCGAATGCACCGCCAGCGCGAACAACCCGCTCACCGCGCCAAGATAAAACGCGTAGCGGCTGCTCATCCCGGTGCCAAACGCATTTTCCTCGCGCCGCACATGCGGCCAGGTTTTCACGAGGCCGAAGATGAAAATGCCCAGGCCGCCGAACACGATCACGCCGCCGGCCGCGCCCCAGTCGGCAACTAATTCGAGATAATCATTGTGCGCATGGTCGGGCCGCTGTTGAAATCCTTCCGGCCGATATTCGCGGAAACGATAGTCGTAATGACCCGGCCCCACGCCCCACCAAAAATGGTCGCGCCACATCTGCACCGCCGGCCCCCACATTTGCAGCCGGGCCGCCGTGTCCAGCACGCTCGGCCCCGTGTCATCCGGCTTGACCACGCGCCGCATATAGGCGACGTTTTTGGAAAGGTAATGCACCGTGAAAAACCCGCCGCCGGCCAGCAACACCAGCAACACCAGCAACGCCCGAACGCGATGATTCTGGTGGCACAATAAAAATCCGAGCAGCATGAAAATTCCCGCCGCCGCCGCCACCCAGCCGCCGCGCGACAACGTCACCGTCAGCCCCGCCAGGATGCTCAGCGCCGCGTAGGCCAGCACGAGGCGCGTGACGACGCTGACCCGGCCCGCCAGCAAAAACGCCAGCGGCAGCGGCAGCACCAGTTCCAGAAAACCCGCAAAATGATTGGGGTTGATGTATGTGCCCGACGCCCGGCCTGGATACGGCGCCGTCAAATTCCAGACATGGTTCGAGTGGTGGAGAAACTGCGCCACCGCGTAGGACGACGCCAGCGCCGCCACGAACGTCAGCGTGTAACTGATCGTGTCCGTCGCGTCCTGGTCATACAAATTCGACACCACCGCCAGGAACAAAAACGCATACAGCAAAATCCGGATCAGCTCCTGCCGCGCCACGTATTCGATGTCCGCCGTGAAATAGCGCGCCACGGCATATAACACGAACGCCGCCACCGCCCACGCCAGCGGCGGCCAGAGCAGTTTCGGTTTGTAACCCGCCCACAGCCGCACGGCCCACAGCACCGCCATGCCGATCACCAGCGCCTGCACCACGAGGAACGTCCACGCATAGACCGCGCCGAACGCCAGCGGCGCAAACACCAGCGCCGCCAGCACGAGCATCAAAATGCCGCGCTCGCACCACCAGTCCACGTTCCTGCGGTTGAAAGTCATTGCGGAAAAAATGAACCAGCCGCGCCGGTAAGTAAAGCGCGCTTCGCTTGGCCCGCCAATCATGAACCGGACGCGGCAGATTTTAATTGGGGGAAACATCGAACAACCAACATTCAACATTCAACATCCAATGTCGCGTCCGCCGAGCGTTTCAGTGGATGTTGGTTGTTGAATGTTATTTTGGTTCGCCGACGGCGGCGCGAACTGGGAAAGATGCCATGCGTCATGCCCGTTCGGTGGAAAAGCGGCGAAGGGCCGCCGCAGTCCAGGACGCGGACGCGCGGCACCCAACGCCCGGCGGACGCGCCGCGTCTTGGACTGCGCCAACCCTCTGGCGCTTTGACCGGCGCGAATAATCTTTGACAGAAATTCGCAAGTCCGCTTTCATAACGTTATGGTAACAGCCCAGCTAAAAAAGTCACCTGTGCATGGAATCATGCACGCCCCATCGTATAACAATAGTTAGGCATCATTCGCGTTCACTTATATGAAAACATCAGACATTATTGAGTTGATTTGCGCCGGCCTGATGGTTGTCGGCATTCTCGGTGTGATGATTCACCGCTTCAAGACCGGCATGGGACTTGGAGCGCGAGTCATTCAGTTTGTTGCCGTCGTTCTTATTGTTCCATCCATCGTCATTCTGTCGCTTGAGAGAGTCTTGACCCCGGAGACGACGGCCACACTTTTCGGTGCTATTACTGGTTATCTGCTTTCCGGCATAGGCGAGTATAAACCGCAGCCACCAACAAAGAAGCCGGAGACACCTGATAAAGAGTCAGACCATACACCATGATGCCTAACAAGTCGCCGGAGCCAACCGCCGTTGGCGCGGTCAGTTCCGCTGTCGCGGTTCACGTCGCGAGTCGGCGGTGGCTCAGCTTTTTTCGTTAGGCGTCGCTACGCGCATCCCATGACCGCCAAGGCTGACATTCTTAAGATACGGTTCGTTCTGAACATGAACCGCATCAGTGGATTGGTGCGGTTAATCTCTTCCCATGACGCCCTTAAGCCCACGACATTGTTTGGGAGTAGCAGCGGTGCCAGAGCAGACATCCTCAGGTCCATCGTCGTCTTTCTCCATGCTACATTTGAGGTGGCGCTCCGAAGTCACATTCTCAAGCACAGCCGTAGCTGGAGTTTCTCCGCGCGCACCGATCTCGACAAGGCGCTCAAGTATAGCGGCATCGACGCCACGCCTTTTCGATTCCTCTATCCGCCGTTATCGCAAATGGCAAAGCGGCGGCACCGGATTGTGCATGAGGCTGATCTCCTACATGACGAACCACACGAATGGAGTATTGCTGACGACTGGCAACTGACCATGTGGTTGCTGGCGGTGCCTGCGTTCTACTACCAGCTTCGCATCTCACTTTGCGCTGCAAACACGGCCGAACGAGCGATGTATGAGAAGCTGCGCGCAGCAATGGCGACCCACGTCGCGTTCGGCAAGCAACTGCTGGCGTTCCCAGCCGTGCCGCCAGAGCTAAGGCTACAAGCGCTTCAGAAAATCGGCGTCACTCTCGACACTATTGTCTCCACGTTGCACCTCGACCCGCGCAGAACGATGAAACCCCTCAACGCCTAACCATGCGCGAGGCTGTGTGAAAACACCTGACCCCAAATTCGGTAACGATCAATTTTGCGTTGTGGGAGACTTTGATGAAATGAGCAGGCGGATTCGATGGTCGGAAAATGAGTTTTCACACAGGCTCTCGCCGGAGCCAACCGCCGTTGGCGCTTGCCGTTCCGCTGTCGCGGTTCACGTCGCGAGTCGGCGGTGGCTCTTTCTACGTTAGCCGACATCGTGTGTCATGCATAGCTCCACTTCTCCTTTTTTAGCGATTGTTGGCCTCGTTCTCTTGATTACGAGCTTTGTCAGCTTCCGCATGCGGCCCGCCAAGCCCTCTCGCATCGCATTCGTAGCCGCCGTATCGCCAGGGATACTGATGTTGGTCTTGTTTTACTCGTTAGTCATTCACATGCACCAAAGCTTAGGAGCATGGCCCACATCCATCGGCGAGCGTGGTTTCCCGACATCCTTGATTATTCATGATTCCATTGCTGGGGGCTTTTTTTATATTTTGCTTCTGGTCACCTTTTTTATATGGCCTATCGTCTTTTTGCTGTGTTTGCTGGTTCGACGCTGGAGAGCTTGCGTTTACTACATCGGCGTGTATGGTCTTGCATCCGCCGTATGTTTCGCAGCGACATCGCTTGCACCGACCGGCTTTTTGGATTGGTTGTGGGATTAATATATGTCGGCTAACAATTCGCTGTAGGCAACGCGGGATGGCCGGTCCAGTTCCGCTATCGCGGAGGACGTCATCCGCCCTGCGTGCCTGAGTTCTGGACGTTAGGCGGCTTCGCGCGTTATGAAAGAAGCATCACATTTTAGTCAGTGCATTGCCTGTGGAAGCAAGACGGTTAAGATGGCTGCTATGACTTTCATGGTCGAGCGGCGTAAGTATTCGATTTGTGATGACTGCGCTCCGTATGTCGAGCGCGTCAGTTCCGACCAGTCTTTTATTGCAGATTATATGCGATTCCTTGGCGTGACGAAGATGGAGCACTGTCACCAGAGCGGCGGTGCATTTACATTTGCTGTGCCACGAGGAGCAGCACCAGATGATTTGGAAGCTCACATGAATGACTTCGGCATGTATCGTGAGTTTATCGGCCAGCGCATTCGCACGCTTCGATCACATGAACCAGCCGCCTAAGTCGCCGGAGCCAACCGCCGTTGGCGCTGTCCGTTCCGCTGCCGCGGCTCACGTCGCGAGTCGGCGGTGGCTTTCTACCGCCACATTCGCACGCTGCTTGCCAATATGAACGACGACCTCATACAAAAGTTTGCACCGAGACGAAGCAAGCGTTACGCGCACTTGCGAGGCTTCAACGAGGAGGCAGAGTGGGCGGACACGCTCGATTGGAAGACGAACGATTACGATTTCCACCGCTTGTTTCAGTCGCTATTCGATCACCTCGATTCACAATACCGAGAGCAGTTCGGCTTGTGCATCACCCAGCTTGCGAGCCGCGAGCAGTTGCTGGCTTTGTCCCGCAGTGCTGCATCTTGGTATCAGCAGGAAGAACAGCTTTATCAGGCAGCGGGCATCTACGTCTATTTGCATGTGACGCTCGACCTTCATCTCGGAGGCAAGGCTTGCGAGGCGTTCGACAAGAGACGTGAGAAAGCACAGGATTTGAGCCATGAGACACATGTGGCCTAATATATTGATAGGCTGCAACGCCATCATTTCTTAAACCCCAATCTGCTGCTGAATCGCGCCGCAGATTTTCTTGGACCACGTTTCCAGTGCTTTCGCGTCGCGGCCTTCGACCAGCAGCCGCACTTTCGGCTCGGTGCCGGAGTAGCGCAGCAGCAGCCGTCCGCCTTGCGCCGTCAATTCCTTTTCCGCCGCCACCACGAGTTTGTTCACGCCGTCGAGCTGCTCGAAGGGTTTTTTCTCGCGCACCTTCACATTGGTCACAAGCTGGGGGAAACGCGTCCAGCACAGGACGAGCTGCGAGAGCGGCGTGCCGCGCGATTTGAGGATGCGGAGAATTTGCAGCGCGGCCACCAGCCCGTCGCCGGTCGTGCCGTGATCGCGGAAAATCAAATGCCCGCTCTGCTCGCCGCCAAAATTAAAACCTTCGCGCAGCATTTCATCAATCACGTTCTTGTCGCCCACGGGCGTGCGCAGCATTTTGCCGCCGGCGTTTTTGATGGCGGCTTCGAGACCGGCATTGCTCATCACCGTGCTGACCAGCGTTTTTTTGACCAGCGTTTTTTCCGCAAGCATCTCCAGCGCGGTGATGGCCATTATGTCATCGCCATCAATCAAATTGCCTTTTTCGTCGCACAGCAAAACGCGGTCGGCGTCGCCGTCGTGCGCGATGCCGATATGCGCGCCGTGTTCGACGACTTTCCGGCACATGGCCTCCGGGTGCATGGAACCGCAGTCGCGATTGATGTTGGTGCCGTCGGGCGCGTTGCCATAGACGATGACCTCCGCGCCGAGTTCGCGCAGGACGCACGGCGACGCCTTGTAGCTCGCGCCGTGGCCGCAGTCCAAAACAATCTTCACGCCTTCGAGCGTCAGGCCCTTCGGAAAAGAAGATTTGGCAAATTCGATATAGCGCCCCAGCGCGTCGTCAATGCGCACGGCCTTGCCGATGTGTTCGGACGACGGCCGGATGTTTTCAATTTCGCCGCTGAAAACGAGCTGCTCGATTTTATTTTCAATCTTATCTTCAAGCTTGTAGCCGTCGGCGCGGAAAAATTTGATGCCGTTGTCGGTGTAAGGATTGTGCGAGGCGGTGATGACGATGCCGGCGTCCGCGCGCAAACTGCGCGTGACATAAGCCACGCCCGGCGTCGGCAGCGGCCCGATGAACAGCACGTCCACGCCCATCGAAAGAATGCCGGACGAAATGGCGTTTTCCAACATGTAGCCGGAGAGCCGCGTGTCTTTGCCGATGACGATCTTATGTTTGCCGCGACCGCGCGATTGGGCTTCGAGATTTTTGAAAACATGGGCGGCGGCGCGGCCGAGTTTCAAGGCGGTTTCCGCAGTGACGGGTTCGACGTTCGCGGTGCCGCGCACGCCATCAGTGCCGAAGATTTTTTTGGGCGAACTCATAAAATTATTTTGCACGGGGTGGAACGATGACGCCAACTTTTTGCGGCTCGACGCGGACGAGCGTGATGCCCGAAGGCGCGGAGACTTCCACCGCCCGTTTTAGATCCTTCAAGTCCTTGGCGGCTTCGATGTCGGTCAAATCCACCGTGGCGCGGATCTGGTTCACCTGCAAGCCCGCGATGGCGTCCGGCGAACCGCTGACGGTGACGGACACGGTGTTCGGCTCGACGCGATAAAGATGCACGTCCGCCGCCGCCGCCACGACGAATACGGGCAGGTTGCCGTAGGTCAGAATGCTGCCGGTGGACGTGGTGGCGTTATATTTTGGCTCGATGATTTTATGCACGGTCAGCCAGATGCCCGCCGCCAGAATCAGCGAGAACAATTTCCAGCCCCAGTCTTTGATGAACAAGTCGCGCATGGCGGTTAAAATTTATTTGCCGGCGGGTTTCGCGGCCGGGCGCGGCTCTTGTTTGGTGATGACCGCCGGGCCGGCGGGTTTGTTGCGCTCGCGGAATTGTGCGCGCAGCCATTTGGCGAAGCCGTGTGTTTTCGCCGGGCGCAGCACCACCGAGGTCAGGAACGCGCGCAACTCCTCCAGCGTCACGCCGCGCGTGAGCTGGCCTTTGTAGGCATAGGAAATCATGCCCGTTTCCTCGGACACGACGACGATGGCGGCGTCCGTCTCCTCACTCAAGCCAATCGCCGCGCGATGACGCGTGCCGAGTGATTTGTTCAAGTCCGACCGCTGCGTCAGCGGAAAAATGCACGCGGCGTAGGCGATGCGGTCGCCTTTCAAAATCACGCCGCCATCATGCACCGCGTTGTTCGGGAAGAAAATGGTTTCAAGCATTTCCGGCGTGGCGTCGCAATCCACCTTGATGCCGGACTCGACGGCTTCCTGGAGCTGGATGGATTGTTCGATGGCGATGAGCGCGCCGATTTTCACGTCCGCCAGCCGCTCGCATGTCTCGATGACGACCTCAATGGCCTCGCGCTGTTCGCTGGTGGTGGCGAAGAGCGGCAGGTTGCCGAGTTCGGCGAGCATCCGGCGGAGTTCCGGCTGGAAAATCACCAGCGCGCCGACCGCGATGAACACGGACGCGCTGCCGAGCATCCATTGCAACACCTTCAAATTCAGAATCGTCGTCACCAGCGTCAGCGCGAGCAAAATCACCACGAACCCGATGACCACCGGCCAGCCGCGCGTGCCGCGCACGAACTTGAAAACGAAATAGATCAGCACCGCGAGGATCAAAATCTCCAGCGCGGGCCGCCACAAATCCTGGATGTGAATCTGGTCAGGCATTTTTCTTCCGGCTCAAAACCGCTTCCGCCAGGCGGACGGCCTGAACCGTTTCGGCCACGTCATGCGTGCGAATGATCTGCACGCCGCCGACGACCGCCAGAGTCGCGCAGGCAAGCGAAGCAGGCAAGCGTTCATTCAATTTTGCGCCTGTCAATTTTTCGATGAACGATTTCCGCGAGGCGCCGATCAGCAGCGGACGCCGCCATTTTGTAAAACTCCCAAGGTTCGCAAGCAACTGCAAATTGTGTTCCAGCGTCTTGCCGAACCCGATGCCGGGATCCAGCACGACCTGCTCCGGCGCGATGCCGGCCTCGTTCAACATGGCCGTCAGCCGCTCGGAAAAAAACTCGCCGACCTCGCGGACGACGTTTTCGTAGTGGGGCAGGCTTCCAGTCTGTCCAGTTTGGGAATGCAACTCGGCAGGCAAAATGCCTGTCCCACTACCGGGCGCGTGCATGCAGACATAGCCGGCGCGATACTCCGCGACGATTTTCCACATCGCGTCATCGCTGCGATTGGCGGCGACATCATTGACGATGCTGGCCCCGGCGGCGAGCGCCGCGCGGGCGACCACTGGTTTCATCGTGTCAATCGAAAGTGCCACCGTTGTTTTTGCCGCGAGCTTTTCGATGACGGGAATGACGCGGCGGAATTCTTCTTCCTCACTGACCGGTTCGGCGTTTGGCCGCGTGGATTCACCACCGATGTCCAGAATTTCCGCGCCTTGCGCGACGAGTTCCAGCGCGTGCGCGACGGCGGCGTCCGCGTCCAGGAATTTTCCGCCGTCGGAAAAGGAATCCGGCGTGACGTTCACGATGCCCATGACGAGCGTGGGGCGCGGGAACCGGAATTCAAATTGGCGGGCGCGAAAGATCATTCAAAAAAGCTCCAAGCTCCAAGCTCCAACATCCAGAGAAGCTCCGAATTTTCAAGCACCAAGATTTCGCTCACGGCAATTTTGAAGCTTGGAGCTTGAAGTTTCTCTGGTGCTTGGATGTTGGAGCTTGGAATTTTTGCTCCTCAAACCTTCGTTCTAAAATACGCAATCGTGTCCGTCAGCCCGTCGGCGAGCTTCACCTTGGGTTCCCATTTCAGGAATTTTTTCGCATTGGTGATGTCGGGCTTGCGCTGCTTGGGATCGTCCTGCGGCAGCGGTTTGAAAACGATTTTGCTCTTGGAGCCGGTGGCTTTGATGATTTGCTCGGCGAACTGGACCATCGTCATTTCCGTCGGGTTGCCGATGTTCACGGGCAGATCGTAGTTGCTCATCATCAGGCGATAAATGCCTTCGATCAGATCGGAGACGTAGCAGAAGCTGCGCGTCTGCGTGCCCTTGCCAAAGACGGTGACGGGCTTGTTCTTGATGGCCTGGCTGATGAACGCTGGCACGACGCGACCGTCGTTGGTGCGCATCCGGGGGCCGTAGGTGTTGAAGATTCTGACGATGCGCGTCTCGACCTTGTGCTCGCGGTGATAGGCCATCGTCATGGCCTCCGCGAAACGCTTGGCCTCGTCGTAACAGCCGCGCGGCCCGATGGTGTTGACGTTGCCCCAGTATTCTTCGGGCTGAGGATGGATGAGCGGGTCGCCGTAAATTTCGGAAGTGGAGGCGATGAGGAACCGCGCGTTTTTTTCCTTGGCGAGGCCGAGCGCCTTGTGCGTGCCCAGCGAGCCGACCTTGAGGGTTTGGATCGGCAGTTCCAGATAATCAATCGGGCTGGCGGGCGAGGCGAAGTGCCAGACGTAATCCACCGGGCCTTCGAGAAAAAGAAATTCGGTGACGTCCTGCTGGATGAATTTGAAATTCGGGTTGCCGCCGAGATGCGCGATGTTGTCCACGCTGCCGGTGACAAAATTGTCAATGCCGATGACCTTGTGGCCGCGCGCGACGAGCAGGTCGGTCAGATGCGAGCCGAGAAAGCCGGCGGCCCCGGTGACGACGGACGTGGGTTGTGTTTTGCTCATCGTAAAATCGTTTAAAAGTTAAATGGTTAAACCGTCCTCGCGGGAAGAGTATTGAAACGAGGCGGCGATTCAACTTCTAAACGCGGGCGGAAATCATTTCGCGCCCGTGCCGCGCAGCACGGCGGGGACGGTGCGCAGGAGAATGACGAGGTCGAGCCAGATGGACCAGGTGTCAATGTATTGGAGATCCAGGCGCACCCAGTCACGGAAATCGGAGATCTGATTACGGCCGCTGACCTGCCAGAGGCAGGTGAGGCCGGGCTTGACGCTCAAGCGGCGGCGATGCGCCAGATCGTTGAAGCGTTTGACTTCGTCCACGGGCAGCGGGCGCGGGCCGACGAGGCTCATTTCGCCGCGCAGGACGTTGAACAACTGCGGCAGTTCGTCGAGGCTGAATTTGCGGAGAAACTTGCCGAGCGGCGTGACGCGCGGGTCGTTGGTGACTTTGAAAACCGGACCGGTCATTTCGTTCATCGCGGCCAGCTCATGCTTGAGCTGCTCGGCGTTGGTCGTCATCGTGCGGAATTTATAGATGGAGAACGGCGAGCCGTTGAGGCCGGAGCGCTGCTGCCGGAACATCACCGGCCCGGGGGAAGTCAGCTTGATCAGCAGGGCGATGGCCAGCATGGGCAGGGCGCAAACCAGGAGCAGCAGCAGCGCGCCAAAGAAATCAAGCAGCATCTTGGCCACCATCTGCCACGACGTTTCAGGGGTGGAACGGAACACGATGAGCGGATGCCCGGAAAGCTCGTCGAAACTGGCGCGGGCGATTTGCGTCGCAAAAAAATCCGCGACGAGCCACGCCTCGACGCCCTCGACCTCGCACAGCTTGATGACGTTCTCAACGCGTTCGAAATGCGCGTGCTTGGCGCTGACCAGCACGCCGCTGATGGAATGCTCGTGGAGCAGTTCAATCAGTTCCTGCGGCCGCGATTCGGCGAGGTTGAATTCCCCGGCGATTTCAAGGTCGTCGCCCTGCGTCTGCAGCAATTTCCGGAGCCGGGCCGTTTCCGCGTGGCCGCCCGCCAGGATGATGCGCCGTTTGTATTGGGCCTTGGCCACGCGGCTGTGCATCGCCGCGAGCAGCAGCTCCTCCTTGGACCACACCAGCGCGCAACTGAAGACGATGAAGATGAACGACACGCCGCGCGGCGCGGGCGCCTTGAAATAAAACATCAGCAACACCATGCCAACAGTGACAATCAAGGAGCCGCGCAGCAGCGGCCAGAACAGGGCCCTCCGCAAATTCATCGCCGGCCGGTTGTAAAATCCCTGCGACTCCAGCACCAGCGGCGCCGCCAGGCCGAGCGCAAAGTAAAGCCAGACCACCTTGTCCGACGAAGCCCATTCCGGGGGGATGGACTCCAGCCGCAGCCAACTGGTAAACGTCGGGCTGCTGCGCAAGGCAAAGGCCAGCCAGAAGCTCGCGGCGAAAAGGCACGCGTCAGCAAGCTGATGCACCTGGGTGCGAATTTGGCGGTCGCGTTGCAGCATGAAATTCAGTGACTACGGTTGCCGTCCAGCATAAGCGTCGCGCGGAACAATTCAATTCATTTGACGCCCCGGGGCACCAGTTGGAATTCCGGCACCGACACGGCGATCAAATTTTTCATCCGCTCAAACGTCGCGGCTTCCTGGCCGGGCGCGCACACCGAAAAAAAAGTGATGTAAGCCCATCGGTCCAGTTCGCTCTTGAACAAGACGTCGTGCGCCATCCACAACATGCGGCGCGCGTGCGACGGGGTGAAACGGTCGGCATCCACAAACCAATACACATACACACCGAACTGGGTGGCTTTTTGACCATTCATTTCCACCGTCTTGGCCGCAATCAACTGCATCACGGGCAAATCATAGGCCACCGGTTTGTCCAGATGCACCGATTCCACATGCGAAACCGCGTCGTTGATGGCCCAGCCTTGCGCCGTCAGGCAAACCTGCGGCTTGTGGATACTGCTGCGGGAACTGCCCATCAGCACGACGTTGGCCAGCGTCTGAAAACCGTCGTCCGCCGTGTAGATGCGCTGGCCGTAGCTGGTGTCCTGCGGCAGCATGTTCGTCACCACCGCCGACTGCGTGAGCGCCTCGGATTTGTAACCCGGCAGGTCCGTCGGCAATAGCACTTCAAGGTTCTGGCTGCCGGGCAGCGGCGCAGTTTTTACTCCGGGCACGCCCAGTTTTTGATTGGATTTGGCATGGGCCAGCAGGGCCGCCGTCGCGCTGATGAGGGCCAGCACCGCAACGAACAAGATGGTTTTTTGTCGATTCATGAGGTTGCGGGTTTGTCGGCCGGGGTTTGCTCCACCGCAACTTTTTCCAGCCAGCGTGACACCAGGAACGCGCAGCCGACGGCCACCGCGAAGGTGATGAAGCCGAAGTTGGTCTCCACCGACTTGCCGGCGTTCTGCCCGAACATTTCCGCCACCGCGATGGTAAAGCACAGCCGCACCACGTTCCCCAGCACCGACAGCGGCGCGGCGACCAGGATCATCACCGCGCGTTTCCAGGGTGATTTGAAATTGATAAAACCATAGATCGTCGTCAGCGCCAGCAGCGCCACCAGGCTGCGGATGCCGCTGCACGCCGCCGCGACCTCATAACCGAATGTATGTTGCGCGTCAAACAACTGCGTGCCTTCGCGGATCAAGTCCGGCGAAAGGCCGAGGTGCGCCACGATTTCCACGATCCGCGACACCAACAGGCGCATCGGCATGGTCAGCGGCGCGGCGAATTCCCCGACGGGAATGCAAAACGCCAGCAGGAAAAACGGGAAGAAACTCGCCTTCAGCCAATGCCGGCCCCACGCCAGTCCGGTCAAACCATAAAGCCCCAGGAAAAAGCCGATGACCGACAACCGCTGCTGCTGCGAAACGTAACCGAGCAAGTGCAACAGCAACGCGCCCCCAATCAGTCCAAGAGCCGGCCACCACAGGCCAAGCGGTTTCGCCAGCAGTTCCTTGCGTTTCCACCAAAACAAAGCGAGCACGACAAAAGGGATCAGCAGTCCGTGCCCCTCATCCAAGACCGGCGAAGAATAGCAGACAAACATCCACGAAAACAGCGAAGGGGAATCCAGATAATTGAAAGTCGCATTGCCCAGGAAGGCAAACAGCGTCACCCACGCGACCGCCAGCGCGACGAAAAACCAGCGGTTCGGCAGTTGCCGCCATTCTTCCCGGCAGCGAAAAATCAACACGCCGACGCCCGCGACAACGGCGGTGCCGAACAAGAACACCGGCAGCCGCTGTTGGTAAAACTCGGCGCCGGTGTAATAAAACGCCACGCCCAGCAAAATCAGGAAGCCGATTTCGTGCGGTAGGAGTCCGTAGGGCAACTGCTTTTTGTTCATGTGGTTTCTGAATCGGACGTTGTCACAGCGTATCAGATACGAAAACCGCAGCTTTTTCTCAAACAAATTTCAGGGTTTTTCATGGCTGAAGGCGGGCGGGCGGACCGCGCAACGGTGCCGACGGTCAACGTCGGCGCGGAGTATCGGCATTTTCCGGACGTAAAACCACCTCGCGGCCCTTCCAGCTTTTGACTCCGAGTTGGTTCATCAAGCCAAGGTGATAGCGCCAGGACATGCCATAAATCGGATTGCGCGTCGGCCAGAACGAAATGATGTCCACGCGGGCCGCCTTCGCCAGCTCAATCGCGCGTTGGATGGTTTTCGGGTGGTCGTTCCAGTTGAACAAAAGATATTTCCATTCGAGAATCGGCTCATGCAGGCCGCGCGCGTCACGGTAGGCGGCCATGTTTTTCATGGCGTCGAAGGCTTTTTCAAAACTGCTGCGCAGCATGTATTTTTCGCACATCGCGTCGCTGATGCCGTGGACGGAAAACTGGATGTCGGTCAGCTTCAACGCCGCCTCGCGCTTGGCGTCCGTGTGCAACAAAATGCCGTTCGTCGAAACCCGGATGTAGGCGTCGGGATTTTTTGCGCGCAACAACGGCAGTTCCTGGCAGATCGTCGGCGACAAAAACGGTTCGCCCAGGTTCAGATAAAAAATCCGTTCCATGCCCAGCCGCGCCGCCAGATCGGCCATCTGGCTCAACTCTTCCAGCGGCATGGTTTTCTTCGTGCGGATGTTCGCCGCCCCCTCGCGGGCGCAGCCGATGCAGTCCACGTTGCAGATGACCGTGTTTTCCAGCAGCATTCCGCGATACGGCAGCCGCGGCTTCGGCGGCACGGCATCTTTGGCTGGCAATTGGCGCAGATTGCACCGCGAGCAGGTGGGAATGGGGATTTTTCCGCGCGCCAGTTCCGCGCGAAATTTTTCCGCGACCGGCCCGTAAAAAATTTCCTCGAACGAATTTTTCCGCAGGTCTCCGAGATGCCCGCTGCCGTCATAATCCTGGCAGCTGCACGAAACCGTGAGGTCGGAATTGATGGTGATGGCGTATTCCGACTCGCCGGCGAGCGCCTCGCAGTAATACTTGCGCCCGGTTACACGGGTGCGCAGTTCGAGCCACCGCGACATCACCCAGCGAATGCGGTCGCTCACCCGCCAGTTGAAACGGGTCTTCGGATTGCGAATCACCCGCGAGATGGTTGGTGTGCCCACGCGACAAGCATGGCAGCGCGCCCTTGGTTTGGCAAACCGATAGGCGGCATTTTTGACTCCATCAAATCAAAATAACATTGGCGCTAACTTTTTTATGGCGCAAGGTAGGGCGTGTCGCTCCGCGCGCGCCGTCTCGGTTTGGCATTGGACGGCCCGCGCGGAGCGACGCGCCCTACCAGCCTCACTCGTGTTAAGTTGCGATTGATCGGCGAGCGGCAAAGAAGTTTTGGAGGGGAACCACCGCCGCGAGTTGAACAAACTCGCTGACTTTTCAATCGAGGGGATATTGCTTCCAACCGGTGAGTTGACCGAGACATTTCAAGGCGAACAGCGGATTGTTGCGGCAATAGCGCCGCCACAGCCGGCGCGGCTCGCTGCACAGGCGGTAAAACCATTCCAGTCCGGTGCACTGCATCCAGCGTGGCGCCTGTTTCACGCGGCCGCTGTGGAAATCAAACGCCGCGCCCACGCCGATCATCAGCGTCGCGTCCAGCTTCGGCAGAAATTCCGCCATGAATTTTTCCTGCTTGGGCGTGCTCAAGCCCACCCACAAAATATCCGGCTGCAACGCGCTGATCTGTTCGCGCAGTTTTTTTGCCTCGTCCGCGTTCAGCGCGCGGAACGGCGGCGTGAACGTGCCGACCACCTGCAGCTTTGGGAATTTGGCCTTTAATTTTTCCGCCAGCAAATCCGCCACGCCGTCCGCGCCGCCGTAAAAAAAATGCTTGCACCCGCTGGTTTCGCTCCAGGCGCAAACGTCCAGCATCAAGTCCGGCCCGTAAACCCGGCTCATTTCGCGGTGGCCGGCCAGTTTGCCGGCCCATACCATCGGCATCCCGTCCGGCGTGCAGAGAAATGCGCCGTTGAGGATATTTTTGAAGGCCCCATCGTCCTGCGCCTCCATCACGCCATGCACGCCGGTGATGCAGATGTAACCTTTGCGCCGGGCTTGCACCGCGTCGGCAATGGCCGCCAGCGCCGTCCGCAGATTGAGGACGCTGATGCCGACGCCGAGGACGTTGACGCGTTCGCTTGCCATGAAAATTCGGCGACAGCATAATCCTCCCGAGATAAAACGCCAGCCGAAGCGGGCCTATTTGCTGGAAAACATCGAACAACCACCATTCAACACCGAACATCCAATGACCGGCAGCACGCCAAGTGATTGGACGTTGGTTGTTCGATGTTGAATGTTGAATGTTCCCAATCCGCACGAAAATTCTTCCTTCGCCGCGCGCTTTCGCCCAAATTCTTCGGCGCAACCAAATGAAGCTGCTTGTTTTCGCCCACACCCCGCCGCCGCACCACGGCCAGAGCTACATGGTGCAGCTCATGCTCGAAGGCTTCGGCGGCGACGCGCGACGAGGCAAGGCAAATTCCCCGCCTGCGCTCGGCATCGAATGTTACCATGTCAACGCCCGTTTTTCCCGCAGCCTCGAAGACGTGGGCGAATTTCAGGGCGCAAAAATTTTCCTCATCTTCTGGTTTTGTCTGCAGGCCGTCTGGCTGCGCTTCCGGCATGGGGTGAAGAATTTTTACTACGTGCCCGCGCCCGGCAAACGCGTGGCACTCTACCGTGACTGGCTCGTGATGCTGCTCTGCCGGCCCTTTTTCAAGAACGTCGTCCTGCACTGGCACGCCGCCGGGCTGGCCAAATGGCTGGAGACTTCGACCAGCATCAGCGCCCGCACCGCGACCTACCGGCTGTTCCGGCCCGTGGATTTGAGCATTGTGCTCTCCAAACACAACGTCGGCGACGCCGAAAAACTCCTCTCGCACCGCGTCCGCGTGGTGAACAACGGCATCGCCGATCCCTGCCCGGACTTCGCGGAAGCTGTCCTGCCCCGGCGCACCGCCCGGCTCGAGGCACGCCGCAAGCTGCTCGCCGGCGTGCCGCTCCAGCCGTTGGAGATCAAGGATGCCGGCGGCGACCCGCAGGTCGTGAAGGTGCTTTTTCTGGCGCATTGCATGAAGGAGAAAGGCCTGTTCGACACCCTGGAAGGCGTCGTGCTGGCCAATCTGCGTTTGAAACAGCTGTCTTCGCCCCTGCGCCTGCAGCTTACTGTGGCCGGGGAATTTGTCAGCCAGCAGGATCTGGAGGATTTCGACCGGCGCGTCGCACAGCTCGAATCTGAAAAGGCCGGCCAAACCCGCGTGAACTATCTGGGTTTTGTCAACGGCCAGACAAAGGAGCGGGCGTTTGCCGAAAGCGACTGTTTTTGTTTTCCGACTTATTACCATGCGGAAAGTTTCGGCCTGGTGGCGGTGGAAGCCATGGCCTTCGGCCTGCCCATTGTCACCACCCGCTGGCGTTCCATCCCTGAAATCATGCCGCCCGATTATCCCGGTCTTGTGGACGTGCGGTCGCCGGAGCAGGTTGCCGGCGCGCTGATCCGGCTGATGTCGGAGCGGTCCGGCGAACTCATGCGCAACAATTTCATCACCCGCTTCACGCTGGAACGCCACCTCGCCGACCTCGCCGCCGCCATCCGCAGCGTGGAAGCAGAATGATTTCGTCCCCGGGTAAGTGGGACAGGCTTCCAGCCTGTCGGCGGGGGCGAACGTTGCAAAAAACTCCCGCTGCGGCGGAAGCGCAACTGGACAGGCAGGATGCCTGTCCCACTACTCCCGCTGCCGCCCAAGTTTCGCGGGCTTCGTAATACTATCCCGAAAAGTTTTGTTTTCCTGCGCAAACTTTTTGCGCGCGACGAATTCCCTCGCCACGGCGAGGAACGAGCGGGGAGAGGGCCGGTGGCTCAAAAATCAATCGTGCCTCCTCTTCCCGGCCCTCTCCTCCCTCCTGCGTCGGAAGGAGAGGGAGTCCTTCGGATGCGGCTGCGCCGCGCCAAGAATTTCGTGGTTTCAGAAATTTCTCGTTGCCGCTAAACTCTCCGGGATTGAAAATCGGCCTGCTCCAGCTCAATTCGACCGTTGGCGATTTCGCGGCCAACCGCCAGAAACTTTTGGCCGCCTACGCCCAGGCCGTTTCGTGCGGCGCGGAATTTGTCCTCGCGCCGGAACTCTTCCTGTGCGGCTACCCGCCGCGCGACCTGCTCCAGCGCGAGGATTTTGTCGAAGCCAACCTGACGGCGCTGGCGGAAACCGCCGGCAAGACCGGCGCGGTGCCGCTCTGCGTGGGTTTTGTGGACCGGAATTCCGAACGTCCTGGCCGCGCGCTGCGCAATGCCGCCGCCGTTTTGCAGAATGGCCGGATCATCTGGCGCACAACCAAAAGTCTTCTGCCGACTTACGACGTTTTTGACGAAGACCGGTATTTTGAACCGGCGAAATCCGTCGCGCCGTTTGAATTCAACGGGCGCAAGCTTGGCATTACCATTTGCGAGGACATCTGGAATGATGAGGATTTCTGGCCGGAACGGTTGTATCGTGGCGACCCCGTGCGTGAACTGATTGCGCAGGGCGCGGAGATCATCCTGAACATCTCCGCCTCGCCGTGGCACGACGGTAAAGAAAAGACGCGGCTGGAAATGCTGCGCCGCGTGGCGCATGATGAAAAAGTTCCGCTTGCCCAAGTCAACGCCATCGGCGCGAACGACGAATTGATTTTTGACGGACACAGTGTCGTGTTGAATTCCAGTGGCGAACTGCTCGCGCTCGGCCGGGGTTTTGCGGAGGAAATTCTGGTCGTGGATTTGAAAGAAAGTGGAAAGCAAAAAGCGAAAACCGATTTCCCGCCGCGCGAGCAGCTTCTTTTTTCGGCGTTGTCGCTGGGCGTGCGCGATTATGTCCGCAAATGCGGGTTCAAGTCGGTCCTCGTCGGCTTGTCCGGGGGCATTGATTCGGCGCTGGTCGCGGCGATTGCCGCCGACGCCCTCGGCGCGGAAAATGTCCTCGGCGTCGCGATGCCCGCGCGTTATTCCAGCAGCGGCAGTTTGACGGACGCCGAGCGGCTCGCAAAAAATCTCGGCATCCGCTACGAAGTGCTGCCGATTGAGCCGATTTTCAAATCGGTCGAGGCGCAGTTGAAAAAGGTTTTTGCGGGCACGAAGCCGAACGAGGCGGAGGAAAACATCCAGTCGCGGCTGCGCGGCGTGACCTTGATGGCGCTCTCCAATAAATTCGGCGCGCTCGTCCTGACGACGGGCAACAAATCGGAAATGGCCGTCGGCTATTGCACGCTTTACGGCGACATGAACGGCGCGCTCGGCCCCATCGCCGATGTGCTGAAAACGGACGTGTATAAAATTTCGCGCTGGGTGAACCGCGAACGCGAAATCATTCCGGCTGATTCCATCACCAAGCCGCCGAGCGCGGAACTGCGCCCGAACCAGACGGACCAGGATTCGCTCCCGCCGTATGATGTTCTGGACGCGATTCTCGACCTTTACGTGGTGAAAAATCTGGGCCAGGCGGAAATCATTTCGCACGGATTTGACGCGACCGTGGTCAATGACGTGGTGAACAAGATCAATTTCAGCGAATACAAACGGCGGCAGGCCGCGCCGGGCTTGAAGGTGTCGCCGCGCGCGTTCGGCATGGGGCGGCGCATTCCGGTCGCCCAAAAATTTCGGACGAAGATTTGACAGCACAAATTAGTTTGAACAATCTTGGGGCGTTCAAATCCGATAATCAGCCGCGATACCATAATAATTTTGACCGAACTGAAATGAAGTTTTCAATCATCACGCCGAGCTTCCGCAATTCCGCGTGGCTCAAGCTGTGCATCGCGTCCGTGGCCGACCAGGCGGGCGTGGAGCTGGAGCATATCGTGCAGGATTCGTGTTCGGACGACGGCACGCTGGACTGGCTGCCGCACGACCCGCGCGTGAAGGCGTTCATCGAGAAGGACGCCGGCATGTATGATGCCGTGAACCGCGGCTACCGGCGCGCGACCGGCGACATCCTCGCGTATCTGAACTGCGACGAACAATACCTGCCCGGCGCGCTGGCGGCGGTGGAGAAGTTTTTTGCGGCGCATCCGCAGGTGGAAATCGTCCTCGCTGGCAGCATCGTGACCGCCGACGACGGCAAATACCTTTGCCACCGGCATTCGATGGTGCCGAGACCGCAGCATGTCTGGTTTCGTTTTCCGATTCTGACCAGCGGCATATTCATCCGGCGCAAGGTCATTCATGAACGCGGCCTTTTCTTTGATACGAAGTGGCGCGACCTTGGCGATTTTCATTGGTTGCTGGCGTTGATGAAAAGCGATGTGCCGATGGCTGTGTGCGATTCGTTCACCTCGGTGTTTGCCGACACGGGCGATAACATGAACCTGAAACCAAACGCGATTCGCGAAAAGGCCGCCACCAACGCCATGACTCCCCGCTGGGTAAGAGTCTTGAAGCCGCTGTGGATTGCGAACCATCGCCTGCGCCGGTTGCGCGCAGGGCATTTCCAGCTCCCGCCGACGAGCTACGCGATTTACACGAAGCAAAGCCCGGAACGGCGGGTGACTATTGACGTGCCCAAGCCGACGGCGGTGTGGTGGAACCGGTTGTAATAATGAAAGTCCTGCTCTCAACCTACTCGTGTTTTCCGTGTCGGACCTCCGAACCAGGCAACGCCTGGCGCGTGATCAATGAGGCGCTGCGTGAGCATGAGGTCTGGGCCGTCATCGCTGATGCGCACCAACACCGCGAATTAACCGAGCCGTGGATCCAAAAAAATCCGCTGCCGAATTTTCATCCGGTTTTTTTCAAGCTGCCGCCCGCATTTCAATGGTTGAGCCGGCGGGGTGCGACCGGGCCGATTTATTATCATCTCTGGCAGGAAAGTCTCCGCAAGGTGGTCCGTGAACTGCACCAGAGAATAAAATTCGATCTCGTCCATCACGTCACCTACGGCCGCTACTGGTCGCCGAGCGGCTTGCGCGAATTAAACCTGCCGTTCATCTGGGGCCCGGTCGGCGCCGCCGAAACGCCGCCGCGCGCCTTTGTCCGCGAACTGCCGCTGCGCTATCACTCTCCGAAGCCGCCCGCGACGGCACGCGAAATTTTTGCGAACGCGGCGCGGCGGTGCGCGCGACGGCGGCGGCGGCGACCATCGCCATCGGCGTCACGCGCGAGACGTGCGCCGCGCTGAAACAACTGGGGGCACGGCGGGTCGAGCAGCTGCCGCAGATGGCGCTCACGGAAAAGGATCTCGCCCAGTTCGGCGCGCTGCCCGCGCCGCCGCCCGGACCGTTGCGCGCGATCTGCGTCGGGCGGCATGTGCACTGGAAAGGATTTTATCTGGCCATCCGCGCCTTCGCGCAGTTCGCCAAAACCAGCTCCGACGCGGAACTGTGGATTGTAAACACCGGGCCGTTCCGCCGCGAATTGGAAAAAACCGCCGCCCGGACGGGCGTGGCATCGCGCGTGAAATTTCTCGGCACGCTGCCCAAATACTCAGACGTTTTGCAAAAGCTCGGCGAGTCGCACGTCATCATGATGCACCCGGCCTTGCACGAGGGCTTTGGCAATGTCTGCCTGGAAGCGCTGGCGGCCGGCCGGCCGGTCGCGTGCCTTGACATCGGCGGCCCGGCATCACAGATCACGCCGGAAACCGGCTTCGCCGCTCCCGCCACCAACCCGGCGGAGGCCGTCAGTGCGCTGGCGGATTTTTTGACGAAAATTGACCGCGACCGGACGCTGCTCGCCGCGATGTCCGCGGCGGCGCGGGCGCGGGTGCAAAACCATTTCACCATGCGCTTGGTCAACGAAACCATGCGCCGGTTTTACGGCGAGGCGGTGGCGCAGCACGGTTCGTAATTCACGAGCCAGAGCGGATCCGTCAACCCGGCGTCGCCGGTTGAAAAAGCTGGAAAATAATCAGGAAGGTGTGAGACTGCTGCCCGATGCGTCTGCACAACCCTTCGTTTTTCAACCGTGCTGGCAAGCTCGCGGCCAAACCGTTGAGCCGGATTGCCTGTTCCGGGTGGTTTTACAAGCCCGCCCGGATGCTGGACGCATATTTGAATTTTCTGATCGGCAAAGGTTCGGGCACCGGCTGGGATTTGCACGAGGAGGTGCGGGCGGCCGTCCGGCGCATTCACCGCCCGCAGCCGGTGGTCTTTGACGTGGGAGCCAACCAGGGCAACTGGACGGAAAGTCTTCTGCAATTCATCCCCACGGCGAAAGTTTATCTGTTCGATCCTTCCCCGGGATGCCAGGCCGTCATCCGCGAGAAGGCCTTTCCCGGTGCCACGCTTATTCCCTGTGCGCTAGGCGAGAAGGCGGGGCAAATGACTTATTATTCCAGTTCCGCCACCGATGGAAGCGCCTCGCTCCATGTGCGGCGCGACACGCCGTTTGAAAACCTCGCCTACCAGCAAAGCACGGTGGAAGTGCGCACGCTGGATGAAGTGATTGCGGCGGAAAAAATTGACTTTGTGGACTTCATAAAAATGGACATCGAGGGCCACGAACTGTTTGCCCTGCAAGGCGCCCGGCGTTCGCTTGCGGCCGGGAAAATCGGCGCCCTTTCCTTTGAATTTGGCTGTGGCAACGTCCTTTTTTCGGGACTTCTGGGAGCTGCTCACCGCCGTGAATTTTGCCCTCTACCGCATCACGCCCGGCGGCCGGAATGTTTTGGTGGACGATTATTACGAGGATGCCGAGTATTTTCGTGGGGCCACCAATTTTATTGCTGAAATGAAAACCAATCGGCGCGCCGGTTCAAACCAGTGAACCGCTGGCGTTTCATGCGGATGAAACGCCTTTCGCCGCAGTGGCCAGCGGGATTTCAGACAAAACTTGTCGAGTATGTGGCTCCCGTGCGGACGACCGGCGCATTCCCATCTCATCCAGCTCCCAGCCCCGGCAACATATAATTTGAGTCAGTTCGCCGGGGACGTGTTTTCAAAAAGCGGCTGTCCATCTTCGCGTAATCGTGGTTCCATCACGCCTAAACCTTTTATCATTTATGAATTCATGCGCTCATTTTTTAACGAAGCATTGCCGGCTGGTTTCGCTTGGGCTGGCGGTCTGGTTTTCGGCGAACGTCGTGACCGGCCGCGAAACCGCGCGCCAGCAAACCCTGCTGTCCGGCGCGGACTGGCAGTTCACCGGCACCGGTGCCGCCGCCGCTTTGCGGGAGATGGGCGCAAATGAATTTGCCGCCATGTCCGTGGCCGCGCGGGCGCACATGCAAAGAAATTTCACCATGCGGCGGATCAATGATCAAATGCGGAACTTTTACGTGGAAGCCGTGATTCAGCATGGCCTGAAAAAGTGAATCGCCAAAACCGGAACTACCGCTGTGCTACGGCTGGCCGAACCGCTGATCGTCATCCACTTTTGCAGATTTGCAGACACGCGATCCTTTAGAGGTTGACAACGCCAAAGGACGCAACTAAAACCCAGCGGGCCGCTTTTTGAGAAGCCTACCATTCGATCCGATCCACTCCGCCCTGCCATCGCCACGCCCGGGAAAGACCGTCTTTGGCAGTTGGAGGCGCTCCGTGGCTTCGCCGCGCTGCATGTCCTGCTCAATCATGTCAGCAACAGTTATTTGCATTTGCAGCATTCCTTCTGGGCGCTGCCGTTGCGGTTTGGGCAGGAAGGCGTGCTGATTTTTTTTCTGCTGTCCGGGTTTGTCATCTGCTATTCGCATCATCGCGCGGCGGCCGGCGGCGATGGTTTCCGGATTTATTTCTTCAAGCGCGGCCGGAGAATTTACCCCATTTTTCTGCTGGCGCTGCTGCTGGCTTATGGCATCGCCTGTCTCGGCGCGCAGGACTGGGCGCCGGTGAATTTCCGGCAACTGTTTGGTAATATCTTCATGCTCCAGGATCACACCGACCGGCCCGGCGTTTTTTGTCTGCCGTTCGCCGACAACCAGCCTTTGTGGTCGCTTTCGTTTGAATGGTGGTTTTATATGATGTTTTATCTGGTGCTGTTACTTTCGATAACGACCAGCTTTGGCTGATATTTTTCCAAGGCTTGCCACACCTGCCAGTCATAGGAATCAATGTCCACCGAGAGGAGGTCAAAGTTTATTGGAATGGGTGTTTTTGCCAGCAGGTCATCAAGCTTGTTGGCGCCGCCGCAACCCACCATGGCGCAAAGCGAATATGCGCGGCCGGGAAAAGCAGCGCACGTGCGCAGCAAATCCTGGTAACGATTTGCATCACCCTCAATGTAAACACCCTGCCAGCCGGCCTGGGAAAGCAGGCGGTAGGTGTTGCTTAAATATTTTCCGTCCCAAGCACCAAATTCCACAAACCAGCCGGTTTGCAAGTGAAGCCGGCGGCACAGTTCGGCAATGATGCCATCCTCGCCGAACTGACTGAATTGATTGTCCCGATATTGATTCAAATCTGCGCGATCCATGGAATGAGTGTTGTTTTCCGAGTCGGTTCGATGCTGGCAAAAATAATTTTATGTGCAATCCTTTAATCTTCCTTTAATCATCCGGTGTGCGTAGCGACTTGCCTCAAATTAAATGTTACCGGGGCTGGGTGATGGACTTGGGGTCTGCCGATACGTTGACTCATAATCATGGTTACCGAAGACCGGACTATGAGTATGACCTCCAAACGCGAGTATCCCGCCAAAATCCACGGTCGTTATGAACGCGCTGGTCGGCCGCACAAGAGCCGCATTCTCGACGAGTTTTGCCCCAACTGCGGGTATCATCGCAAAGCCGCGCTGCGGTTGCTGAACCGACCGCTGCGCGGCGGGCCGCCGAAGCGTTCCGGGCCGAAAATCATTTATGACCCGGCGGAACTGTTGCCCGTGCTCAAGCCGGTGTGGCTGGCGAGCGACCAGTTGTGCAGCAAACTGCTCAAGCCGGCGCTGCCGGAATGGCTCGAACATCACGAGCGGCGCTCCGCGCCGCTGCCCGAGGCTTTTAAGAAAAAACTGTTGGCGATCAGTCCGGCACAGTTGGACCGGCTGTTGCGACCCGTGCGGGTGCGGTATCCTCGCCAGGGGCTGGCGACGACCCGTCCGGGCACGTTGCTGCGGGGCCAGGTGCCCACGCGCGGCGGGCCGCCGGACACGAGCCAGCCCGGTTCCGTCGAGGCCGACACGGTGGCGCACTGCGGCGACACCACGGCGGGGGACTACGTCAATTCGCTAACATTCACCGAGCTGTTCAGCGGGTGGACGGAGAACCGCGCCGTCTGGAACAAGAGCGGTCACGCCATCCTGGGACAGTTGAAGGAACTGGAAGCAAAAGCGCCCTTTAAGATGAAAAGCTTCCACACCGACAACGGGTCGGAGTTCCTCAACTGGGCGCTGTATGAACATCTGACCGGCCGGAAAATGAAAGTGCCCTTCACCCGCAGCCGGGCGTATCGCAAGAACGACAACGCCCACTGCGAGCAGAAGAACTGGACGCATGTGCGCCAGCTCTTCGGCCACGAGCGGTTCGAACACCCGGAACTGGTGGCGCTGATGAACGATCTCTACGCCAAGGAGTGGAGCCAGTTCACCAACCACTTCAAGCCGACCTTCAAACTGCTCAAGCGGGACAAACAGGGCAGCAAGACCGTGCGGATTTACGAACCGACGCCACAGACCCCGTATCAACGACTGCTGGCCAGTCCGGACATTGACGAAGCCGCCAAGACCCAACTGCGGGCGGAACACGCGTTGCTGGATCCCTTTGAGTTGAAGAAAAACATTGAACGCAAACTCAGGAACTTCTTCACTGTCCTCGGTAACCGGAATCGTGAGGCAACGAAGTCCTGACGGCTCCAGCCCAAAGTAACATTTAGCCGTGAGTCAACGCGGTAGTGCGCATCCAGCCAGAATAACGCCGGCTCGTCCAATCCCTTGGCAACCGCCCGCAGTTTTATCCCGCTATGGCCTTGATGCAATTGGATCTGCCGGTCATTCACAAATCTCAAGCGGGCGGCCTGAAACAACTCCTCGCTCAACTCAATGCCGATCAGTTTCAGGAAATGCTCCCGCTGGGCGTTAATCATCTCGCCGCGAAAGGTGCCGGTCTCAACAAAAACGTGGATGCCGAATTCTCGTCCTTTGGTCGTTATCAGGTTTTTTTTTGTAAAAAAGTGGACGGTGCCGGGGGCCAGCCAAAAACTTTCCGGGAACATGAGATCAAAAATTGGCGCATGACCAGAATTATGTTTGACGCTCAAAGTTGGAGTCAATGGTAAATTGCCACGCCCAAAACAGGCTGTTTTTCATTGGAATAAATGGCGTTCGACGAAGCTTTCCACACGTGGCCAGACCTCGTCCACCGGCACTTCCCACAAACAGAAAGGCGTGGCATAGCGACAGTAGTCAGAGCACGGTTTGTAGGGACAGGCGCGGCCTTCGAAAACTTCCGCCGCCGGGTGCAGCGGCGCGAACCACTCGTGCAATTGCGGGCCGAACAACGTGAACGTGGGCAGTCCACAGCTCGCCGCCAGATGGCCCGGACCAGAGTCGTTGCCGATGAAAATCCCGGCCTGGTCCAGGCACGCCAGCAGCTCGGTGACGGTGCGCGGACAAGCCACGTTCTCGCCCTGGCGGCGCCACCATTCGCGTTGGTCCGGGTCGCAGGCGATCTGGACGGTGATTTTCTTTTGCCGCAGACGCCGGGTTAGTTCGAGAAAATTGTTGAGCGGCCAAACCCGCAGCGGCAGGCGTGCTCCGGTGTGAATGAGCACCACGGACGAGGCCGGGCGGACGGGCGGCCTGGTTTCCTCGCGGGCAGGGAGATGCAGGCCCAGCGCATTGCCCACGGTGCGCCAGTATTCACTGCGGTGCGCCAGGGGATCGGGCCGCTGGAGGTCTTGGGTAAGGTAATGCTGGCTTTTCAAGCGCGAAAAGCCAAGGCGTTCGCGGGCGCCCGCCATTTTCATCAGGAGATGATTGCGCGGGTCCCAGCGGGCGGAAGCGGCGTAATCAAATTGCCTGGCCCGCAGCGCGCCGCGCAGGCGCAGCATTTCCAGCCACGGCCAGCGCCAGAAATTATATTTTGCCCGCAAGCGGAACGCCGTCCACGGCGCAGTGAACGGGATCACCTCTGCATCCGGCCAGAAACGCGGGCGCATTTCTTGCGCGAAGGGCCTGGCGAGCAGCGTCACCGCAAATTTTTCCGCCGCCGCGCGAATGAACGGCGTGGCGATGATCAAATCGCCCAGCCCCCAGAGTTCGACGATAAGCAGTTTGGGTTTCACGCAAGGTTCGGGCGCGGCTAACGCTGAAAGGCGGGCCGGGCGGCAATGCCCGGCTCCGGGCTGGCGGCGACCGGGCGGATATTCGAACGTGGTTGCGGACGTTTAACCCCGTGGTTCAAAGCGATGCTCAAGCCGATGATTCCGGCAAAGCCGCCCACATCGTCCACGATGCCGCCAAAAATGAAGAGAAAGCCAAAGACCTTGGCCATAAACAAGGCATAGAGCATCAAGTTCAAATGGCGAATGGCCGGGTCGCCGTGATGGTAATTGCGCCAGACCACCCAAAATCCAGCCACCCAATACCACAGCCAGGCCAGCACCCCCCAAATGCCAAAACTAATCACGACCGACAGCGGGCCGCTGTGAAAATCGCTGGACAGGGCCAAGGGGTCTTGCGCGGCATCAATGGTGGTTCGATTTGCGAAAGTGGCATCGGCACCCATGGACTGGTTAAAGGTTTCCGCCGAGAAGGAATAACCTTTGCCCAGCAACAAATATTTGGGCACTTCCGGCAGCAATGCCTGCCAGATGTCCAGCCGCCATTGGGTGGAAGCTTCGGCATCCATGCGGGCGCCGGCACTGATGTCCAGCGGCAGCCACGCCAGCGCCCGTTGAAAGGTGTAGGGCAAATGCGGCGCCAACGGCACTAAGATCATGCCGCCCAGGATGGTGGCAAACACCAGCGGCAACATCAAAACCGTCCGGTGCATTTTTTCCAAATAGAAAATCATGGCGAAAACGATCAGCGCGCCAATGATGGCCGAACGAAATCCTCCCAGGAAAATCAGGACAAAAGCCAGTCCGATGACCAACGGGCGCCAAAGTTTGCCCGAAAAAAAAGTGTCGCGGACGCCATAGAGCGTTAGTATCAAGAAAAAGAGGGCATTGGCCGCGGTCGAAACCCCAAACAGACGCGTCACGCCAAGTTCAAGCTGACCCCCGCCCAGGGGGTCCAGCATGCGGTCAGACATTGGAATTACCAAATAGATAAAACGCAACTCCGGCGGGACGAGCGGAAACAAATCCGAAATGATGATTAATAAAGTGCCGCCAAAATAGAGTATAATATAAAGGTTCGCGTATTTCTTGGGGATCGGCCGGGCAGAAATGGCGAAGAAGCTCAAGATACCGATGATGAGCGTGACATATTTCCTGCCGCCATAAACATTCGACCCCAGTGATCTCAACCCGAAGCCACCGGTCATTTCCGCAGTGAAAACGACGACCACCAGCAAGGCCAGCAACGGCCAGCGGACCCCCGCCGCCGGGAGAAAATGCTGGTCCTTGTTCAAGATTCGTTCCATGACCGAAATGCTTAAACTCATCAACACCATCAGCAGAAAGAGGGTGGGGTGGCCGGGCAAAAAAAACACCATGATGGGGGCGGACCAACTGAAGATCAACAGCGGATAATGCCACTTCATCAACAGGGGAAAAACCAGGATGGCCGTCAGCACGCCGATGAACCCCAGCGACTGGTAATCCAGCGGGTTGGTGAGCGTCCAGCCCACCACGATGGCCAGCGGCACGCAGACCGCATAGACGATCAGTGACCGAAACAGTGCCGATGAGTTGAGATTGTTCATTTGCTGGTAAACCGCCACGAACCCGGCCGCTTCAGGCAAGTTCGTTTGATGCTGTCTAATTTATGCCAACCAGCAAACCGTCGGCAATAGCAATTCCACCAGCCCGCTCGATTTTTTACGACCTGCGTTGGCACCTCCCGCCGGAAAATCAAATCCGCACCAGCGCGGCAAGCGTCCGTTTCACCACCGTTTTTTTCAACGCCGCCGTCGGGGAAAATGGTTTCCCCAGCCACGGCAGCGTGAAAATTCCCCCTCGCGGCAAAAATGACGCCAGCAGTTTTGAATTTGCGGCCGAGGCCGCATCCGGTTTTGGCGGCGACACCAATACGATCTTTGCCCGGCCACGCAGGTTTTTCGGCAGCGCTTCCAGCGTCAGCAACAGGTGGTTCACCGCGCCGAGTTTATTTTGCGCGACGATGATGGGCGTCGCGCGCAAGGCGGCCATCAAAGCACGGGAGTCGAAATCTTCGCCGAGCGGACTCAGCAAACCGCCCGCGCCTTCCACCAGCGTCACGTCAAATTTTCCCCGCGTCACGCGGATGTGCGCTAGGACGGTCGCGAGTTTCACCGTTTGCTTTTCCCGCTGTGCGGCCAGCGACGGAGCGATGGCGGCGTGAAAGTGCCACGGATTGATTTCATCGAGCGGCAGCGTGCCGCCGAGCGCATCGCAAATGGCCAGCGCATCCTCGCGCCCTCCGGAGCAGACCGGCTTGAGCACGGCGACGCTGATGCCACGCCCCCGCAGATATTGTGCCAGCAGGGCGGTCAACACCGTCTTGCCCGCGCCGGTGTCCGTGCCGGTGATGAAAAGGATTCGCTTCATTCGCCCACATCAAAGCGGAAATTCTTGAGGCAGGCCATCCTTGTTTGGCAGCGACGCCGGTTCCAACGTCATCGGCTCATCGTGGTCGAGAAAGTTTTCGCACACGCGCCAGAAATCCCCCGTGGCCGGCGCGCGGCGGATGTCGTGCAGGAATTTTTCGCCGATGCCTTCACCGATGAAGTTCGTGAATTTCTTCATCCGCTGCACCTGCGCCGATTCGCGCACGCCGGGCGTGATTTCGTTGTCCCACAGCTCGTGGATGTAAGCCAGCACGTCGCGCCCGCCCGGCAATTTTATTTTTTCACCGCGCAACTGCGCGCGGATCTGGTCAAACAGCCACGGGTTGCGGATCGCGCCGCGTCCGATCATCAGGCCGCACACGCCGGTTTCCGCGAGCAATAGCTGCGCCTGGGGCGCGCTGAAAACGTTCCCGTTGAGCAGCACGGGGCAGCGCAGTGCTTTGGCGGCGTGCGCGATCAAATCGTAGCGCACGCCGGGTCGATACATCTGCGTCACGGTGCGGGCGTGGATGGTGAGCAGGTCAATCGGATGCTTTGCGAAAACGGCCAGCAGCGCATCAAACTCGGCGGGCGACGTGAAGCCGAGGCGTGTTTTCACCGTGAACGGAATTGTCACGGCCTCGCGCAGTGCGCTGAGAATGGCGTCAATTTTTTTCGGTTCGCGCAGGAGGCCGCCGCCGGCGCATTTGCGATACACAATCGGCGCGGGACAGCCGAGGTTCAGGTCAATCGCCGCGACCGGATATTGTTGCAGCAGCTTGGCGTTGCGAACGAGCGCGGGAATGTCATTGCCGATCAACTGCGCGACGACGGGCCGGCCGGTCGGATTCTGGGTGATGGAATCAAGAATCCATTTTTCCGGGCGCGACTCGCCATGGACACGAAAGTATTCCGTCCAGAAAACGTCCGGCCCGCCGTAGCGCGCGATGACGCGCATGAATTGCAGCGTCGTCACATCCTGCATCGGTGCCAGCGACAGCATGGGCGCGTCAGCGCGGAGCAGATTTGAAAATGTTTCGGGCGGGGTCATGCAGACAAAATTTTCCGCCGCTTTGGCTGCGGAAATTGGCTGGCAGACTACCAGACCGTTGCGAACCTGCAAGCAGCGCGGCGGCAAGGCAGTGTCCTGATTTGAATGGAGCGCGGCTGTGTCGCCGACCCGCCGCAGCATTTTGGACGCGCTGCGGCTGACGCTGCGCACACAGCCGCGCTCCGCAAAATTCCGAATCAGGACATCATCGGCGGCAAAGCTCGGAAAATTCAACGCGCAATTTTGCGATGCCGAAATCTCCCACTGGTTTGCATAATTTCAAAACCGTTTCCCGGTGGCAGTCCGGCGTGGGTTCTCTTAAAATGGCTTCATGCAGCACAAACTTCTCGTGGCGCTGACTTCTTGCACCGTCAGCGTGATGGCGCAGACCAATCTCTTCGTCGCCGCCGATGGCAGCACGCCTTTCACCAGCGTCCAGTCGGCGATCATGGCTGTGCCTTCAGGAAGCAACGAAAATCCCGTCATCATCCACATCAAGCCCGGCACTTACAAAGAGTTGATCTACCTCCAGCGCGAAAAAAGATTCTTCAAGCTCGTCGGCGACAATCCCACGAACACCATTCTGTCCTTCAATCTTTACGCCGGCATCACCAACGCCGAGGGCAAACCCATCGGCACGTTCAAGACGCCTTCCACGACGATTGACGCGGATGATTTCACGGCGGAGAACCTCACGTTTGAAAATTCCGCCGGGCCGGTCGGCCAGGCGCTGGCCATTCGCGTGGACGGCGACCGGGCGGCGTTCCGCAACTGCCGTTTCCTCGGCTGGCAGGATACGATTTTGCTCAATCGCGGGCGGCAGTATTTCGAGAACTGCTACATCTGCGGTCATGTGGATTTTATTTTCGGCGCGGCGACGGCTTGGTTTGAAAAATGCCAGATCCATTGTTTGCGCGATGGCTACGTCACCGCCGCCTCGACGCCGGTGGACGTGCCGTTCGGCTTTGTGTTCTCGAATTGCAAAATCACCGGCGAGCAGGGGGTGAAAACTTTTCTCGGTCGTCCGTGGCGGATTTACGCCAGTACGATTTTTCTGAACACGGAAATGTCCGAGGTCGTCCGGCCCGAAGGCTGGAACGACTGGAGGAAACCCGAAGCCCACACGACGGCGCGCTACGCCGAGTTCAACAGCACCGGCGACGGCGCGAGTCCAACGAACCGGCCGGACTGGACGAAGCAGTTGAAAAAATCCGAGGCGCAAAAAATCACGGTGGAAACAGTTCTTGGCGGCGCAGACGGATGGAATCCCGATTTGAGCCAGTCGTTCAGCGCAAACCGGATGAACATCGAATACGGCGAGGCTGGCGGCGAAAAATTATTGCTCGACGCGCACGTTCCGGCGGGCGACGGGAAATTTCCGGTCGTGCTCATCGTCCACGGCGGCGGCTGGATGACGGGCGACCGAGAGAAAGACATCGTGCCGGTCTTCGCGCCAGGCGCGACGAATTTTACCTGGTTCACCATCACCTACCGCCTCGCGCCGACGAACCGCTGGCCAGCCTGCTATGAAGATGTGCAGACGGCGATCCGCTGGGTCAAACAGCACGCGGCAGAATTCAAGGGCGACCCGGAACGCATCGCGTTGCTGGGCTATTCGGCGGGCGGGCATCTGGTGACGTTCGCCGGAACTCGCGCCGAAGCCGACACGCGTGTGCAAGCCATCACCGCGTTTGCGCCACCGACAGACTTGGTCGCGGACAACGAACGGCGCGGCGGCTTGAGCATCTCGATGCGAAACCTGTTCAACTGCGACTCGACGAACCTGACCGACAGCGTGCGCGCCATGCTGAAGGAAAACTCGCCGCTCACCTACATCAAGCCGGGCCTGCCGCCGTTCCTTATCATCCAAGGCAGCGCGGACAAAACCGTTCCTGCCGGACAGTCGCTGGCGTTTCAGGAAAAGCTCAAGGCGGCGGGCGTGGACTGCGATTTGATCATGATCCCCGAAGGCCAGCACCGGATTTCTGACTGGGCAAAATTTGACCCGGCGTGGCAGGGCAAATTGATTTCCTGGCTCAACGAAAAACTGGCGGCGAAATGAGCGTAGGACAGGCGTCGCGCCTGTCTCTCTTTTCAAGAAGTCAGAGACAGCCGCGACGGCTGTCCTACTCACGGATAAACCAGCCGCAGGAAGACTGCGCCGTTCGTGGGATTGATTACGACATTCGTCGAGTTGACATTCGTGGAATTCGCCATCGTTGCCCAGTTGGTGCCAATGCCCTGGCTCAAATTGTTCGTCTGGATTTGCAGCCGCCAGCCGAGGTGATCCGGCGGCCACGAAAGCTGCAACTGTCCCCCGCCCGCTTGCAGCCCGAGGTTGGTCGGCTGGTTTGACGGCAACGGCGCGGCGCTGGCCTGCAGCGAGTTTGTGCTTTCGCCGCCTGCGCCCGTGGCGGTGACGACGTAAAAATAATTCACTGCATTCGTCACATTCGCGTCGGCGTAATTCGTCGCGGTTAGCCCGCTGTAAATGGTTGAAAAAGTCCCGATGACGGTTCCGCGTTTCAAATTGTAACTGGTCGCACCGCTTACGGAATTCCATTTCAAGTTGATGAGTAGATTCGTCGCCGTCGCCACCAAGTTCGTCGGCGCGAGCAAGGTCACCATGAGGTTCACCTGGCCAGCGGTGTTGGTGCTGAGGGAATAATTGTAGCCGGCTGGCACGGAACCCAGCGTCGGCAAGGCTCCGCTCAAAGCGCCCGTGTAAGTCATCAATGTATAGCTGCCATTGGTGAATCCGCTGCCGGCGGAAAGGTTATTCGTCCCGCCCAGCGCAAGATTGCCGACGACCACCACCGTGGCCGCGTTCGTGCCGAGCACAAAATTCAGGGTGTTCAACGGCGACAGCGAGAGATTATTGCTGATGATTAACGTGGCCGCGCCCAGCGTCACGGGCGTTCCCAAGTCCAGCGCGTTGGTGTTCTTGAGCGTCGCCAGGAAATTGTAAAACGAAAAACTGTTGGCGACGGCATTGGTCGTGAGGCCATCCAGCGTGACAATGTTCGCCGCCGGCGCGGAATTGGAAAACGTGACCTGCGAATTGTAAAATGAAAACTGGCTCACGCCACTGGGAACGCTGTGTGTGCAGTCAATGAGCCGCACATTTTTCGCGTTGTAAATGCCGAAGGTTTTCGAGCCGGTGAGATTGACTTTGATCAGCGTGAGATTGCTCATGGACATTTCCGGCAAACCCCAGATGAGGCCGGCAGCGCGGCTGGCCTGAGCCGTGGCGGTGACATTGCTGATGAGAATGTCACCATACATCGGCGTCGTGGGCGAGACAGAAGCAGTCGGATACGAGGCAGCCACGGCGGGCGAGATGCTGTCCAACGCACGATATGCCGCGGTGGTGTTGGTGTATTCGGTGTAGATCAAAATCGGCCGCATCACGTTTGTCATCGAGAGGTTGAGATAAGAGATGTTCCGCACGAAGCCGCCCCGGTCGCGGTCGGATTTGATGCGGATGCCCTGGTCGGTGTTGTTGAACGTGCAATTGATGACCATGATGTTGGACACGCTGGGCGAAGTGTAACTGCCGATGGAAACCCCGTGACCGTCGCCATAGGTGTTGTTGGTGATGAGCACGTCCGAGGTGTTCCCGCCGCAGGTGAAATTATCGTCGCCCACGCTGATGTTGCAGTTCTGCACAAGGATGTTCGTCCCGCTGACATCGCACGCATCGGTGTTGTGCGATGGCGGCGTGGCCGACGAAGAAGGTGCTACAATGGTGACGCCCTGCACGGTGGTGTTGGCGGCGGCGCTGCCGCTGATGGAAATATGGAACATCGGTGAATTGGAAAGCGTCACATTCTGGATCATCTCCCTTTTGCAGCTTGTAAGCCGGATCATGATCGGCCGAACCGCATTGTTGGTGTTGGCCCACGGCCACCACGGCAACCCCTGTCCGTCAATCGCCCCTGGCCCGCTGATGGCAATGTTCGTCAGGCTGCTGCCAGAAATGAAATTCGCCGCCGTGAAATAAATGTTGCTGCCGCTGTTTGTGAACCATGTGACGGGATACTGTCCGAACGGCAGCATCCGCAGAATTGCGCCGCTGTCCAATTGCAGGTTAATGCTGCTCTTGAGCGTGAGCGGCCCGCTCAAATAAATCCCCGCCGGAATTTTCACCGTGCCGCCGATCAATCCATTCGTCGTGCCGCCCGCCGTCGCGGCGTTGATGGCATTTTGAATCGCCGTGGTGTTCGTCGCCACACCGTCGCCGACCGCGCCATAGGCCGCGTTGGTGATGACGATGACGTTGTTGGTGTTGATGGTCAACGTCCACGGAACAACGGCAGAGGCGTTGGTCATGATCAGGAGAAACGCCACCAGCATTGCCGTGAAAAGCGGCAGAGGGCTGCCGCAGTCCAAGACGCTCCGCGCGGCACGACGACAACCAAAATCGCACAGCGTCTTGGACTGCTCCAGCCCGCTGGAGCTTTGCGGCGTGAACCCGGAACCGCCAATGTCACATTGACGAGCTAGAGGCGGATGAAACATGGCGCAAGATAATTCACTTTGCCGCTTCCAGCGAACAGTCCACCAGTTTCACGTCAGCATTTTCCACCACGTCCGGCTTTTTGATCTGCTTAAAACTGGAATTGAGAATCCGCACGTCGGTGATGCTGGCGGCGGGAAAGCCGCGCACGTTCAACACGCGCGGCGTCTGCGCCACCTTGATTTTTTCCATCACGACATTGCGGGCGACCGGATTGAAGTCGCCTTTCGCGCCTTCCTCGTAAAGAAAATCAATCTGCAACACTGAGTCCTTCACCAGGCCGACGTTGATGTTGCGCATGAAAATACTTTGCAACACGCCGCCGCGCATCGCGTTCGATTTCAAACGCAGCGCGCACGTCAGTTCCGGGCTGTCCATCTGACAGTTCTCCACGAACACATTGCTGCAACTGCCGGAAATCTCGCTGCCGATGGTCGTGCCGCCGTGGCCGTCGCGCATTGTGCAGTCGCGGATCACGATGTTTTGCGACGGCACGCCGACGCGGCGGCCATCGTTGTTGCGGCCGGATTTGATGGCGATGCAGTCGTCGCCGGTGTCGAAAAAGCATTTTTCGATCAGCACATCAGTGCAACTTTCCGGGTCACAGCCGTCGTTGTTTGCACCGTGCGACATGATGTCCACGCCGCGCACCGTCACGTTGGTGCACAGCAGCGGATGCAGCTCCCACATCGGCGAGCGGCGGACTTTGACGCCTTCAATCAAAACATTCCGGCAAAGGTTGAACTGGATAAAGTTCGGGCGCAGAAAATCGCCTTCGCCGAAAACGCGCTGGCTCACCGGCACGCCGTCGTTGTTCATTTTGTCGAGCCGCGCCCGCGCCGCCTTTTGCGTTCCTTCCGGCGGCCCTTTCCGGCCTTTCCACGACAGCCAGTTGGTTTCCTCCGCCTGACCGTCCAACGTCCCCGCGCCCGTCACCGCGACATTTTTCTGGCCGTAGGCATAAATCAACGGCGAGTAGTTGTAGCACTCCATCCCTTCAAACCGCGTGGACACGACGGGCAGATACGCCTTCGGATCGGTGCTGAATTTCAAAACGGAATTGGTCGCGGCCAGATGCAACTCGACGTTGCTCTGCAAATGAATCGGCCCGGTCAAAAATTCTCCCGCCGGAACCACCACGCGTCCGCCGCCGGCTTTGACGCACGCGGCCATCGCCTTCGCAATCGCCAGGCTGGCATCTGTCTTGCCGTCCGTTTTCGCGCCAAACTTGGTGATGACAAAATCCCGCGCGGGAAACTTTGGCGGCACGATGCGCGCGAGAATTCCCGGAACCTGTGACCACTCCGGCGTTTCCGCCCGCAGCGCGAACGTGACCAGCAAAAGGTTCAGGCACAAAAACTGGGCGGTGCGGGCTGCGTTTCGGTTCATGATGAGTGGCTATGATGATGGGTTCCGTTTCTTCCGGCGATTCAATTTACGGCCCAAGCTGGATGCGGTAAAACCGGTTGATGAAATTGCTGGTGCCCGCATCATTCCAAGTGAACGGCAAGGTGGCAGGGTTGGTGGTGAAAAGAGTTGACCAGTCCGTCAGGTTGGTGGAAGCCTGCACCAGGTAACTTTGTCCTGCGCTGCCATTGACGCTGAAACTGAAAACTCCGCTGTTGAACACGACGGAGGCAACCTGCGGCGGGACGGGCACGCCGCTGGAAACCGTCAGCAACGCCACTGAACTCGTGATGGCACCCGCCGAGTTCGTGATGACCACCCAATAAGTTCCGGCGTTGGTGCCTTGAATGTTCGCCAGCGTAAGCGTGGAGTTCGTCGCACCCGCGAAAAAAGAATTTGTGTTGAAATACCAGCGGTAGCTCAAGGGCGCGCTGCCGCTCGCCACGACGATGAAGTTTGTCGTGTTGCTCGCGGCGCGCGTCAGGTCTTGCGGTTGCGCGACGATGACCGGCGCGGTCGACGCGTAAGTCGTCAGCAGCCAGTTGGTCTTGTTCCAGGTCACCGCGCCCACGCCCGCGCCCGCCGCGAGCAGCGATTGAAGCTGGCTCGGATCATCCATCGTGTAAGTGTAAGGCAACACGCCACCCGGCAGATTCCACGAGAACGGAATCACCGGCGCCTGCACCGGCCCGAGCGTGTTCGTGCCGCCGGGGTCGGTGCTGTTGCCGCGATAGAACGTGCTGTCCATCTGGTAAATCGTGTCGAGTGCGAGAATTTTTCCGGTGTAGGCCGGATTCGAGGGATCAGTCTGGTTGTTGCGCAGCGGCGTGAGGCAATCCAGATAAACGGATTTTTCCAACAGCACCGCACCGTTCTCCGTCGAAATGCTGCCGTTGAGAAATGGATTAAAACTGTAAGTATTATTCAGCGTGCTCTGGTTGGCCCGCCTCATCGCCGCGGCCCGCGCGTCGCGCAGTCGCTTCGCCGCCAGCCCGAGGGTGTCGTCCACGTAGATATTGTAGTTGTGAACATTGCCGCCGCGCAAACGAGGCAAACGGTCCCACGGGTTCATGAACCACTCGTGATGCAGCGTGATGGTGTGTTGTGCGTTTATCAGGGCGTTCGCGGGCTTGCTAACTCCATCGTTGGCCCCGATGAGATGCGTCTTATCGTGACCCTGAATGATGGTGACGATGTCCTCGGTGCTGAATCCATTGTTGCGGAGAAAATTGTAGAACGCATAACTCATCCGGTTCGATTCAAGCGAAGAGATTTGCTGGCGCACCCAGCTGTTCGTGTTCGACGCGCCGTCGTCGCCGGTGTATTTGCACCACGAAATCGTGATGCCCGAACTGCCCTGCTTGATATCCACAATGCCGTCGTAGGTCTTGGTGAATGTGCAATGATCCAGCCAGATGTTCGTCACCGTGCCACCGTTGCCGAGGTCAATGAAGTCCCAGTCGTTCTTGTCGTAGCCGCCTTTGCTCGCCTCGTCCCATTCCCACAGCTCGTCGAACTTCAGGTTGCGCACGATGATGTTCGCCGTGCTCTTGATGTTGAAACACGCATGGCGGATCGTCGCGCCGTTCGCGGAAAAAATGGTCAGGCCGCTCTTGGGCTTGATGTCAATCAGGCTCACGCCCGTCGTGAGCAGACGCGGGTGCAACTGCGCCGGATTGTGCTCGCGGAACGGCGTCGAGGCGAGCGTCTGCACCGCGCTGCCAATCTCATTCCAGCCGAGGTCGAGGTCGTTCATGATTTCGATGACCTTCACCGAACCCGCGGTTTTATAGGCGGAAACGAACGCGTTCGCCAGATCAAGCGCGGTATAAACTTTCCGATACGCTGAATTGGCTTCCGCAATCACGCCGCCGCCGGTCGTGCCGTTACCGAAACCGGTCAGGTTGTAGGCCGAGTTTGGAATCGTCAGGCTGGACGCAATCGTCAACGTCGCCACGCTCCTCGTCGCCGTGCCGACGCTGTTTGATGCGACCAGCGTGTAGCCGCCCGCATCCGCATTTTGCACGTTGGTAAAATTCAGCGTGGTCGTCGTCGCACCGGGAATCGGCGAACCATTTTTCTGCCACTGATAATAAACCGGGGCCGTGCCCGACGCCGCTCCGAGGAAGCTGACACTGCCGCCCGCCAGCACGATGACGGAAGCCGGTTGCGTCACAAATGACGGCGCGATGGAATTGGTGTTGAGCATCAGCAGGGCGACTGAACTCGTGGCCGAGCCGGCGAGGTTGTTGACGACGACCGCGTAAGTCCCGGCGTTCGTCGCCTGGACGCTGTTGATTGTCAGCGTCGAATTGTTTCCGCCGGCCACCGGCGCATTGGTGTTGAAATACCATTGATAGCTCAACGGCGTGGAGCCATTCGCCGACATGTTGAAGGTCGCGCCCACGCCGGGCAGCACGGTCAGGCTTTGCGGGTTGGCGAGAATCGTCGGCGCGACCGGCACCGTCACGGTGAGCTGTGCCACGTCGCTCGTGTCCGAACCATACACATTGGTCACGATGACCGAATAACCGCCCGAGTTGGTGGTCTGCAAATTGGCCAGCGTCAGCGAAGCATTGGTCGCGTCCGGTAACGGCGTGTTAGTGTTGAAATACCATTGATAACTCAAGGGCGCGCTGCCGTCGGACACCACGCTGAAAAATGCGCTCTGGCCAACGTTAGCCGAAGTGTCCGACGGCGAAAAGCTGATGGACGGCGGCGAACCCGCGCTGGTCACGTCTATTTTCAATTCGTTGAAAATGATATTGGTCGCCGTCGAGGAGGCGCTGCTGGGGCGAAAACCGATGCCGTCGAAACTAAAACCGGTCGCATTGGTGTCGGTGACCGAGAAAGTCATGCTCGCGCCGTTAGTCACGACTCGCCACAAAGCTGTGATGACGAGCGTGGTGGAGTTCGACCGCAACAAGGAGAGTTGCAGGCTGTATTGCGGGCCGGAGACAAAACCGTTGAACCAATTGGTCATCAGCGCCCCGCTGCCGAGCGAAGTATAATCGCCGCTGGTGCCAAGCAATGACGTATCGCTAGTGTGCTGTAACAGTGCTGGCTTTACAATGGCTCACCTTTTCTAAGATTTCGTCGACGCGTTTGGTCCAGACAA
>ODAK010000547.1_pt1 | contig 43172 bp, 44 predicted proteins | sample 1539591 | NCBI WGS metagenome assembly ODAK01 (sample SAMEA3539303, study PRJEB22396) | soil metagenome | biome: tundra; feature: field; material: soil | place: USA | collected 2010-05 | depth 0.15 m
GCGGGGTGGCGGCGAACCCATCGGTGTTGCCGTTGCCGTCGACGTAGAAGCCGACGAGCTGGCCGAGGTCGTTGACGCCGTTGACGGTGGTGGTGCCGATGCCGTGCGGGTCATCGACGGTGCGGAAACCGTGCTGCCCGGTCCAGGTGAAGCCGTGCATGACGGCCGCGGCGCCCGAGCCGACCGTGTAGACGCCCACGACCTCGCCGCGGCTGCTGACGCCCAGCGCCATGGTGGAGGCCGCGCCGGGCGCGGCCAGGTCGATGAACTGCCCGTGGTGCGTCTTGAGGAACCCGTCGGTGGTGCCGGCCGAGTTGGTGTAGAAGCCGGCCACGTCGCCCTCGTCGTTGATGGCGGCCGCGGTCAGGCTGGTGCCGGGAAGGCTGGGGTCGATCACCGGGCTGTACCGGTTCTCGCCGATGTTGTACTCGTAGCCGTGGTTGCTGCCGTTGGCGTCGGTGTAGAAGCCGACCGCGACGTCGCTGTCGTTGACGCCGAGGTTCTGGTCAGCCGGCGGGGTCGCCGGGCTGTGAGTCGGGTAGTCGGTGGTACGGAAGTGCCCGTTGACGTCGACGAAGCCGTGGTTGTCGTTGACCATGCTGGCGTTGTTCATGCTGGAGGCGAACCCGACCGTGACGCCCCGGTTGTTCAGCCCGGTGACCTGCGTCTGCACCGAGTGGGGGAAGTTCTCGGGGCTGAAGAAGTGGCTGGCGAAGGGCGGGATCAGGTAGCCCTTGTTCGGGTGGTTCTGCGCGCCTGAACCAAAGTAGCCAGCGATCTCGCCCAGGTCGTTGATGCCGAGCAGCTGGTTGAAGGTCACGTCCTTCGGGTCGTCAATGGTGCGGAAGCTGTAGGCGGTGCCCTGGTGGCTGTCGATCGTGCTCGCGCTCGCGGCCGGCGTCGTGAGGGCCAGCGCCCCCGCGGCGAGCATTCCGGACGCAACGGTGGCCGCGGCAACCCGGCGGGCGTTCCTTCTGATAGACCTCATGGTCTTGTCCTTTCTCAATGGTTAGTGCAATGTGGCGGTTCTGCCGTCAGTCAGGATTGCTGGCGGCTCGGGGCGATTCTCTGGGGGTACGGGGGGACCTTCTGGGTGCTGCTCCGTGGGCCGGATCAACGGCCAGCACAGAGCAGCGGCCGGAAGGCCGGGGTCGGCTGGCCGTTGGCCAGGATGTTGCTGCTGGTGCCCTGGTGCAGGTTGAGGTACCAGCCGGTGGCCGGGAGCGGCGTGGTCACGCCGGTGACCGTCCTGACCTCGTGCATGATCTGGCCACCGCTGTCGGCGGTGAAGTCCATCAGCATGTACTGGACCGGGCCCTGGCTCATGCAGCTGCCGATGTGGATGTGCGCGGCGTGCGCGCCGGGGGTGAGGCCGCTGGCCGTCAGGGTGACGGTGATGGTCCTGGCGCCCGGGTTATAGGCCACGGTGGCCTGGCCCTGGGGGGTTCCGTAGCTGGTGCCGGTGGGACCGACCTCGACGGACTGGAGCCGGTAGGTCATGTCGCCCGCGGCGATCGCCGCGGTCTGCGCGACCGGCACGCTGGCGATCGCGCCGCTCTGGCCGTCGAGCAGGATCACCAGGTGGCTGCCGGCCGGCACGCTGGTCATGTCGGTGCTGTACAGGGTCTGCTGGACCTGCCCGGTGCTGTTCGCGGTCAGCGGGCTGAACTGGGCGATGGTGGCGCCCTGCGGGCTCTGCACCTCGACCACGTGGCTCGAGCCAGGCGTGAACCCGAACGCGTTGACCTGCAAGGTGAGCTGGCCGCTGGGAGCCCAGACGAAGGTCGCGGTGCCCTGCGGCATGGCCTGCAGCTGCAGCTGCGTGACCGACGGCGTGGCCGGGGTGGCGGTGAACCCGTCGGTGTTGCCCTTGGCGTCGGTGTAGAAGCCGACCGCGATGTCGTGGTCGTTGACCCCGAGCAGCTGGTCGGCCGGCGGGCTGGCCGGCTGGCCGGCCGGGAAGTCGGCGGTGCGGAACTGGCCGTTGACGTCGACGAAGCCGTGGTTGTCGTTGACCAGGCTGGCGTTGTTCATGCTGGCGGCGAACCCGACGGTGACACCACTGTCGTTCAGCCCGGTGACCTGGGTCTGCACCGAGCCGGGGACGTTCTCGCTGCGGTACCCGGCCGGGGTCAGCAGGTAGCCCATGTTCGGGTGGCCCTGCGCGCCGGAGCCGAAGTACCCCGCGATCACGCCCTCGTTGTTGATGCCAAGCAACTGGTTGAACGTTAGGTCAGCAGCGTTGTCAACGGTGCGGAAGCCGTAGGCGGTGCGACTGCCGACCACGTGAACGCCCATCACGCCATGCATGCCGGCCGAGTGGCTCGGGCTGGCGCTGGCCGACATCACTACGGCGAAAGCCCCCGCGCCGAGTGCGCCCGCGGCGGCGGTGGCAATGGCGGCCCGGGTTCCTGTCCGGTTGGCAAACCTCATGACAAGTCCTTTCTGAGCTGGCCAGGCAGCTGGTGGGTTACGCCGAGAAGGTTCGCCGCGAGCACAGGGGGATCCGCAGGGGGGTGCGGGGGAAACGGGAGGGACACCGTAGGGTGTCGAGCGTGAACGTGGATGCGGCGCGGCCACCGCGAACGAACTGGGCAGGCAACATCGTCTACGGCGCGGCTGACTTCTACCGCCCGGCCACCGTCAGCGAGCTCAGGGGGATCGTCGCCCGGGCCGGCCAGATCCGGGTGCTGGCCACCGGCCATTCGTTCAACGACATGGCCGATTCGCCCGGCGCCCAGGTCAACCTGGCTGACCTGCCGCCCGAGGTGGAGGTGGACTCCGCCGCCGGCCTGGTCCGGGTGGCGGCGGGCCTGAGCTACGCCCAGGTGGCCAGCCGCCTGGACGCCCAGGGCTTCGCGCTGCGCAACCTGGCGTCGCTGCCGCACATCTCGGTGGCCGGCGCCTGCGCGACCGGCACCCACGGGTCGGGTCCGGCCAACCAGAACCTGGCCGCGTCCATCACCGCCATGGAGATCGTCACCGCGGACGGCGACCTGGTGGAGATCGCCCGCGCCGAGGGTTCGTTCCCCGGCGCCGTGGTCCACCTGGGCGCGCTGGGCGTGGTGACCCGCCTGGTCCTGGAGGTGGTGCCGTCCTTTGACGTCAGCCAGTGGGTGTACGAGGGCCTTCCGCTCGAGGTGCTCGACGACCACTTCGACGGCATCATGTCCAGCGGCTACAGCGTGAGCATGTTCACCGGCTGGCGCGCCCCCCGGTTGACCCAGATCTGGGTCAAGCGGCAGGTCGAGGACCCCGCCCGCCCCGTCCCGCCGTCCGAGCTGACCGACGCCCCGTGGTTCACCGCCACGCCCGCCCCCGCCGACCGCAACCCGGTGCCCGGCCTGGCCGCGGACTCCTGCACCGCGCAGCTGGGCGTGCCCGGCCGCTGGCACGAGCGGCTGCCCCATTTTCGCCCCGGGTTCACCCCGAGCTCAGGCGACGAGCTGCAGTCCGAGTTCCTGCTCCCGGCTGAGCACGCGGTGCCCGCCATCCACGCGCTGAACCAGATCAGCGACCGGCTGGCCCCGGTGGTGCGGATCTGCGAGTTCCGCGTCGTCGCCGCCGATGACCTCTGGCTGAGCATGAGCTACCGCCAGGACAGCGTGGCCTTCCACTTCACCTGGATCCCTGACCTGGCGTCAGTCCTGCCGGTGGTCACGCTGATGGAACAGCGCCTGGCCCCGTTCGCCCCCCGGCCGCACTGGGGCAAGGTCTTCACCGCCACCCCGGAATCCCTGCACGCCAGCTATCCCCGCCTCCCGGACTTCCTGGACCTAGCCCGTCACTACGACCCGGCCGGCAAGTTCCGCAACCCCTACACCGCCCGCTACCTAGCCCGCTAGCCCCCGCCCCGCTAGCCACCCCGCCCGTCCAGGCAGCGCCCGCAAGGCTTTCGGGCGAACTCCAGCGCGTACCGGCGGGACGTCACGTCCCGAGGCCGAGTTCCGCCCAGACCTGCTCGGCCGGTACCGGCTCCGCGCCCGCCTCGATCTCGGCCAGCGACTCGCGCGCCGCCTGCGCGTCCGCGAAGTCTTCCAGCAGCTCGCGGAGTTGCTGAGGAGTCAGGCTCTCCAGTTCGGCCGCCAGTTCGGCCGGGACGATCGCAGCGAGCCGCTCGCCGTGCTCCGTGAGATAGACGACCTGACCGCGCGCAGCATCATGCGCCGCGTCGGTAACCTGGCCCGGTGCCTCTTCGAGCGGAATCTCGCTCATGTCGCCACTGTACGCCGGCGGTGCTCACCCTACGGCGAACTGCCCGGGCCCTCTGGGACGAATGCCAGGTCGTCAAGGGCCGCCGACCCGCGACCTGCCTGTCGGAATCAAACCGCGCCCGCCGGGCGGCCGGGCTGCTGTTACGGGCAGATCCTTCCTAGATTGTGCAGGCTGCCACAACCATGCACTAAGTGCTTCCCGTAGGAGTGGCTTACGTGCTTGGAGTTGACTGTGTGGCTGTGGTGACCGATCCTCGGCCGCCGCTTACCACGCCGTAGCGGACTTGCCGCCCCTGGTGGAACGTGCGGTCACCCTGGCCAGGCACGAAGGCTTCGCTAACTCGTGCCGGCCCGAACATGGCCGCCTGCTGTTCGCGCTGGCGGCGCAGCTGTTCTCCGGCGTGCCCCAGGTGACGGTTATCCAGGGCGACTGGCCGGAGATCTACCCGCACGGACCCTTCGACCTGCTGGTGCTGGACGGCGGAGCGCACGGTAAACCCGGCCCCCCGGCGGCCGACCCGGACCTGTTGCTCCGGCCGGGCGGCACCCTGGTCATCGATGACCTCACCCCGGCCCGCCACTGGCCGCCCCGGTATGCCGGAGGAGTCGATGAGGCCCGGATGTGCTGGCTGGATTACCCCGGGCTGGACGCAGCCGAGCTACGGCTGGCCCCGGACCTAGCGGCCCTGGTAGCCACCCGCCGCTTCCCCGCACATCCGTAGCCGCGCAGCCGCGTAGGCCCCGCAGCCGGGCGCCAGCCGCTCGGCCCGGTCAGCTGCCGTCCCTGAGGTTCTTCGGCGCGCCGGGGCGGAACGTGATGTGGTCGAAGGTGGCCGCGCAGCCCGCTCCGGTCGGGGACTGGGCCAGGAAACCGACCCGGACCAGCTCGGCGGCGTCCCCGCTGAGCGCGAAGTAGCGCAGCAGCCGCCACCAGGCGCCGTCGGCCGACGCGTGGAAGGCCCAGGCCCCCCCGGTCCGGGTCATCCTCAGCCACAAGGTGCTGCCGTCCACCTCGAAGGAATTGCAGTCGTCGGAGGTTCCCTTGGTCACGACCGTGACCGCGGTCGGCTGCTGCTGCGGCGAGTACTCCAGGCAGACCTTGGCCCAGTGCCGCTCGCGGGCGTGCAGCAACAGCACGCCCGCGTCGTACATGCTGCCGAACTCCACGCTGACCTGCGCCGCGAGCGTGAAGTCGCCGCCCGGGGGCAAGCCCAGGAAGCGGCCCGCGTCGGGCAGCCGGATGAGCTCCGTGCCCGCCGGATCGATGAACAGATCGGTACCGGGCCCGGCGGTCAGCGTCAGCACGCCGTGCCGTACCCGGCACCCGGCCGGCGGGGATCCGGCGGGCTCGAGCGGGAACGGCAAACTGGGCAATTTCAATGTGGCCACCTGGGTAGTGTGCCACGCGACTGGCCACCGCCGGAATGTCGCAGCGTGGAGAGGCAAGCAGGCCGGCGTGCCAGCATAAGGTCATGCGTTTCGCGATCGACGTTCCGAATTTCGGCGACTTCGCCGACCCCAGAATCGTGGCCGACCTAGCCCGGCGGGCCGAGGAGGCCGGCTGGGATGGGCTGTTCGTCTGGGATCACGTCACTCACCGCAAGGAGCTGCGGCGGACGATCGCGGATCCGTGGGTGCTGCTGACCGCCGCCGCGCTGGCCACGCGGAAGATCCGGCTGGGCACGATGATCACCCCGGTGGCGCGCCGGCGGGTGTCCAAGCTGGCCCGGGAGGTGACGACCCTGGACCGGCTGACCGGCGGCCGGATGGTCCTGGGCGTGGGCCTGGGCGCGCCGGTCGCCGACGAGTTCGGCACGTTCGGGGAGAGTACCGATCTCAGGGAACTGGCCGCGCGCCTGGACGAGGGCCTGGAAGCGCTGAGCCTGCTGTGGTCTGGCGAGCCCGTCAGCTTCCACGGCGACCACGTGATCGTCGACGATGTGGCGTTCCTGCCGACGCCGGTCCAGCGGCCGCGGGTGCCGGTGTGGGTGGGCGGTTACTGGCCCGCCAAACCGCCGATGCGCCGGGCCGCGCGGTGGGACGGCGCCGCGCCGATCCTGGCGTCCCGCGACGGCGGCCTGCCGCCGGTACCGGACGCCGCGACCGTCCGGGAGATGGACGCGTTCCTGCGCGACTGCCGAGCCGAGGCCGGCCTCGACGGCCAGCCGTTCGACCTGGTCGTGTCCGGCATGAGCCCGGCCGATCCCGCGGCGGCGGCGGACCTGACCGGACCGCTGGCGCAAGCGGGCGCGACCTGGTGGGCCGAGTGCCGGTGGGACGACCTGGAAAGCGCCGACGCCATGCTGCGCCGCACCGACCAGGGCCCGCCCCGCGTCTAGCTCAGTGACGCGCCGCGTGGATGTGCCGCTCCCGCAGGGCCCGGAGCGGTTGCCTCACCTGGGCGTGGCCGGGCCGTGGGCCGGGCTGGAGCTCGGAGCGCAGCCGGTCCACGTGGGCCAGGATCTCACCGCGCAGCGGCCAGCCCTCGGGCTGTTCCGCCGGGTCGGTGCGGAGCAGGTCGGCGAGCCGGTCCTGCTGCCGCCTGGCCTCCTCCAGGTGATCTTCCAGCCTTTCCGTGATGGGCTCGGCGGCGAAGTCAGCGTGGTCCGCGGAGGTCGGCTCGGCCTCGAGGAGCTGGCCGTAGGCGCGGACCGCGGCGGACAGCTCGGCCAGCATGGCGGCGAGCCTGGCCCGGGTCTCCGGCTGCCTGACCGGGCTGTCCTCGCTGTCCAGCCGGGCGCTATCGAGGACCGAGCGGGCCAGCACCCGCATGTCGGTGGCCGCTCGCTCCAGCGTGTCGACGCCGTCCCGCAGGCCGGCTGCCGGGTTCACCAGCATGAGCCGTCTGGGGTTCAGCCGGACGCTTTCCTCGGCCTGGCTGAGAGCGTCGTCCACCCGTTCGATCTCGCCGCGCAGCGCCCGGGTGCGGTCCAGCCACTCGGCCGCGCGCTTCGGGTCGGGCGTTTCCGCCAGCCCGTCCGCCATCTGGGCGAGCAGGTCGGCCATCTGGCGGCTCAGCTCGCCGACCGCGTCCTTGGCGGGCTGTACCCGCAGCGGGGCCAGGACCAGCCCGGCCGCCAGCCCGGCGGCGGCGCCGACGAGCGTTTCCGTGATGCGGCTGGTGGCGGCCGCGTGCGAGTCGACCGAGAAGATCAGCATCGCGCTGATCGGCACCTCCAGGATGTCCTCGCGGAGCCGCAGGATCAGGCCGAGGACCAGTGCTCCCGCGATGAGCAGGCCGAGGACCCACCAGCTGAACGGGACGTAGGCGGCGACCGCGACGGCGGCGAGCACCCCCGCGGTGACCCCGACGACCCGCTGGATGGCGCTGCGGATGGTGTGGAACAGCGTCGCCTGGACCACGAGCAGCGCGGTCAGCGGCGCGAGCACGTCGCGCGACGACGCGCCGGGCAGCCGCAGCGCGAGCAGGTACGCGAACACCGCCGTCAGCGTCAGCCGGGCAATGTACACCGCGGTCGGCTGAGCGCGGCGACGTACCAGCGTGAGCTGCCCGGCCTGGCGCCGGGCGACCGCCTTGGCCGCCTCGCCGACGCTCTCCACCGGAACCCGGCGAACGGGAAAACCTTTCATGAGCTGCACAACCGTCAGTTAGTAAGGTCAGAAAAAAGAGATAGCTCTAACCGCGAGCAAAACCCCACGCCAGTTCAACGCAGCCCCCGGCCGGCTATTCCCCCCGCGGTGGCTCCGTCAGCGCGGTCAGCGCGGCCTGGTACAGCTCGACCAGACCCGCCTCCACCTGCGGGTCACCGAACCGGGGAGTCCACACCAGGTCGGCCAGCGAGTCGCTGATCACCAAGGCCGACGCCAGCTGCAGGCCACGCACCTGTGCCACCGCGAACAGGGTGGCCGCCTCCATCTCCACGCACAGGACGCCCTCGGCCTGGTAGTGTCGCGCCTCGGCGACGGTCTCCCGGTACGGGGTGTCGATGGTCCAGGAGACTCCGGTGCGGAACGTCAGCCCCGCCTGCTCCATGGCCGCGCCCAGCGCGGCGGTCATCGGCGCCGGGGCCTGGGCCAGCCTGGCCGGCGGCAGGTAGTGGTGGGAGACGCCTTCGTCCCTGATGGCGGCCTCGCACAGGACCAGGTCGCCGGGCTCCAGGTCCCGCTGGAGGCTGCCCGCTGTGCCAACGGAGACGACCGCGGAGGTCCCAAGCGCGGCTAGTTGCTCCAGCACCGCGGTCGCGGCCGGGGCGCCGATCCCGAACTGCCCGAGCAGCCCGACCCGGCCGCCGGTACTCGGCAGCGCGAGCGGAAGGCCCCGCCGCCTGGGCGCCTTGACCTGCAGTCCTTCGGTCCGCACCACATGGTCATACAGCGAGCGCTGATAGCAGATGACTACCCCGGCGGGGGCCTGATCATCGCCGAGCGCGCCGACCCGGCGCAGGTACGCGGTGAAGTCGGCGGCGGTGAACAACGCTTCCCCTGCGTGCTTACCCGCGAAGTTCGGATAGCTGGCGGCCGGCACAGTGGCCGATTCTACGCCGGGTTAAATCGGTTGCCCGGGCCGCCGGCCGTCTGCTGTACTTCCGTCCGTACGGCAAGCGGCAAGCGGTAAGCGGCAAGCGGCTCGGGGAGAAGCGATGCGCACGGCACTCATGTCATCTCAGCAGGGATTTGCTACCTACGCAGAGGACATGACCTTCCGTGCCAACACTCAACCTGGGGATCCTGGCGCATGTTGACGCCGGCAAGACGAGCCTGACCGAGCGGCTGCTCTTCGCGGCCGGCGTCATCGACGTGATCGGCAGCGTCGATGACGGCAGCACCCAGACCGACACCATGGCGCTGGAGCGGCAGCGCGGCATCACGATCAAGACCGCCGTGGCCTCGTTCGCCCTGGACGACCTCACCGTCAACCTGATCGACACCCCCGGCCACCCGGATTTCATCGCCGAGGTGGACCGGGCGCTGAGCGTGCTCGACGGCGCCGTGCTGGTCGTCTCCGCCGCCGAGGGCGTGCAGTCGCAGACTCGCGTGCTGATGCGGGCCCTGCGCAGATTGCGCCTGCCCGCGCTCATCTTCGTGAACAAGATCGACCGGGCTGGTGCGGCCTGCGAACCTGTGCTGCGGAACATCGCGGCCCGGCTGACCCCGGCCGTCGTGCCGATGGGCACGGTGCACGGGCTCGGCACCCGGGATGCCGGATACCGCCCGTACCGCGCCGCCGACGCGGGCTTCACCGCCCGGCTGGCGGACCTGCTGGCCGAGCATGACGACGCGCTCCTGGCCGCCTATCTAGACGACGAGACGACCGTCTCCGGCGGCAGGCTGCGGGCCGAACTCGCGGCGCAGACCCGGCGGGCGCTGGTGTACCCGGTGTTCTTCGGGTCGGCCATCACCGGCGCGGGCATGGCCGCGCTGACCGCCGGCATCAGGGAATTCCTGCCCGCCGCCGATGGCGATGCCGACGGGCCGCCCTCCGGCACGGTCTTCAAGGTCGACCGGGGCCGGGCCGGCGAGCGGGTCACCTATGTCCGCATGTTCGCCGGCACGGTCCACGTGCGGGACCGGCTGCCCCTCGGGCAGCGCGTGACGGGCATGAGCGTCTTCGAGCGCGGGTCGCTCGTCCGCCGCGAGTCGGTGGCCGCGGGACAGATCGCCACGCTGTACGGCCTTTCCCAGGCCCGGATCGGTGACGTGATCGGCGTACCGCAGGCCCGCGCAGGCCGCCATTTCTCCCCGCCGACGCTGGAGACCGTGGTCGTGCCCTCCCGCCCGGCCGACCGGGGCGCGCTGCTCGCCGCGCTCACCCAGCTGGCCGAGCAGGACCCGCTGATCAACCTCCGGCAGGACGATGGCCGGCAGGAGATCTCCGTCTCGCTCTACGGCGAGGTGCAGAAAGAGGTCATCGCGGCCACGCTGGCGCAGGAGTTCGGCCTCGCCGTGGAGTTCCGCCAGACCACGACGATCTGCATCGAGCGGCCGGTGGCCAGCGGCGCCGCCGTGGAGCGGATCGGCGAACCGGGTAACCCCTTCCTCGCCACCGTCGGTCTGCGCGTCGATCCGGCCGCACCCGGCTCCGGGGTCGGGTTCGGGCTGGACATCGAGCTCGGCGCGCTTCCGCTCGCGTTCCTGCGCGCCGTCGAGGACACCGTGCCCGCGACGCTGCGGCAGGGGCTGCGCGGCTGGCAGGTCACCGACAGCACGGTCACCCTGACGCACTCCGGCTATTACCCCCGGCAAAGTCACGCCCACGCCCGGTTCGACAAGAGCATGTCGAGTACGGCGACGGACTTCCGCGGCCTCACCCCGCTGGTCCTCATGGCCGCGCTGAACCAGGCGGGTACCCGCGTGTACGAACCCGTGCAGCGCTTCCACCTGGAGATTCCCGCCGACACGGCCGGGGCGGTGCTGGCCGCGCTGGCCCGGCTGCGCGCGGTGCCGCAGACGACGGGGACGAGCGGGCCTTCGGGCACGATCGAGGGCTCGATCCGGGCAGCCCGGGTGCGTGAGCTTGAGCAGCAGCTACCCGCGCTGACCCGCGGCGAGGGCATGCTCGAGTGCGTCTTCAGCCACTACGAGCCGGCCAGCCATCCGGTGCCGAGCCGGCCGCGGTCAGATCACGATCCGCTCCACCGGGCGGAGTACCTCCGGCACGTCACGCGCTAGCGACCAGCGCTGGGTCAGCGGCGGTTCTCGGTCCGCCAGACCACGCGCAGGCCGGACCAGTCGTCGTCGATGGCGGCGACCTTGACGTCGACCAGCCCGACCGGGAGCGCATGGGTGCGGATGACGTTGTCGGTGATGTCGCTGTGGTGGCCGGCCGCCCGCCGCGGCCAGGCGACCCAGAGCGCCCCCGCGGGATAGATGCGCCGCGCCAGGTCAGCGATCTGGCTGGCGATATCGTCCGGCTGGGTGAAGAACGCGATGATCACGTCGGCCTGGCCGTCGGCGCCGGCGTCGGCCAGGCCGTCAGGCGGGTCGGCCAGGGCCCAGCCGGGGGGAGGATGATGCAGCTGGACGCGCTGTCCGGGCTTGAGCCCGAGCTTGGCCGACTGCGGCCGGCCCGAGTACCCGGCCGTCACGAAAGGCTCACTCGCCCCGATGGGCTGGCCGCCGCGGGCACGTCTATCCCCTGTGGCGATGAACACTGGATCGGTCCCATGGACAGGAGCATGACATGTTCGGTAACACCAAGGCGTTCAGCGGGTTCGCCGTCGATGACCTGGAGGCGGCGAAGAAGTTCTACGGCGAGACCCTGGGGCTGAAGATCTCTGAGCACTACGGGCTGCTGACGCTGCACCTGGCCGGCGGCCGGGACACGCTGGTCTACCCGAAGCCGGCCCACACGCCGGCCGACTTCACCATCCTCAACTTCCAGGTGGACGACATCGACGCGGCTGTCGGCGAACTCGTCAGCCGTGGCGTCGAGATGGAAAAGTACGAAGGCCTCGGCCAGGACGCCCAGGGCATCAACCGGGCCGGCGGCCCGTACATCGCCTGGTTCAAGGACCCGGCCGGCAACATCCTGGCCGTCCTCCAGGAACGCTGACCCCTCAGCCAGAGCCCAGCAGGTCCCAGCGCCGGGCACCGCCCCGCCCCGCCCGCCCCGACCCGACCCGACCCGACCCGACCCGATGGAACATAGGGCCGCATATAACCGGCCCAATGTTCCATCGGGTCGGCCACGTATTCTAACTTAGTCGCTGAGCCTGTGAAAGCTGTTCCTCGTGAGGCTGATGTCGCTCGCTTCACGGTCGCCGCCGCTGCCACTCCGGCTTTGCCGGTTCGTGACCCGCCGTGACCCACGCGGACCCGCCGCTGACGGCTACCATATCGGTGCGTATCGCGAGAGCCCGCGAGAGGCAGCAGACATGGACCCTGACCTGAACCCCGAGCGCCTGGTGGGCAAGCTCGACGACCTCGTCGCGCCGGCGGCCGAGCCGGAGAACGCGGTCCTGGTCGATCGGTCCCGGCTGGTCCGGCTGGGCCGGCCCGTCGTTCGCGCTGTTTTCCGTGGTGATGCTGCCGTGGATCGCGTACATCGCGCTGTCGCTGCCGTCCCGCCAGCTGTCGCCCAACTACGACATCGCGTGGGCCGGGTTCGACGTCCTGCTGGCCGTCGGGCTGGGCAGCTCGGGGTACTTCGCGCTGCGCCGGTCCCGCTATCTGTCCGCCGCCGCGGCCGCGACCTCGGCCCTGCTCGTGGTCGATGCCTGGTTCGACTGCATGACCACGCCGGGCAGCTCCCGCTGGGAATCGATCGCGTTCTGCTTCTTGGTGGAGCTGCCGCTGGCGGCGTTGTGCCTGTGGCTGAGCTATCACACCGAGCAGGTCGCCGCGCAGCGGATCCGGATCCTGCAGCGCCAGCTCAGGCCGTTTCGCCGTCACTGACGCCGGACGGCACGCGGACGGTCAGCGCCCCCGGCTGGATGTTGATGACGAGCTGACGGGTGCGGCCCATGACCTCGCCGTCCAGCTCCCACAGATGCGGGCGGTCGAGGTCGATGCGCAGCTCGGCGAAGGTGCGGCGCAGCACCCGATCCGTCACCTCGGAACGCCGCAGCAGCACGTGCAGCACCACCGCCAGCCAGCTGCCCCAGCTGCGGGCGGTGAGGACCACCACGTCAAGCAGGCCGTCATCGGGCTGCGCGTCCGGCAGCAGCGGCACCCCGCCCTGCAGCGCCCCCACGTTGCCGACGATGACCCCGCTGGCCCGGCGCCGCACCTGCGGGCCGGAATCGGTCCGCAGCCGCACCCGCATCGGCCGGTCCCGCAGGTGCCGGAGGGCGGCGGCCACGTACGCGGCCCAGCCGAACCGTTTCTTGACCGGCTCGCTGGCGCCCGCCAGCATCTTGGCGTCCAGCCCGAGCCCGGCCATGGTGAGGAACAGGCTGCCGTTCGCCCGCCCGGCGTCCAGCCGCCGGCCGCGGCCGGTGAGCGCGACGGTCAGGGCTTCGTCCACGTCGATGGGCAGGCCGAGGTTGCGGGCCAGCAGGTTGCCTGTGCCGAGCGGGATCACGGCCAGCGGAGTCACGGTGCCGGCCAGCCCGGCCGCCGCGGCGGTCACGGTGCCGTCGCCACCGCAGGCCAGGACCACATCGACGCCGGCCTCCGCCGCCGCCCGGGCCTGCCCCTGGCCCGGATCTTCTGGCGTCGTTTCCAGCCACATCGGCTCGCTCCACCCGTGCTCGGTCATAGCGGCGCCGACCGTCTCCCGGAACGAGTCAGGGATTTTCACCGGGTTCACCACCACCGCCGCGCGGCTCACAGAAGACCGGCGCGGGCTCGGTCAGGCGACCGTGGTAGCAGCATGGCCCGAAGCCTATCCATGCCCGGTTGAATCAGCAGATTTTTGCCGAACGAACCGTGGTTTTACCGCCACCCCCGCCGCCCGCGCCCCCGGCCTGGACCACCCCGGCCCAGGGGGCTAAGCGGGGTACGAAATAGGGGGGTTAACCGGTGTGCCATCCGCCCGTGCGTGCGCTACTATACTCAGTATGATACTCGATAGAGTGACGCGATGAGCGTGCGTCATGCCCTGCTCGCGCTGCTTAGCGAGGGACCTAAGTACGGCCTTCAGCTGCGCGAGGAATTCGAGGCCGGGACCGGCGAGGTCTGGCCGCTGAACGTCGGCCAGGTGTACACCACCTTGCAGCGGCTCGAGCGGGACGGCCTGGTCGAGTCGGAAGGCGACGGCCAGGACGGGCCGCAGAAGGGCTTCCTGATCACCCCGGCCGGCCTGCGGGAGCTCACCAGATGGCTGCGCACGCCGCCCGGCCTGGCCTCCCCGCCCCGCGACGAGCTGGTGATGAAGGTGCTGGTCGCGGGGCGGGTGCCGGGGACCAACGTGCAGGACGTGATCCAGGTGCACCGCAGGTACCTGGTGGAGCTGATGCAGCAGTGGACCCGGATCAAGGAAACCGAGGCCGAGTCCGACCTGAACCTGGCCCTGGTGGTCGACGCGGAGCTGTTCCGGCTTGACGCCGTGGTCCGCTGGCTGGACGCCGCGGACGGGCGCATCAAGCGCGCCGCGGCCGGCCGTCCCGCCGCGCCCGGCCAGCAGGACAGCGCCCAGCAGGAAAGCACAGACACCAAGGAAACGACAGACACCAAAGACGCGGCCAGGCCGGTACCTCCGTCCCTGCCCAGGCTGCGCCGCCGGACAGGAACGGGGCGATAGCCATGACGACCACGGACTACGAACTCAGATCGGGGGCAGCGCGATGAGCCTGCTTGAGATGCGCCACGTATCACGGGTTTACGGCCAGGGGGCCGCCGAGGTGCAGGCGCTGCACGAGATCGACCTTGACGTCGACGCGGGAATGATGGTCGCGGTGATGGGACCAAGCGGCTCGGGGAAGTCCACGCTGCTGACCATCGCCGGCAGCCTGGAGGACCCGAGCAGCGGCGAGGTCCGGGTCTGCGGCGAAGAACTGGCCAAGCTGCCGCGCAACGCCAAAGCGCGGCTGCGACGCCGGACGATCGGGTACGTGTTCCAGGATTTCAACCTGCTGCCTGGGCTGACCGCCGCGGAGAACGTCGCGCTGCCGCTTGAGCTCGACGGCGTGCCCGCCAGGAAGGCGCGCGCGGCCGGCCTGGCCGCGATGGCCGAGCTCGGCCTGGCCGATCGGGCGTCGCACTTCCCCGACCAGCTGTCCGGCGGGGAGCGGCAGCGGGTGGCGATCGCCCGCGCCGTGGTCGGCGACCGCCGGCTGCTGCTGGCCGACGAACCGTCCGGCGCGCTGGATTCGGCCAACGGCGAGGCGGTCATGCGGCTGATCCACGCCGCGTGCAAGCGGGGCCTGGCCGCGGTGGTGGTCACCCACGACGCCCAGCTGGCCTCGTGGGCCGACCGGGTGGTGTTCCTGCGCGACGGCCGGGTGACCGACCAGACCATGCCCGCGCCTGGCCCGGAGTCGCTGCTCACGCCGGGACCGCGCCAGCCGGGACCGGGCCAGTGAGTACCGCGCTGCGTGAACGGCCGGCCTCAGCGGGAGCATCCAACGGGGGCGTTCCCGCCCGCCGCGCCGTGATCCGCTGGGCGTGGCGGATGTTCCGCCGCGAGTGGCGCCAGCAGCTGCTGGTGCTGGCCCTCATCGTGGTGGCGCTCGGCGCCACCGTCGTCGGGGCGGCGGTGGCCACCAACACGCCACCCCCGGCCGGCGCGGGCTTCGGCACCGCGCAGGACATGGTCACGCTCCAAGACGGCGGCTCGCAGCTGGCCGGCCAGATCGCCGTGCTGCAGCAGCACGCCGGCCGCGTCGACGTCATCGAGAACCAGACCGTCGCCATCCCCGGCTCGATCAACACCTACGACCTGCGCGCCCAGGATCCGCACGGTGCGTTCGGCCAGCCCATGCTTTCCCTGGTCTCCGGGCGGTACCCGGCCGGGCCGGGCCAGGTGGCCGTGACCGGCGGCGTGGCCGCCACCTTCAACCTCAAGGTCGGTGACGTCTGGCACCAGGGCGGGAAGACCCGCCAGGTCGTCGGCATCGTGCAGAACCCGCAGAGCCTGCTGGACGAGTTCGCCCTCGTCGCACCGGGTCAGGTCAGCACGCCAAGCCAGGTCACCGTGCTGTTCACCGCGCCGCCCGGTATGACCGCCGCCTCACTCGGCTCCCTCGGCCAGGACGTGGTGACCCGGCATGATGCGGTGGCCAGCAACCCGTTCAACCCCGAGACGATCGTGCTGGCGCTGGCTACGGTCGGCATGCTGCTCATCGCCCTGGTCTCGGTGGGCGGCTTCACGGTGCTGGCGCAGCGCCGGCTGCGCTCGCTCGGCATGCTCGGCGCCCTGGGCGCCACCGACAGGAACATCCGTCTCGTGGTCCGGGTCAACGGCGTCCTGGTGGGGATCGTGGGCGCGCTGGCCGGGGCCATCCTGGGCCTGGCCGCCTGGCTGGCCTACCGGCCAAGCCTGGAGTCCAGTGCCCACCACCTGATCGGTCCGTTCCAGCTGCCGTGGATCGTGATCGGCCCGGCGATGGCGCTGGCCGTGGTGGCCACCTACTTCGCCGCCTCACGCCCGGCCCGCTCGATCACCAGGATCCCCGTCGTCGCCGCCCTGTCCGGGCGGCCCGCTCCGCCGAAGCAGGTGCACCGCTCGGCGCTGCCCGGCGTCGCCCTCTTCGTCGTCGCGGCGGCCTTGCTGTCCTACTCCGGCAAGAGCGCTAACGGGGGCGGAGCACCGGAACTCGTTCTCGGCATCGTCCTGCTCATCGTCGCGATCCTCCTGCTGGCGCCCTTCTGCCTGGTGATCATGGCCCGTCTCGGGCGGCGCGCCCCGATCGCGATACGCCTGGCCCTGCGCGACCTGGCCCGCTACCGGGCCCGGTCGGGCTCGGCCCTGTCGGCCATCAGCCTCGGCGTCTTCATCGCCGCCCTGGTCTGCGTCCTGACCGCGCAGCGGTACGGGAACGTGCTGGACTACGCCGGGCCGAACATGGCCTCGAACCAGATCATCGTGTACACCCCCAACGGCGGAAACGGCCCCGGCCCCGGCCCCGGCCCCGGCCCCGGCGGAACCAGCCCAGCCGGCACCGCCAGCACCCCGCAGGCCCAGGCGGCGGTCGCCCAGAACATCGCCAAGGCCCTCGACTCGAACACCGTCACTGAACTCGACCAGGCCAGCGCCTCGCTCCAGCACGCCGCGGCCGGGCGCTCCTGGTCCGGACAGGTGTACGTGGCCACCCCCCAGCTCCTGCAGGCCTTCGGGATCAAGGCGTCCGACGTGAACCCCGCCGCCGATATCCTCACCGCGCGCCCCGGGCTGTCCGGCATCTCCCAGATGCAGCTCGTCTACGGCGGCTACTTCGGCAACGGCAAAGGCGGTCCAGGCAACGGCCCGCCCGGCCAGTCAGCCAGCTACCCCTGCCCGAAGACCGACTGCCTGGCCAACCCGGTGATTCAGGAGGTCAGCGCCCTTCCGGCCGGCACGTCGGCGCCCAACACGGTGATCACCGAGCACGCTATCCACACGCTCGGCCTGCAGACCAGCGCCTCCGGCTGGCTCATCCAGGCGCCGCACCCGCCGACCGCGGCGCAGATCACCGACGCCAGGCTCACCGCCGGCGCGGTCGGCATGACCATCGAGACCAAGTCCAGCACGCCCTCGCCGGCGGAGATCCTCAACTGGGCCACCGTGTTCGGGATCGCCCTGGCGCTGGGCATCCTGGCCATGACCATCGGCCTGCTCCGCAGCGAGACCGCCAGGGACTTGCGCACCCTGGCCGCCACCGGGGCGAGCAGCTTCGCCCGCCGGGAGCTGACCGCCGCGACCGCCTTCGCCCTGGCCCTGGGCGGCGCCGTGCTCGGCACGGTGGCGGCCTACGTCGCCGCCATCGGCTACGCCTGGGACAACCCGCTCGACGGCCTGTCCGAACTGTCCAGCGTGCCCACCACCAACCTGCTGATCATCCTCGTCGGCATGCCGACGATCGCAGGGGCGGCCGGCTTGCTGCTGGCCGGACGCGAGCCGCCCGCGATCGCGCACCAGCCGCTCGAGTAATACGCAAAAGATGAGCACGCACCACGGCCCGTTCCGTCATGACCTTGACCGAACGGGCCGTGGCGTTAATTCCGCAGCCCGGGCCCCCTGCCCTTGCCCTTGTCCTGGCCGGTGTCCTTGCGCTCGAGCATCTCCGCGGCGCCGCGGACCACGCACCGCAGCGGGTCCTCGACCAGCACCGCGCCGATGCCGGCCGCGTTCTCGATCCGGCTGGCCAGGCCGGGCAGCAGCGAGCCGCCGCCCGCCAGCCTGACCTTGCCGCGGACCACGTCTTCGGCCAGGCCGGCCGGGATTTCCGACAGCATCTCGTGCACCGCGCCTGCGATCGCGGCCACGATCGGCTCGAGCGCGGACGCCACCAGGGCGCCGGGGACGAACTCCGACCGCGGGGTCCGCTGGGCCACGTCGAGGCCGACGACCTCGGCTCCGCCGGCTGTCCCGCCGGTGACCCCGAGCGTCATCTTCAGCTGCCGGGCGGCCCGCTGGCTGATGATCAGGCCGACCTCGTTCCTGACCGCGTGCTCGATCGCCTCGTCCATGGCGTTGCCCGCCTTGCGCAGCGAGCGCGACCTGACCACCCGCCAGCCCGCCACCGCGGCGACCTCGGTGGTCCCGCCGCCGATGTCGACCACGAAGCCGCCGGCCCCGCCGGTGAGGTCGAACCCGGCGCCGGCCGCGGCGGCCACCGGCTCGTCGATCAGCCGGACGTTGTACCGGGGGCGCCGCACGCTCAGCGCCGCGATGATCGACCGGCGCTCGACCTGGGTGGCGCCGCTTGGCACGCAGACCAGGGCGTTGGGGCGCAGCAGGCCACGCCGCCTGACCCGGCGCAAAAACTCGTGCAGCATGGCGGCGGCCGCGTCCAGATCCGAGATGACCCCGTCCCGCATCGGGTGGATGACCTGGATGTCTTGCGGCTCTTTGCCGGCCAGCGCGTCCGCCGCCTCGCCCACCGCGGCCACCTTGCCTGCGGCGGTGTCGATGGCGATCGCGGTTGGCTCCTCGAGCACGATGCCCCGCCCGGCCACCCAGACGAGCGTGTTCACGGTGCCGAGGTCGATCGCCACGCTACTCCGGAGGCGCATGCTGCTCTCCTGTCGTCCTGAGCGGTACTTGGGTGTTAAGGTCATCGGGGCCGGTGGAGGGAGTCGTCAATGCGGGTGCCGAGGCGGATCGTGGTTGCGTTCGGTGCGTGCGGGCTCACTGCTGCCGCGCTCGCCGCCGCCGGGCCGAGCGTGGACCTTTCTGGGTCGGCGGCCGCGGGCCCCGCGGCGACGGGTTCGGCTGGGCAGGCGCTGTCGGATGTGACCGTCCAACCGGGCGTGATGCACGTCGGCCGCGTGCAGTCCAGCCCCCCTACCACCGCTGACTGCGAGAAAGCCTACAAGGTCGCATGCTACGAACCAGCCCAAATCCGGCAGGCGTATAACCTGCCCGCGGTGTACGCCAGCGGCGTGACCGGCCGGGGGGCCACGATCGTCATCGTCGACTCCTACGGCTCACCGACGATCAAGCACGACCTCGGCGTATTTGACCAGGCGTTCGGCCTGCCCGCGCCGCCGTCGCTGCGGATCATCCAGCCCGCGGGCAAGGTGCCCGCCTATAACCCGGACAACTCCGACATGGTCGGCTGGGCCAGCGAGACCACGCTGGACGTGGAGTACGCGCACACGGTCGCGCCGGGCGCGAACCTGCTGCTGGTCGAGACGCCGGTCTCGGAGACCGAGGGCGTGCACGGCTTCCCGCAGATCGTCGCGGCCGAGGAGTACGTGCTCAACCACCACCTCGGCGACGTGATCAGCCAGAGCTTCAGCGCCACCGAGCAGACCTTCCCGCGCCCGCGGCCGGCCTCGGTGCAGGCGCTGCGTGGTGCCTACGAGCTCGCCGCGAAGGATAAAGTCACCGTGCTCGCCGCCGCGGGCGACTCGGGCGCCGCCGACGTCGGGCTGGATGAGAGCACCTACTACCTGTACCCGGTGACGTCGTGGCCGGACAGCGACCCGCTGGTGACCGGCATCGGCGGGACCCAGCTGCACATCAACGCCAAGGGCCAGCCCACCGCGCCCACCGTGTGGAACGACACGTACAGCAAGGCCACCAACGAGTTCGCCATCGGCAACGCGGGCCCGAACCCGCTGGCCGGCGGCGGCGGCAAGTCGGTCTTGTTCAGCCGCCCGCCCTACCAGAACGGCGTGCGGAACATCGTCGGCGGCCGCCGCGGCGTGCCCGACATCTCGATGAGCGGGGCCTGCAACGGGTCGGTGGATACCTACGGAAGCTTCGGCGGAGCGTCGGCCGGCTGGACCCCGGCCTGCGGCACCAGCGAGGCCACCCCGATGTTCGCGGGCATCGTGGCGCTGGCGGATCAGGTGGCCGGGCATTCGCTCGGGCTGATCAACCCGGCCCTGTACCAGCTGTCCGCCGAGCATGCCCCCGGCATCGTGGACGTCACCTCGGGCAACAACACCGTGTCGTTCAGTCAGGGCGGCCATAAGGACACGGTGCGCGGCTTCACCGCCCGGCCCGGTTACGACCTGGCCTCGGGGGTCGGCACGGTGAACGCCGGGTACTTCGTCCGAGAGCTTGCCTTCCTCGCCGGTCACTAAGACCTTATTCCGGCCGAACGAGTATTGGCGCGTCACGTCCGTATCCTTTTGACTCGCTGATGGCGCCGAACTAACTCCCGTTACCGCGCCGGGGCACGCTTCCGTTATCTCGGCAGAAAGCGTCGCTCGCGGCGGCTTGCGCCGAGATACATTGTCAGCGGGTGACGGCATCGTCGACGTCGTGTGCCGCCTCCTACGCGTGCTATGACCTCGCGTTTCTCGGTGGAATCAACCGCACCACAACCCTTCTGCCACCCTCTCGGGGTGGGCTCGCATATGAGGAGAGGAAGACCGAGATGGAGGACGTGTTCGAAGTCCTGGCCGAAGACCATGAGGAGATCGGCGCCGTGCTGGCGGAGCTCGAGAAGGGCCCGACCGCGGCCACCGGCGCCTGCGAGGATCAGCTGATGCTGCGCAAGATGATGACCGAGGAGCTCGTCATCGAGGAAGCCAAGCACGCTGACGTCGAGCGGATGTACCTGTGGCCAGCCGTACGAGAGCATGTCCCCGGCGGCGGCCCGCTCGCCGACCGGGCCATCTGCCAGCAGCTCGAGGTCGGGGAACTCCTGGCCGAGCTGGACCAGTCTGACGCCGCCGACCCCGGGTTCGAGGAACTGCTCAGCCGGTTCACCCGGGCGGGCCGGGAGCACTTCGGCTTCGAGGAGCGGCAGGTATGGCCGCGGCTGCGGGCGGTCCTCCCCCCGAAAGTGGCGAGCGAGCTGGGGCGCAAGATACTGCTGGGCCGGAAGGCGGCGTCTGTCCTGCCGCATCCGCGCGCGTGGGCCTGAACCCGGCGACCCTAGGCAGCCTTACGGGATCTGCAGCGAGCATTCAGCTATCTATCAGCTTCGTAGTGCTCACTAGAGGGCAGGCAGGACAGGCCAGGATTTGCGCGGGCCCGTCCCGGCCCACGAGCGACCGGACGCACGCGACCTAAGGCGTGATACAGATGCAGGATTACAGTGGCTACGGCATGCCGCCTGCCGATGGCGGTGGCTACGGCGGTCCCACTTCACCCCTGTCCCAGGGACCTCCTCCGCCTCCCCGGCCGCCGCGGCGGCGCATCGGCCTGCTGAGCTACCTGGCCGTGGCGCTGGCCGCGGGTGCGCTGGGGGCCGGCACGGTCGTGGCCGTGTACCACCCGGCGTCCAGTGTCTCGGCGGCGCCGGCGCCTAGCAGCAGCGCCATCCCTGCGGTCCCCGCGCCGGCCCCGAGCAGCAGCCCGGTACCGCTGCCGAGCAGCGGATCCGGGACGAGCTCCGCGGTGCTGAAGAAGGTCGCGCCCGGCGTGGTCATCATCAACACCATGCTGCAGTACAGCAGCGAGCAGGCCGCGGGCACCGGCATGGTGCTCAACTCAAGCGGCCTGGTGCTGACCAACAACCACGTGATCGAGAACGCCACCAAGATCAGCGCGACCGTGCTGTCGACCGGCCGCAGCTACCCGGCCAAGGTCGTCGGCTACGACGTCACCGGCGACATCGCCGAGATCCAGCTGCAGGGCGCGTCCGGCCTGCACACCGTCCCGATCGGCGATTCGTCCCAGGTCAAGGCAGGAGCCGCGGTGGTGGCCCTGGGCAACGCCGAGGGGCAGAGCCAGATCGTCTCGGCCGAGGGCAGCATCACCCGGGTGAACCAGACCGTCACCGCGAACGATCAGGGCGGCACGGTCATCTCGGAGACCCTGCACGGCATGCTGGAGACGAACGCGAGCATCGTGGCCGGCGACTCCGGCGGCCCGCTGTCCACCGCCGCCGGCCAGGTCATCGGGATGGACACCGCGGGCAACAGCGTGAGCTTCCCGCAGCAGCAGTCGACCTCGGGCTTCGCCATCCCGATCAACACCGCCCTGGCGGTGGCCCATCAGATCTCCGCCGAGCACGCCAGCGCCACGGTCGTAATCGGCTACCCGCCCTTCATCGGCATCTACATCGGCCAGGGCACGAGCAGCAGCCCGCAGGCCCAGGCCGCGCAGCAGCAGCAGAACCAGAGCGGCTTCGGCGGTTCCGGCGGCGGGAACGGCTCGGGCTCGGGCACCCCGGGCTGCTACAACAGTGACGGCAACCTGACCGTGCCGTCCCCGATCGCCCCGGTCAGCGCCGGCACCCTGGTCCTCGGCACGATCTGCGGCAGCCCGGCCACCGCCGCGGGCCTGACCGCGGGTTCGGTCATCACCAGCGTGAACGGCCAGACGGTCGGCTCCCCGAAGAGCCTGACCGGCTTCATGTCCAAGTTCCGCCCCGGCGCCAGCGTCTCCCTCACCTGGGTCACCCCGGCCGGCCAGACCAAGACAGGCACCCTGTCCCTAACCGCCGGCCCGCCCCTGTAGAACCCCGAGCGCCGCAGGGGTTCTAAAGAAGGCGTCGGGCGGTCACACTAGATCGTGTGTACGACTTCGACGTGCTGGTGATCGGCTCGGGGCCCGGCGGCCAGAAGGCAGCCATCGCCGCGGCGAAGCTCGAGCGGCGGGTGGCGATCATCGAGCGCAAGGACATGATCGGCGGCGTCTGCCTGAACACCGGCACGATCCCGTCCAAGACCCTGCGTGAGGCGATCCTGTACCTGACCGGCCTGGACCAGCGCGAGATGTACGGGTCGAGCTACCGGGTCAAGGACGACATCACGGTCGGCGACCTGGCCGCCCGCACCAGCCACGTGGTCGGCCGCGAGATGGACGTGGTGCGCAGCCAGCTGACCCGTAACCGGGTCTCGATCCTGACCGGCACCGGCAGTTTCGCCGACCCGCACACGGTGGACGTCGACGACGGCGACGGCCGGATCCGCCGGGCCACGGCCGAGGCGGTCGTGATCGCCACCGGCACCCGGCCCGCCCGTCCCGCCAGCGTCGAGTTCGACGACCGCACCGTGATTGATTCCGACGGGATCGCCCACCTGGAGCAGGTGCCCCGCTCGATGGTGGTCGCGGGCGCCGGCGTGATCGGGATCGAGTACGCGTCCATGTTCGCGGCGCTGGGCACCAAGGTCACGGTGGTCGAGCAGCGGGACCGGATGCTGGAGTTCTGCGACGTCGAGGTGGTCGAGGCGCTCAAATACCACCTGCGCGATCTCGCCGTCACGTTCAGGTTCGGCGAGACAGTCGACTCGGTGCAGGCCCGGCCCGATGGCGCGATCGCGACGCTGGCCAGCGGGAAGAAGATTCCCGCCGACACGGTGATGTACTCGGCCGGGCGGCAGGGCGTGAGCGACAACCTTAACCTGGATGCGGCCGGCCTGACCGCCGATAAGCGCGGCCGGATCGTGGTGGACGAGTTTTTCCGGACCTCCGTCCCGAACATCTACGCGGTCGGCGACGTGATCGGTTTTCCCGCGCTGGCGGCCACGTCCATGGAGCAGGGCCGGATCGCGGCGCATCACGCCTGCGGGGAGCCGCTGCACGAGGTCAGCGAGCTGCACCCGATCGGCATCTACAGCATTCCCGAAATCAGCTTCGTCGGGCGGACCGAGGAGCAGCTGACCAAGGACAGCGTCCCGTTCGAGGTCGGCGTCTCGCGTTACCGGGAGCTGGCCCGCGGCCAGATCATCGGTGACTCCTACGGCGTGCTGAAGCTGCTGGTCTCCCTCGATACCCGCAAGCTGCTCGGCGTCCACGTGTTCGGCACCGGCGCCACCGAGCTCGTCCACATCGGCCAGGCCGTGATGGGCTGCGGCGGCACCATCGACTACCTCGTCGACGCCGTGTTCAACTACCCGACCCTGGCCGAGGCGTACAAGGTCGCCGCGCTGGACGCGATGAACAAGATGCGCCAGATCGCCCGCTTCTCCTGATCCCCTCCCCTCCCCGCCCGGACCGCATCCGCCGTCACATCAAACACACTAGTCAACCTGTTCGATAAGTAATCTCTCATCTGGTCTATAAGCTTACCCGAGAAGGTGTTATTCGCTATTATGCGGCGTGAGGTGCCGTGCTCTCGCGAAGACTGGCTGACCGAGGAGGAGTGGCTGGCGTGGCTGGCGTCCCGGGACCCTGAGGAGGTACAGCCAAGATAAGCCTGAAACCCGCAGTAGGAAGCGTCTCCCCTGGTCAGCGGGGTACCTGCGAATCGAGCGGGGGGACTCCCACGTGGGTGGTCCAGAGCTTCAGAGAATTCGGCAAGCGCGGCGAGCTCGCCTCCAACCGGCACGAGGAGCAAGAACTCGGGATGCTGTGCCTGCACATCCTGCAGAGCAGCCTCGGCCTGATCAACACCCTCATGATCCAGGCACCCTCGCGCTGCCCGGATGGCCGACACCCGCCATGCAAGCCGTCAAAGACAAGATCATGAACCCGCCGACCTCGCCGCCGCCGGTCGCAGGCAGCTCCGACATCAAGACCTCGAAGAACGACAAGCGGTTCGAGTGATCTCCCTCCCCGTGCGCGTTCGAGTTCGAGGATTCCCCCTATGGCCGTTTCGGGCCGCGGGTCCGTCGTCGGGGCGTAACGAGCAGGGCCGTCCCGGGCAAGCACGCGGCTTCCCCCCTTGACGAACGCGGCCTCCGATGAGCTCAGCTCGATCGGGGGCCGTACGCGTTGGCACACGTGCCGGTCAGCGTATCGCCTCGCCGAGCGCCTCGACGCCGGGATAGCCGGGCCACCGTTGCGCCAGCTGATGGTGCAACCTGCGCACCGCGGCGAGCAGCGACGCAGAGGACAGGCGCCTCGCGTAGGCGGCCGCGTCCATCGCCACCGCGCAGGCCTGTTCGGCGTCCCCGGCCTGCATGTGGGCGCGGGCCAGGTACAGCAGGTAGGACGCGCCCCACTCCGACCCGCGGGCCGTCTCGTCCAGCTGGGCGATGCCGGCGGCCAGGGCGTCAACGGCTCTGCGGTTACGCGCCGGGTCATGGACACCGAGATGCAGCCACGCGCGGCCCCGCTGGACGTCGAAGAACCCGGGGGAGTGGTAGTACAGCCACGGCGGCCGGTCGTCGGCGTGCTCGCGGGCCTGGTCCTCGGCCCGGTCCGCGTCGATCAGCTTTCGGTCGACAGCGACGGCATCGCCGAGCACCGCCAGGGCGCGGGCTTCCTGCATCGCTGAGATCGCGTGCTGCCCCGGGTGGGCGGCCGGGTCACGCTGCGCCGCCTGCGACAGCCGCACGACCTCGGGCGGGTCACCGCGCGCCCACGCGACATGCCCTTTCATGGACAGCAGCTCGGAGATCAGGTCGACGTCGCCGGCCTCGGCTGCCTGCCCGAGCGCGCGGTCGTACACCTTGACGGCCTGGCCCAGGTGCCCGGTGTTCTCGTGCAGCCAGCCGTGGAACGAGCCGTACTGCGCGGCCAGGTCCAGCAGCTGCGACCGTACCGGCGCCGGGGCGTCCGCGGCGATCGCTTCGGCGGCCGCGGTCTGGCCGGCCACCGCTATGAGCATCGGCGCGGACCCAACCCGGTCCTCGAGCAGCCTTTGGGCGGCCAGGACCCCGGCGAGCGCATCGACGGCCTGTTCATCGGGCCGGCCGGGATGATGAGCTGTCCAGTCGAGCCGGTCACGCTGGTCAGGGGTGAGGCTGCCGTTGAAGGTGGCCGCAGCTTGTCTGATCTTGCCGTCTGCGTCTAGAGCGTCGTCCAGGCGCGCGGCGAGGTGCGGGGTGTAGGGCTTGCGCCCGTTGAGCACTTTGGACAGGTGGCTGGGGCCGTAGGAGGCCGCGCGGGCGAGTCCGCGCAGGGACATGCCGCGTTCGGTCATGAGCCGTCTTACCTCGGCGGTGAAATCCGCCATTCGCGTGTGCCATTCGCGCGGGGGTGTGGACCTGTGGACCGTGGTCCAGGTGACCACAGACAACAGTTTCTACACTACGCCCGGTGGCGGGAGGGTGGTTCTACACGAAGGCTTCTACACGCGACCGGAGGCATGGCATGGGAGGGGCGGCAAGCCGGGCCGAGGATGACACCGGCACCCTGGAGGAACTCCGGCACCACTGGGGCGATGCGTACCACATCCGGTTCGCGTTCGGCGCTTGGACCGCGCGGCGCAGGGACGGCCGGGGCGGCACGCTCACGGACCCCTCGGGCGAGGGACTGAACCTGGCGATCCGCGCCGACTACACCGCCGCGCCGGTCCCGAGGGACACACCATGAGCGGCCCGCAGCGCGGGGCGTTCAGCATCGATGAGAAGCCCGCGCTGGCCGAGCTGGAGCTTGCGTGGGCTGATGGCGGCTACCACGGTTTCAGCGTCGATAGCGGCATCTGGTCGGCGATCTCCAGCGCCGGGGACGTATTCACGGGCGACACTGTAGACGCGCTCACACAGAAGATCAGGGCGCATTGGCAGGCGATGCAGTGATGACGGGCCGGCCGGACCTGCGCGTGATCGGCGGCGGCGCCCCGGAGGACCCGGTTGTCCGCAGACAGCGGTTCGAGCAGGCGAACCCGGGCACGGTCATCCTCCCACCAGCCGCGGGCCGGTGGCGCGCGGTCGTACCTCCCGGCCTGATCCCCGGCGACGGCACCAGGACCACGCTCGGCGCGTTGGACCTGGAAGCCCTGATGAACCAGCTTGAGGAGATCTGCCCGCCGGACGGGCTCTCGGCCGGATGATCCTCGCCGCCAGGGAAGCAGGAGACCTCGCCAAGCAGGAAGACGGACGACCCGAAAAAGCGTCGACCCCCACGACACTTTCTGACCTTGGCATTTCCCGTGACCTGGCTGCCTATTCGGTGCAGGTGGCGAAGATCCCCGACGAGATATGGCCTGCTGGCCTTTGCTGACGGCTTTCCCTCCGCTGACATTTTCCCTTTCACGTGGCTCTGACCTGGCCGTATGTCGCCGGTTTTGGGATAATGATTGGGATCAAATGGCCTCGAATTCACCCCGAAAGGCGGATTGCATGACTGAACTCCGCACATGTTCTTATGGCCGATGGCAGCCCGAAATGGGCTTGCCTATCGTCGCATCTCTCCAGCTCCCGAAATGGATTCCCGACGCGGCGAACTGGCCGCGGTGCTGGCTGATCACGCCGCGGTGGAGCTACTTCCGGGCGGCGGACTGGAGCGTGCAGTACGTCTCCCAGCTGGAACGGTTCGGCGTGCAGCGGATCGCCCGCGAGCTGGAGGCCATCGCCCGCGACAACGATGCCGACCGGCTGGTGGTCTGCTGATTCGAGGTGACCGGTTCGTGCCACCGCCACGTCTGGGCCGACTGGTGAACCGCCGAGACCGGAGAGGTCGTGAAGGAGGTCGACATCGAGCAACTGACGCTGCCTGTAGAAGCCACGTAGAAACCAGTGCGGGCCGGGCGGGTGCGCTAACACCCGTGATCCCGGCCCTTGACGCAAGGAGCCTGCGCCATGAAGAGGAAACTACCCAACGACGACGACCCGCATACGGCCTACTTCGAGCAGGTGACTGCGGCGGACAGGCGCATCGATGCCGAAATCGCCGCGATCCGCCGGAAGGAAGACGCCGGCGAACTCACACCGAAGGAAGCAGCGGACGCCAGGGTCGAGGCTCTCGAAGCCCACCTGACCGAGGTCCGCCGACTCCGCCTGGAGCACTTGGGCGGCAGCTGAGCACCCGAGGGAGGGGCACGGCTACCTGCGGGTGAACCGTGCCTCCGATCGGGCGCTCAGACCCGGTTCCAGCCAAGCGAAAGGCGCACCATGATCGCAATCAACCTAAGTTCATATGCCAACCTCATACCCAAGTGCCGTCATGAGCACCGGCTCAAGCAGCACCCCCGCTGGAAGGTCGAGCAGGTCAACCCGGGCACCTTCCGCTGGACCACCCAGTCGGGTCGGCAGTACACCACCGAAGCAACCCGTTACCCTATCTGAGCAGCGCGTATAACAACGCTGGACCCTATCGCGTTCTCCCAGGTACGACATCGGCGATGAAGTAGGACAACTGCGAGGCCAGGCTGTCATCGGGAGCCAGACTCGGATTGAAGATGGTGACCTCCAGCCCGCGAGCCTTGTCGCTGGCGAGCAGGCCGCCGAGGATGACCGCGGCTTCCCGCCAGGACAGGCCGTCAGGATGGCGGTAGTCCACGGCCGGCATCAGCGCGTCGTCGAGGACGTCGACATCGAGGTGCACCCAGAATCCATCCAGGCCGGGCTTGGTCACCGTAGCCATGGCCGCATCCAGCGCATGCCTGGTGCCCTGAGCTCGGACCTCGGACAGGTCGATGACGGTGATGGCGGTGCTGCGGATGTGCTCGCCGCCGAAGTGGTCGTTGTCGTCAAGGACCCGGTAACCGACCAGCGCGACATCCTCGTCCCGCACCAGCGGCCTTCGCCCTTCCAGGTCGGTGAGCACGTTAGGACCGCGCCCGGTCACCACCGCCAGGTCCAGGGAAGCGACCTCGCCGTTCGGTTCGTCGGCCGGATGCTGGAAGTCGGCGTGGCCATCCAGGAAAGCCAGGCCGTACCGGCCCCGGCGGCGCAGGGCCAGCAACGGTCCGAGCATGATGCTGCAGTCGCCGCCGAGCAGGACGGGAAAGCGGCCGCTGTCCAGAGCGCTGTCCACGGCATCGGCGGTGTCCCGCGCGACAGCGGCGATGCCGTGTGGGTTGAGGATGCCGGCCTGCTGATCCCGTACGCCCGAATACGACGGCACCGCGATTCGCACCGGGTCCGGCGCGCCGAGCCGTTCGTGCAGGCCCGCCTCCCGTAGGGCGTCCGGGGCGAGCTCAAGTCCGGTCGGGCGCAGCCCCAGTGGTGACGGCACCTCGATGACCAGTGGTTGCACGGTTGCCTCCGTTGCGGGTGCGCGGTTCGGACCGATCTTCCCATCCCGTCGCTGGACAATCACCCGGTCCGGACCCGGCCGGCGCCTGTCCGCTTAGTCCCTGGGACCCTCCAGGAAACAAACGGAAACATTTCTGTGATGCACGGTAAACATCTTGTGCCTACGCTTCGTGTGTGGCGGACATTTTCGATGGTTACCGGCTGGCCCAGGCCTGGGACGAGATGTTCGCGGCTCCCGGCAAACCCCGCACGCCCTACGACGCGCTGGTGTCCGTGCTGCAGCCGATGGATCCGGCCGAGTTGCGGTACCGCGCCGACCAGCTCGCGCGGGTGTTCACCGACCGCGGGGTCACCTACGACTTCGCCGGCGAGGAACGGCCCTTTCCGCTCGACCTGATCCCGCGGGTCATCGACGCGGTGGAGTGGGACCTGGTGGCCCGCGGCGTGCGGCAGCGGGTGCTCGCCCTCGAGGCGTTCCTGGCCGACGTGTACGGGGCGGGCCGGGTCTTCGACGACGGCGTGATGCCGTGGCGGCTGGTGTACACCTCGCCCCGCTTCAGAAGGGAAGTCGCCGACTTCGCCCCGCCGAACGGTGTCCGGGTGCACGTCGCGGGCATCGACCTGATCCGCGACGAAGCCGGGAAGTTCCGGGTCCTGGAGGACAACGTAAGAGTGCCGTCCGGGGTGAGCTACGTGATCGAGAACCGGCTGGCCATGACCAGGACGTTCCCCGCCCTGTTCGCCGAGCAGAGCGTGCACCGGGTGGATGAGTACCCGTCCCGGCTGCTGGCCGCGCTGCGCGCCGCCGCGCCGCGCGAGACGGCGGATCCGTGCGTGGTGGTGCTGACCCCGGGCGTGCACAACGCCGCGTACTTCGAGCACACCCTGCTGGCCCGGCTGATGGGCGTGGAGCTGGTGGAGGGGCGGGACCTGTTCTGCTCCCATAACCGGGTCTACGTGCACACCACCCGGGGCCGGCGCCCGGTCGATGTCATCTACCGCCGGGTCGACGACGATTTCCTCGACCCGTTGCATTTCCGGCCGGATTCGGTGGTCGGCTGCCCGGGCGTGATCAACGCGGCCCGGGCGGGCCACGTCACCATCGCCAACGCGGTCGGCAACGGGGTCGCCGACGACAAGCTCGTCTACACCTACATTCCCGACCTCATCCGGTATTACCTGTCCGAGGAGCCGTTGCTCGACAACGTGGAGTCCTACCGGCTCGATGATCCGGACGTGCTCGACTGGGCCCTGGGCTCGCTGGACGAGCTGGTGGTCAAGCCGGTGGACGGGGCCGGCGGCAGCGGCATAGTCATCGGCCCGCAGGCCACGGAGGCGGAGCTGGCGGTGCTGCGGGAGCAGTTGCGGGCGGATCCGCGCGGCTGGATGGCCCAGCGGCCGGTCGCGCTGTCCACCTCGCCGGTGCTGATCGGTGAGGGTCTCGCGCCGCGGCACATCGACCTGCGGCCGTTCGCGGTCAACGACGGCGAGGATGTGTGGCTGCTGCCAGGCGGCCTGACCCGGGTCGCGCTGCCCGAAGGTGAGCTCAAGGTCAATTCCAGCCAGGGCGGCGGCTCGAAGGACACCTGGGTGCTGGCCGGACCGCAATCGGACGAACCGATCCCGCCTGCCGCCGCCTTCCCGCTGCTGACGCCCCGGTCGACCGCGGCGCTGACGGCGGCCATCGAACGCCAGAGCGGCCCCGATCAGTGAACGACGAGCTGCTCAGCCGGATGGCGGAAACGCTGTTCTGGACCGGCCGCTACGTCGAGCGGGCCGACGACACCGCCCGGCTCGTCGACGTCTACGTGCACCGGCTGCTCGGCGATCCGGGGAATCAAGAGTCGGAGTCGGGCGCGGACTGCGGCCCGCTGTTCGGCATCCTCGGGGTCAAGCCTGGCCCGGACGCGGAGCCCGATGTCGGGATAGCGCTGTTCCGCCTGGCCTACGACGCGACGAGCCCGAGCGCGATCTCCGGCTCGATGCTCGCGGCACGGGCCGGGGCCCGCGGTATCCGCGAGGTGATCTCCAGCGAGATGTGGGAGTGCCTGAACGTGGCGGCCCACGGCCTGGCGGGCCAGCGCCGGGCCGCGGAACGGCTCGGGCCGCACGTGTTCCTCCGGTTCATCAGGGAACGGGCGGCGCTGTTCTTCGGTCTGGCCGAGTCGACCATGAGCCACGACGACGCCTGGCGGTTCCTGGTGCTGGGCCGGTCGCTGGAGCGGGCCGACATGACGGCCCGGCTGCTGCTGGCCCGGCTGCCCGGCCCGGAGGAGCTCAGCTGGCCGCTGCTGCTGCACGCGTGCGGCGCCTACGAGTCGTTCATCCGCACCCACGGCTGGGCCGCGGAGCCCAGCCGGGTGGCTGAGTTCCTGCTGCTCGACCGCTTGTTCCCGCGGTCCGTGCTGCATTCGCTGGTGACCGCGGAGGAGTGCCTGATGGCCCTGAATCCCGGCCCGGTCCGGATGGGCATGGACGACCCGGCCCGCCGCCCGGTCGGCCAGCTGCGGACCCGGCTGGAGTACGCCGACCCGGCCCTGCTGCCCGATGAGCTGCCCGAGCTGCTCGGCCAGCTGCAGCAGGCCTGCGTGGAGGCGTGCGACGCGATCACCAAGCGGTACTTCCAGTACGAGGCGCCGGTCCTGTGGGAAAGGGACGGCTGAGATGGGCTGGCGGCTGCGGGTGGCGCATACCACCCAGGTCAGCTACACGGCGCCGGTCCGCACCTCGTTCAACGAGGCCCGGATGACGCCGCTGACCCTGCCCACCCAGATCACCCTGGAAAGCCGGGTCTCGGCCGGCCCGGGGGTGCCGGTCTGGACCTACTGCGACTACTGGGGCACGTTCGTCAGCGTGTTCGACATCACCGAACCGCACGAGTCGCTCACGGTCCGGGCCCAGGCCACGGTGGAGACCGGCCAGGGGCTCAGCGAGGTGGACCCAGCGGCCCCGGAGCGGCTGCCCTGGGACGAACTGCGGGCCCGGGCGCGCACCGGCCGGCTGCTCGAGTTCTTGCTGCCGACCCCGATGACCACGGTGACGCCCGGCGTCGCGGCCGCGGTGCTGGACGCGGTCCGGGGCGCGGATCCGGTCGAGGCGGCGGAGGAGATCGCCACCCGGGTCCGCGCGCAGGTCAGTTACATGGCCGGCGCCACCGGGGTGCGGACCAACGCCCAGGAGGCCTGGGATCAGGGCGAGGGGGTCTGCCAGGACATGGCGCACGTCACCGTGGCGCTGCTGCGCGAGGCCGGGCTGCCGGCCAGGTACGTGTCCGGCTACCTGCACGCCGATCCGTCGGCGGAACCCGGGCAGACTGTGGTGGGGGAGAGTCACGCCTGGGTGGAGTACTGGGCTGGTTCCTGGCTGCCGTGCGACCCGACCAGCGGCGCCCCGGTGCGGGAACGGCACGTGGTGGTGGCCAGGGGCCGGGACTACGCCGACATCCCGCCGCTCAAGGGCATCTACCACGGCGCCCCGACCAGCGCGCTCAAGGTGACCGTCGAGGTCACCCGGCTGGCCTGAGGAGGGCCCACTGCGGCGCCGCCGGGCACTAGCCTGACGGTGCCGCCGCCCACGTGATCAGGTGAGCTCGCGCAGGTACTGCGGCAGCATCTGCCGCCAGGTGGGCCACTGGTGGTCCCAGTGCGGGCCCCAGTTGTCCACCCGGTTGGGAATGCCCTGGGCGCCCAGGGCGTCGGCCATCCGCCAGGACTCGCCGACGTCCTCCCACTTGCCTGCCCCGGAGGCGAGCACGACCCACCGCTGCCTGAGCCGGTCAAGCTGCGGGCCCGCCACGCCGGGCAGGAACTGCAGCGGCGCGGCGTAGTACAGGTCCTGGCTCCAGGCCTCGTCGTAGAAGCGCTCGATCCGGTAGCTGCCGCTCATCCCGATGGCCGCGCCGAACACGTCGGGGTAACGGCACAGCACGGCCACGGCGTTGAACGCGCCGATCGAGGCGCCGCTGGTGATCACGTCGATGGCCTGACCGCCCAGATCCGCGTGGATGGCCGGCACCACCTCCCACCGGACGCATTCGTGGAACTGGTTGAGCAGCCACATCCGGTGCTCGACCGGGCTCGCCTTGGTCATCATCGCCTGCCCGGCCACGCTGTCCACCGAGTACAGCTTGATCCGGCCCTCGGCCAGCAGCGGTCCGCACGCGTTGACCAGGCCGTTGCGCTCGATCTCCCAGGCGTCGCCGCCCGCAGAAGGGAAGACAAGCACCGGCGTGCCGAACGTCCCCCACCGCACCACCGTGATGTCCTGCTCCAGACGGTCGGAGTACCACCGTTCCGTGATCCTCAGCTCGTCACTCATAGACGTACTTCTGCGGTCCTGGGAAAATCCATGACAGCCCTTCCCTGAGCCGGTCACGCCAGTTTTCCCAGCTGTGCCCGTCTCTGGCCTCGACGTAACGGACGGCCATCCCGGCCGCCTCGAACACCGGCACCATCGACCGGTTCGGCACGATCAGCGGCTCGTAGACGCCGCAGCTGACGAACATCCGGTCGGCGACCCGCCGCGGCGCCGCGCGGTACCGGTTGACGAACCGCACCACCGGCTCGAACGGCGGGCCGCCGCCGTGGTCGTGACCGATGTCGGTGAAGACGAACGAGCCGGACTGCAACAGCAGCGACCCGTAGACCTCCGGGTGCCGGTACGCGGTCGACAGCGCGGCCACGGCGCCGAAGCTCGAGCCCATCAGGCCGCGCCCGGACGGCGTGCCGGCCAGCGGGAGCTCGTCCTCCAGCCGCGGCAGCAACTCGGCGGTCAGGTAGCGGGCGTGCGCCGCCGAGTTGGCGTATTCGGCCAGCCGGTCGCCCGGGGACACGAAGGCCGCCACGATCGGCGCCACGTCGAGCCGGTGGATGAGGTTGTCGAGCACGGTCTTGGCCGCCGCGTACCGCAGGTAGTCCCCGCCGTCGTGCACGATCAGCAGCGGGTACCGGCCGGTGCGGCGGAACCGGGCCGGCCGGTACAGGGTGACCGGGCAGTCGCGGCGCAGCGCCCGGCTCGGCACCACGATGTCCACCAGCGACCCGGGCCGCGCGTGGGCATCGAAGACCGTCCAGTCCGGTACCGAGTGCCCGTGCGCGTAGCAGACCGAGGAGCTGCCCACCGGGCTGTGCGCCAGCTTCGGGTTCAGCGGGTCGTTGACCCGCTCGCGCTGGCCGCCGCGCGCCACCTCCAGCTGGTACTCCACCCGGGAGCCCTCGGGCAGCTCGAGCACGACGGACCACAGGTCGGTGCCGCGCAGCCGCCGCAGCGGCAGGTGATCGGGCAGCCCGAAGATCCGGTGGATGAGGAACACCTCGTCGGCCTCGCCCCGGTACAGGAACGTGCAGCGGGCGCCCTCCACGATGGGGAGCTCGTGCCGCGCCAGGAAGCGGTCGATGGCGGCCGCGTCCAGCGGCCGGCGATCACGCAGCCGGTTGATGGCGAGCTTACGGCGGACCGCCGGCCGGCTCACGGTGGTCAAGCGGCCTCCAGGGCGGTCGCGCGGCCGTCCGCGGCGAGCACCCGCGTCCCGGCCGGCCAGCCGCCGCCGCCTGTGTCGCCGCCCGTGTCAAGCTCGATCCGGGCGCCGCTGTCCAGCAGCACGCAGCGGCCCGGTGAGAACCTCCGGGCGAACACCGCCATCCGCGCCACCTGGTCGAGCAGCAGCCGGGCCCGGGCGTGCGGCAGCAGCACGACGTCGCGCAGCACGCTCAGGCCGGCCCCGTAGACCTCGGGGTGGCCGGGGCCCTGCGGCGACCGGTCGCCGAAGAGCACGATCCGGTCGGTCAGCGCCATCGCCCCCGCGGACCAGGCGATCACCGGCGCTCCCGAACCCAGGATCGGCGCGACGTTGAACAGGTGCAGCACGTCGGCGAGCACACCCACGTGCCCGCCCGCCACGACCAGCGCGGCCGCCTGGTGGAGGATGTCCTCCACCAGGGCGCGCTGCCTGGCGATCACCGGCCGGTCGTGCGGGCGCAGGTCGGCGAAGAACTCGCCGCGGGCCTGGTTGACCCGGCGCAGGTGCGCCGCGTCAAGCTCGCGAACCGCGGCCACGGCCTCGTCCACCGCCTGCGCCCGGAGCTGATCACCCGAGCGGCGCTGCAGCGCGTAGACCGCCCGCAGCGCGTGATCGAGCCGCAGCAGGTAGATGTCCTGCCGTTCGGCGAGCTCATCGGCCAGCCGCCGCTCGGCGGCGGCGTAGGCCGGATCGAGTTCCTGCACCTCGAGCCAGCGCCGGTAAAGTCCGAGGTTGACGTCCCGGCCGCCGAGCAGCGCGCTCAGCTCGCCGTCGTCGGATTCCCGATCCTGCCACCCGGCGGTGATCGTGGCGACCGGCCCGCCAAGACCAGCACCGTCCAGGTGCAGCGACCGCACCACCGCGTCCAGCGTGGGCCTGCGCTGCGGGCCCAGCAGGATGACCCTCACGCGGCGTAGACGTGCAGCGTGCGGCCCACCGCGTCGAGCATGCCGCGCAGCGTGTCGTAGTCGGGGTGCCGCATCCGCACGTACGCGTTGGCCATGTACCCGGCCTCCACCCCCTGGGTGGCCGTGCCCGGTGGTGGCAGACGCGCGTCGATGACCCACTCGCCGTACTGCTGCTGCAGCTCCTCGACCCCGCCGTAGCCGGTGATCCGGCCGTCCCGGTCCGGCCGCAGCGCCACGATCCCGCTGGCGTACCGCCGCGTCGGCGCCGCGGCGGTGCCCCCGGACACGATCGCGTTCGCCCACGCCAGGTACAGGTCGATCTCGTTGCCGGCCGAGTACAGGTCCCAGCCGCCCACCCCGGGCGGCCGGCAGCCGATCTCGGAGAACTTCAGCCCGTTGCGCCCGAAGAACCACTCCATGTGGGTGGCCGACGTCTCGATCCCGAGCGCGGCGATGACCCGGGCGCCCATGTCCCGCAGCTCGGCGTACTCCGGCGCGGTATCGATCCGGTTGGTCGCGACGAACTGCGGCGAGATCCACCGGGTCCGCATCGCCTCGAGCACGTTCGGGAAGTAGTGCGAGACGAAGTCCAGCTCCACCCGTCCGTTCACCGTGATGGTGTCGTAAAACCCCTCGTGCCCCTCGATGAACTCCTCGACCGCGATCGAGGAAACGCCTTGGCCACCGAACACGCCCAAAGACTGCTCCAGCGCCGCTACGTCGTCGACCCGCACCGTGCCCGACGCGCCGGCCCCGCTGCGCGGCTTGAGGACCAGCGGGAACCCGGCCTGCTCGGCGAACGCGCGCGCCTCGGCGGCGCTGCTCACCGCGGCCGAGGCCGCGGCCGGCACGCCCGCAGAACGCAGCGCCTCCTTCATCGACGGCTTGTCCCGGCACAGCCAGGCCGTCCGCACCGACGTACCCGGGATCGTGCAGGCCTCGCGGACCTGCGCGGCGGCCATGGTGTGCGCCTCGACCGTCGCCTCGAGCCGGTCCACCCACAGCTTGTCCTGGACCCAGCGGACCGCCCGCGTCATCGCGTCGACGTCGGTGACCGACGGCACCTGCTCGTAGTGGTGCAGCCAGCCCTTCAGCTGGTCGTCCAGGACGTCAGGGCCGTATTCGCCGATGCCGGTCACGGTCGCGCCCGCCTCCGCCAGCGCGCGGGCGAACTGGCGCTGGTTAGCCGGGAAGTACGGCTCGACCAAGACGACGTTCATATCCGGAATGTTAACTGGGTACGGTGTGGCCATGGTGGTCGCCGGGTTCGTTGCGCCGTATCTGCTCGACACCACGACGCGGTTCGTGCGCGCCGCGGCCACGCTGCCGGACGTCCGGCTGGCCCTGATCACCTGCGAGCCTGCCGGCCGGCTGCCGCCCGAGCTCAAGGACGCCCTGGCCGGGCACTGGCGGATCGACGACGCGCTCGACGCCGGGCAGATCACCGCCGCGGTGCGGGGCCTGGGTGAGCAGCTCGGCCCGGTGCAGCGGCTGCTGGCCGTGCTTGAGCAGCTGCAGGTGCCGCTGGCGCAGGTCCGTGAGCAGCTGCGTATTCCCGGCATGGACGTGGTCACGGCCGCCAACTTCCGGGACAAGGCCCAGATGAAGACGGTGCTGCGGGCCGCGGGGGTGCCGTGCGCCCGGCACCGGCTGGTCCGGTCCGCGACCGACGCGGACGACTTCGCCCGGCTGGCCGGCTTCCCGCTTGTGGTCAAGCCCCCGGCCGGGGCCGGGGCCAAGAGCACCTTCCGCCTCGACGACGCCGGCGACCTCAGCGGCTGGCTCGACGCCGCGCCGCCGACCCCGGAGCGGCCCGCGCTGATGGAGGAGTTCCTCACCGGAGACGAGGGTTCTTACGACAGCGTGATGGTCGACGGGCAGGTCGTCTGGGAGTCGGTCTCGGACTACCTGCCGACCCCGCTTGAGGTGCTGCGGCATCCGTGGATGCAGTGGGTGGTGCGGCTGCCCCGGGATATCAGCGGCCCGGAGTACGCCGGCATCAGGCAGATCGCGCCGGCCGCGCTGCGCGCCCTCGGGCTGCGCTCGGGACTGACCCACATGGAGTGGTTCCGCCGCCCCGACGGCACGGTCGTGGTGTCCGAGGTCGGGGCGCGGCCGCCGGGCTCCCAGATCAACTCGATGCTGTGCTACGTGCACGACTTCGACCTTTACACCGCCTGGGCCGCTCTGATGATAGAAGGCACCTTCGATCCGCCCGAACGCCGCTGGTCGGCCGGCACGGTCTACCTGCGCGGTCAGGGCGCGGGCCGGGTCATCGCGACCCACGGCCTGGACACGCTGCCGCCCGAGGTGACGTCCCTGGTGGTCGACTCGCGGCTGCCGCAGCCAGGCCAGCCGTCCTCGGGCAGCTACGAGGGCGACGGCTACATCACCGTCCGGCATCCGGACACGCCCGTGGTCACAGCAGCGCTCAAGCAGCTGGTCACTGCCGTCCGCGTCGAGCTGGCCTGACCCGATGAAGCTGACCCCGATGGAGCTGAGCCGGTGAACGTGCTGATCATCTCGCCCGGCTATCCGGCCGAGATGGCCTTCTTCACCCGGGGCCTGCGGGACGCGGGCGCCGGCGTCATCGGCCTGGGCGACCAGGCGGCCGATGCCCTGCCGGCCACCGCGCGGGACGCGCTGGCGCACTACGTCCAGGTCGGCTCGCTGGCGGCCGGTGACCAGGTCGCCGCGACCGTGGCGGAGCTGGCCGCTCGCGTCAGGATCGACCGGGTGGAGTGCCTGTGGGAGCCCTGCATGGTGCTGGCCGCGCGGCTGCGCGAGCAGCTCGGCCGGCCCGGCCTGACCGTCGCGCAGACGCTGCCGTTCCGGGACAAGGAGCAGATGAAGCAGCTGCTTGACGCGGCGGGCCTGCGGACGCCCTGGCACGTCGCCGCGCAGAGCGTCGCGGAGGTCTGGGCGGCGGCCGAACGCGCCGGCTACCCCCTCATCGTCAAGCCGATCGACGGGGCCGGCTCGGCGGACACCTACCGGGCCGATTCTGCCGCCGACCTGGACGCGATCCTGCCCAGCCTGCGGCACCTGCCGCGGGTCAGCGTCGAGGAGTTCGTCGACGGGCATGAGTTCACCTACGACACGATCTGCGCGGACGGACAGGTGCTGTTCGAGAACATCTGCCAGTACCAGCCCCGCCCGCTGATGACCAAGACGCACGAGTGGATAAGCCCGATCACGCTGGCGCTGCGCGACCTGGACGAGCCCGGGCTGCAGGGCGGCCGGGAGCTGGGCGCCGCGGTGCTGCGGGCGCTCGGGTTCACCGACGGGTTCACCCACATGGAGTGGTACCGCAAGGGCGACGGCGAGGTGGTGTTCGGTGAGATCGGCGCCCGGCCGCCGGGGGCCCGCACCGTCGACGTGATGAACTACGCCACCGACGCCGACCTGTTCGCCGCCTGGGCGCAGGCCGTCACGCAGGGCCGGATCTCCCAGCCCATCGAGCGGCGTTACAACGCCGCCAGCATCTTCAAGCGGGCCCGCGGGGCGGGCCGGATCACCCGCTACGAGGGCCTGGACCGGCTGCTCGAGGAGTACGCCGAGCACGTGGTGGCGGTGGAGTTGCTCCCGGTCGGCGCGCCCCGGCGGGACTGGCGGGCCACCACCATCGGCGACGGCATGGTCATCATCCGGCACGCTGACCTGCCCGCCGCCTGGGAGATCGCCCAGCGTTTCGCCGCCGAACTGCACCTGTACGCGAGTTGAGGCCGCCCGCCCGGCCCCGGTACCGTCGAGCGCATGATCTCTAACCAGCCCGCCCTACCCGAGACAGGCCCGCTGACCGCGGCCGTCCAGCACGTGCTGCCGTCGGTCCGGGCGGACCTGGAGCGGCTGGTGCGGATCCCGTCGGTCTCCGCGGACCCGGCCGCCGCGCCGCACCTGCGGGCCAGCGCCAGCGCGGTGGCCGGCTTGCTCCGCCAGGCCGGCCTGGCGGAGGTTGAGGTGCTGACCGCGGACGGCGGCCAGCCGGCCGTGCTTGGCCGGCGCCCCGCGCCGCCCGGCGCTCCCACCGTGCTGCTTTACGCGCACCACGACGTCCAGCCGCCCGGCGACCGGGCCGCCTGGACCGGTAACCCGTTCGAGCCGGCCATCAGGGACGGCCGGATGTACGGCCGCGGCGCCGCCGACGACAAGGCCGGCGTCGCGGTGCACCTGGCGGCGCTGCTGGCGCACGGTGACCAGCTCCCGGTCGGGGTGAGCGTGCTGGTGGAGGGGGAGGAGGAGATCGGCTCGCCGTCGCTTGAGCCGTTCCTGGACGCCTACGCCGGCCGGCTGGGCGCCGACGTGGTGGTGTTCGCCGACGCGGTGAACTGGGCCACCGACGTGCCGGCCCTGACCACCACGCTGCGCGGCGGCTGCAGCGTCACGGTGGAGGTGCGGACGCTGCGCCACGGCGTGCACAGCGGCCTGTACGGCGGCCCGGTGCCCGACGCGCTGACCGCGCTGTGCCGGCTGCTGGCCACCTTGCACGACGACCGCGGCGACGTGGCCGTGCCTGGCCTGGTCCGCGGCACCGCGGATCCGCTCGACCTGACCGAGGCGCAGCTGCGGGCCGAGGCCGGGCTGCTCGACGGGGTACGGCTGACCGGCACCGGTGGCCTCACCGGCCGGCTGTGGGCCGGCCCCGCCATCGCGGTCACCGGCATCGACGCGCCGTCGGTGGCCGACGCCGCCAACGTGCTCATCCCGGTGGCCAGGGCCGAGATCAGCATGCGGGTGGGCCCCGGCGACGACGCGGCCCGGGCCCGCGAGGCGCTGACCGAGCACCTGCGGGCTCACGCCCCCTGGGGCGCGCAGCTGACCATCCACCCGGGCGAGGTGGCCGCTCCGTACGCCGCCCCGACCAGCGGCCGCGCCTACACCGCCGCGCACGCGGCCCTGACCCAGGCCTGGGGGCGGACCGCCGTCGACATGGGCGCGGGCGGCTCGATCCCGTTCGTCACCGCCTACGCCGAGCGCTTCGGAGCCGCCGAGATCCTGGTCACCGGCGTCGAAGACCCCGGCACCCGCGCCCACGCCGAGAACGAGAGCCTGGACCTGGCCGTCTTCGAGCGCGCCTGCCTGGCCGAGGCCCTCCTGCTCCGCAACCTGGCCAGCTCGTAACACCACGGCCCGTTCAGGAATTAATGGCCGAACGGCCAGTGGTTCCTGCGCCAGGCCCCTGTCCCCGCGCCCCGCCCCTGGCCGTGCCGGTCGGCTGCCACACTGGTTCCACCACGGTGTGGCCCTCGTCGCGCAGCGCGGCCACGTAGCGCCGGGTGGTGGGCTTGGTCCAATGACCTCGTTCATGCCCGGGAAGAACATCACCGGCTCCGGGCTGGCCAGGAGCGCGGTCTGGGCCGGCGTGCCGGCCAGCCCGAGCGCCGCCGCGGCGATCATGTTGGCGGTGGCGGGCAGCACCACGATGCCCAGCGAACGGCGAGCCAGCTCGGTGGGGTTCAGCGCCGGATCACCGCTCGCGAACGTCTCGTCTGCGTCCCAGGCGACCAGCTGCCGGGGCACGAACCGGAGGTGACAGGCATGAAGAAGATCAGCGCGCGCAAGTCCGGGTCGATCAGCCTGCTAGCCTCGAGGGCTCCTGGCATAGCGGCCTGCTGGCGAGCATCGCAGGGCACCTGACCTGTTATTTTCCCCGCCGATACAAAGGACGCGGTATAAGCGGGGTCCAGACCGTGTTGCAAGGCACGCCCGATGGTCATGGCGCGGTAGCTACTCAAGGGGTGAGTAGCTACCGCGCCGCCGAGACCGGGGGTTAGTGCGTCTGGCCGGAGGCGAACGCATAGATGCCTCCGGCGGCGATCATGAACACGCCATAGCCGGCCATGAGCGCGGCCTGGATAATGATGAGCACGGCCAGCGCTTCGACTTGCTTGGAGGCCAGGGCCAGCACGATCGGGAACTCCAGGATGTGACATGCAGACGCTGACCGGGGACTATCGCTCAGCCACCAGTAACCACGAGCATGCGCTTGAGCTGTACCGTGCCCTGGGTGACCAGCTCGGCGAAGCCAACGACCTCAACCAGCTGGGCGTGGTGCAATACCAGACCGGGGATTACCGGCTGGCTGCGGCCAGCCACGAACAGGCGCTAGAGCTACGCCGCGCACTGGGGGACAGGCTCGGTGAAGCCAACGCCTATACCGCCTGGGGGGCGTGCAGCAGGCGACCGGGAACCATCAGGCCGCGGTCGTGACCCAGGAACACGCGCTGGAGCTCTACCGCGCCCTCGGTTACCCGCGCGGCGAGGCCGAAGCGCTCAACGACCTTGGCGTCGTCAGCCAGGCAACCGGAGACTATCGCGTCGCTGCGGCCAATTACCTGCGGGCACTGGAGTTGCAGCGCACCATCGGTTCCCGTCTTGGCGAAGCGGAAGTCCTCAACAATCTGGGTGAATTGTCATTGATGTCCGCGACGCCTGAGGAGGCGCTAACGTGGTATGAGCAGGCCCTCGCGATTGCGAAGGGAGTGGCCTCGCTACTTGAGGAGGCCCGAGCCTTGGAAGGCCTTGGCAGGTGCCAGTTCCGGAATGGCAGAGAAACAGAAGCCGCTGCGTTGCTTGGTGAGTCCCTAACGATTTACCAGCGCATCGGATCGCCTCATGCCAAGCGAGTTGTGACCGCGCTGAGGGAACTCGAGTTGTGACTGACGTCGACCGGGTGACGCAAGGCGCCGCGGCGGTCAGCCGAACATGATCTCCCTGGTCTTCTGAGCAGCCAAGACATCGTTGGCGGCGTGGCCGACCCCGTCAAGCTGTATCACCTTGTGGCTGGCCACAAGCCCGGCTCTGGTGGCGAGCCGGTGAATGTGCGCATGGTAATTTATTCCGCGCTCGTGCCGGTTTGCGCCCTGCGCCATAGCCGCGGCGCTTACTTCGAGGAGCAGCGCGGCGCTGTCCCTGTCTTCGGCGCCGAGGACGATTGTGACATCGCGGTCGAGATACCTCTTCAGGCTCTGTTGCGGAGTGCCGTCGACGTAGTCAGGTGCGGCTTCGAACCCATAGCGCCAGCGGTTAATGCCAGTACCGCCGGCCACTGCCACCGGTCGCTCCTCGTTGAAGTACAGATAAGTCGAGGGATTAGCGATGATGAAACGGACCGAGATGCCACGTTTCGCCAAGGCGTCCGGGCCGTGGCCGACCGCGGCGTAGCGGTTGACATACTGACCTCCCGCCGAGTTCCCGATGATGACGACCGCTGGCTGCTTGCCCCCAGGTACCCGCTCTGGCGCGGTCAACTGCTGAAGCAGGCAGTCCATCGCGGTGAAGGAGCTGATGGGCGCGGGACCAAGCGCGCGCTCACCGCCCTTCCAGCCCTCGACCTCCCAGTAGAGCGTGCCGTCCGGAGCGGCGGCCTCCACGTCGAGGTCAACATCGGCCAGGAACTGCGGTGCCACGATTAAAGTGGAAGAGCGCATACCCTGCGCGGCGGCATAAGCGTGCTCGAAGTACTTGTCCGAATCCCTGAGCGCGCCGTGCACGACAACCAGCAGCCGCTCGATACCTGCGCCTAGTGTGTCGAGGGAACGTGAGGCGTGACAGGGCAACAGGCCCTCACCGTCGCTGCTGTGGACCGAAATGTATTGATCGGCGATCTTCTTTGCCGATTGATACTGCACTTCGGCTTGCACGGCCTCCACCTGCGAGGTTTCGCCGCGTGCGTAGAGGCGCTGTCCCTGTCGCATTGCTTCCAGCATTTCCCTGAGCATAGCCCACCAGGCGTTAATAATAAGGGTAGGGGCGGCAAAATATCCGGTATTGCCC
>ODAK010000548.1_pt1 | contig 43138 bp, 43 predicted proteins | sample 1539591 | NCBI WGS metagenome assembly ODAK01 (sample SAMEA3539303, study PRJEB22396) | soil metagenome | biome: tundra; feature: field; material: soil | place: USA | collected 2010-05 | depth 0.15 m
ACCGTCGAACAAATGAACCTGTTGGCGGAGGACAAAGGCATTTCCATTTCCTGCGATGCCAGCGAACCCGCGCCGGTGAAAGGCAACCGCGTCCGGCTCAAACAAGTGGTCGTAAACCTGCTCGACAACGCCATCAAATACACGCCGGCCAAGGGCGCGATTCAATTGCATGTGCTCGCTGTCAATGGCCACGCGGTGTTGGAAGTTAAAGACAATGGCATCGGCATTCCTCCCGATGCGTTGCCCCATATCTTTGAACGATTTTATCGCGTGGATGAGGCGCGTTCCGCCGAATCAGAAAGCGCTGGTCTGGGACTCTCCATCGTCAAATCCATCTGCACCGCGCATGGCGCGGAAGTGGAGGCGCAAAGCACCGTTGGCACCGGCAGTTGCTTTCGTGTCCGGCTGCCTTTATTCAAAAACTAAAAATTTCACCCACTCATGATATTCAAAATTACAAAATCCCGTTTCGGAAATTTCCTCAAAATTCTGGCCGCAGCCATCGTCCTCGGTCTGGGCGGGCTTTGGATGGTGCATCGCGCGCGGGCGCAAGCTCCCGTGAGTGCTGGCTTGACGACTTTGCCAACGGCGGGCGTGGCGAAAGTGACACGCGAAGACCTCTCCAAACAAGTGACGATTGCGGCGGAATTCCGGCCTTATGTGGAAGTTTCGTTGCACGCAAAAGTTTCGGGCTACGTAAGCAAAATGAACGTGGATTTTGGGGACAAGGTCAAGGCCGGACAACTGATGGCCACGATCGAAGTGCCGGAATTGCAGGCTGAACTGGACAATGCCCAAGCCATCAGGCAAAAAGCCGAGGCCGATTACACCAACGCGCACTTGATTTACAAACGGCTGCAATCGGTCAACAAAGACCATCCCAATCTCGTTGCCCAACAAGACCTCGACACCGCCGAGGCCAGTGAGCTGACCACCGCCGCCGCGATTGCCGCCGCCAAGGCCAATGTTGAAAAATATCAAACCCTGGTCAGTTACACGCAGATCACCGCGCCCTTTGACGGCGTGGTCACGCACCGTTACGCCGACCCGGGCACGCTCATTCAAGGCGGCACTTCGTCCGGCGGGCAAGCCCTGCCGCTGGTGCGCGTTTCGGACAATTACCGGCTGCGGCTGGATTTTCCCGTCACGGTGGATTATGTGAAAGCTGTCCATCTCGGCGATCCGGTTGAAGTGCGCATGGATTCTTCCAATGGCAAAACTTTCAACGGCATCATTGCGCGGTTCGCTCATGATGTGGATGAAAACACCCGCACGATGATCACGGAAATCGAAGTGCCCAATCCCAATCTGGAATTGATGCCCGGCATGTATGCCACCGTGGTCTTGAAAGTTGAAAAGCACCTTCAGACGCTGGCGGTTCCCACCGAAGCGGTGGCCGGCGAAAAGACGCACACGGTTTATGTCGTCAACCGCAACAACCAAATTGAAGAGCGCGCCGTCAAACTGGGTTTGGAAACGGCGGACAAATATGAAGTTCTTTCCGGCCTGGATGAGGGCGATCTGGTGGTCATCGGCAATCGTTCGGGATTTCAGGCCGGCCAGAAAGTCGAGCCGAAGCTCATCCAGCTTTCCATGCGCAATGAAAATTGAGATCAAACCATTCAACAGCCGGGTGCGTTTCGTTCCAGCCATTATTTTCATACGACTGATAAAACGGACGGGCGCGGCGAGGCCGGTTCACTGTTTTCTTATGCCCGCCGCGCGCCGGAAAATTTTGACGCGCGCGAATTTTTTGAATCCATGAAAGCCATTTTGACTCCTGAACAGTTGGAAATCCTCCGGCGGCTGGACGCCTGCACGCTGGCCAACGCCATCGAGACGTTTCATGAGCGGCTGCGCAACGAAGGTTTTACCGACAACTCGGTGCATTGCCAGTTTCCCCATTTAAGGCCGATCCTCGGCTACGCCGCCACGGTCAAGGTGCGCGGTTCCGCGCCGCCGACCGCCAGCAACAATTATTCTGACCGCACGGATTGGTGGGACTATATTTTGTCCCTGCCCGCGCCGCGTGTGGTCGTGGTTCAGGATGTGGCCACGAAAGTTGGACTCGGTTCATTGCTCGGTGCGGTGCATGTCAACATCCTCCGCGCACTCGGCTGCGCGGGCGCGGTGACGAATGGCGCGGTGCGTGATCTGCCGGCAGCGGAAAAACTGGGGTTTCAGCTTTTCGCGGGCAGCATCTCCGTCTCACACGCCTATGTTCACATCGTGGAATTTGGCACACCGGTTGAAATCGGCGGGCTGAAAATTCAATCCGGCGATCTGCTCCACGGCGATTTGCACGGGGTGCAATCCATTCCTTCCGATATTGCCGCAAAGATTCCCCGCGCGGCGGCGGAAATCATCGCACTGGAGCAGGAGTTGATCATGCTATGCCAGTCAAAAGATTTCTCGATTGAAAAATTGCGCACCGCCGTTGCCAAGGACCGTCCCTAACTCATTTCATTTTTCATGTCCCGCTTCGCCATCCGGTATCCTTATCTCATCATTGTCATTTGCCTCATCACTTGTGTGGTGGGCGTGACCAGTCTTGTGCGAATGCCGGTGGATTTGTTTCCGCCGATCAAGATTCCGGTCGTGGTCGTCGCGACGTTTTTTTCCGGGATGCCCCCGGAGCAGATTGAAAACGACATCACCGGCCGGTTTGAGCGATTCTTCACGCTGGGCGCGGGCATTGACCATATCGAATCGCGCTCGCTGCCCGGTGTCAGCCTCATCAAGGTCTATTTCCAGCCGGGTGTGAATCCAGATTCTGCGGTCACGACCATCGCCAATCTGGCCATGGCCAACTTGCGCCGCTTGCCGCCGGGCACATTGCCACCGGTGGTGCTGAAATTCGATGCGTCGAGCCTGCCCGTTTGTCTCATCACATTAAAGGGCGAAGGGCTGAACGAAGCGCAGCTCCGCGACCTCGGCCAGTATGATGTGCGCAATCAAGTGGCCAATGTGCCGGGCGCGTCCGTGCCACAACCGTTCGGCGGACGCTACCGGCAGATCATGGTTTATGTGGACCCGCTCAAATTAGAAGCCCATCAATTGAGCGTGATGGATGTCGTTCGTTCGGTCAACGAAGCGAACCTGATTCTGCCGGCGGGCGACGTGAAAATCGGGCCGTTCGATTACAACCTTTACGCAAACAGCCAGATCAACGACATGAAGGACATCAACCAACTGCCGTTGAAAACGGTGGGTGATGCTTCCGTGCTCGTGGCCGACGTGGGCAACGCCAAGGACGCCTCGCAGATTCAATACAACGTCGTGCGCGTGGACGGCCAGCCGTCCGTCTATCTGCCGGTGCTGAAACAAGGCGGCGACGCCAACACCATCTCCGTTGTCAGTGGAATCAAAGACGCCGTGTCTCATTTGCTGGACGTGCCCAAACAACTGGTGACGAAGGTCGTTTTTGACCAATCAGTCTTTGTCAAAAACGCCATTGAGAATCTCATCCACGAAGGCGCGATCGGTTTGATTCTCACCGGCGCAATGATTCTGATTTTTTTGGGCAGCATGAGAGCAACGCTGGCCGTATTTCTTTCAATCCCGCTGTCGGCGCTGGCTGCGTTCATTGCCCTTTCCGTGGGCGACAACACCGTGAACGCCATGGTTCTGGGCGGTCTGGCGCTGGCGTTTTCCCGTTTGATTGATAACTCGGTGGTCGTTCTGGAGAATATTTTCCGGCACATCGAATTGGGCGAGAAGCCGGAGGTCGCTGCGGAACGAGGCGGACGTGAAGTTGCCCTGCCGGTGCTGGCTGCAACGCTGGCAACGGTCGTGGTTTTTTTTCCGGTGACGTTTCTTTACGGCGTCAGCCGGTTTCTATTCACGGCGCTCGCGTTGTCGGTCGTGTTGTCCCTTTTCGCGTCATATTTTGTGGCGATGACGGTGGTGCCGCTGTTTTGCGCCAAATTTATCAAGGGGCATCACGGACACGACGCGGATGACAAGCCGAAGACTTTCGGCCAGCGGTTTAACACGTGGTTCAATAAAAAATTCAATGGAATGTTGGATGGCTACGACCGCTCGGTGAAATTTGCGTTGTTGCGTCCGATGGCCACGGTGCTGGGAATCACCGGCGTTTTCATTCTTAGTCTGGGACTTTATCCCCTGACCGGCGTGGCTTATTTTCCGCGCACCGACCCTGGCCAGTTCGTCATCAATCTCAAAGCGCCGACGGGCACGCGTTTGGAAATCACGCAACAGTTGGTCGAGCAGGTTGAAAATATCGTTCACGAGGTTGTTCCCACCAACGATTTGAGAATTGTCGTGGCCAACATCGGTGTCACGCCCGGTTTTTCGTCCATCTACACTCCAAATTCCGGGCAGCATACGGCGTTTGTGCAGGTAGGATTGCAAGAGCATCGCCAAGCCAGCAGCTTCGCCTACATGGACCGGGTGCGGGCGCGGCTGCAAAAGGAATTGCCGCAAGTGACGGCGTATTTTCAAACCGGCGGCCTGGTAGATGCCATTCTCAATCTCGGCATGCCCGCGCCGATGGACATTCAGGTGAGCGGTTCCGACATTGAAGTGGCGCATCAAACCGCCATCAAAATTGCCCGGCAGGTTCATGCGCTGCCGGGCGTCAGCGATGTGCTCGTGCCGCAGGACGTGGATTTCCCGGCTTTGAAAATTGACATCAACCGCGTCCGCGCCAGTGAACTCGGTCTGGATGAAAAGGAAGTGGTGGACAACGTGATCACCGCCCTGACCTCCGACCAGATGATTGCGCCAAGTTATTGGGTGGATCCCAAAAGCGGCAACGACTACATGCTGACCGTGCAGTATCCTGAAAATTTTGTCAAAAATCTCGCCGACCTCGGCTCGATTCCGCTGCGGGCGGCGCTGTCGCCGCTGCCCACGGAACTTTCCACCGTGAGCACCATCCGCCACATCCACGCGCCGACCGAAGTGGATCATTACCAACTGCGCCGCGTCATTGACATTTACGTTGCGCCTTCCGGGGAAGACTTGGGCGGCGTGCTCATGGGGGTGAACAAAATTATCAGCGGCACGCAACTGCCCAAAGGCGTGCGCATCAACCTGCGCGGTTCCGTGCAAGGCATGCAGGCTTCGTTCAGCAGTTTTGGTTTCGGCCTGATTCTCTCGGTCATTCTGGTTTACCTGATTTTGGTCGCGCAATTCCAGTCGTTCATTGATCCGCTGTTGATCTTGCTGGCGGTGCCCACCGGGCTGGCCGGCGTGCTGCTGATTCTGTTTCTGACCGGCACGACGCTGAATGTGATGTCGCTCATGGGCGTGGTGATGATGGTGGGCATTGTCGTGTCCAACAGCATTTTGATTGTTGATTTCACCCATCGTCTGCGCGAAGAAGGCCGGCCACTTCGCGAAGCAGTTGCGCTGGCGTGCCGCGTGCGTTTGCGACCGGTGCTGATGACTTCGCTGGCGACACTCTTCGGCTTGATTCCCATGGCCATGAAATTCGGCACCGGCAGCGAAGCCTACGCGCCATTGGCCCGCGCCATCATTGGCGGTCTGGCCGTGTCCGTCGTGCTGACGGTCTATATTGTGCCGGCGGCGTATTTGCTGGTTTATGAGCGAAAAGAGAGGGCCGCTAAACTGGCCGTGCCGATGAGTCCATCGCAAGCCATATGAAATATCTGGAAAAGAACGCCAGCCGTGCCGCTTAGTAATTCGTTATGCCTCGCTTCGCCATCCGCTATCCATACTTGATCGTGGTGTTATGCCTGATCACATGTGTGGTGGGTGTCACCAGCTTGGTGCGTCTGCCTGTGGATTTGTTCCCAGCCATCCGCATTCCGGTGGTGGTGGTGGCCACATTTTATTCCGGCATGCCGCCCGAACAAATCGAGAACGACATTACCGGGCGCTTTGAACGATTCTTCACGCTGGGCAGCGGCATTGACCACATCGAATCGCGGTCGCTGCCGGGCGTGAGTCTGATCAAAGTTTATTTTCAGCCGGGCACCGACCCGGATTCCGCCGTGACGACCATTGCGAATCTGGCGGCGGCAAATCTACGGCGACTGCCGCCCGGGACGTTGCCGCCAGTAGTCTTGAAATTCGATTCCTCAAGTTTGCCAGTGTGTCTAATTACTTTGAAAGGCCAAGGGATGAACGAAGCGGAGTTGCGGGACTGCGGCCAATACACCGTGCGCAACCAAGTGGCCAATGTGCCGGGAGCATCCGTGCCCCAGCCCTTCGGCGGACGCTACCGTCAGATCATGGTCTATGTGGACCCACTTAAATTGGAAGCCTATCACTTGAGCGTGATGGACGTGGTGCGAAAGGTGAACGACTCGAATTTAATTTTGCCCGCTGGCGACGTGCGCATCGGCCTGTTCGATTACAACATCTACGCCAACAGCCAGCTCAACGATATTGACGAGATCAATCAATTGCCGCTCAAGACGGAACATAATGCCTCCGTTATGGTGGCGGATGTCGGTCAGGCCAAGGATGCATCGCAAATCCAATACAGCAAGGTGCGCGTGGACGGTCAGCCGTCCGTTTATCTGCCGGTATTGAAACAAGGCGGCAGCACCATTTCCGTCGTCAAAGGAATCAAGGACGCCGTGAGTCACCTTCTCGATGTTCCGGATCAACTGGTCACCAAGGTGGTTTTTGACCAATCCGTCTTCGTCAAAAACGCCATCAAAAATCTGGTGATGATCGGCGGCATCGGCCTGTTTCTCACCGCCGTGCTGATCCTGATTTTCTTTGGGAACCTGCGCGCTACGCTGGCTGTTTTGCTGTCCGTTCCCTTGTCGGTGCTGGCGGCATTTGTGGCCTTGGCGCTGAGTGACAATACGATGAACGTCATGATTCTCGGCGGCCTGGCGCTGGCGTTCTCCCGGCTTATCAACAATTCCGTCGTCGTGCTGGAAAATATTTTCCGGCATCTGGAAATGGGCGAGCCGCCCGGAATCGCGGCGGAAAAAGGCGGCAACGAAGTCGCCCTGCCGGTGCTGGCCGCCACGCTGGCAACCGCCGTGGTATTTTTCCCGGTCATCTTTCTTTATGGTGTGAGCAAGTTCCTTTTCACCGCGCTGGCCATCGCCGTGGTGCTGTCGCTTGCCGCTTCTTATGTGATCGCGATGACGGTCGTGCCTTTGTTCTGCGCGAAGTTGATCCGGACGACTAAACCATCCACCGACGGTGGCTCGTCGGTGCGCCCGACGTTGATGAGCCGGTTTAACCACTGGTTCAATGCCGCCTTCACCCGCTTTCTGCAGAAATACGAACGGCTGTTGGATTGGTGTCTGGCGCGGCCAAAGGCCACGGTGTTGGGCATACTCGGTATGTGCGCGTTGAGCCTGACGCTCTATCCGTTCACCGGCGTTTCTTATTTTCCGAAGACTGATCCGGGACAATTCGTCATCAACATTAAGGCTCCGACAGGCACGCGCTTGGAGAAGACGGAACAACTTGTGCAACAAGTGGAGGAAATTATTCGACAGGAAGTGCCGGCGAATGAATTGGACGTGGTGCTTTCAAACATCGGCGTCACGCCGGGATTTTCCTCCATTTACACCAGCAATTCCGCCGAGCACACGGCAACGGTTCAGGCAAGCCTGAAGCCCGGCCATCGCGTCAGCAGCGATGAATACATGGCTCGCGTGCGGCGGCGAGTCCGAAAGGAACTGCCCCAATTGAGCCCCTATTTTCAATCTGGTGGGCTGGTGGACGCCGTCATCAATCTGGGTTTCCCGTCTCCCATTGACATTCAAGTAAGTGGTTCAAACCTGGAAAAAGATCATGCCGTGGCGCAACAAATCGCGCAACAAATCCGCAAAGTCAATGGTGTCAGTGACGTGCTCGTGCCGCAAGATGTTGACTACCCTGCGTTGCAACTGGATGTGGACCGTCTCCGCGCCAGCGAACTCGGCCTTACCTCGAAGGAAGTTGTCCAAAACGTAATCACGGCCCTGACTTCCGACCAGATGATAGCGCCGAGCTATTGGGTGGATCCCAAAACGGGCAATGATTATCTGCTGACCGTCCAGTATCCAGAGGACACCATAAAAAATTTCGCGGACCTGACCGACATCCCGTTGCGCGGTAACGCCCGCAAACTTTCAACCCGGCTTGATACCGTCAGCGCCATCCATCACCGGGCTTCGCCCACGGAAGTGGATCACTATCAATTGCGCCGCGTCATTGACATTTATGTCTCGCCGGTTGGGGAAGACCTGGGACGGCTGACAAAGGCTGTGCAGAAAATCATCGCCCAAACCACTCTCCCCGATGGCATCCGCATCAACCTGCGCGGCGTGGTGCAAGGAATGCGCGTTTCTTTCAGCAGTTTCGGGTTTGGACTGATCCTCGCGGTGCTGCTGGTCTATCTCATCCTGCTCGCGCAGTTTCGTTCCTTCGTTGATCCACTCTTGATTCTGCTGGCTGTGCCTGCGGGCCTGGCCGGTGTGCTGGTCATTTTATTTTTAACCAACACCACGCTCAACGTGATGTCGTTGATGGGTGTGGTGATGGTGGTCGGCATCGTCGTGTCCAACAGCATTCTCATCCTCGAATTCATCCAGCGGCAGCGCGCAGATGGCATGCCCGTCGGCCAGGCGGTTCGCGAAGCCTGCCGCGTGCGGATGCGCCCGGTTCTGATCACGTCGCTGGCGACGTTGGTGGGGCTGCTGCCGATGGCGGCAAAACTTGGCACCGGCAGCGAGGCTTACGCGCCGCTGGCACTGGCCATCATCGGTGGACTGACCACCTCGTTCGTGCTGACAATTTTTATCGTGCCGGCCGCCTATCTGCTGGTTTACGGCAAACAAGAAACGCCGCTTTCAAAAACTGAAAATTCAACCGGAACATCCCCAACTGAAAAATGAAAACACTTCTTTGCTGGCTGGCAATTCTTTCCATGACCTTGGGAGCTAACGCGCCTGCTCAAACGAACACGAGTGTTGCCAGCGTGTTGACTTTGGCCGCCGCGCAGAAACTGGCGTTGCAAAATCATCCGCAAATCGCCGCCGCAAACTATCGCGCGCTCGCCGCGCAGGAAGTGGTGAAAGAAACCCGCGCCGGATTTTTTCCGGTCGTCAATGCTTTTGGGAACGTCGTGGGCGCGGAAACCGAGGACGCGCGCATTTTGGCCGGCGGCTTGAATAATCCGAGCATCTACGACCGCGTGGCCGGCGGTCTGTCGGTTAGCCTGCTCATCACCGATTTTGGGCGCACGGCCAATCTCACCGCCAGTTCCAAACTTCAGGCGCAGGCTGAAATGCAAAACGCCAACGCCACGCGCGAACAGGTCTTGTTGCAGGTGAACGTCAGTTACTTCGGCACGCTGGGAGCGCAGGCAGTTCTGCATGTCGCGCAGCAAACGGTGGCCACCCGGCAGCTGCTGCTCGACCAAGTGAGCGTGCTGGCGTCCAACAAACTCAAGTCGGAATTGGACGTGAGTTTTGCGCGCGTCGCGGTTCAGGAAAGCAAATTACTGCTGCAAAAAGCGCAGAACAACGCGGATGACGCGATGACTTCGCTTTCCACGGCGCTCGGCTATCGTGAACCGCAACCGTTTCAACTGGCCGATTCCGAGGAGCCTTTTATTGCCAAAACGAACGACGTTTCACAATTGGTCGAAACGGCGCTGGCCGGCCGGCCGGAATTATTAAGCCTGCGCAATGAACACGCCGCCGCGCAAAAGTTTGCCAAAGCACAGCGCGATGCGCGATTGCCGGTCGTTTCCGCCGTCGGCATGATCGGCGACTCGCCCTCCCACGACCCGCATTTGCCTGACAATTACGAGGTGGGCGGCATTCAATTGAGCCTGCCGTTGTTTGCCGGCGGCCTTTATACGGCACGCCAGCACGAGGCGGAATTGAAAGCGCAATCGGACAGCGAACTCGTGCGTTCATTGGAGGACAACATTGTGCGCGACGTGCATATTGCGTGGCTGAATGTAAACACCGCGCTGGAACAACTGCGCACCACGGAACAATTGGTCCGCAATGCCGCCGAAGCCTATGATCTGGCCGAGGCGCGCTATAAAATCGGCAGCAGTTCCATCGTGGAATTGAGCGAGGCCCAATTGAGTCTGACTTCGGCGCAAATCACCGACGCAGATGCGCGTTACAATGTTCTGATCCAGCAAGCGAATTTGAACTACCAAACCGGCGTGCTGCGCTAAGGCCGTTAATGGCGATGCTTTTCTGAATGATTTTTAATTTAGCGTTCAGGACATCTTAATGAAAATGTGAAACAGTATCTTTTTATGAAAATAAAATATGTTACTCTTTTTTGCGCAGGAATTATTGTTTTTCAGTCTGGATGTGTTTCCAAGCCGATTGCTCTTTTACCAGTCGGCCCGGATGCGCGTGGTCGCGCGGTGACGGGGACAAAGGGCTATTTGCAGGTCTTTAGTGCGACGGAGAAATCAATCCCGTTCGCCAGCGACGATCCTACTTACTTTAACCTGCACACGGGCTATGACATCAATGACGCAGCCGGGAAGAGTGTGCAATTTGTGGCCAATCACATGTCAAATATGGATGAATGGCCGGACACTGTATCGCTCACTGCCGGAACTTACAATATTTTGGCAGAGTCAACCTGCTGTGGATTGGTGACTGTGCCGGTGATTATCCAGAAAGGCAAAACAACCGTCGTTCATCTGGACAGAAATTGGTGGCCACCATCAAATACTCCGACGAATCAATTGGTTTTTCTTCCCGACGGTGAAGTGGCGGGCTGGAGTGGTTCGTTCTTGAAGTCATCGGAATAAATGGCCGTTTACTGTAAAGCGTCCAGGCTTCCGGCTTCAAATTGTCTTCTTCAGGGCAAAAGCAAAGTTCAGCACGTTTTCCCCGCGCCTGACCTGCATTGTGATCTTGTCTCCGTCGTTGGATTTTAAAACGCGCCGAATGGCTCTCATTGTCATCGAAGAGGTGTTTTGTCCATTTACCATTTCAACAATGTCCTTTGCTTTGATGCCCTGATCATAGGCCGGGCTGTTTTCATCAATCGAATACACAATGGTCATCGCGCCTTGTCTTATCAAATGCAAACCACTCATGTCTTCCTTGTCAGGCGTCGCAAAATTTTTGCTGGGTTCGAGATAGAGGATTCGATTTTCAAAATCAAATGTAACATTATGACGCCTGAAAAAGCCTAGACCAATATGGGACGGATTTGAGGGATTTAGGATATATGTCGCATGAAGGTTTGTATAATTGAACTTTCCAATTGCTAGGTGCCGTATTACTCCAATCTTGCTTTGGGCCACCTGATTGGCAGCGTCCGCAACGGTTACAGCAGCTACATTCGTCTGATCATTTCCAAACACTTCCTGCCACGCTTCGGAATTAAGCGAGATGGAACTGTTATCTCCGGTGTCAACCATCAATGTGAGGCGCTTGTCTTGATTCACCAAGACATCCAGCATGTAAGACAGCGACGATTGCTTCAGCGGGACTGCCACAAAAGTATTCTTAACCTGTTCAGGAACGGCATTGTTTAAAGTTAAGACATTTTTATCAAAGTTAATCGAGACGACATTTGTGGCGAAAAAATCCATCCCCAGTATGCCGTCACATTGTTGTCCACTAACGAAGCTTGCCATTTTCAAATCTAGACAGGCAATTTTGTCAAGGGCCAATGCTTTCCCGGCAATAGACATTTCTGGACAACGGAATGTGGGCAGCACTGTATCAGTTCCAAGCGGGGTTCCGCCAACGAGCGGTGTGGCGCTTGGTTCTTCCAGAAGTGATTTGTATCCGGCGTCAATGGCCGAGAAGGTGAATCCCGAATCCACCAAAAAATAGAGTGTCTTGCCAAAGACATTTACCGGCACCCGAACCATTACTCCATCGTCCGAAACCGGAACTTGTTGTTTGAGGTTATCTGCTGCCCCAGCTACATTTGATGTCAAAATCATTGCAAAAAAGGTTGCAATTATAGAAAGTATCGATTTCTGCAACATATTCAAGTCAGAGTTTACATTGCCCTGGCGGAAAAGCAAGCGTCCGGGCTGTGGAAAATCCTTTTCAGCAAGGCAGCCATTGAATAATTTGTGCGTGGGGTTTAGATTTGAGCGAAGAGAGAGAGCGGACGCCTTGTTACACATTTGTAACAAAGGTGCCATCTGATCGTCACAACACAGCCATATTTTCTCACCGCCAATTGAACATGCATACAATGAAAAAAACAATCAATAGACGTCGTGCTGCAAAAACCGCACTTTTTGCCGGGGCAACCGTGCTAGCTGCTCTTGTTCCACAGACTCAAGCGGAATCCTCTGTGGATTCGCTACTCAACAAACTGGAGCAAAAAGGCGTCCTGACAGTGGACGAAGCGAATGAATTGAAGGCGGAAAATGCTGCCGAACATGCGGCGGGGGAAACAAATATAGTTAATCAACTGCCGGCGTCGAAATGGAAGCTGGCCGACTCGATTAAGACTATGGGTCTCTACGGTGACTTTCGGCTTCGTTATGAATACCGTGGCGTGGATAATGCCCCTGAGGTGACGCCCAATACTTATTATCGCGAGCGGTTTCGGTATGCCTTGCGCTTCGGGTTGCGAGGCGATCTCTATGACGATTTCAGTTACGGAATCCGGCTGGAAACTTCCAATAATCCGCGGTCACCGTGGGATACTTTCGGAACCAGCACCACTGGTGGGTCGGTGACCCCTTCGGATAAAAATTCGAGTGGCATCTTCCTGGGGCAGGCATTTCTGAACTGGCATCCAACAAGTTGGTATGAAATGACCGTCGGCCGTATGCCCATGCCGCTCTACACCACCCCAATGGTGTGGGATTCTGACATCAATCCCGAAGGTGCGTTTGAAAAATTTAAATACACGATTGGCAACGTGGATCTGTTCGCCGATTTTGGACAGTTCGATTATCAGAATCCTGGTTCCGCCACCGTATCTCCCAGCGGTGACACTTTCCTGCTGACTTGGCAGGCGGGGGCCAACGTGAGATTCGGCAAAGATATGTCCGCCAAAGTCGCGCCGATGCTATATACTTACTCTGGTTCGGGCACCAGTGGCGGGTTGAATTCAATTTTTGTGGGACAGGGTGCCAACGCTTTGAATGTCGGCGTGCCGGGAGGGAATAACGCCTACAACGAACAAGCCATTAATGACCTGCTCATTTTGGAAATACCAGCTGAGTTTGATTTCAAGATTAGCAAAACTCCGCTGGGCACATTGCAGGCACGATTGTTTGGTGACTTTGCCTACAATTTTCAGGGTGGAGACCGAGCAAAAGCCGCCTACCATGCCAATCCTTTGGCTTTTACTGGTTTGAAGGGCCCGGCCACCGGTAAGGATTTTGCTTATCAGGTGGGTTTCGGCGTCGGCAGTGCCGGCCCGGTTTATGGCCCAACCCAAGGCTTGGTCTATGGCTCGACTTCAAAGAAAAACACTTGGGAGGCCCGGGCTTACTGGCAGCACATTGAACAATATGCCTTGGATGTGAATTTGATAGACTCGGATTATTTTGAAGGCCGGGGCAATCTCGAAGGGTTTTACACCGCGTTTTCCTACAGTTTCACGGATGCCATCATTGGCACAATCCGTTACGGCTATGCCAGCCGGATCAACAACAATCTCGGCACCGGCGGCAGCAACTTGGATATACCCGGCCTCAACCCAATTAAAAACTACAACATATTGCAACTCGACTTGACTTGGAGATTTTGAGTGAACTCGCGAACGTAAAGGAGATCACTTAACCAGAACGGTGATTGGTTCAAATGCATGGGGTTCCTCCGAGAGGAGGAACCTCAGTTCTTTTTTTACCTTCAGCAATCTATTAAATCGAAGTTCAGTTAGAACTTATATCCCAAGCCAAATGAAATCAGATTATGAGTAAATTTGCGGTAGTCGGGCTCCAAGTTGGAAGGCAGATTTCCGAGGACGTTTTGGCCTAAATCGTAAGCATACGTCAAGCTGGCATTGAAATGAGCAGTGAACGCATAGCTCACCCCGGCCGAAAGTGTATATTGACGATCATCGCGCCGGCTTGATGCCGAACCTGTAATTTCATTGCCGCTGGTAAAGTCGGCCTCCTGAATCCTGCCCCCCAAATCGAAGCCCAGTTGATCGGTCGCTCGCCAGTGATACGTTAAAGCGAAGAGGCTGTCGAAATAAGGAACCTTTCCTGTCGCGGAAACCCACTGCCATTGCTTGTAGTTGAACGCCAGCGTCTGGTTCGTGGTCAGGGTCGCAGTAATGACGGCCTCACCATAATATTTGACCGGATGAAAATCATTTACCGGGGCAAGGGAATTATAGCTGCGGAAATCTGGACCGCCGGCCAGCTTCACATTCAGCCATTTGCAGGGGTTTCCTTCCAATCCCAGCAATACGCGCTGGTAGTCACTAGACGAAAAATGATTGTCAATGTCAATCACCGCCGGAAGCTGTTGCTGGTATTGGTGGCCATAACGGTAGCCTAGTGTCGCAGCCAGCTTCGGCGTAATGAAGTATCCCAGGTCCGCGCCGCCGTTCACGTCATAGCGGTCCGGCCAATTTTGATAGCCTTTGAATGGGGCCAAGCTGGAATTCTGCCAGTCGGTCTTCATGTCGTAATACAAAAGTGATGCTGTCGGCCGGAAAAAGAATTTATTCCACTTATATTGCAACGAAGCGGCGGTGCGGTCTTGAATTTGATCCCGACGCTCGCGCGTGGCACCTTGGGCAAAGAAGTTGCGGAACTTGTCGTTTTGGTTTGCCAAGGGGCCGGAATATTGGTTGAGGGCGTAAAGCGCTGAAACATTGTTGCCATCGTTGTAAAGAAAGACGTTGTCCAATTTGAAGGAAAAGGGGCCTTTTTCGCCTCTGATTACGCTGCCAATTCGTTGTGCGTTGTAACTTTCAGCCGGAGCATCGTGGTAAATGAAGAAATCCGGCAAATAACTCAGCGAGAGAGTTTTCAATGTGTTTTGATCACCCAACAATGGCGCGAAATTAAAGCCAATCTTCGGCGACACGGAACTGATCAAAGATGAATGCGGCTTGAGTCCATCACCAGATACTTCCAAAACGTTGTCGTCATAACTTTCCTTGATTCCCAAGGAGAGCTCCGTCAACCAAACCGGTTTTTGCCACGCCCCCAGACTCGGAATAATCGCAGATGTATCCTCGCCTAGCATTATTAACGGCAATTCAACTATTCCAAAAAAGAGGGAGCCGGCCCAGATTTTCATTTTTCGACTCTTCACAATATTATTCTTTCTATAATGGTTCTTTAAGACGGCGGATAGACGCGGCATGTTGCCTTTCCTGCTGATTCGCTTGAAAGGGAACTGGCAACCGCGTTAATTGGCATTGAGACTGTTCACTTCACTAAAGTCACATCGGCTGGAAAATGAGTAGCTGAAATGGAATTTGTAATCAGTTTTAAATATCTTCCAAACTCGGCTCGTCAAAACAAAATTTCGACGCTAAATTTCCTGTGTGGAAGCGCAAATTTTCAGATCTTTGGTGACACGGTTGAGCAGTCTTTTTCGCCGCCACTCTCAGGCTGCACTGCATTGGCGCGAAAAAATCATCTTTAAGGAAGAAGCCTTCCATCTTCTGCTGGCTGGCCTCATCGGCGTCATCGGCGGCTCGGTGAACCTGTTCTTTTTCTACGCGGGCGAGGTGGTGCAACGGCTTTTTCTGCCCCAGCCCATTGATCCGGTGCAAGCCGCTGAAATGTTCGCGCCGTGGCAACGGCTGGCGGTGCCCACGCTCGGCGGATTGGCGGCGGGCCTGATTTTATATTGGGGTTTTCGACTGGTCGGACCGCAAGGTTCCAGCGACCTGCTGGAAGTTGTCGTGGTTGGCGACGGACGATTGCCTTTCCGCACGGAATCGGTGAAAACCGCCTCGGCGCTGGTAAGCATCGCCACCGGCGCGTCCATCGGCCGCGAAGGCGGCATCACGCAATTGTCCTCGACGCTTGCATCCAAGCTCGGCCAGATTGCCAAATGGCCGCCGTATCGGTTGCGACTGCTGGTCGGCTGCGGCGCGGCAGCGGGAATTTCGGCGGCTTACAACGCGCCCATTGCCGGCGCGGTCTTCGCTTCGCTCATCGTGTTGGGCAATTTTTCCATGAACCTTTTCGCGCCGCTGGTCTGCGCGTCGGTGGTGGCCACGATGGTGTCGCGCAGTTTTTTCGGAATCGAACCGTGGTATCACGTCCCGCCATTTCCGCTCACGGCACCGGCGCAACTGCCGTGGTTCATTTTGATGGGCATTCTGTGCGGCGGCGTCAGCGCGCTGTTCATGAAATTTCTGCGCGCAGCCAAGGAGAATTTCAACCACTTCGATTTGCCCATCTACGTTCGATTGGCGCTGGCCGGACTGGCGGTCGGCATCATCGCCGCCATCGGTTTCCCGGGCGTGTGCGGCAATGGCTATTTCGTGATCAACGCCATTTTGCACGGTGATTATCAAGTCCCCACGGGAGGTTTCTCGCAATTGAGCGGACTTTTTTTCGCCAAGCTGCTGGCCACGGCTATTACGGTCGGCGCGGGGACGGTCGGCGGCGTATTCACGCCCACGATGTTTTTAGGCGCGGATGCGGGCGCGCTGTTTGGCATGAGCTTGCATCATTTCGGCTGTGCCATGGGCGTGCCGTCCGGCGCGTTTGCGCTGGTCGGCATGGGCGCGACGCTCGCGGGCACCACAAAATCGCCGCTGCTGGCCATGATCATGGCTTTTGAAATTTCACTGGATTATTCGCTCATGCCGCCGCTGATGCTGGCCTGCGTGGTGGCCGTGCTGGTCGCGCGGCAGTTGCACGGCGAATCGGTTTATACCGAGCACATGCGGTTGAAAGGCCTGTCTCTGCTGCGTGAAAACGAACAGGCCGGCGCGGCGTTGGACAAGACCGTCGGCGACCTGATGCAGGCACCGGTGCCGCCGATGCGCGAAACGGTTTCCATTCGCGAAATCGCCGACCGTTTTCTCGCCAGCTCAAATAATTTCGTGCCCATCGTGGATGCTCAACGGCGGTTGATCGGCATGATCGCGCTGCAAGACCTGAAGGAATTTTTGAACAACAATGAGGAACTGGCCGGCGTGATTGCGCTGGACCTGATGCGTCCGCCGCCGAAATGCCTCACGCCCGGCCAGCGTTTGCTCGACGCGCTGCCGTTGGTGCTGGAAAGCGAGATGCGCAACATCCCCGTCGTCAGCACACCGGCGGAAAACCGGCTGGTCGGCTCGTTGTCACGCGCCCAGATGCTGGCCATTTTTTCCGAGGCCATCGCGGAAAAAAGCAAGCCCGCGGGGTAAAAAATCAGCGCAGTGCATTTTATTTTGCCACCGGCCATCCAACAAAGACAGCGGGGATGCCAGACGCCAGGCGAAACAGATAAGTTCATTGCGCGAACCGATGAAGGCGTTTTTCAGTGTCTGCAATTTCTTGCCGTTTTGAAAAACACCGAGAACCTCTGGAATTTTTCCTGATTGCATTGCGGCGGGGTCGAGTTTAAGGGGCACCGAATTTTCAAACTGTTTCTGTGGCGCAGGATGCGAGGGAAATCGCACCCGTTATTTTTCGCTGGGTTTGTTCGGTTCGTAAAGTGAACGCACAAAGCCGGCCAGCGCCACGCGGTCGGATTCGGAAATCTGGTCTTTCCAGACCGGCATGGCGGTGCCGGGAATGCCATCGCGCAACACCCGCAGCACATAATCGGAGTCCGGCTGTTCCAACTTAAGATTGGTGGGTGCCGGGGCCAGAGTGGCGGCAGTGGCGCTTTTCCCGTCGCCGAGAACGCCGTGACAAGGGGCGCAGGCTTGCGAGAATAATGTTCTTCCACGCCCTGAAACTTCGGGGGCGGCATTGTTCGGACTGACGGACGGGTGCAGCGTTTGCACATAGGTCGCCAGCCCGTTCAAATCACTGAGGGGCAAGTTGCGCCAGGAAGGCATGGATGTGCCGGGCACGCCATTCCAAAGCACTTGGCGCAAAAGCTCAACGGAAAACCTCACAACCGTCAGGTCCGCCGGTTTGGGCAGCAGCACCGGGCTGACGATGCCATCGCCTCGACCGGCGACCCCATGACAACCCGCGCAATCTTGCATGAAGACCGCCGCGCCGCGCCGCACGTCCGCCGTCGCCACTGCCAACGGCGGAGCGGTTTCCACGTGCGACTGCAAATTGGTGCCGGCGTCGGGATTTGAGGCCATACTTTCGGGCAGCGATCCCGCCGCCGGCCCCTTGGGCGCGACTCCATTGACGGCCACGAGGTAATCAACGATCTCGCGGACCTGGTTCGTGTCCGCATCCGCGCCATAAACTTTGATCATTTTGCCAACCGTCTCCTGCCATTGGCGCTGCGGAAACGGTGGTTGCACGGTGACATAGCGCGGTGAATGACAACTGACACAGGCCGCCAGGAACGCCGCGCGCCCGGGAGCCGCCGGCATCTCCGGCTCGAAATGCGGCAGGGTGATGGACCGAACCCCGTTGTCGGCAGCTGCCTCCGTGGACAAGGCCGAAGGTGCATTCAAAGTATCCGCCGCACATCGGCCACCGCCGAGCAGCAATCCGGCGAGGCTCAATAATATCCATGCCCAGGCAACCTTGTTAAAATTCGTCTTCATCTCAAATCACCTCCACGTCAGTTTGTTCAATGACGTTGCGCATGAAGCCGCTCCGGTTCCAGAGCCGGTCGTTTTGCCGCTGGCCCGCGCGGTTGAAGGCGCGGACTTTCAAATGGTATTGCCCAGCCGCCGCCGGTCGCCACGCCAGTCGCCAGCGCCGCCAGGAATATTTCCCCAGATCGGGATCAAGGCGCGCAGTCTGCCAGTTGGCTCCGTCGTCAGTCGAAACTTCCACTCGTTCGATTCCGTAACCGCCGTCGAAGGCCAGCCCTTGAATTTCAAAGGCGGTTTGGCGGGCCACTTGTTCGCCCGGTTCGGGGCGGACGAACACGGAGCGCAGGTTCATGCGGTTGATGGGTTCGGTTTCGGGGGCGAGCTGTCCCGGCACTTCATTCGCCGCCGGAGTGGTCGGGATGCGATAGGCTTTATCCATCCAGAAGCCGTGAAATTTTTCGGGCAACACGGTGATTTCGTTCAGCGCCTTGACCCAGTAAGTGGCATACCAGCCGGGAACCACCAGCCGGAGCGGAAAGCCGTTCAACATCGGCAGTTCCGCGCCGTTCATCGCGTAGGCCACCATCACCTCGCCGTCCCGGGCATGATCCACTGACAGCGCCTTGGCAAAGATTGGCGTGGCCGCGAGCGGCGGACGGTCAAGTCCGCCAAAACTTACGTCCACGGCCGCCGCCTTCACGCCCGCGCGGTCCAACAAGTCGCGCAAACGCACTCCGGTCCAGCGGGCGTTGCCCATCGCGCCATTTCGCCACTGACCGCCTGGAACACGCGGCTCAAAAAAGCTGCGCGAGTTGCCCGAACACTGGTTCACCGCGATGACGGAAACCGGTTCAAACTGGTGGCGCAAATCCGCCAAGGAAAGCGAGAGCGGCTTTTCGACGTGGCCGGCGAGTTGCAGCCGGAACGTCCCGAGGTCCACCGAGGTCGGAATGCCTTCCATGTGCCAGCGCACATAGAACGCCTCGTTGGGCGTGAGATCCTGTTGAAAGTAATGCAGCGGCGTCTCCAATTGCGGCGGCCGATCCGTGCGCAGGATGAGGTCGGTTTTTCCCGGAAAGCGAACCAGTTGATCCACGGGGACATCAGACTTTGCGGCGCCGCGGGTCAGCCAAGGCGACATCAGCGTGCCCATGCCCGCCGCGCCCAGCAGCCGCACGAATGACCGCCGATTCAGCGGCGGCTGAAGAAATTGATTGTCGAACTTCATAAGTCAGATGGTTTCCGGCCAAACATGCAAGTCGCGGCAAAATGGCTGGATTGGTTTCGACCGGGGACATTTATTTTCAGGAGTTAAACACGGCCACCGTTCACATGCAAACCGGCGTTATTGGAAACATCTTTTTAATTCCGCCGGCTGATAACAAACCGCTGCAACCTGCTCTGCCAGTTGTGCGCCAGCGGGAAAATTGTCCGCCGACTTTGCGCCGGCCCGCCTTGTTGGCGGTAGCAACATGGCCGCGAAAGTCGGACCCGCTGACGGGTTTCGTCGGAGAGCCGGGTGTTTTTCTGGGCGGCAAAGTGTTCACAAATCTTTTTTGCGATCGTTGGCCATGAAATACAGCAGCGGCACCAGCACCGGCGCGGTGAACATGGAGATCAAACTTCCCGCCATGAGCGCGATCGCCAGGCCCTGAAAAATCGGGTCGGTCAGAATCACCGTCGCGCCCGCCACCACGGCCAGCGCCGTGAGCATGATGGGCCGGAACCGCACCATGCCCGCCTCCACCACCGCCGCCGCCAGCGGATGACCTTCGGCCAGCCGCAGTTCGATGAAGTCCACCAGAATGATGGAATTGCGCACCACGATGCCCGCGCCCGCCATGAAGCCGATCATCGAGGTGGCGGTGAAAAACGCGTGCAAAATTCCGTGCGCTGGCAGCACGCCGATGAGCGAGAACGGAATCACCACCATGACAATCAGCGGTGTCAGAAACGACTTGAACCAACCGACCATCAAAATGTAAATCAGCACCAGCACCGCGCCAAAAGCGAGGCCGAGGTCGCGGAACACTTCAATCGTGATGTGCCATTCGCCGTCCCATTTCATGCTGGGTTGCTGGTCGGAGAATGGCAGCACGGCGTTGTAGATTTTCAACGGCGAACCGTCGCCACCAAATTGTTTCGTGTCGAGTTTGGCCAGCGCGTCGTTCATTTTGAGAATCGCATACACCGGGCTTTCCACCGCGCCGGCGACATCGCCGATGACGTAAGTGACCGGCATGAGATTTTTGTGATAAATGCTCTTGTCGGTGATGGTGTGTTTGACCGTGACCAGTTCACGCAACGGCACCAGCGGCGCGACGCTGCCGGCGGCTGCCGGTTCGGGCAGGGCGTTGGCGTCGCCAGAACGGACGCGCAGCGCGAGCAATTCCTCCGGGTTGCTGCGGCTGGCGAGCGGCAGTTGCAGGACGATGTTCACGTCTTCTTTTTCGCGCGGGACGTGCAGCAAATCCACCGACTCGCCGCCCACGGCGATTTTGAGCGTTTGCGAAATCGTTTCTGCGCTGATGCCGTTCAGCGCCGCTTTTTCCTTATCAATCACGAATTCGACTTTTGGTTGGTCGGCTTCGATATACCAATCCGTGTCCACCACGCCGGGCGTGGTGTGGAAAATATCAATCACCTTTTGCGCCAGCTTCAAACGGTTTTCTTCGGTCGGCCCGTAAATTTCAGCGACGAGCGTTTGCAGCACCGGCGGGCCGGGCGGCACTTCGGCCACGGCGACCCGCGCGCCAAATTTCGCGGCGATCTCCGCTACGCGCGGACGCACCCGCTTGGCGATGTCGTGGCTCTGCGCCTTGCGTTCGTTTTTCGGCACGAGGTTGATTTGCACATCCGCCACGTTCGCGCCCCGCCGCATGAAGTAGTGGCGCACGAGGCCGTTGAAATTGAACGGCGCCGCGACACCCGCATAAACCTCGTAATCCGTCACCTCCGGTTCGGTGCGGACGGCCGCCGCAATTTCGCGCGCCGCCTGCGCGGTGCGTTCGAGCGAGCTGCCTTCCGGCATGTTCAGGATGATTTGGAATTCGCTCTTGTTGTCGAACGGCAGCATTTTCACCTTCACCCAGCCAACATAGACCAGCGACATGGAGACGAGCAGCAGCACGACGAGCACGGCGAGGAATTGGTAACGTCGTTTTGCACTGGCGATCAGCGGCGTCATCAGCCCGCGATACATCCGGCTAAAGAAATTTTCTTCCGGCTTTCCGCTTTCCGCTTTCCCGCCTTCCGCTTTTTCCCTGCGTCGCCATTGGAGAATACGGATGGCCGCTCACGGCGTGACGATGAAGGAAATCGCCAGCGAGAAAAACATGGCCGCACTCGCGCCAATCGGAATCGGCCGCATGTATGGGCCCATCAACCCGCCAACGAACGCCATCGGCAGCACGGCGGCGATGACCGCGAAGGTGGCGAGAATGGTGGGATTGCCGACTTCGCCGACGGCTTCGAGGGCGACGATGGCCCGGCTGCGCCCCTTGCTTTGCGGCAGATGAAAATGGCGGACGATGTTTTCCACCACGACAATCGCGTCGTCCACGAGGATGCCGATGGAAAAAATCAGCGCGAACAACGTGATGCGGTTGAGCGTGAAGCCGTAGAGGTAAAACACCAGCAGCATCAGCGCGAGCGTCGCGGGAATCGCCAGCAGCACAATGATTGATTCGCGCCAGCCCAGCACAAGCAGGATCAAAAATGAACGGAATTATCCCCTTGACGTAAGTATGGTTTCATGGTAGATTTGGGGCATGAAAAAGAGCAAACAAAAAGCGAGCATCACGTTTCAAGAATTTCTTGACCGCTACCCGAATGATGAGGCGTGCTTGGAACACATCTTCAGCGTGCGATTCGGTCAGGGCCATGTCTGCCCCAAATGCAGCCGCAAGTCCAACTGGTTTCGCTTTGAAGCCGCTCGCGCTTACGCCTGCCAATGGTGCGGCCATCACATTCACCCGACCGCCGGCACCTTGTTTGAAGATAGTCGCACGCCCTTGAAGCTTTGGTTCTATGCCTTCTATTTGTTTACCACTTCGCGGCACGGCGTTCCGGCAAAAGAATTGGAACGGCAGCTTGGCGTAACTTACAAGACGGCTTGGCGCATGGCGGATTTGATCCGCAAACACATGGCGCAGATTGATGATGAATGGCCGCTCTTTGGCGATGTCGAGGTTGATGAAACCTACGTCGGCGGGCGCACGCATGGCCGTCGCGGGCGTGGCGCAGACAACAAAACGATTGTGTTTGGAATGTTGCAACGCAAAGGCCAGGTGATGACTAAAATCGTTCCGAACGTCGCCAAGAAAACCTTGCAACCTATCGTTGAAGAAAATATTTTGGACGGCACAACGGTTCACTCTGACGAGTTGCGCTCTTACAAAGGATTGGATAAAAAAGGATTCAATCATCAAACGGTGAATCACGGCGCTGGCGAATACTCGAATGGCGATACGCACGTCAACAATCTGGAAAATTTCTGGAAACACCTTAAAGGTGGTATCAACGGAACCCACATTCATGTTTCCAAAAAGCATCTTCATAAATACGCGAAGGAATTTGAGTTTCGTTTCAACCGGCGCGGGAACGCCGCCGAGATGTTCCCGGCTTTGGTTTCGCAGTTCCCGAAACCGCTGCCTGAATAAGAGATTCAAAATGCCGCTTGCTGGCGCGGGGGTATTTCTTGCCGTGTTCGGCGGCGAACTCTTTCAGCTTGTTTTTTGCGATGGCTTCTTTGAGGTGCATAAAATTTATGGTGCCGCTACATCAGGAAAGCCGCCTGCGAGTTTATTGAGTTCAGAGGCCATCGCTTTGAGTGGCATTACTGTTAGGGGTTGGTTGTTTAATATGTAGGGATAATTATTCGTCTCAAACAAGTCTGAATGTTGGCCCAATTCATCCATTTGTTTCAACATCACATAAATTCTTGGAGCAAAACGGTCTCCCCATTCGGTAGATTTTTGCTGCCATTGATTATAGCCATTCGGAGATTTTAACGAGTCAAAAAGCTTATCTGCATACTCATTGATCTGATTCGCTAAAATTTGAGCGCGTTTTTTCAGTGGAAAATTTTTCTCGTCATGGACTGATTGATATTGAGCGTTTTCATTTCTAAGCTTGTCATTTTCTCTATCTTCGCGCTGCAAGTCGGTGCTAAGTTTTTCTTTCTGCTGTGTCAAGGCTCCTATTTGAGCATCCTTGCCGGGAATGATGAATTTTTCGTAAAGGAACAAAATTGCCAACGCACCAGCAACCAAAAACGCCAAATGAATAAAGAAGTTTTTCACGGCCGGCCACCTTTCTGCGATGGCGGCAAGAATCCAGTGCATTTCCGGCTTTGGCGGTGGAACGCTGGATTTGTTTTCTTTCGGCATATGTTTGAATCATCGCCGAAATCCTGGTTTCCGTCAATACTTACGTCGCGGGGATAATTCCGAAAATGAAACACTCACCACCGCGAGCAGCATGTGCCAGAGCAGCTCGTTGGATTTGTCCTTCGCCGTCTCGCCGTAGTTGCGCGTGATGCTGACCTGGACATCGGCGGGAATGATGTAGCCCTTCAGCGTGTCAATTTTCCTGAGAACTTCGTTGGCCACCGCGATGGCATTCGCGCCGGGACGCTTGGCGATGGAGAGCGTGACAGCCGGTTCGTCAACGAACGTAGCGGCGGGCATCCTGCCTGCCGTAGAGGGCGGCATCTTGCCGCCCGGAACTGCGCCCGCATTTGCTGCGGTGTTGGAAATTTCTGCGCGCTCTGGATTGTCCACGGTTTTTCCGCCGGGCTGGAAGCCCGGCTCTACGGCAGGCAAGATGCCTGCCGCTACACCGTTGCCGAAGAATACATACTGGCTCGGTTCTTCCGCGCCATCCACGATGTCCGCCACGTCGCGCAGATAAACCGGTTTGCCGGAATACGCGCCCACCACCACATTGCCCACGTCTTGCGCCGTTTGCAAAAACGCGCCGGTTTCCACGATGACGTCATGGTTGTCGCTGGTCAGGCTGCCGGCGGAATATTGTTTGTTTGCCTGTTGCAACATCGGCACGAGACCAGCCGGCGAAAGATTGCGCGCCGCCAGCCGCACCGGGTCAAGCAGCACGCGCAATTGCCGTTGCGCACCACCGATGATCGTCTTCTCGGCGACCAGCGGCACCTGCTTCACCGCGTCGTCCACCTGGGCCACGAGTCGGCGCAGCGCGAGATGATCGTAACGCGCGCTGTGAAACGTCAGCGCCAGGATCGGCACGTCGTCAATCGTCCGCGCCTTGATGAGCGGCGTGGAAACACCGTGCGGAATGCGGTCAAAATTCTGCAGCAACTTCTGGTTCAGCTTCACCAGACTGCTATCCATGTTTTCGCCGACCTTGAACCGCACGATCACCGTTGATTGGCCTTCGCTGGAAGTGGAGTAGATATATTCAACACCGGGAATTTCCCACAGCAGCTTCTCCATCGGGCGCGTCGCACGCTCCTCGACTTCTTTCGCGTGAAAACCCGGCATGGACACCAGCACGTCCACCATCGGGACTTTGATCTGCGGCTCTTCCTCACGCGGCAACATCACCACGGCAAACACGCCGAGCAGCAGCGACGCGATGACAATGAGCAGCGTCAGCTTGGAATCAATGAATGACTGCGCAATGCGCCCGGCGAGGCCCAAATGCGCCCCCGATGATTTTTCGTCGCTGGCGTTCACGGTTTGATCGTCACCGGTTGCCCGTCCGCCAAAGCCGAAGCGCCTTCAGTCACGACTTGCTCGCCTGAATTCAAGCCGGAAACCAGTTCGATTTCGTCGCCGACGCGGCTTCCGGTTTTGACGAGGCGCAGTTGCGCGTGGCCGTTGGCGACGACAAAAACCAATTCCATTTGTCCGCGCTGAATCACGGCGGCGGCAGGAACGCGAATTGCGCTCGCCGCGCCGACTGGAACGGCGACGCGCCCGAACTGCCCGGAACGCAAAACGGTCGCGCCCGGCAGATCCAGTTTCACCAAAGACGTGCGGCTGTTCGGATCGGCGGCGGGCGACATTTCGGCGACTGTTCCTTGGAGTTCGCTGGTGACAGCGGCGATGCGCACGGAAAGTTTGTCTCCCAATTTCACATTGCCGATGAGGGCTTTCGGCACGTCGGCCTCGAAGCGCAACGTGTCGGGATTTTCCATTTGCAACAGCGGCTTGCCCGGCGTGGCGAGGTCGCCCACGTCGGCGAGCTTGCGCGTGATGACACCGGCGAACGGCGCGATGATGTCCGTGTAACCGAGCATGGTCTTCGCCTCGGCCTCGGCGGCGGCGGCCATGCGGAACTTCGACTGGGCATTGTCGAATTCCGACTGCGAAAGAATTTTCTGCTGAATCAAATCAGTGGCTCGTTTCAAATCATTTTCGGCCTGCTGCCGCGCGGCGGCGGCCTGATCCAGCCGCGACTGAATTTCATGCGCGTCGAGCTGGACGAGCCGTTCGCCGGCTTTCACCAACTGGCCGGGCACGACGAGCATTTGCCCGATTCGTCCGCTGACTTTTGCCTCGATGGCCGCGCTCAATTTCGGGCGCACCGTGCCGACGACATCCTCCGTGGCGGCGCGCGACTTGCGCTCGACCACCTGCGCGCGGACGGTAACGGACGGGAGTTCCGCCTGATTTTGTTCCGCCGCCTTGTGGCAGCCGGAGAAAAGCGGAGTTGCCGCGGCGAGAGTTGAGAGCAGAAGGCGTTTCATGGAATGGCAACCGCGTTACGAACAGCACGAGCGGCCAGACTTGTTTTCGTCGCCGCCGCAGGAGCCGCCGAAGCCCATCTTGTTCAACACCATTTCCAGCGGGCAGAAATTCGTGAATGATGATTGCAGCAGGTTGAAGCCGACAAACGCGGTGAACCAAAGCCAGTTCGGGCTGTGGTAGTGCGCCAGCAGCAGGCTGGCGAGGATGAACGTGCCGGCGAACCGGCGGACAAGGAGTTGTATTTTCATATCATGTTTGGGTTTGGTTTGGTTAATGGGAACTCGTGGCCAGCAGCGCGCCGAGAACCGCTCCGTAAATTGTAGTGATGACGGGATTGCTGGTGAGCGGACAGGCCCCGGTGGAACAGCCCACAAGCTTATACCAGCCGAAGCCGAGGCTTCCGCCAACAATCGTTCCAATGATGATGCGCAGAATCATGGCGGGTCGCATTTTCAAGCGGTGACAACCGCGTTGGCCGCCTTCTCCAGCCAGGCTTTGAACTGGCGCGGGCCGGAAAATCCGACGACCTGATCCACCGTCTCGCCGCCGCGAAACAGCATCAGTGTCGGCACGCCGGTGATTTCGTATTCGTCGGCGAGCGCGGGTGCATGGTCAATGTTCAGCTTGGCGAACTTCACCTTGCCGGCGAAGTCGGCGGCGAACTGTTCCAGCAGCGGCGCGAGCATCTTGCACGGCCCGCACCAGGGCGCGTAAAAATCCACCAGCGCCGGGCCGGTGGCTGTTAACACTTCAGTTTCAAAGTTGTCTTCCGTCAGTTCGATGATGTTTTTCATGTCAGAATCCGTCGTTGCCACCTTTACTGAACCGCGAGGGCCGGAAAAGTTACAAACATTCGGTCGTGCGTCTAACCGAGCCGCCAGCGAAGGGAAAGTTACAAGCCAATTGCAGGCATTTTAGAAGACGAGCGACACGACTGATCGCGGGATGAACCTTATTTTTATCTCAATGCGAACTTCGGCATTCCACCACTTAGAAGCACGCTTAAAATTATCCAGCCCCACCTCTGGGCTTTCACTGGCTTGGATTTTGGGCTATATCTCATTGCCATGAATGAGACGCCCGATTCTCCGACTGATCCGCGCATTTATTTGGCTGCCGAACGCACATTCTTGGCTTGGATTAGAACCGGCATAGCTTTCATGGGATTCGGATTTGTGGTTGCCCGCTTCGGCCTGTTTTTGCGTGAAATTGCGCATAGCAACAATATCACTGTTCCCCAGCATGACAGCGGCCTTTCCCTCCCCGTTGGCATTTCCCTTATCGTGGCGGGCATAATGGTTAACCTCATCGCCGCCATCCGGCATCGTCGTTACACCAAAGCGCTTGACCGAGGTGAATTCAGGCAGGCTTACGGGGCCGCATTCACCTTTTTAGTCGCCGGATTTCTCGCAATCATTGGACTCGCCGTGGCTGTTTATCTGGCTTTTTTACTGTGACTAGACCTCTCGAATTATCATGAATGCCAAGAAACTTGCTGAATTAATTAGCCAGTGGCTCATCGCTTCTTCCGCCAGCCGCCTGACCTTGCTCTTGCTTCTGCTCGGGCATCTTTGCTGCGGCCTCCTGATTTGGTTCCACCACAACCCCGGCCTTCAGTCATGGGTGGCGTTGCCAGTCATCAACGGATTGGTAACCGTTTGGTTGCTGGCTGGATCAAATGATTGACCGGTGGCATTCAAAAATATTCCAAGCCGATTTGCTTTAACTGACCAAAGCAACCCAGGCGAGCAGTCCAGCCAGGGCGGCCAGCGTCACGGGAATTCCCAACCGCGCGAAATCCCAGAAGGAAATTCTTATGCCCATTTCCCGCGCCTGCTGGACCACGATGATGTTGGACACGCTGCCAATGATGATCAAACTGCCACCAAAGCTGTTGGCGAGCGCCAAGATGTAGGGCACGGCCGGACCGGTAAGATTGACCACCTTGAGCAGCAACATCACGGCGGCGGAATTGCCGACCAAATTAGAAAGCGCTGCCGTCGTCAAAGTCAAATTGACCGGGGCATTGAGATTAAATCCGCCTTGCGCCAGCCAGTGAATGGCTTGGTCGCCGTAACCGGTGGATTGAAACGCTCCGGCGACCACAAACAGTCCGATGAACAACACCAGAATCGGCCATTCCACCAGACCGAGCAAATCCTCAGTGCGAAATTTGGTGCTGGCCAGATGGATGCCGGCGGCGGCCAGGACGATCACTTCTTTTGGAATGGAGGTGAAGAAAAGCCCGATGACCACGATGAGAATAATGATTCCTTTGACGGTATGCGCACGGTCAAAAGGATAGCCATGTTGCGCCAATTCGCTTTGGCTGGCCCCTGCCATTTGAAAGTTTTTTCGCGACATCAGCCAGATGATGCCGTAGGCCGCAGTCATGGCAAATGCGACCGGTGCAATGCTCCAGAGCATATAGTGACCGAAATCCAAATGTGCTACTTGGCCGATCATCATGTTTTGCGGATTGCCAATCAAGGTTGCGCCTGCGCCAATGTTGCTGGAAATGGTTAGCGCAATCAGAAACGGAACAGGATTGATTCTTTTGCGCAAAAGCGCGACACCGGTGATTGGCGCAAAGGCGTAACATACGATGTCGTGGTTCAGAACGGCTGAAAGCCCGCCGGTCACCAACATCAGAATCAGAAGAAATCGCGCGGGATTTTCCAACTGGCTGGAAAGGTTCTCCGCCACCTTGTCATAAAATCCCGAAAGACGAAGCTGGGCGGAGATGACAAAAAATCCAAAAAGCAGGCAAATCGTCGGCCCGTTGAGATAGGAAATGGCATCGTTTGTGGAAACGCCGCCGAAAATCATCATGCCAATCGCGCCTAGCAAAGCGATGCCGACTCGGTTGAGTTTTAATCCGGGAACGTGCCCAATCGCAATCCCGATGTAAGTCACGGCAAAAATCGCCAGGATGAAGTTGGTCGGCGGCATTTACTTTTAAGTGGCAGGCATGAGAAAATACGGCGACCGGCCTCGTTGCTGTTCAACTGGCCGTGCCGCCGTTCCCTAAGCCCTGTATCTAACGGGAAGATGATTGTCGCGTTCAACTACGTCAATAACTCATCCGGTCGAGCTTCACCTTGCCCCGGAAAATCCAATAGATGCAAACCGTGTAAGCGATCACCACCGGCACGCCGATGCACGCGATGACCAGCATGATGCCCAATGTTTTCGGTGATGAGGCGGCGTTGTAAATTGTCAGACTGTTTTCAGGATTTGGAAGGCTGTAAATCATGTTCGGAAAAATATTCAGCGCGAACAAGGCCATCATCGTGATGATCGTCACACACGAGGAAAGGAACGCGCGCCCGTCGTTTCCGTGATGAAATTCGCGCGGGATGTTGGCAATGGCCAGCATGTTCGCCAGCGCGACGCTAAACAGCCACGGATTTTCGCGAACCCGCGCGGCCATGTGCGGCACATAGAGCAGCGTGGCCATCGTGAGCGTCACCGCACAAATCACAAAGAAGATGATGCAACCCATCGCCCAGCCGCGCAGCTTGTCGTGAAGTTCGCCTTCCGTTTTCATCACGCCGTAAATTGCGCCGTGCATCATGAAGAGCGCCACCGTCGTCACGCCGACCAGCAGCGGATACGGCGACAGCAGGCCGAGAAAAGTGCCGGCGAATTCGCCGTTGGCGTCCACCGGCACGCCCCAGGCGATGTTGCCGAGCGCCGTGCCAATGAGCAGCGATGACACGATGCTGCCGACAGAAAAACTCACGTCCCACATCTGCCGCCACCAATGTTCGGGACGTTTGCTGCGAAATTCAATCGCCACCGCCCGAAAAATCAGCGCCGCGAGCAGCAGCATGAGCGCGAAGTAAAAACCGGAGAACGCCGTGGCATACACGTTCGGAAATGCGGCGAACAGCGCGCCTCCGCCAGTGACCAGCCAGACTTCGTTGCCGTCCCAAACCGGTCCAATGGAGTTGAGCATGACGCGGCGTTCTTCATCTTTGTTGGTGAACAGATGTAGCGCGCCGATGCCCAGGTCGAAGCCGTCCAGCACGGCGTAGCCGGTCAATAAAACGCCGACGAGGATAAACCAGATGGTATTGAGATCGAGGTGCATGGCGTGATTTAATTTTTGGTGGGCAGCGCGAGTTTGCCGGACGGAACCAGATCCGCGTCATCCGGGCCGTGCTGGATTTTGTCGTTGAGCAGATAGATGAAGACGGCAAACAGCAGCGTGTAGATCAGCGTGAACAAAATCAGCGACGACAAAACGACATTCGCCTTCACCACAGCGGACAAGCCAGCGGGCGTTCGCATCAGGCCATAAACAATCCACGGTTGCCGCCCGACTTCGGCGGCAAACCAGCCGAGCTGGTTGGCGAGCTGCGGCCCGAGCACGGAGAAAACCAGAATCCACAGCAGCCAGCGGCGTTCGTGCAGCGTGCCTTTGCGGAAATATAAAAAGCCGAGCGACGCCACGGCAATCAGGGCAAAACCAATGCCGACCATGCCGTGAAAAAACAGAAACGACGCCGTGACCGGCGGACGATCTTCCGGCTTGAATTCCTTGAGGCCGATGACGGGCGAGTGAAAATCATTGTGTGTGAGGAAGCTCAACATTCCCGGCGCGGAAATACCGATGACTTTTTCATTTTTTTCATCCGGCCAGCCCAACATCACCAGCGGAGCGTTGGAAGTGGTTTGGTAAAGTCCCTCAAACGCCGCGAGCTTGGCCGGCTGGTTTTTTTCCAGGCCCTGTGCGCTCTTGTGGCCGGTGACGGCTTGCAGCATCGTCGAGACGAGCGCCACCGTCAGCCCGACCTTCAGCGACTTGCGGGCGAATTCGATATTTTTCCCTTTCAGCAAATACCACGCGCTGACGCTCACCACGAGAAATGATCCGGCACACCACGCGCCGCAAATCGTATGGAACAAACGGTCCAACATTGATGGATTGAAAACGAGTTGCCAGAAGTCAGTGATTTCCGCCCGCGCGTGTATGCCTTCCCCGACCATGTGATAACCGGCGGGCGTCTGCATCCATGAATTCGCCACGACGATCCACACCGCGCTAAAATGTGCGCCGAGCGCCACCATGCACGTCGAGAAAAAGTGCAGCTTGCGTCCGACCTTGTCCCAGCCGAACAACAGCACCGCGAGAAAACCGGATTCGAGAAAGAAGGCGAAGATGCCTTCCGCCGCCAATGCGCTGCCAAACACATCGCCGACAAAACGCGAATACGTCGCCCAGTTCGTGCCGAATTCAAATTCCATCACGATGCCAGTTGCCACACCGATGGCGAACGTGAGCGCAAACACTTTCGTCCAAAACCGCGCCATTTGGTGATAAAGCGTGTTGCCGGTTTTGAGCCAAGCGCCTTCCATTAGCACCAGCATGATGCCCAGCCCGATGCTCAACGGCGGATAGATATAGTGAAACGCAATGGTCGCGCCGAACTGAATTCGTGAGAGGGTTAAGACATCCATAAACAATGGGTTAAAGTTCTACTAAATTTGCGCACTGCCAACCGTTTTTTGCCATGCCGGCAAAAGTATTGGTTTTGCTGAAATTCATAAGTAGCGGTGCGTTTTGCCAAAACTTAAGGCCCAGCCGGCCGGCTGTTGGTTTGAAGCAACGAATCCAGCCGCCGGACTAAATCTTCCTTTACAACCAAGCCGACGGAGGTTCCCGCCGTTTTCCCGTGCTGGAGAAAAACCAGCATCGGGATGCCTTCTACTTGAAATTTCTGCGCCAACTTCGGTGATTCGTCCACATTGACTTTGACGAACTTGATTTTGCCCGCGTATTGATCCGCCAAGCGGTCCATCGTGGGCGCGAGTTGACGACATGGGCCACACCACGTTGCGTAAAAGTCTATGACCACCGGCTGCACCGCCTGCGTTACCTCCTTGTCAAACTCCGCCTCGGTGATGTGCGTGACATTGGCGGTGGATTGGTTCATCGCCGTGAAATTTCCGCCGCAGCCGGACGACGAATAAAACAGCAGTCCCATAACCGCGCCGTAAAGTGCGCCCCGCCGCCAGTTCGCCGTCAACGGGCAGGCACCGGATTTGCAACTGCCAAAATAACCCAGCCCAGCACCCACGCCGCCGCCAATCAGAAGGTAAATTAAAAGTGTCGAAGTCATATTTAATCAAGGTTCTGACCGAATTTGACCGACATAGAGTTCAAGCAGTTCCATCGCCTGGACGACACAGGTTTCGCACGGATGCACTTTGGCTGCGCGCAATTCCTTGCAGTAAAGCGAGCCGAGCCGCGCGGCGAAATTCTGCTTCAACGCATCCGCCCGGTCGGGCGCGATCATACAGGCCGTGTGCAACGCCCCGCAGAGTCCGTCCGGTGCCCGGCCGCCGCCAAAAAGTTTGAGATCAGCGAGCGCGATGGACTTATCGCCGGAAACTTCGCGCCAGGCATGAAGCACCGACTGGGCGCAATTGAGACGTTCAGGGTCTTTCCGAAAGACGGATAGTGCATGTTCTTTCATTTTATTTATCATTCAGTTCGATTGACTGCCATGAATTGAGCCGCGAGTGACGTAAAAGTTACAAAACCCAGAAGGGCCTCAAACAAAGCGAGGAAGCTGTAAACGACCAACGGCGCAGTTGGGGAAGCAAGAGACACGTTCATGGCGATTCGGTCTGTGAGTTTGTGTTTTGGCTTGTTGATGCCCGGTGCGCTGGCCGCCCATACACCCGTTCATAAGCACGGCAAAATGGGCACAGTTTCCGTTCGACCCGGTTGACCAACGAGAACGCGATTCCGCGTTGCTGCTGCCGAGCGCGTCGGCAAACCGGGCAGTTCGCGCAGACTTTCGCCAGGGCTTTGTCGAGAGATGATGCGTTGTGGCTGCTCATGTTGATTGATTTTCTGCACCTTTTGCGAAACGTCCGTCAGCGAACGGCGTTCCTTGAGCATGGGCATACCCGGACCTTTGCCGTCCCGCCAGCGTCGGCACGGTCTTTGAATTTACACGGGATTAGCTTTTGCCGTCCGCAAAGGATGCACTCGGTTTAAGCGATGCCGCCATTGACGCGCAGGTTCTGGCCAGTGACCCAGCCCGCCGCGTCCGACGCGAGGAAGGCCACCACGTCGGCGATTTCCGCCGGCTGGCCCAACCGCCCCAAGGCCGCCGCTTGGGCAAACTGTTTGATTTGTTCCACCGTTTTGCCAGCCGTGAACAATTCGGTTTCCGTCGGGCCGGGTGAAATCACATTGGCCGTGATGCCGCGCGGGCCGAGTTCGCCCGCGAGCGAGCGCGTGAGTTGTTCCACCGCGCCCTTGGTGGCGACGTAAGCCCCGTAATTCGGCATCATCCGCATCGTCGTTGAACTGGAAACATTGATGATGCGTCCGCCAGCCGCCAGCCGCGTGGCGGCCTGCTGGCACGCAAAAAACACGCCCTTCACATTCACCGCAAAAATCCGATCATACTCCGCCTCGGTCACGGCGCTGACCGGCTTGGTGAACATGAGGCCGGCGTTGTTCACCAAAATGTCCAGCTTGCCGAAGTGCGCGATGGTTTCATCAAACAGCCGGACGATTTCAGACACGCGCCCGACATCGGCCTGGATGGCAATCGCCTTCCCGCCGCCGGATTCAATTTCGCCCACGAGCTTGCGCGCCTCGTCGGCATTGTGCTCATAGTTGACGACGGTAGCGGCACCTTCCCGGCTCAAGCGTCCAGCAATCGCACGCCCAATACCGCGCGATGCACCGGTGACTAGCGCAACTTTTCCTGCCAGAGATTTGTTCATGAGTGCAAAGAGATTAAGGTGAGCTGACACGAAAGAAGACGCGCGGATAACTTGGACTGGTGACGACACCCGGGCCGCTGTTGTATTGGTAGTAATTGGAGGCCACGTTCACCGGATTGCCGGAATAGAGCCAGTTGGTAAACGGCAGTGCCAGGTTGGTCGTGGCATAGGTCGTGAAACTGATCCCGGGCGAGTTGGTGAAACCAAATTGAAAAGATCCGTCGGGCAGCGCCGCGACGTTGATCAAATGGATCGGATGTAACACCGGCGGCGGCAACACCGTCGCAAAAATGTTGACGATGGGACAGATGCCCAGCGTGCCATTAATCGGACTGTCGGCGGGCAAAAAGGTCCAGCCGGCATTGGCGGTGTAGTTGGTGGACGTCGTGTAGGCGATGTTTAAAGATTCGTCAATGTAACCATCGGGATTATCCCCGGGGAATATTTCGAGCTCATAATAGAGAGTTCCATAATTCGTTCGTTGTCCAAATAGGAAAACATTGGTGGGCCAGGGAAAAAAGTAAACGCCGGCAGTTCTCGGCGTCGGGACGGTAAAACTACTGACAAGCGAGTCCAAATTTAAGGGGTAATTGGAACCATATAGTGCAACACTAATGTTGGTGTAATCGGTGCTTGCGTTGTCCCCAAACATGATGCTGACGCCCGTCAACTGATAGCCGGTGGGATTGAAGCCCGTCACGAACGCGGCCCGGGCACCATAAAGTTCAGCCGTGATGCCGGCAACGGGCTGGTTGGTGTTCGAGATAACGAGAATGCCCTGCGCGCGGGCGAATGGCGCAGACAACAACCAGGCCGCGCAAACGACCAGGGCGAGGAAATGCTTCAATCTCATATTTTGGTGCCCGGCTTGGACGCCGAACCTTTGCGCATATTATCCATTCCGGTTCGCCATGCCATAATAATTTGCATCAGCTTCGTTGATGACTGTGCGATGAAGCTGCCGGGCTGACTTTACCTGTCCTTTGCCCTCCGTTACGGCTTCGCCCATCACGGCAACCGTCAGTGTTTTCGGACCATCCGCAGCATTTTGAGGTTGAGGATCACGAAGCGGAAAAGCTGCCAGAGCAAATTCGTGCGCATCGCTTTCGTGAACCGGGTGGGCACGGCGGGATAGAAACTTTGTTCGTAAGGCTGGCGTTCCGGCTGGGGTTGTTCGGACATGGCGTTCTCCTTTGGCTGGCTTGGTTTATTTATGGCTGGTCAGATCATGCGAAAAAATTTATTCCGGCACCATCCTCCAAAATGGGTTGGCCTTGGCTTTGTAAATGAAGGCGAAATGCAGCAGATGCTTGATCCAATGGCCCGCCAGCCCGATTTCGCCCGAGGTGTAACGCAACTGGCGCCCGGTATCGGGGTAGGTTTGAAAATCAGGAACAATCGGATACATCGTCATGGACACCGCGGTGCCGTTCCAGAAATTGGAACCAGCCGATGCGATGCAGGCCGCGCCCATCTTGGCGAGCGACGCCTGACGGGTCGGCGCAATGCTCTTGCCCTGCATCATGTCCGTGATGTTGAAGGCCACCTGCCGGGCCATGACGCCGGAAGGCATGCCGGTGCGCGGCGGCGCGGGAAAGATCGGCGTGCCCTTGGGACTTATCATCGGCTTGGAAATCGCGTGCGGCGGCGCAAAGGCGATGCCGACGGCGTAGATGTTTTTATATTTTGGATTTTGATAAGTGCTCGGCCAGTCGGTCGGCAGCCATTTGTCGTAGGGTTTTGGCTCGTAATTGCCGTCCACGAGCATGAATCCGCTCTTGGCAAACAGCGTGGTGGTGATGTCCGCACCCTGCTTGTCGAACGCTTTGAGCCCGACTCCGGCGAAGGGCGGCAAAAGCATGGCAAAGTCAAACGACACGGTCTTTTCGTTGCCGTCGAGGTCTTCATACAAAATGGTATCGTTGCCAACCTCCTTGACATGCGCGCGGGTAATCCACTTGATGCCGCGTTCGGTATAAAGCGATTCCGTGAAGATGCGCGAGTGAGTGATATAGCCGCCGCGTTTGATGTGCATTCCGCCAATGCCAAAATCACCCAACTCCTGTTCGTTGGAAATCCAAATGATGGTGGCATTGTTTCGCACCTTTCGCTGGCGCAGCACAAATTCCACGTTGAAAAGATATTCAAACGCCGCGCCCTGACAGGTGCAAGTCCCGTGACCCGTGCCAATGACAATCGTCTTCTTCTCGCCGCGTTGCATCCGGACGACCAGTTCGTCCAGCGCTTTGGAGGCATGGGCCGCATGGTCAAACGTGCAGACAGACTGGCTGTTGTGAAGCGGTCCCAGGCCCGGCGTGGCATCAAAATTCAGCTTCGGTCCGGTCGCGTTGATCAAATAGTCGTAAGTGACCGCTTCCCTTTGTCCCTTTTTTTCCGGCGAGGTGTGTTCCACGGTCACAAACGGCTTCGGATTTTCGGCATCGCCTTCGGGATGAATGCTGACTGCTTTGGCTTGGAAATACGTTATGCCCGTTTTCTTATACACTGGTGCCAGCGGAAACGTCACCTGTTCCGGTTGCATCACTCCAACCCCGACCCAGATGTTGGAGGGAATCCAGTTCCATAAACTGTTGGGCGTGACGACGACGACTTCATGGCTGCCGCCCAGTCGTTTCTTCGCATGAAGCGCGGCGGTCTGTCCGGCAATGCCACCACCGAGAATAACGAGACGTGCCATAAATTTCCTTTATTGGGTTGGTTTCACCGGGAGGTAGATTGGTTTACGACGCTTTCCGCCCGACCATAGGAGCCGAGATTGAAGGCGTTCGTGTAACCCATGCCTTTCAATTTACTTTTTGCCATGCCGCTGCGCATACCGCTCGCGCAGTGCAACAGCAGCACCTGGCCTTTATCTTTCACGCGCTTCGGCAACGCGGTTTCAATTTCGTCGAGCGGAATGCTGATGGCCTTGGCCAGATGACCGGAGCTGAATTCGCCGGCACTGCGCACATCAATCACCAGCGCGCCATTTTTAAGTTTTTCAAGCGCGTCTTTGGTCGAAATCTGGCCGGATTTTTTTATCATAAAAACGACCGCGACGATTGCCGCGATGACTAAAATAGTTGTCCAATTCATACCAGATTGAGCCGCCAACGCGGAAATAGTTACAACCTCTGCCGGTATTTCTTCCGCCCAACATAAACAAATTGTAACCCGCGCAGGGGCTTCGTGTTTATCCAAAGATGGTCTGTTGTGGTGAAGCGGGCGCTGTGGAGGCGTCCAACGAAACAAACAACAAAACAAAAGAACAGTTATGAAACAGAAAACACTCGCGGGTTTGGTTATCGCAGGATTATTGGTGAGCGGCGCGGCTTTTACTGCCTTTGCGCAAAACGGGGCGGGCCGGGCCGGCAACGGCAAGGGCTACGGTGGTCCGCCGCAATCCCAGGAAGAACGCGCCGCCCGGCAGGCTGCGTGTCTCGAAAAGAACGGCGGCGTCTGCCCCAACGGCGGTCCGCAGACCAATTGCCCGGCCGGCGGCATGGGCAAGGGCAAAGGGGCGTGCAAAGGTGGGGGCGGACAACACGGTTTGCGCGATGGCACCGGCCCACGCAGCGCGAACGGCACCTGTCCGAACACGTCGGCGCAAAAACAAAAATAAACGGCCTCGGCCAGCGACAATTCGGGTGGCGCGCGTCGCCATCCGAATTTGTCTTCGGGCAAGAAACAGCCCAGAGTTTTAGGTCCGACGATCTTTGCCGGTCGAAACCGCCGCACTGACAGTCGGCTTGACCCGGGTTTCAATCAGCCAGAACACCACGCCAGCAATAGCAGAGAGAATGACGAACCAGCCCCAGTCCGGCACGCCGGTAATGTCCGGCAGGCGAACCTTGCCGAGCGCGGCGACCTTTTGAATGTGCGCCTCCACCCAAGTGAAACTCAGAGCGTAAAATACGCCGCCGACCAGCATCCCCACGAAGCCCACCACCGCGTGTAGACTGCCGGTGGCCATCGCCGCCACGCCCGTGCCGGGGCAATATCCGTAGAGCACCATGCCGACGCCGAAGAGCGCCGCGCCCAGCACCACCCCGAGCATGTTCGCGGGCTTGATGTGATATTGCGCGTGGCCGGTGCTTTTCAGCAGTAACACCCCGATGCCACCGACGATGATGGCGATGAACATGATTTTGAGCACGGTGAAATCTCTAAACCGAAACTGATTCACGATCACGTTGTAGTTGGCGACGCCGCCGCGATGCAGCAGCATGCCAAATAAAATGCCCATGGGAATGGCCAGCCAACGGGCGGTTTCAGCAGAGACAGGAAAATTCATAATCTGGGAAAGTTGAAGTTGGTTTACTTGGCTGCGCCCGACTGTTTGCGGAAGAGAATCAGCGCCGTCACGATGCCAGATGCAAACATTGTCAGGAAGAAGGTCCAACTGCTCAACGCCAACTGGAGCGAACCGCTGATGCCGTGTCCGCTCGTGCAACCGCCGGCCATGCGTGCGCCGAACATGATGATAACGCCGCCGAGAAATGCCGCCACGAGCCGCTTCGCAGTTGAACCGCCAAATTGCTGCGACCAGGTGGTGGGGACTTTCTCCAATCGAAACGTCCGGCTGACCAACACGCTCAACAGGCTGCCGAAAAATGTGCCGATGAGAAATAACAACCCGCCGTTCCACTTGAGCGGGTTCTTGGCCCAGTAGGCATTGTTAGCCACGCCGTCGCTGCCCAACACTGGCAGGGCGCAAATACTGGAGGCCGATGACAAGGCGGTGGAGATGCCCAGCGGTTCATCCAAGAGGCCGAACGCGATCCAACTCAAGACGCCGATGCCGATGCCGACGAGGTAAGGATTCCAGCGGCCTTTGGCGTCCGCGCGGTCGCCAGCGTAACCTGTCTCGAATTTGCAGTTTGGTTCTTTCATATATTCTCTGCCGTTTACAGAGCCGGGATGGAGCTATTGGTTACAAAGAAACGCCAAGTTAAGCATTCAGCTTCAACCATAACTACTACCCGACACCGGCTTTAGTGTCATCTCAAAGCAAGTCCAGCCTGGGCGGTTCTTCTTCAGCAATAGTTCTCCGCCATGCGCATGCACGACTTCTCGTGCGAGACTCAGACCAAGTCCGATTCCCTCCACGCGCGGACTGCTTGACCTGGCAACTCGATAGAACCGTTCAAATACTTTCCGTTCATCAGCCGGTGGAATACCCTTCCCGGTATTTCCAATTTCGAAAAGGATTTTGTGCTTCGCCGCATCCAAGCGGATGGAGATTTTACCGTCCGTCTCGTTGTATTTGATGGCGTTCATGATGAGGTTGAACAGCGCGGTGTGCAGCAGCGCTCGGTCAACTACGACCAGCAATTGCGGCGGGAGTTTAACTTCAAATTGCAGACGGGCATCGGCGGCGAGCACGCGTGCGTCCTCAATCATGGCATCCAGTTCCGCGCTCAAATCCACAGGTTCGAGCGCGAGCTTGAGTTGGTCAGCGTCGGCTTGGGCCAGCAGGAGCAGGCTACGCGTGATGGTTTTGAGCCGCTGCGTTTCTTCGAGGAGGTTGCTGAACAGTTGCTGCTCCGCCGAACCGGGAATGGCGGATTTTAGCGCGCTTTCCAGTTCGCCCTGCATCACGGTGAGTGGCGTCTTCAGTTCATGCGAGGCGTCCGCACTGAAGCGGGTCGCCTGCCGGAAGCTCGTTTCCAGGCGATCCATCATGCGATTCAAAACTTGAATGACGCGTCCGGTTTCCGGGCTGTCGCCCGCGTCGGGAATCCGCTGCTCCAACCCGCGTGCGGTGAAACGCTCAGCCGCCGAGGCCGACGAGAAACAGCGCCACTGGCAGCGTGAGCAAAAACGCGGCGCGCACCCGATTAAGTTCCTGTTCCACTTCCTGCTGGTTTAGGCCGATGACCAGCGTCACGTCATCATTGCCCAGCACGCCAACCCGCCAAGTGGAATCCGCCGCTTTGACGGTGAAGAATTTTGGGGCCTTGGTAAAAACCACGTTGGGCGGCGGCCCGCCACGGCCCTGTCCGAAGCCGCGTCCACCGAAGCCGCGTCCCATGCCGGAATCAGCCAGTGGCGCTGCGGCGGCAGAAAGATTCGTCCCGCCATCTTGCGCCATGGCGATGTGGTTGGTTTCCTCCAAACGCAGGTTGTATTTTTCCGAGGCTATTTCTTTCGGCCAATATGGCGAACAGTAGGAAGTGCGTCCGGTGGCGTCCTTGATGAGGAGAATGATGTGGTTGGTGTAATCGTCGCCGAAGGTGGATTCCAGCGAGCCGGCCAGCCGCTCGTAGTTGCCGCGACCGGCAAACAAGCCGGGATGGCGCGAGCCAAGCGAACGAATTTCACGATCCACCGCCTCAAGGCGCACCTGATAAATGAGCAGCCACATCACCACGCCAAACACCACCAGCACCAGGCCGGAAATGCCCGCCGAGAGCAGCGCGATCTTGAGGCGTGAGGGCAGCGCCTTCATGCGCTGGCCTTGATACGATAGCCCACGCCGCGAATGGTCTCAATGAGCTTGTTGGGGAAATCACCGTCCACTTTTTTACGCAGGCGCTGGACATAAACCTCCACGAGGTTCGTGCCCGGATCAAAGTTGTAATCCCAGACCCGCTCGCAAATCTCAACCCGCGTCAGCACGCGGCCCGGCGAGCGCATCAGATGTTCGAGCAGCGAAAATTCACGGGCGGTCAATTCAATGGCCTGCTCCGCGCGCGCCACTTTGCGCGTAAGCAGGTTCATTTTCAAATCCGCCACGACGAGAATGCTCTGACTGGTGCCCGCCGCGCGCCGCGTGACGGCGTGGAGACGGGCGATCAATTCCTCGATATGAAACGGTTTGGTGAGGTAATCATCCGCGCCGAGGTTCAAACCTTCCAACCGCTCGTTGAGTTCGCTACGGGCCGTCAGCAGGATGACGGGCAACGCCATCTTTCTTTCCTGCAAACTGCGCAGGATGCTCAAACCGTCCTTGCCCGGTAGCATGATGTCGAGCACGAGCGCATCGTAAGGACGCGAAGCCGCCAACGCATAGCCCTCATCACCGTGCGGTGACACCTCGACGACGAAGCCCTGCGCCTCCAGGCCTTGGCGGACAAAGGAGGCGATCTTTTTCTCGTCTTCGATAACCAGGACTTTCACGGGGCGTTTTCACTGGCCGGGGTGTTTCTCTTTCCATTTCTTCCGCAAAACGTCGTGCATCTGCTCGCGGAATGGCACCGGCATTGCATACGGCTGGCCGTCCTTGAACAGCGTGATGGTCTGGCGAATGTTATCCACGACCACCTGACACGGGTTGCAGCCCGCCATGTGCTTCTCGAACTCCTCGCAGACAGCCGGATCAACCGTGCCGTCCACGTATTCGTTCAACATCAGCAATAGTTCTTCGCACTTCATGGTCTTTGCAGCTTTGAATACCGAGCCATCAGCCCGGTGAAAGTTACAGGTTTTTTGTGAAAATAATTTTTCATGTGTGGTGGTGATGGGAGCGAACCAACTGCCGTTCGGGATCACCCAGCACACGGGTTAATTCCTCGCGCAATTGCAGGCGGGCGCGGAGGAGCCGCACCTTCACATTGCCTTCGCTCAATTCGAGCGCAGCCGCAGTTTCCTGAATGGACAACCCCTCCACGTCGCGCAGCAAAAAGACCAGCCGATGCTTTTCATCCAACCGGGTCAAAGCGTCATCCAGCAAGCGGCGGACTTCGTTCTGCTCCACCAGATGTTCCGGCGATTGCCGCCAGTCGGCAATGAATTCAGGGTGCGGAATGGAATTAAGATTGTCGGAAGGTTCGGTCGCTTCTTCCAAGGAAACGGTATTCAACCCTTTTCGCTTACGGATGATTTTAAGCGCCGCATGACTGGCGATGCGCAGCACCCAGGTGGAAAAACTCGCCTCCCCGCGAAAACCATTCAGGTTTTCAAGCACACTCAGAAAGGTTTGTTGGGTGACATCCTCTGCATCCTGCTCCTGCCGCAGCATCCTCATGGCCAGCCCATAAACCCGCTGCTCATAACGATTGGTCAACGCCTCGAATGCATCCAACTCGCCAGCTTTGGCCAAGCGCACCAATGTAGCATCGGGCGTTTCGGGGGTGAGTTGATTGGTCATGCAATTTGACAAAGTGATTATATTTGCATAACAAGACGCAGCAAGCCGCAACTTGTGAATCACGTCGCCATGCCAAAGAACTCTTCCTTTCAAACCTTGCCCGAAGAAGCCATCGGGTTGATGGCCGCACGTTTTCGAGCATTGGGAGAAGTCAGCCGTCTCAAATTGATTTTCGCCGCCGGAAATGGTGAGAAGAATGTGTCGCAATTGATCGCGGCCACCGGCTTGTCCCAAGCGAATGTTTCCAAGCACCTTCAGATTTTGACCGCCCGCGGTTTCCTCGTTCGCCGCAAACGGGGAATTTTTGTGTTTTATTCAACCCCCGATTCCAGCGTTTTTAAGCTGTGCGAAGTGGGTAATACCAGTTTGGCGAAACGCTCCGGTCTCGTCGAATTTTCCAACAGATAAACCTTGATTCATCATTCGCAGGGAATTTTATCGGATGTTTTTGTCTTTATGCGAGTGCAACAGTATCAAAAATTGGCTCACCGCCGGGCTTAGATTTTTGCTCCGTAGTTTTTGTAAATGCAACGGGCGGCGAATCACCAAGTCTTTCACCGGGATAATCGCCAGCGAGCCAATCTGAAGTTCGCAACTAATCGCTAATCAGAAAACAATGGCAATGCCCACCCTGGCGATGACCGCCCCCTTGATCGCTTCGGGACTCGCAAGCAACAGCACTTGTTTCAGCGTCATGTCCCGCTTGCGGCTTAGTCCTGTTTATTTTTTGTTCCTTGGCCAGTGCGGTTCTTTCCTTCAGAATGAATTCAGTTGATAGTATCAGACTGGCGATGGCATTGTAATTACCCGATTCTCCCATTCTTGGCGACAAAGCTTCTGTCATAATGTTTCGCTTAATCGGGCGCGGGGGGGTGACAGTAGTGCATTGATTTCCGTTACGCTCGCCGTTGACTAAACTCTTGGCAGGATGCTGTGCGTTTGACGGATTTTCGCGTCAGGTTTTTCATTCGATGTCCTTTGTGAATGGCGTTGGTGACCCGGGCAA
>ODAK010000549.1_pt1 | contig 43110 bp, 49 predicted proteins | sample 1539591 | NCBI WGS metagenome assembly ODAK01 (sample SAMEA3539303, study PRJEB22396) | soil metagenome | biome: tundra; feature: field; material: soil | place: USA | collected 2010-05 | depth 0.15 m
GGACCGGCGCACTGGCCATCAACATCGACGATGTCGTCCACAGCGCGGTGTTCGCCCCATGACCGGACGCCACCAGAGTCGCCGCGGCGAGGGAGCGCAGAGCGTGGTGGAGACGGCGCTCGTGCTCCCCTTCCTCATCGTGCTCGCGCTCGGGTTCGCCGGCGCCATCTTCGTGCTCGACGCGACCACCGAGCTGCGCTCCGCAACCGGCCTGGCCACGTCGGCGGCATTCAGCGTTCCATACGGATCCACCACTCAGGCGCTGTTCAACATCGACGACACCTTTGCGCGCAGCGTCTCGGGGCCGTTCCTCGAGCCCGGATCGCTGCGCATCACCTGCCCGCCGAGTGAGGGCAACCAGTACCTGTACTCGGCGACGTACCAGCCGGACACCGTGGTGTCCTGCCACGGCACCGCCACGGTCTCGTTCTCCAACAACCTGATCGGGCTGGTGTGGCGCTGGAACGTGACCCTCGAGCAGGACGCGCAACTGGTTGCACCGCCCTTCCGGCAGTGCGCACCGAGCGTCACGTGCTGACGCGCCGCCGGGCCGGAGAACGCGGCCAGGTCATCGTCCTCACCGCGCTGGTGGTGACCATGGTGCTCGGCGCGCTGCTGGTCGCGGTCGCCGACCTCCTGGTGGAGAGCAGCGAGGCGACCCGCGCCGACACGGCCGCGTACCTGGGTGCCCAGTCGGGCGCGGACTCGGTGGACACGAGCCAGTTCCCGTCGGGAGTCACCTCGAGTGGTCAACTCCATCTCGGCGCTGATGCGATCACCAACTGTGAGCAGGCGGTCGCCGTTGCCGACCCCGGCGCGGTCGCATCGTGTGTCGTGAGCGGTGACTCGATCACCGTGACGGTGAGCAAGCGCATCCAGCTGCCGGTGCCGTTCGTCGGTCTCGGCACCACGGTTCGAGCCGTCCATCAGGCCGGTGCCGCGCTCGGCACCGTGCATCCGTATTAGGCGATAGGGGGAAAGAAGGGGATGCGACGCGGGGCGTTCGTGCTGATCGTGGTGCTCTCACTCGCCGCCGTGAGCGCGGTCGTCTTCACCGCCCTGAGCATCGGCGGCCGGCACATCACGGCCTGGGCGATGAGTCAGAACGCGAGTCCCGGCACGCGCCTAACGGCCTCCCTGGTGCGCCAGGTGACCATCGCCCAGGGCTCGGACGACTTCACCGTCCTGACCACCAATCCCGCCGGCGAATACCTCGCGCACTCCGTCTCGGATGGCGATGTGCTCCGGCCCGACGATCTGTTCACCCAATCCATGGTCACCGTGCCGCTCGCCTTCAAGAGCATGGCGCCCGGGCTCCAGGCGGGTGACAGTGTCGACATCTACGGCCCGAGCTCCAGCACCCTCGGGGTCGGCACGCCGGAGGCGCCCGCGGCGGCGGCGGCGGCCGCATCCGGGCAGACCGTGCAGCTGTATGGCCGCGGGATCACCATCGTCGCCGCCGGCAGCGCCACGGCCGTCCTGGTCCCTGCCGCGTATGAGGGGTTCTGGGTCGACCTCTCCGTCTCGGGCATCGACCTGGTCGCGGTGCAGTCCTCGGGTGTCCAGGTGCCCCGCGGCGAGACGTACACGCTGCAGCAGGCCGAGCAGATGCTGACGGCGATCGCCAACGGGACCGCAGGGTCCACACCGGCCGCCGACCCGGCGGCAGGCTGAAAGTGGCGCCGCTGCGCGTCGGTGTCGCGGGCGTCCGAGCCGGCGGCGGGGCAACCGGATTCGCCGCCGCGCTCGCGTGGTCGTCGGCACGGGATCGCGGGACCATGCTCGTGGATGCCGACGGCGCGGGCGGCACGGTGGCGTCGCTGCTGGGCATCGACGACACGCGGTCCCTGGCCAACGTGTATAGCCCGCACGGCATCGCCACCGCCGAGCTGGAGCGTCAGGCAGTCACGCTCGGGTCGCGCGCGCGGCTTCGGGTGGTTCCCGGTTTTCGCGATCCCGGCCGCCCCGGCTCGCACACCGCCGAGCTGCTGGTGCCGGCCCTCGAGGGCCTCCCCGAGGAGCTGGTCGTCGTCGACTGCGGCACGCCGTTCGCGTACCCGGATCTGGTCGATGGCGATGCCGCGGCCCGGGCACTGGGCTTCGCCCTGCACGCGGTCTTCATCGTCGTGCGCGCGGAGTCGGACCTGCTCGACAACGCGGTGCGCACCCTGCGGACGCTGACCATCCCGCGCGCCCGACTCGTGCTGGTGCGCCCGGCCCATCGTCGCGGCGTCTCGGAGGCGATCGAACTGCTGCAGGCGGCGCTGCCCGGATATCCGCTGGCGTGCGAATGGGAGTGGAACGCGGATCACTGCGTCGCGGCGCGAGCCCGCCGGGAGCCGATCCAGCGCGAGGCGATGGCCGAGGAGCTGGGTCTCTTCGGATCCGGAACGATCACCTCCGATACCACGCGTCGCCACCGATGGCCGCTGACCCGACACGGTGCGCCAGTCCGGTGATGATCGGCGAGGACCGGCCGCGCATCGATGCCCGCCGGGTGGCCGGGAACGGGATGGCCTCGCGCGCATGGCCGGAGATTCCCGCGGACATGCTCCCGCTCGTGGAGCAGCTCTGTGGCGTGCTCCATCGCGAGCGGGGTGATGAGCTCTCCACCACATGGGAGGAGCGCCTTCCCGACCTGGTGAGCGACCTGGTCGAGCGGTCGGTGCATCGCGGCGGCATGGGGGTCGCACCGGTGCTGGCGGCGCGTCTCGCCGGGGATGCCGCATGGCGCGCCGAGGTGGAGTGGGCGCTGCTGGTCCGAGCCAGCCTGCTCTGGCCACTCTCCCTGCTCGTCTATGAGGATGTCGAGGACATCCAGTGTCTCGGGGCGGACCGCATCCTGGTCGAGGCCGCGGGTCGCAAGCAGCTGCTGCAAGGGTCGGGACCCGAAGCATTCAGCGCTCCCACCCGCCGGGAGGCGGACGCCAGGCTCGAGGAGTGGTTTCGCACGCTGCTGAGCTACGCGGGCGTGCAGCCCCGCACCCAGCTGACCCGTGATCAGCCGCGGGCCGTCGCCACCATGGCGACCGCGGTGGGACAGGTGCGCATCGCCGTCGTTGTCGCCCCCGCCGCGGTGGGGCGGAACAGCGTCTATGCCTGCCTGCGCATCCCGCGCGTGAGCGGGCCGAGCACACTCGACGAGTTCGTGGCCAACGGCACCATCCCGAGCGGAGTGGCCGCCTTCCTGCGCGAGTGCGTTCGCGCCCGGCTGAACATGATCATCTCCGGCGGCACCGGCGCGGGCAAGACCACGCTCATGCGCGCGCTCTGCGCCGAGGTCGCCGACGACGAGACGCTGCTGGTGATCGAGGACAGTCCGGAGCTGGCCCTGGCCCAGGAACGCCCCGACGGCCGAATGGTGCACGAGAACACGATCACCATGGCCACCGTGCCCGGTGCCTGGAAGGAACAGGAGGCCCGGGTGAGCATGGAGGATCTGGGGCGCGACGCCCTGCGCTTCCTGCCGTCGCGGATCATCGTCGGCGAGGCCCGCGGCGCGGAGATGGCGGACGCCGCCAATGCGATGACCACCGGCCACGAGGGATCGATGGTCAGCGTGCACGCCAACAGCGCCGCCGAGACCATTCCCAAGGTCGTCAACTACGTGATGATGGCGCCGCGTTTCGCCGGGCAGGTCGAGCTGGCCACGAGGGTCGCGCACCAGGCGATCCACCTCGTGGTGCACCTCCGCAAATCGCAGCGACTCGGCAGGCGGGCGGTGACCGGGGTGGTCGCATACTCGGCCGACGGCGCCGCGGTCGACGTGTACCGCACGGACGAGCACGACGCGCTGGTCCGCCGCGTGCATTCGATCGCCGACCTGCCCCGGCGACTCCAGGAGGCACTTGGCGAGCAGCTCGTCGAGGTGCCGGCGCCGTGATCGCGCTGCTCTTCTTCGAGGTGCTGGTCATCCTCTGCCTCATCGCCGCGATCACGGTGTGGCAGCGGCCGGGCGTGCGTCCCGACGCGGGCGCTGCGGTCTCGCGCCGGGTCGCTCCCCTGCTCGACGCGGAGCGGGATCTGGCCGCGTCGCTGGGCGTTCCGTTCGCCGTGTGGGCGGCGATTCGGCTCACCCTGTTCGCCCTCGCCTTGCTCGTGGGGTTGACCAGCGGCGTCGTGGTGATCGCGGTCGTCCTGCTGCTGCTCGGGACGCTGGGCGTGCCCTGGTTGGTGGAGGACGTGGCCTCGGCGCGGCGATCGCGCGCATATCGCTCGCTGGTCGCGACCGTTCGCGACCTGGCCAACGGGCTGCAGCGCATGGGCAATCTCGACGCCGTGCTGCGCGAGGTGGCACAGCATCCGCGTCCTGAGCTGCGCGAGCTGCTGACGCCGCTGCAGACGGCGCTCTCGATGGAGGAGGGGCTGCTCGACATGGCCGAACGCTCCCGTTCCGCATTCGTCGAAGACGTGTGTGTGCTCCTGCTCGCCGGAAGGAGCCGCGATCCGCGCGAGCTCGTCCACCAGCTCCGCGACCAGGTGATCCCGGAGCTCGAGGAGGACATCGCGCTGCTCGACGCCACCCGCGCCGCGGTGGCGGTGCAACGACGCAGCGCGCAGATGATCGGCGCGGTGCTCGCGGTGCTCATCGGCGCCTTCAACACCGTCCCGGTGCTGCACGACTTCCTCGTCAGCGTCCAGGGGGAGATCACGCTCGTGATCGCGGCGCTGATCTTCGCGGGCTCCATCGCCATCATGGGCACCCTGCTGCGCACGCCTCGCCCGGCTCGCTGGGATGTGCGCCTGGTGCGCGCGGAGCTGGGGCGGATCGGTCGTGGCTGAGGTCTGGCTGCCGTCGCTGCTGCTCGTGACCACGGCCGCATTGGCTGCGCTGGTCCTGGCGCGCAGCGGCGCGTTGCGAACCGCCGAAAGCGCCAGCATTCGCCGAGTCCGGGATCGGTTGATGCCCGATCACGGCCGTTGGGCCGCCGTTGTGGCACGCAACCCGATGGCGCGTGCCTTGCAGGATCGATTCGCGATCCGGCGGCTGCAGCTGGCCGCCGGTCGCGGCGACACTCAGGCGTTCACACGCCGGGTGGTCGGCATCGCCGCCCTCACGGTCGCCGCCTGCAGCGTCCTCGACGGCGTGACCGTCCTCGCCGGCGACGGCCTCGTGCTCGCTCCCGCGTTGATCCCGGTCGCAGCCGTCGTCGCGACCGCGCTGAGCGTGGCGAGCCTGCAACGAGAGGCCCGCCGCCGGCGCGAGACGGCCTCCCTCCAGGTGGCCAAGACCCTGCTGCTCTTCGGGCTGCTGCGTGTGCCCCCGGTGCACAGCCCCGAGGGGCTGGGTCCTGGAGACCCGCTGCTCGCCCTGGCGCGAAGCATGCGCGACCGCACCCTCGCCGAGATGCTGGGCAGCGACCAGTGGCGTCAGACGAGTGACGTCCAGCCGCACTCCCGAGCCGAGCTGCTCGAGGCGGTGTCCGCCGCGTACCGCCTCCCCGTGCTGGCGCAGCTGGCTCAGGTTGTGCGAGCGGCCCAGGAGTATGGAGGCGGTGATCCGGCGACCGAGTACCTCGCCGCCGCGCGCTCGTTCACCGCGCAGCGCCTCGCCGACGCGCGGGTCCGCCTGGGCTCACGCACCATCACCGTGCTGGTGCCGATGGTCGGCCTGCTCGCCGCCATCTTCGTGGTCATCTTCTCGGCGGTCGCCTACGCCAGCGCCAACGGCGGGCTCTGAGTGCGCCGGCACGCCTCCGTCCTGCTCGCGGTGGTCGGCGGTGTCGCGGTTGCGGCGCTGGTGCTCCCCCGGCCGAACCTCGCTGCGGCGACGGGATTCGTCAGCGGTGCGGATCCGACCGGGGTGGCCGCGCTGGCCGCCGCCGAGCTGCTGATCTGGGTAGCACTCCTGGCCGGTGTCGTCCTGGTGCTGGCGCGCACGCTTGGCAGCGTCCGCCTTCGGGTGACCTCGACGCGCGTGCTGGCTGGCGTGACGCTCGCGGTATGCCTCGCGATCCTCGGCGTCGGAGTGGCGCGCCACAACAGCAACGCATATTCGATGTGCTGCGGCAGTATCAGCCAGGCTCGTCAGCAACTCGCGAAGGCACCATGAGCACCACCCGGATGCTGGTCAGCCTCCTCCCCGCCGAGGAGTCGGATCGGCTCCTGCACGCGGTCCACGCGCTCCTGCCACCAGTGGTCGACGGCACCATCGCGCTGCTCCGCCCCCCGGAGCCGCATCTTGGTGATGCGGCACTTGGGCTCGCCGGCGCGGAGATCCTGATCATCCGCAAGGCGGACTACGAAGGATTGGCCGCAAGCGACGCGGCGGACGAACGCCACCTGGTCTGGTGCCGCGACGACATCGAGGCGGCGGGCATCCCGGCCGGCATGGGGACCGCCGTTGTCGCCGAGAGCCTCGAGGCGCTCGCCTGGGAGCTGGTGCGACGTCTGAGCGGCGATCTGAGCCCGGGCGGCCATGCACAGCCGGTGGCGACATTGCACGTGTCAGACGTTTCCGACGACATCGCTCCAAGCCGCGAATCTGGCGAGGCATCCTCCACCGTAGCCGCCTCACCGCAGCGGCGCAACGGGAGGGTTCCGGCGCCGCCGGCGTGGGCGCGCGGCGTGCTTCCCAGCGACGGTCCCATCGCCGACGCGGATGCGCACACGAGTCGGGAACCGGAACCGGCATCGAGCCCTCCAATCCCCGACCATCGACCGCGGTTCGAACAGGCCGGCGCGCACGCATCGCGTCTGCCAGTGACTCCGCTCGCGGCCCTGGCGGGCTTGGGGTCCGACCAGCCGTCCGGCACGGCGGCCAACGACAGCCCGTTCGGGGCGGTGGAAACGCGCGCTGCGGCGAACCGCCATTTGCCGGAGCGGGGTGGCAGCCGCCTGCGGACGCTGATCGGGCGCGTGGCTCCCTCGCGCCCACGGCTCCAGGCGCCCGACCTCGCCGGACTCGGCCAGGTCCTGCTCCGCGCCCATTCCACGGTCGTCACGGTCGGCACGCCCAAGGGCGGCCCGGGCAAGACCACGGAGGCGGCCGCGATCGGGGTCCTGGGTGCCCGCGCCGTCGAGCCGCACGGCGGCAGCGCCGTGCTCGTCGATGCCAACCTCAACAACCCCGACTCCTGGCGACAGCTCGCCGTCCCGAGCGATGCGCTCACGGTGCGTGAGGTGGTCGAGGCGCTCAACCGGGGCGCCCTGGTGCCCAACGGCGAGTTCGCCCGCAACGAGCGGCTGCGCGTCTTGCCCGAGCGCCGATCCGCAGGCTCCGCGTACACAGCTGCAGAGATCGACCGGCTGGTGACGCACCTCCGACTCCGCCACACGCTGGTCGTGGTCGATCTGCCCAACACTCTGCCCAGCCTGACCGAGGGCCCCAAGGAGGCACTGGTCGCCCACTGGCTGGGGCACGCGGATGTCGCGGTGCTCCCGATCGATCTCGGCGAGGCGTCGTTCATCGCCGCCGGCGAGATCATTGACGCCATCGATGCGATCGTCGCCGGCTCCAACGGCCGTCTCCCCAGGCCCGGGCTGGTCGTCCCGCTCTTGCTCCCCGACGACGGGCGCCGTGCGCTCGAGCTCCCCGCGATCGCGGACCTCCTCGACCACCTCCGCTCGGCGGGGGCCGAGATCGTCGAGGTCCCGTTCACGGTCGACGTGCAGACGGCGAGCCATCGGCGCAGCCCCATCGTCGGCGCCTCGCCTCGAACCGATCGCGCATTCGCAGGCGTGCTGAGCGCGGTGGTGGCGGCGCGAGAGCGTGCCTCGGCAACGATCCCCCATGGCTGAACGTCGACACACGGCGGCCGTCACCGACCAGGACGAACGTGTGCGGCGCATCACGGCCCTGTCCCTGCGCCTGCTCACCGACCTCGCCCGGGGCGGATACGGCGAGCGGCCGGAGCTGGACTACCTGACCCCGAGCTGCGCGGCGAGCGTGCACGGAGCGCTGGCCGCGATCGGTGGTGATGGGTGGTACGTGGAGACCGACTACGGCGAGGCGGTGGCGGGCACCGCCGACCTGGACGGCAGCGATGGCGCGGTACACGTCGAGCTCCTCGTCGACGACCGCTCCCTGGCTCGCGAGCCCGGCGGTCCGCCGATCGCGCTCCCACCGGCGCGCTGGCGGCTGACGCTGACCCTGGACGCGCGATGCACCGGCATCACCGCACTGCGAGCCGAGACCGCGTGAGCACCGGACCGCACGCGCGCTGGTTTCGCGCCCGCCTGGCGGGAGCCGGCATCATCGATATGGGCGCGGGGGAACACGCCAGCCGGGTGTGGCGGTCGCGACGTGTGCGTCGAGCCCGGGCGATGACTCTCGCCGTTGGAGCGGCGCTCACCGTGGGCTGCGCGACGGCCGGGGTCGTGCTCTCGATCACCCCGCCCGACGTGGCGGTGACCCTGACAGCGACCAGCTATCGCATCGGCGATGCCACGCTCCACGCGGTCGGCTCGGGCGTCTACTCCGGTTCCGGGACCCTGGTGCTCGGCCACAACGGCCCGGACCTCACCGCCGGCGGATCCGCGGTCGTCGACGGCGCGCGCTGGGTCGACTTCTGCGAGGTCGCCGCGGGCGGGGCGGCGGAGACCTGCCGCCTGCAGAGCGGGACGCGGACGCTCACGGCGCGCGACGTGTGGTCTGCAGGCACGTGGCACCGCACGTACGGTGACGGTCAGCGCGTCGAGATCGCCGCCGCGCGGGGCGTGCCGGTCCCGTTTCCGGTGGGGCGCTGAGCGAACCGCGAAACGCACGCATCGTGGCGCCGAGATGCAGCGTCGGTGGCCACACACGACCTGCGAGCCGGGGGAAAGTGTAAGCGGTATGTGAGCGTCTCGTCGGTACGCTGGATGCGATGAATCCGGCCATGTTCGTGTCCAATCCGCGCTGCGCTGGCTGGGAGTGGAGGAGAGCGCTCGGCGAGCCGCTCCCCTCGAACGCACACACAGTGCGGATCGCCTACCAGTGGTGACCATTGCGGCCCTCGCGTGCGCGTTGGCGGCGATAAGTGTCGCCCTTGCGGTCGGATGGCAGACGCGAGCACGACGGCGTCGCGGGTTGCTTCCCCGATGGGGACTACCGCGGGCGCCGCGACGGAATTTCGCGTCCTGGGGTGAGGTGAGGTCACGGCTGGATGGCCGTGTCGCGCGGACATTGACGATCATCCTCGACCCCAAGGGCCGTGATGGCCGGCGCGAACGATGATTTATCTCGGGCGCGACGTCGCCAGCCGCACCTGGCTGTGGGGGAGTCCAGAGAACGCCTACTTGCTGCTCGCCCCGCCTCGCCGCGGCAAGGGCGTGAGCGTCATCATTCCCAACCTCCTGGACTGGCCGGGTCCGCTGGTGGCCACCTCGACCAAGGACGATCTCATCGTCCACACCGCGTACGCGCTTCGCCAGGAGCGGCCGGTGTACGTCTTCGACCCCACCGGCTTCAGTGAGTGGCCCGACCCCGTGGGTTGGGATCCGGTCGCCGGGTGCGAGGATCCCCAGGTCGCCATCTACCGCGCCCGGGCCCTCAACGCCGCGGCCGGCAGCTCGCGCGGCATCCAGCACGCGGACTACTTCCAGTCCTACAACGAGGCGATCCACCGCTGCTACCTGCATGCCGCCGCGGTCTCCGGACGCGACATCGCCGCGGTTCGCCAGTGGGTCAACAAGGCCGAGGGCCACGACGCCATCAGGAGTCTGCGCGAGAGTCCCGTCGCGCCGGAGTGGGCCGACGACCTCGAGGCGATCATCAACATGCACCACGAGGCAGTCACCAACGTGTTCAGCGGTGCCCGACGCGCCTACGATTGCCTTGCAGACCCGCACGTCCTTCGCGCTTGCCAACCGGGAGCCATGGCGGGGTTCGTCGCCGAGCACGTCATCACCGAGCGGGCGGCGCTCTTCATCGTGGGCACGTCGGGCGCGCAGGCGAGCATGGCACCGATCATCACGGCGCTCATCGAGACCATCGTGGACGTTGCTAAGCGGGGGGCGGCCCGATCGGCGACGCGACGGCTCAGCCCGCCGCTGGGGCTCTTCCTCGACGAGTGCGCCAACATCGCACCGCTGCCGTCGCTGCCGCAGCTGGTCACCGACGGCGCCGGCCAGGGCATCACCACGATGGTGGTCCTGCAGTCGATGAGCCAGGCACGGGCGCGCTGGGGATCGGACGAGACGGCCGCGCTCTGGGACGGGTGCACCGTGAAGATCGTGCTCGGCGGGCTGGCTGATACCGGCGACACCGAGGCCGTGAGCCGCATGTGCGGCGACGTGGACATCGAGGTCCACGGGCGCAGCTACAACGCGCTAGGCGGGTTGACCCGGACGCTATCGCACCGCAGGGTCCCGGCCTTCGCGGCGGGGCAGGTGCGGACGCAGCGTCGCTGGCACGGCCTCCTCTTCTACGAGGAGCTGCGCCCCATCGAAACAGCCCTGCCCGGCTGGTGGGAGCTACAGCGCTACCGACAGCGGGTCGAGCAGGCCGTGAACGGGTTCGCGATGTCGCGCGCGGTTTCAGCCGTGTAGGTGACCAGCACCATGCAGCTATCTCTGCCGGATGAGCTAGTGCGGCGATGGGCTCGCCGACAATGCCGTTGCCATGCCCGAGTTGAGCGACGGGGTGGCAACACCGGACGGAATCGACTTCGCGTGTCCGGTGGCCGCGGAGAAGCTGTTTTCGCAGTTGGGAGGGATACACGGATGGTCGTCGTGACGGCAACGCGGAAGCGAAGGCACAGTACCGGCCCCGTACCGTCCGCGAGGTGTGTCGGTCGGGCCCATGCTCCTCCGAGCTGGATCAACGAGCGCTCGCGAGGCCGTGAAGAGTCAGCCACGGCTAGCGAGAATCTGGGTGGAACGGGATTCGTCGTCGGGGTGCCCATGGAGGGTCTTGACGGCGTCGTGTACGCCTATGTAATCACCACCCGCCATGCCTTGGGTCATTCGGCCTTCCCTGCGATCCGACTGAACCAGCTCAGCGGGACCTGGGACGTGCTCGAAACTGACCGAAGCACCTGGCTGGAGCATCCATCTGGCGACGATGTCGCGGCATGCTCGGTCGGGATTCGCACCGAGCACCAAGTGATTTCAGTTCCCGTCGATTTTTTCGTGACCGAGGAAATGACCGAGGCAGGTAGGTTCGGGCTTGGCGACGAGGTCTTTATGGTGAGCCGCCACGCAGCGCTGGCGATCGACGAGAGCCGTGAGTCACGCAACGCCCCGGTGCTGCGGTTCGGCAACATCGCGAGCGATCCCCTGGGGTTGGAACATCGATGGTTCGGCATCAACCAGGAGAGCTATCTCGTCGAGGCACGCTCGTTGAGCGGCCACAGCGGATCCCCGGTATTCGTGTGGATTGACCCATACCGAGTAGCGAATCGCCGCGGCCAGACCGTGATCGGCGACTGGCACCACAATGTTGGGCTATTGGGTGTCGACTGGTGCCATCTCCAAGCCCGGGAGAAGCTGCGCAGCAATGATGACGAGAACGTCGAAAGCGACGAATGGCACACTCGGGCCAACTCGGGCATGATCGGTGTCATCCGCGCGTGGCGGATTCTTGAGGTGCTAACCACCGATGAGGCGAAGCAGCAACAGCGGCGCGAACGACAGGAATGGGTGGCCGAACACGGAGAAACAACAGGCTAAGGATGCTGTGAAGGCGGAATGAGGAAGGTTTGAGGGTGCTGACAGACACACATATCGATCACGCGGCGATTACGACACAGTCAAGTCAAATTCAGCCGGGCCTCCGCTGGGGAATTGCCCTCCAGAACAGCCCGCGATGCACACGCCGGTGGGAACAAGGGTGGCGTGGCCGGACGATAATGCAGCGAACTCTTGGGCTGGAAGGCCGCCGTAGCTGGCCGTGGAGCGGACCAGAGCAACGACCTTAGGATCCGAAGATGTAAGTCCGACGAGTTGGCTCGGGCACACATCGCCCTGAACCGCGCTGCAGGGCCGCGATGCTGTTACCCAAAACGCGGTTCCAACACGGAGAGTAACCCGTGTGAATGCAAGGTTCAGAGTAAAATGCTCGGCGACGACGACCGCCGGGTGGGGGCTGGGTTCTGGTGAAGGCGCCGGCGGCCCAGCGCAACCTGTTGCGAGGCTAGCTAACACTGCACTGACCCAAATCAATAGGCCTTGCCGCTTCCTCGACGCCCGGCGCAACAAGGGTGCCTTCAAGCGGAACAGCGACTTGCCCATACTCGATTCCACTTCATGATTGCACGACTATCGCCGCTGGTATGCGAACTCATCTCAAGCGTGTACCACGACTGTAACTCAGGGTCCGAGGTTTGCGCTAACTCCCAGGGTGCTCAGGATGTCCGTCAAGTCAGTGTAATACGAGCTAGACGAGCAGACAGCACCGCGCCATGTGTATGCGTGACAGGCCAGTCCTTGTATGTCCTCGGCGCTATTGATCCCAACCAGTGTGACGCCTTGGCCTTGGTTCGTATCGAGGACGGGACCACCGCTGTCGCCTGCGCCGACAACGGGTGACCCACTGGGAGCAACGGCATTGATAGTGTCGCAGAGAGTGTTCGGCGGGATATTGAGGCAGCCTAGGTATCCGCTCTGCTGAATAGTCGACGTGCAGGTCCATCCCTCGAACGCGCCGTCTGGACAAGCCGTTTCGCCTGCCAAGGCGCGTTGAATGGTCTCTTGTCCGTAGAGCGTCGCACCCGGGGAGCCTCCCACCCATACATATTTGCTGGTCTTCGCCGTCGACGCCACCTTAATGAGTGCGCCGTCAACATGTTGGCTTCCCAGAGAGTTCGCCGTCACGGTTCCGATCTTCGCCTTGGAGCCGTGGAAGCTAGTACCGTCGTAGTAGCCATTCGCCCACGTAGTTCCAGTGATCGGATTGTCGTTGGCATCGGCGCTGCAATGGCCCGCAGTGATCATGTAGTAGGTCTCGGACGTCCCAGAGCCCGTGTGCGCCGCGAGTCCGCTAGTGCAATCGTTGACAAAAGTTGAGGCTTCATAGTAGATGAAGTCGCCCGCATTGAAGGGCTTACTGTCAGATTGACGATTGGCCGTGAGCGTGATTGGGGGACCGTTGGCAGCCTGGACGTCAACTGACGAGCCGAACATCGAATCGACTTGCCCCCGCTGCGAAGACGTGAGGGAGGACACGTCCATGCGCTCAATACCAGTCGTCATGTCGGGCCAGTAATTGCGGACGTCTATCCCTAGGCGTTCGAGCCGTGGTATCGCAGCAGTAATCGTGGACTGCACGCGAAGCATTGAGACGAAGCTTGAAGCGACTGGGTGGAGTTGAATCATACCGGGGGACAACTTCGCTGCTGCGACCGCGCTCGCGTATCTTGTTGGTGACGTGGAATAGATGGCAATTGGCCCGCAGCGAGTCAGCAACGCGATCCCCGTGTAGTCCGGATCCTGGCTAATCTGGTCGTAGATAGTGCGCATCGCGGCGTCGAGCGTCGCATACTCGGAGCGTTGGCAACCTGATGCGGATACGGGGAGACGCGAGGAGGAGGCCAGGGCTCTTCGGGCAGGGACGCCCATGGCGGTCGCCATAATGACCACCGTCACGCCCACTCCAACTATCAGCCGATGCTTAACCATGGCCATTCCTCCCTGTCCATTGTCGTGGGCGAGCCGAGCTCCCTCAAATAATAGCGCTGAGCGCGTGGCGGTGCGGGTTCTAGTGACCTTGTGCACCCAAGCGAGTGCTTCGGCGCCGATGCCGGCGATCCCGCGAAGTCCGCCGGGTCGCCCCGAAAGACACGCCTGACGCGCTTGGAGCCGCGACGTAGTAGGCGGCCGACGAGCAGTGGTAAGTCGGGGTTTAGTACGTCGCGGAGCGATTTGATTGCCAGGGTGAACTCACCGGGAGCGGCACGCGAACTGCAACGGATGGTGGGCGGCTGCGGCGTGCATGTGATTCGGAGCTTCTCCCCGGTTTAGATGCATTCGACGCTGAGTTCACCCGCGACGAAGCGGCCCCGGGATGGCGGTCGTGAGACACTCGATCGGGCCCCGCCGCTGTGGCTATCGCGCGGGCATTCCGCGCGGTCGTGGGAGAGGATGCATGATCGGATCAGAGTCCTTGTCTCCATCCCGCGAATGTGACCGACCCGCAGCTACCGCTCGTGGTTAGGCCAAAACCCAAGAAGAATTGGTGGGAGGGAGTTGGTGGGCATCCAACTCGTAGATACGTCGTCCCGCGGCACACGCCGACACGGCCCTGCATGGTGCCGACGCGGCCTCGCCGGCGCTTGCTCCGAGAGCGCCTTCAATGACATGTATACATTCCTCCCCAATGGCAGCGACAGATGGGAGCTTGTCGTCGACTGCGGGCGAGGCCGGCCGGTCTGCGCCTCCTCCTGTCGCGAGCGCTCCTGCTGAGGATCTCGACACACCTGGCTGCCCATGCCCGCAGCTGCCTCCATGCGGGGCGCGTGGCCGTGCCGTGAGGCAGTCAGGACGTTGAACAGGGTCACGGTCGCATGCAGTTACCTATCCTTCCGCTCCATCAGCTATCGTCCCAGCGTGCGTCTCTTCCTCAGCCACGCAGCGACTGATCTGGCAGTCGCAAAGGCACTGCGACTGCGACTCGAGGAAGTTCCGGACGTCCAGTGCTTCGTTCTGGCCGACGATCTGGCACCCGGCAACGATTGGGAGGTACAGATTCGCCGTGCCGCATCGGAATGTGAGGCGATCGCCTGCCTGGTAACGCCCGAGTACATGGATCGCCCATGGTTTTACGCGGAGTGGGCTGCCTTTTGGTTCCAGGAGAAGACGTGGTTCTTGCTGATGTACCGCACGTCACTGGATGATGTCTTCGAGGTGATGCGTCGCCGACACGTCGCCTTCCTGGACGACCGGCGCTCTGTCGAGAAGCTTTTTGCCGAACTGGCAGAGGGACGCCAACCCGCGCGAGGGTTCGACCTCCTGGCTGCTGAGACGGTCCGATCGGTAGCCGACGCAGATGCACGCCAAGCTCGCGCTCGTCTCGAGGACAATCTGACGCGCCTTGGGGTGCTCATGCGTCAGGGCGAGAGCAATGTCTCCGAAGACGTCCTTGACGCTCTCCTTGGATCCGGTCAGCTTGACGCGATCGTGCGTATCGCGCGCCAAACGAGTAGCGACGGACCCGTCAAACGCCGACAGCTCGCCACGCTCTTGGTTGCTCGTGGGCACGCGGCCACCGCGGCGCAATTCGACGACCTCATTGCCAACCACGCCGAACGACGCACGGTTGGTTGGGCCTGCCTCGCGCGGGTGCAAGGATCGCCGGACGATGCTGCGGCTCGGCAACTGCTGGAGAAGATCTATCAGGCGATCCGCGACCCGCAACGCCGCGATCTGCGACAGCGGGCAGAAGAACTGGGTCTCCGCATTGCATGGCCTGATGACTGACGGAGACGCCCGCTGGCCGGGTCGGCCCCCTCAGTGCGCCCAGGGTTCGTGATTGCGTACGCGATGCTGGTCCGCCGTCCACGGCGATCGCAGCGCTTCTCCCTTGTGTGACCGCGGCCTGGACCTTTACGATCACGCGAAGGTCGACGACTGGGCAGTCGCCCGGCGCGCATGTCGACTGGTTGACGTGCTTGCGCGGTTAGTTTACAGACGTTTTGAGTCCGGTACCAGAAGGAAGGAGCGACGAGTGGGCATGTTCGATCACCGGAGACAGTGGGACTTTGAGACCAGTGCCGACAAACCTGCGTGCCTCGCTGCGTTTCGTGAGGCTTTGACGGGACGGAGCTTGGGTGATGCCTTCAGAATGACCGGCCGGTGGGACCTCTTGGCGCAGGGGGAGACGACCGTGCGCGCGCGTTACAAAGGTCGGGGCGGGGTGATGCGGGGAATCACGCCAGTCTCCAACTTGGCGAGTCAAGAGCAGACGGCAGCCAAGGGTTCGGAGTTGACCTTTCAGGTTTCCGCCGGCGGGGAGGGCGGCGATCGGACGACATGCTCGATGTGGTTGAGTCATCGGGCCGTGGTATCTATAGGATTTATCCCCTTGACCGCAGATGCACGCTTTATTCGCGGGTCGATGCGCCAAGTCGCCCGTCGTCTCCAGGCGAGTGACCCGACCACAGTACTGGTCAAACACTAGGCAGAAGGCGCTCGACATGAGCGAAGGCTCCCCCGCGCCCCAGCGCAACCAAATATTTGGCCTCATACCATCGCGCGCAGGTCGTCGCCATCCTGCGTGGAGTGGCCTGTCCGCCCCGACGAGCATCGCCAAAGGGCAGCGGGAGCGGAGTGGCGTATGCGCCGTTCATCGTTGGCAAGTATCTGTGGGTGGTGGGGTACACGTCGGCCAGCGTGCCCACGACGCAGCGAGCGAGTTGCCCGGGGTTGTAGCCCGCGGTTCGAGGGAAGTTGTGAGCGATCAGATCGATCGGTGTTGCGCGGGATGGGTTCACTATTTCAGGAGGTGGACATGGGCACTCTGAGCTATTCTGACGTTCAGGGATCGTGGCACACAGTTCGGTGTGACGCGTTCAGCTTCGTTGACAAGGGGGCGGGTGGTTATCTCACCATGTGGATGCACGCGAGGCCGCTGAGGGAGCGGACCGTTTCGCCCGTACTTGAGGTGTCTATCGCCAACGCCGACCGGCGCGCTTGGCACCTGTTCGGATCCTCACCGCAGGACGTGCGGTGCGGCATCGACGGGCAGAGGACGTTGGCGCAGTTGGAGCTGAAGGACAGGTCACCCGGTTTGCCATAACGCGTTCCGGCGACTGATGCGTGGTGCGGCGTTCGATCAATCAGCAGTCGGATACCCAGTGATCAGCGAACTCGGCAGCACCATTCCATTCCACGCCCAGAGCTCGGTCCCGTCTCGCCAGCTGATCGCCGGTCCTTGAGTGTTGTGCAAGCCGTACTCGACGAGCCAGCGGCCGGACGCGACTCTGCGACGATGAATCTCCCGAGGGCGATCGCAGACCATGATGAACTCACGATCAGCCCACCATCCGCCGGCACTGCGCGTGCATTCCTCGAGGGCGTGGGTCCAGGTGCGTAGCCTCGATGGCATGCTGATTCTCATCACGTCGCGCAGGAATGACCACTGCGAGGGATTGAGCGCTTGATACCCCCAGTCCCAATTCGTGTTTTCCCAGCTCCTGAACCCAGCCGCTTCGGTCCTACGTTCAAGCTCGTCGTGGACGGTGCGAATGACGTGACCGATCCCGCTCATGAGTTCGGCGTGCAGCCCAAGATGGAACGCACGTGCATCGGCCTCGTCCGGAAAGATGGTCGCTGCGCTGAAACCAACATCCTCCAGTTCAGCGAGAAGGGCACCAACCAGTGGTGGTTGACTCCCTCTCCACGCCCTTGCTTCGGAGCTTTCGGGACCGGGGCAGACATCCCTCGCACGGCCTCAGCGACGGCTGCGTGGATGGCGACGTTGTCGAAGTACATCATGCGATGAGCAGCAGTCGGGTCGCCCGCCCACGCCGAGGAGGCGAGTGCCGCGGCGATACCGAGGGTGAACGGATTGTCAACATGAACGAATCGACTGGGAAAAGGCAGTCCCGCCGCCGAGTAGACTTCACGAGCGCCACGCTCCCACCGCTCCCACTCCGCAGGCTCGGTGCACAGCCAGACCGCCTTCCATTGATCCGCCCATGCTCTGGCTTCGGCAAGAAGACTTGCGCTGATTCGAGTCCCCATTCTCATTGCCGTCCGCGAATGCACATGTTGGTCATGTTTCGAATCTATCCATCAGCGGGGCGACCAGGTTCCGGGAGGCCGCTTTCGTCACCTTGGCGCGATTGGTCGTCGCTGGGAACGCGCATCGGTCGTGGATTCGGAACACGACGGCCGCTCGGCCGACCTACTCCTGTCCGGTCGAGCGCGCCGGTCTGAGGACGGGCACATTGAACAGATGGATCGTCTTCTTCACAGCGCTGTTGTGCGTCGTCACCGTTGTGCATGTCGTTCACGCGATGGCCGCGGCGTGGTGGGTATTTCGGTGGGGAGAGGGTTGGCATCGCGCATATTTGAACGTTGAAGCTTCCGTGGCCGACAACCCAGAGACCGACACGCCGGAGAGAATTCGCCTCTACGACGACTACCACGGAGCGAATTGGCTCCGGTTCTTCGGCGTGAAAAGCTACCGACTCGAGAAATGGGCGCTGGACGGCGGACGTCCCCGACGGTGGGCGCTGAACGTGGCCCGATTTGGATGGAAATGGAACTTCTTCCCGCCGGGAGTATCGCTGCTGATTCTGGCGACTTCGATCAGCGGTCTGGCGCTTCCAGCGGTGGCACGAGATCTTCTTTGGATCACAGCGATGGCAACGGTGGTCGGCATGGCAACCATCGCTATAGAAGGCTTGGTCGCTACGATCACCTTTGGATCCTGGGCCGAATACCATCATCGATGGCCGCGGCGACTCGTGTCTGCTGCCTCGCCTGCCTCCATCGACCATCGTCTTGACTATTGCCGGCGCCGCGTGGTCCGCAGGGTATGTCTCACCTGCGTCGTACCCGGAGTGCTCGCTGCCTTCCCACCGGGGTTGGTATCTGCACGCACCATCACGGGTCATCTCCTGGGTGCTGGTCGCGCCGACAGCTCTCGTCGTTCCGCACCTCAACCGTCACGACTGTCGTGAGCGGCTCACCGGGGCGCCCTCTAATCTTGCGGGGCAGGTTCCTGACATTCTTCGCTGAGTTGTTGCGGCTAGGTTCGTCGACCTCGAGTGATGACGGGAGACGGACTCGAAATCGCTCGCGTACCGCGCAGAGAACGCGCCGCAGTTCAGGACGCGCTGAGCGCGATGCACTTAGATGGCGCTGCCTACCGCTTGAGGTACGACTGACCGACCGCTGTCGCTCGCTACCATTTGGAGATCAAGTCGAGGCTCTGTAGACTCTCCGAGTATGGACTATAAGTCACATTACGAAGGCGCCATGAGCAGCGACCTGGAAGCCGGAGACGGGGAGATGTGCGCTGCGGCACGGATTGGTGGTGAGCGTCAGCAGCGAAGCTTGAGCGTCGCCCAGAATCGCATGCGAGTCCATATGCGAGGAGGCGATTGACGGCGGCGTCAACTATCTCATCATCTTCAATGAAGTCCTTCGCGGTCGTTAGCGACGAGAAAGCCTCATCGGTGGAGACGTCCCCCGCAGCTACGAGGTATGCATCTACGCGAGCAGGCTCTGCAAAGAATGGTCAACTTCGACGAGGACTTGTCAGAGAGCGGGCCTGAATCGTGATGGCACACACAGGCGATCCATGCGAGGAGAATCGCAAGAGTGGGCACTGAGAGTCCGAACGCACATCAGCACCGCTCTCGATTGACCCCAACGGTGGGGCTGGGCGCGATCGCGGTGCTCGTCGCGGGGGTGGGGTTGGCGATCGCGGCGGCGCAGCATCCGCGAACCCACTCCCCTCCGGCGCACCCGCCCACACCTGTGGCGACGAGCCCTCCGATCCCGACGCCGCGGCCCACAGGGCCGGTCACGGGCTTGGATGCGAGCGTCGCGGACGACCCAGCGACGCATCGCGTGGTGCTCTTTGGCGGCGTTGATAGCAACAGTAAGACTTGGCTGTGGGATGGTGGTCAGTGGACATCGATCACTCCGAGGAGCAGCCCGCCAAATCGATACGGGCCTGCGGCGGCCTACGACCCACCGACCCACGTTGTCGTGCTCTTTGGGGGCACGAGTCCGATTGTGGGTCAGGCGGTCCAGCAGTTCAATGACACGTGGGCGTGGACCGGCACCACGTGGCTGCGCCTTAATAGTGGCGGTGTGCACGGGCCCACCATGGGTGGGGGAGCGCAGATGGCCTGGGACGACACCCGACAGCGGATGATCCTGGTCACCAATGCGGGGACTTTGACTACTGCCGAGACCTGGATATGGGATGGGAGCGGTTGGCGGTATCAACCCAACGGCAACCTCGCGGCGATCGTGTTCGGCGCGGCCATGGCGTACGATCCGGGGTCGCATGCAGTCGTGCTGGTCAGCCCGGTGATAGGGGATAACTCGCACACCGCAACCTTTCGCTGGAATGGGTCGTCGTGGAATGCGATTGTGAGCAGTGGTCCCCCCGTCGGTAGTATTGCTTTTGACCCGCTGGCGAAGGACTTGGTCGCGTGCGGTTCGGCGACCTACTCGACAGGGTTCGTCCTGCGCGCTAGCTGCTGGCAATGGACAGGCACCAATTGGCTTGCAACACAGGTACCCCGTTCACCCACACCCGCCAGGTCGGTGACCATCGAGGCGCAGGTAGATGACGTTGATGACGCTCGGATGCTGATGATTGGTTGGCTGGTCGCACCCCAGCAGAGTGGGGCGCAGCCTCTCTATGTTTGGGCCTGGGACGGAGTGACGTGGGTGCTCGTGGCCTGAATTGACCATAGTCACGACGCTGGCGGCAATAAGGAGCTCGTTGTCCTCGCGGTGCTCGTTGAGGAAGGCTGGCTCACAAGTGGGACGCCCAACTCGCGTCGAGGCGGTCAGACGAGTGACAGAGGATGTCGTGAACGCGCGCATTGCCGATTGGCGAAAGCATGGCAATCATGTCGCGATCGGCAATCTTGGTGAGCAGGTGGCTCTGGCAGTGCTGGTCCAACTCAAGTACGAGGTGCTCGCAACGCAGGACGATCTCAAAGGAGGTGTCGCCGAGATCGTCGGCAGGGCCACCCGAATGAATCCTGAGGACTTTATGTGTATCACGCCAGATGGTCGATTGGTAACCGTATAACTGCAAGGCAGCTGTTGCGGAGAGCAGTACGAAGGTCGCCCCTGACGGCAACCTCAAACCGGCACGGCTGTCACGAGGACAAGATCGAGCGCCTTACTACTCGGAACGCGCAGGACTGATATCTCCCACTCGTCGGTGCGCTGACCGACACCCAGGTCATGAAGACGGATCTGGTACACAGGTGTGCGCAGCTGTTCGACATCGGGGAGGATGGGAGGCAGACGCCAGCGAGCGCTGTGATCCCGGTCGCCAGAGAGGTCGCCGCAATCTGTGCACGGTATTCCGATGGGACGATCCCGGCGCCAATGGGGCCGAATCGGTGAGCGCAGGCTTGGATGCGACTGCGCTGGAGGGTGACGAGCTTCGGCGGCTTGCGCGCTGGCGCTCAGCTCTCGAGTCGCGGGGATCGGGCCGAGTCAAGACAGCACTGTGGCGAATCGGATTGTTCCTAACAGCCACCGCACTTCGACGTAGGCGATTCCCGCTCGCTCAAGTCGCGCGTGGACGACGAGGTTGGAGTTGATTGATGAATCCCTGAGCGCCGAGCTCATTGCGTATGAGGCCGCTGCTCTCGACGATTGCGGGATCGGAGCTCCTGTCGAGACCGTCAAGGATCTCGCCAGCTTGGCGGATCCAGCCGGCGATCCCCCACGGTTTGCGGTTGTTGCGGACCATGCCTTGCAATGCGCTCAGCACAAGAGTCTGGTACGACGACGCGAGATGCACGAGTTGCTCGGCCACGAGGTGCTCTGCTTCAACGTGAACACCGGCAGCGAGGATGCGGTTGAGTTGCTCCAGCCTCCACGTGGGATCAAACGCATCGGACGCAAACGACCACGCGAACGGCTTCAACTCGTCGAGCGCCGACCCACCCACATCGCGGGCAGCGCTCACACGATGCTCCCATAGCGCTGTCATTCGTGCGAGCAGGTCGCTGTCGAGCGGCGTCTTGCTCTCATACATTGACCGGGCCTCTAACGAGAGCACGTGCTGCCTAGCCTCGACGGGAGCGTGAACGAAGAAACGGTGGAAGAGGCTCCCGTCGGCGAGCGAAAGCGTTCCGTGGTTGTAGAGTGCTAGAAGATGTCCGCCCAGGTGCCCGGCGCTGGCGGCTGCTTCCTCAGTCTGGGCTTTAGGAAGAGAGAGCGCGAGACGGTCCACGGCGTTGTCGTACTCTTGACGGAGGATCTCAAACGCGTCGAGGCTGACGCGATTGAACGCCAGGTAGGGCGTCCAAGCAGCGTCACGAAGGTGAGCTTCAGTAGGCGCGTTGGGTAGGAGCCGCTGTCGATTTGCGACGACCCATTCGTGGTCAATGAAGATCAGTTGCGCTAGGCTGAGGCCGAAAATCGCGCGTACTGCGGTCGACGATCCAAGTCGCGTACGGAGCAACATCCCAAGCTCGGCTAGCACTGTGTGGCGTACAGACGCCGCGGGCGCCCCGTCCTGTGTGGAAGCCCAACGTATGGCATCCAAACTCAACTCGACAGCGTGTCCGCGGACGCTATTGATTCCACGCTGCAACGGACTCATGCCTGCGTTGATGTGCTCGTCGTCGGGTGGCGGGTCGTCGTCGTGCAGCAGCTGGGTCAAAATCCGAAGAATCTGATCGGTTGCGTCCGGGGATATCGCTTCCGGGGTTGTACGCAAGCCGCTCTGGACAAGCCGACCGATTTCTTGGCGACTCCAGGAACCGCTGCGCCCGAGAAGCGCGCTGTCGCTTGTATCGGGCGCGCCGGTATCGGTGTCCGTAAGCGCCGTTTCGGCGAGCGTGAGGACGGGGCTCCAGTTGAACCTGGTGCCGGAGTCGGCCGCGTTGCGCAAGCCAGAGAGGAGTGCGCTTCGGTAGTCAGGCGCGACGTCAGTGAATTCGGCTGCCCCCTCGGCAAAGCGCGTCGCTTCGGCCTGTACGAGCTGTTGGAATTGCGTTGCCAGTCCCTCGCGGCTTGGCCCCCATATCGTCGATTCAAGCGGACTCCAACTCTTCAGATAGGCTGCGACCTCCGAGACGGTCATGGCGCGAAGTTCTTCGAGCGGGATTGGACTTTCCGATCCGATTCTGGTGCGGACCCGGAGCGGCTCTTGGGCGGGCTCCCCGCGCTCAGCGATGAGGGTCTGCAGACGATGCTGCCACTCGGTGGGAAGGTGTGACATGAGAGGAGAAAGTCGATCGCGCTGCCAGTTCTGCATCGAGGTCTCAACATACTTGTCAACATCCTCGGTCGATCCTACGATTGCGTGTCTCCGACGGAGGTCATCGCGATTCGGTCCTTGGTCGATCCACCCGAGGTAGATTGTCCTTTGTTCGATTGACAGGTACCGATAGCACTCTCGTGCCAAGAGATCTCGCTCACGATCCACTGCATAGTCGTGCAGCAAGGATCGATCCATGAGCAATTGCACAGCGACCGTGGGGTCGGCGTCTGCGTGACGGCAAGCGAGGTGGACCAGGATGCGGCGATGGCAAGTCCATTCAGCCCTTTCGAGCTCGTGGCGGACCTGAACGATCGAGCCATGCGAGCCATCAAGTAGGTCATTGCCGGCATCGCGGACGGCGTCAATCAGGGCGTCCAACGCGTCGAGATCAAGATTGTCCTCGCTATTATCGATGGTCGGCCGCCAGATGGTGGAGCCATCCCGAGGTGGACGCTTCTCAGGGTCACGCATTGCGATCGCGCTTGCGAGCGTACGGCTCAGCATCGTGAACGCGGGGAGTCCTGCACTCGCGACGACCGCCGGCAGGATGTCGCGGACTATTTGCCGGTACTCGTACGGCTCGTACCGCGGCACCGGATCGTGGCGCATGGTGAACTCTCCACCCTCATACTCGACAACAGTCGGAGCGACGGGCCCGAGGCTCAGGAGAGGGCGCATGACGCTGAGGGCAGCTTTAGGCTGGGCGCCATTCGCCAGATGGAGGGCGTAGTCGGCGAGCGCTCGAGCGACGACCGTGAGGCCGGTGGCCTGGCCGGCCCAACGCGCGGCCTGTTTTGTGAAGCCGGCGGCATCCTTCGGCGGCATAGCGAGAAGTGCTTTGAGCACCGAGTAGCGGACGCGTGGGTTGGTGCTGCTGGCGACGCCGCGACAGACTTCCAGGACGTCCTGAGGTCGGAGAGCTGCGACACGCTCAAGGTATTGGGCCGGGAGCCACGCTGCGAAGGCTTCAGTCGCTCCCGAGATCGCGGTCTCTGGCGGTAGGGCAAACCAGTTGTCTCGTCGGAGACGGTCGAGCCAAACGGGCGAGCTGATCTTCTGAAAGAAGTAGTCGTGCTCAACACCGATTGTCATGCGTGCCATCGCGCGGACGACGTCTTCGTCCGAGTTAGAGAACTCAGCGGCCTCGATCTTGGCATCGAGTTCCGCGATGGCGTCGAAGGGGCGTGGTCGAATAGCGGCGAGCACGAGTTCATTCAGGGATGCAATGTGAGAGCGCAGCGTTTCCACATCGGTCAATGACTCGTGGTGACCGAGGGCGTTGAAGTACGTTCGTTCGCGATCCCAGCGCTCGGCCTGGTGCCTGCGCGCTGTCTGCGGTACGAGATGGCGGGCGGGATCACTTTTGTTCAGAAAGTCATCGAACACCTTGGCTTTCTTTGCTTGCAGCGGTCCAGATACGCCGAGAAGGCGCTCTGCTGCTGAGAGGAAGCGGTCAGTGGGGTCGTCCACGGCCTCTTCGCGAGTACGAAAAGCCGCAAGAGCTTCGCGGGCGTCCTCCCAGGCATCACGTAACTGGTGATAGGCAGTCCTAGAAACTTCAACGTAGGACTGACCCGGAGTTGCCGCCGCCTGATGGAGTCGCATGAGAACATCGCGAATGTCGTGGGCGGCGAGCGCCAACGGATCGGTGGCACGTCCACCAGCCGCCAACTGGTGCGCCTCAAGGTAGAGGCGGGCGAGCTTCGGACCGTCAACCTCAACCGCTGAGAGCGCCGAGTAGGTTTCTAGGTCTTGGCCGGAAAGCTCGGGGAGGTCGGTAGAGGAGCTGTTGGGTTCGGCTTGCGGCAGGGCGCGCGAGCCGAGGCCGGTGCCGGCGTCCTTGCGCGTGGCCGCCAGGGTCTTGCGTCTTCGGGTCCGAGCCCACGCTCGGACGTCAACAGTCCACCAGACTGGACCTGCGCGGAGTGGTCGCGCCGGCGGGAAGTCTGAGCGACGGCCGAGCTCGGACGCTCGCTGTCGGGAGATCCCCAGGATCTCAGCGACCTCGGCGAGGCCGACAACGTTGGGGGATCCGGATGATGTCCGTCCATCTGTCATCCCGACGGATGATATACTGCGCGAGGTTCTGGCGGAGACCACCGTGGGCGCCGCGGGTTTGGAGTGACCATCCTTTCGCCGTCCGTCCAAGGCCACCACGACGGCGAAGGCGACTCAGAAGGAGAACCTCATGGCATCTGCGCAAGTCGCTTGCATTACCAACGTTCTCGGGGCTGACCAGCAGCGAGTCGACGCACCTCGCTGAACCGAGTACTTCCGAGCACCCACGAGGAAGGAGCACCGACATGACCGTGTATGTAACGGCTATCACACCGACATCGGCTCAGCAGCACGCTCACATCGCGGCCATACGGTGGCTTGATGCCGGCAATTCGACCTCAAAGACTATGACCACGAGCCAGGCGGTTGACTGGCTCAATCGGGGAAACAAGCTCTACGTTGCCGGTGAGACTGGCGCTGTCGAGGTCAAAGTCGTCAATGCAAACCCGCCCTATTTGCGCACCGTAGCTGACAACAGCTACACGGACAATCTGCTTGCGCTGCCTCGGTTTTGAACCATGCCTGAAGTAGTCGCATCGGTTAGGAGGTCGATCTTGGCGAGGGACATCGCCTCTATGGAGGTTGAGCTACGAGTCGGCGTAGTCGGCATGCCCGAGGGCTTGGTTGAGGTATTGATGGTTAAGGCAGTCAATCGGAGTCGATTCCCCGTGACCGTTAGGGGAGCTGGCATTCGCGTTGATGAGAAACGACAGTTCGTCATTACTCGGCCATTCCTTTCGAACCTTCCCATTGATCTCGCAGCCAATAGCGGCTCTGGCACGGTCATGGTTCGGCTTAGCGCCGTACGCGAGCTCGTTCCGCAATTCGACTTGGGGACGCCGCAGCAGGCGTATATGGTACTTCAAAGCGGCGAGAGATTTGAATCGGCGACAATGCCATTGTCAGCGCAGCAAGAGGGACGCTAGGCGCACGAGGCTTCGGTTCAGTCGCGTAGGATGCCGTAAGCGAGATCTGTTGCGCGGCACACACTGGCGGCTGTCGGTGGCGGGATATCGATTGACGGGCTGCCCCACGCGAGCGTCACGCTCGCCCCCTTCGCGATCACCCAGGCCATCGAAGCACGGGGGCCGCATCGAGCTCGGCCTGGGGCGCCGTGGAGGCTTGGTCCCCGTTTGGCGTCAGCTACTAGCGCGAGTCGAGGCCCACCGTGTTCCGTGGAGCTCGCTGCCTTTCCGATTGCTGACCTACCGGAAATGTTCGATCGGTCGTTCCGGGGCCTTCGAATCAGGTGTCGGAAGCGACCGAGCGATGGGAATGAGTCGACGGTTGGCGCGCGCGTGTCTGACACGTCATGATGCGAGGCCTCGCGACGCCTGGCTTATCACAGACCAGTCATTAGACATGATGGCCCGCGATGGCGGGCCCAATTCAATCAACCGCAGCGAACGCTAGTGTCGCAGGTGGGACGCTGTTGGGCGCCGGGGCCGCGGTCGGCGCGGTGGGCTCCGCAAGTGTGGCTCTGTGGACCCTATTCCGGACCAGGAAGACAGTTGCGGCGCAAACGTCAGTCCACCCTGAAATACTGAGGGCGTCACCCTCCAGGGTGACGCCCTCTAGCGGCCCTTAGTGAGGTCAGGTGCCGAACCACGTATTGAGGTTCGCGGTGCTACCGAGATCCGTGTACCCGTACGCTGCATCGATGCTTGCGAGGATATTTGTCTCGTCACCAGTGAGTGTCTGACCACCCTTGCCAGACGCGTTGTTGCTGACGATGACCACCGGAACTGATCCGCCCTTTATAGACTGGTACGAGGACTGAGAATCGCCCTCATCCATCGTGATGATCACAGTAGCGGGTGCGCTTCCGGTGAACCAGCTCGACGTGAAGATCGGGTCGATATTGTTCTTCAGCCAGGCATCACCCTGTGTGACAGCGGCATCCGAACCCTGAGCATCGGTGCAGGGAGGAGAACTGCCGTGCATATCGTCGCAGAGGTTGGGAGCCACGAACACGAAGTCAGGTGCCCCTGAACTTGTGAGCGCAGTCTTGAACGCAGCCGCACCGGGATAGGCGATGTCGTGAGTGGCGCAGCCGTTGTTCAGAGTGTCATTGGTGTAGACGAACGGATTGTGCCGCCGAACGTACGGATTGGTAGCAACGTTCTTTGCGCACGCGCTAGGGATGCTCTCGAGGTAAGCGGTCCACGGAGTGCTATGAGCGAGAAGCTGACCACCGATCGAAGTGTTCGACAGGCCAGTCGTCGCAAAAGCGTTAGGTACACAAGCATCTACTGATCCGCCCAACGAAACGATGCACGCCGCTGACGGAGAGTTGGTGCGAGTGGTCGTGTACGAAGCGCCACACGCAGTCGTGGTCACGCCATCACAAGTGTCCTGACTACCAGTTGTCAGTGCGAGGTAGTTGGGCAGCGATGGATGATTGAACCCGACAAACCCGGTCGTGGTGGTGTCGTGTACGTACATATTGTTCGCCGCGAGCGAACAGAGATATGGAGCGAGTTGCGTAGCCACAGCGCCGGTATTGGCACCAGCAGTGACGCTTGACGCGCACGTGTTAGTGGCCGAGAAGCCGAGAGTACGCGAGTAGCCGGCATTCTCCAGCATGACCACCATGACGTGCGGTGGATTCACAACCGTTAGGTGATACTGCGAAAGAACCTCACCGTGCAGCGATGATGCGCTGAGGGTTGCAGTGAAGGCGGTGCTACCGGCGGTGGTAACAATGCCCGAGGTTGCGCCGACAGATGACTTCAGGCTCGTGAGTTGCGAAGTCTCTTCAGTGCCATTCGTGAGGCTGGACACCGTCGAACCAGTGAATGCCTGTGCGCTGATCGTGGCCGAGCCATTGAAGCCGACCTGACCGACAAGGACATCACCAACCGCAGGAGTGATTGCTCCGACGGAGACAGCCGTGCCCGTGGTGCCGTCCTGACCTGCATTCGTGACCTTCGCCCACGTACCACCAGTCGTTGAATGAACGTCGGTCACCCAAAACGAAACCCCAGCCGCGCCCGACAAATGGACGGTGACGGTAGTGTCTGAGGTTGCGAGAGTCGCAGTCCAACGCTCGACTTCACCTTGACCGCCGTTCGCGACCGCCACTTCCGAAGTCCACGTGTTGCCCCCGCTGTCAGTGACGCTGGTGATGTGAGCCGGAGCTGTAGCGCGCTCGTACGAGTCGAGTACCAACAGATCACCGAGAGACGTCGTGCCCGTTGCTGTCAACGATGTGACTGCCGTTGTTCCCGCCTGTGCGCCGAAGCCCGCTGGCAGGGTGATCGATGCCAACTTCGCGTGAACGGTGGCAGGGAAAGCTTGCGAGGCTGCGCCGAGTAGTGCGACCAGCCCAATACCGATCGCTGCAAACGGCGGTCGTGCTGTGCCCATGCTGCTCTCCCTTACGCCACCGCAAGTGCGGTTGGTAGTTCGGACTTTACCATTACCTGGGGCATTCAGAAAGCGGGCGAAACGACTTAAGACCATCAGGGGCACGTCCGCAACGCGTTAGTGTGTTTAGTCTTACGCCCTGACCAAACGAGTGCAACTGCTCGATGGCGCGATTGTCCCATGATGACCTTCTAGACTGCGGGCAATAGCGCCTTGGAAGAGCAGCCCTTCCTCTTGTTCGTCTTCTCGTGTTTTTCATCGGGCGATCATCCATAGACGTGAGGCTCTCGCTCGAAACCAGTCAGTCTTCTCTCGAGTGCAGGGACGCCCGCTGCTCTGGCGAGCTGGACGCCGAGCGATGGCGGGTACTTGATCGATCAACTCCGGTCACCACTGGATCCGATCCCATTCGCGCACATGATTAGCGGTGCGGTCCCGGTGCAATCAACCCGATGAGAGGAGTGCGGGACGGCACCAATCGCCACGAACTCAAACCGGTGAACCAATGCGAGCGAGGCGGCTCCGAATATAGACCGTTCGCAACGCGGGCCCCGAGAGGATGGCTGGCAGAGTACGGAACAGCTAACTCCACCTGGAGCATCTCAAGGGCAGCAGGCGGAATCCAGTCCGTTTGTAGTGAGATGCGGGCGTGACCTGACGAGTCATGGTTGCGAGCTGAGTCTGAATCTCCAAGCCGGCGGAGTGGACCACGACCGACCCAACCCAGATGGCCGTCGAGCTATTCCGGGCAAGGAGGACATTCCATGCAACTGCTGTCACGGTCAAAGATGAGTGCGCGGTAGATCACCGAGCCGATCAGCGGTGGCATCGCGAGGCGTGCACGCAACCCGCAGGAAAGGGTCGCTCTCCACCATTTCGGCGGTGACGATTCGCTCACCCACGACGCGGACCGCTCTGGATGCGGGGCTGGCAGGGGAGGGGCGTCCGCGAAGGTGGATCACCGTTGCGATATCGATGTCGGCAAGTGGGGTCTCCGGGGCACCCGGCAGGACCACGAGCTGGGGCGGCGACAGCTCCCAAGCTGCTTCCACGGCTCGAGCATCGCCCTGCCCAAGCAGCGAGTAGTGCTCCTCCTCGCCTGGAAAGATGGGGAGGTCCGAGCGGATCGCGGGGAGGGTCACAGGCCGGCGGGACCAGCAGTCTGCGTCGGCAGCCGGCAGGCGCGCAGGGGAGTCACGTGCGCGGCTGTCGACTGTTGCGGACGGAAGAGCCGCCACCTGATCGATCCGGCGATTGGTCGTCCGTGTCGCTCTCATAGCAACCACTGAAACATCAACGGCGGCGCTCGCTTCGGCTCGCGGTCGAAAATTTACCGAGAGGCGAGGCGGATATGACTCATAGTCTGCAGGCGTCGCAGCGATAGGCGCACAGTCGATGGGTCCGCCTCAACGTGACTGGCTGCCCATCGTCCCACGCTGCCATGGGTGGTTCAACGGGCGTTTCTAGCACCGGCGAGGCAGCGAGTTGCTCATCTCCAGTGAGTGCCTCGTCCTGCCTAGAGATCCCAGAGTGACCACGACGCGGAAGGGAGCTTTTCTTCGACGTAACCCTTGAGTTGGAGCCGGCGGATCGCGAGCATGAGATCGCCGTCCTGGACCCGGCCCATCACCGACAGCACATCATTCACGGATCCGCCGCGCATCTCCGCCATCTCATGCACGACGAGGGTGCCGAGATCGGTCAGCCGGTATTCGGCGTCTGCACCTTCGCCGATTCGCTCTATCACCCCAAGGTCGACAGCGTTTTCCAGGGCAGCACGCACTTCCGCGAAGATTGCTGACTGATTCGTGGGTGCCTTCTCCGCTGGTTGCCTGCGAAGACCGACACCGCTGAGTTCGTAGCAGGGTTCGGACGCCGACGTGAGCGCACCCGACTTGATCGAGGTGGGCGTCCCAAGCTCCTGTGGCCCATCGACGGCACCGAGGAGCATGAGCACACTTGATGACGTCGTCGGCAGGTTCGTGGAGGCGTCGGCGTTGCTGGGAGAGAGCGACTCGGGGTCTTCAACGTCGAGACGAGCACGTTGGATGCGGTCAGTCCTTGGCCACGAGGCCTTCATCTTCCGACGAGATGTTCGCTTGGTCCTGGCGCTCATCTGACTACCCAAGCAGGTTGGGCGTTATCCGGGTTGGTTGAGCGCCGATGGTTACCGAGCGGTGAGGTGCATGTGACTTATAGTCTGCAAAGCCCTGCGCAGCCCACTCTTGGGAGGGAGGTTCCTGACTGGGGCCAGGGCGCGACCAAGGCCCCGCATGGCCCGTTCGGCGGGTAGAGCGACGACCACGCTGTGAGCCGCTCGGTGCTGCTGAGTGTGACGGATGCCGATCTTGCATCTCCCAGCGATGTTCGGAAGGCTTCGACACGCCCCGCCGTCCCCAGGCCCACGCGTCATAGATCCACGGTTCAGCAATGTGTTCAGCGGCGCGCGGCGCGCCTACGACTGCTTGGCAGACCCTCGCGTCCTGCGCGCCTGCCAACCCGGCGCGGCGGCCGGATTCAACGCCGACCGAGTCATCACGGAACGAGCGGCGCTGTTCATCGTCGGAACATCCGGAGCCCAGGCGAGTATGGCGCCAATCATCAGCGCGATGATCGAGACCATCGTGAATGCGGCCAAGGAGCGAGCCGCGCGTTCGGCCACGCGCCGGCTGATGCCGCCGCTCGGGCTCTTCCTCGACGAGTGCGCCAACATCGCGCCGCTCCCGTCACTGCCCCAGCTGGTGACGGACGGTGCCAGCCAGGGCATCACCACGATGATCGTGCTCCAGTCGCTGGGCCAGGCCCGGGCGCGCTGGGGAGCGGAGGGAACCGCTGCGCTCTGGGACGGATGCACCGTCAAGCTGGTGCTCGGCGGGCTCTCCGACACCAGAGACCTGGAGACCGTGAGCCGCATGTGTGGCGACATAGACAGCGAGGTGTCCGGCCGTACCCTCAACGCCGCAGGCGACCAGACGCGGTCATTCTCAAGCCGGCGTGTTCCAGCCTTCACAGCGGGGCAGGTGCGCACCTTGCGCAGATGGCGCGCCCTCCTCTTCTACGAGGAGCTCCGTCCCATCGAGAGCGCTTTGCCCGGGTGGTGGGACCTGGGTCGTTACCGGCCGCGAGTCGATTTGGCTGTGAGCGCATACGCCAGATCGAAGGGCGAGGGTCAAATCGCCACTCGTGGTTTCAACCGGCAGAGTCAAGATGTCATTAGCGATTGAGCCACTCGTCAAGAGATCGCGATCGCGAAACCGCATCTCCTGCCACGACTGCGCAAGCGGCCGATGATCGAGCCAAGCGTCGACTTCGGGAGGGAGTCATTGAGGCGCTCATCGATCAGAGGCCGGTGGGTCTGGAGTGCGGCAGGTGCAATAACGGCTTGAGATGGTGCTCAGGCGAGGAATCCGACAGCACATCGAGTGGGAGGCGACGGTGTGGGCCATAGCCCACGTGGCACTTAGCGTGGGCGGGGGAGGGAGGGAGGAGATCGTCCTACGACACGCCCGATGGGCTTTCAGATTCCGAGCGCCGGGGCGCCGACGTCGGGCGTGTGGAGGGATCGAGATATGCTCGAGCGAGCGGTGGGATTGGCGTACCATGCCGCTCGGAAGGCTCGGCATCATCCAATCAGGTCCAGACTCATGGACGGCCGAGATTCCCTACGGGATGGCCTGTAGTAGTCGTATGTGCATCGCAGCCTACTCGTTGACTCGACTGCGCCAATGACTTCGGGCCGCCGTCTCAGAAAGCCCTTCGTTCAGGGCATCGACGACCAAGCCGATGGTGACGACCATCATCCTTTCCGTATGGCCCACAGGGTTTTCCACAGTCTTCCACACCAGTTTTCCACACCTCTTGCGCTCAGAACCCAGTCGCCTTCACACTCTCGTGGTGGCTACGACACCCCGAGCCAGTCGTCAGGAGCTGGCCTCGCACCTCGGCTACGGCTCGCTATATCGACCGGAGCTAGTGATTGCCCTTGTTGGCTCGCTCAAGTGTGGACTTGATAGCGTGGAGTCAACCCTCGCCGCCCAACTTTCCGACATGGGATACGAGACTGAGACGATCATAGTAAGCGACCTTTTTCGTACGTTACCTGGTGCGTTTGCGAAGCTCCCTCTCCGTGGCTCGGATGAATGGGCTGAAGACGTGCGCTACTCTCGATTCATGGACGCGGGGGACACACTGAGACGCATCATCGAACGTAACGATGCCGCGATGTTTCCGATACTCAAGCACCTTAGGGAGCGCCGAGTACAGCTAGGAGCGGACCGAGGATACAGCGAAGACGAGACCGACCGGTTACTCCACGGTTTCGCGTGGATCATCAATTCGCTCAAAACTCCGGAAGAAGTTCTTCTCTTGCGTCGAGTGTATGGCGGTCGCTTTCTTTGCATTGCAGCGCATGCGCCTCGTGAACATCGACGAGATGCCCTGGCTGCCGCGATCGCGCAGTCCCACCACCGTAGCAAGGTGGACGCGAGTCGTGCGGCCGCGGAAGATTTGATCTTTCGTGATGAGCGTGGCGCTGAGACGGACCCATATGGTCAGAATGTCGCGGAGACGTTTCCCCTCGCTGACATGCTCATCGACTCCCGCGAGGAAAAATCGGTTCGAGCCAACCTCAATCGACTGCTCCGCATCGCTTTTTCGCACCCCTATATGACGCCTACGCGCGACGAGCATGCGATGCATGCAGCGTGGGCGAGCTCGCTTCGGTCATCGTCGCTGAGTCGTCAGGTAGGAGCCGCAATCACATCCTCGGATGGTGATTTGATAGCCGTAGGTGTCAACGAGGTACCCCGACCATTCGGCGGTCACTACTGGGAGAGCGATTCCGATATCCCGGATGGGCGCGATTTCCAAAATAGCGATCATATGGAGACAGCTACGCGACTGCGTAATGCAGTGCTTGGTAACACACTTGAAATCCTCATGGCGACCGGCTGGATTCCGCCAGGTGAAATCTTGGAAGCCACCACTGCTGAAGACCTGCCCAAAGACGCCGACCTTAGACGGAGGATGGCGAGCCACGCCCTGACCTGGCTTCTATCACCAGATGCGTCCCCGGAGACCCGACGGTTGGTTCGCAGTCTGCTCATTCAAGACCTTTTGGAATTCTTTCGCGAGGTGCATGCGGAAATGTCGGCTTTAGCGGACGCCGCCAAACGTGGCATTTCCGTGGCCGGTTCATCGCTATTTTGCACGGCATTTCCATGCCATGAGTGCGCGCGGGTAATAGTCGCTGCCGGCATCGCGCGGGTAGTGTTTCTTGAACCGTACCCCAAGAGTCTCGTGCAGGATCTCTATCGCGATTCTATAGCTGTGGATGTGTCTACGAGCGGAAGTGCGCACCGACGTGTTTCGTTCGACACCTTCGTGGGTGTGTCACCTCGACGCTTCGCGAGCTTTTTCTTAATGTTGAGACGAAGAGACGCAGCGGGTCACACGGTGCCATGGTCGACTGCCTCGGCGCAGCCTCGTTTGAACATCTTTGACATACCGCTTGGCGACTCGCAGTTGGATAACTTCATTCGCCAGGCCGAAGAGCGCGCTGTGAGCGGTAGGGAGTCGTCCGCGATCCTGGACTTCAACTATGCATTTTCGACTCTGACGAATGATCCATGGTCACCTGATTGGTATACGGAGAACCGAGATGAGACCGCGTCCACCGATGAACACTGAAGTCCACCCCAGCGTTGTTAGCGCCGTTCGGGAACTGGAGACTTGGCCCGATTGGGTTCTTGAGCGCAGCGGGATGGATCGTCTCATATCATTTGCGCGCGAGCAGATAGCTGCTCAGCCTCCGCGCTCGATAGAGGGAGCGGCACCCGGCGTCTCGCTCGACCAGGGTCCTCGTAGGGGCGATCCTCGCGCCGGACCACCGTCTGCCCAGTAATCCGACTCGACAAATGGGAGAACTCACCACGTTCGTGAGTCTCGCGCACTTGGGTTGGCCCTGGTCCGTCTCGTCAGCGCATGCTGCTCCGCAGTCGTTGGACGAGGAGATTGAGGAGTGCTTGCCCGTGTAGTCCCCTCTTGAGCGGCACCACATTAGATGGCACCGCGTCGAACCAAATAACGCCGCGCAAACGCTCCCTGAAGTCGAATACTGGGTAACACATAAATGAAAGCCTGTCGGCCGAGCGCTGCCCTAAGCGCTCCGGCGTGTAGTTGAAATGCGCGAGCATGTCGGCGCGGTAGTCTGCGCTGCTGGAGTAGCTCTTCTCGAAGTTCTTCTTCGAGTCGTACACATGTCCGCCGATGCCCTCGGTAGTCGGAATCCAGCGGCCGCGGCCCGACTTGTCCAGCGGCAGGTAGTGGAAAATCTGATGAAAGCATGGTTGGAACCTTCGCCTCCAGTAGCGTCGGACCTCGTGATAGGTGATCCTAGCCCCCACAGCAGACGGAAGGTTGAGGCTATCCACGAGGAGCTCCAATTCACCTTTCAACCTGATCTGATCAGCACGGAGTCCATTGCGGAGAGCGTACCAGCCGGTTGAGAGAGCAATGCTGAACGGCAGCAGCAGCCAGAATTGGTTGACACCGGGTCTGAAGGCGAGTACCGGTATGGCGATCCCGCCGAGGCTGGCAACGCTAGCGACAATTTGCTCACGTCGGTTCTCCACTTCAGTGAATGGTTCCTCGCTGTGCGTTTCGCATTGCTAGACTTAGGCGCCCTTACGCACGGGCGTCGTTGGGTCGCGTATGAGTGTCGTCCTTTGTTCAGGCACTGGGCTTGATGGCCACTTCAGAGCTCTGGTGGAGGTGTGTGAGGAGTTCAAGTGCTCGCCAAGGCAGTCTGGCGATTTTCCGAGTAGTGAAAACGCGGAATCCACCCGTTTTCCTTGGAGCCTTTCACGTCGTATTCCCTGACAAAGAAGTGCACATGCTAAGCGCCCAGATCCAGTGGCGTCAACTGTGTGTGTGGCTCCTACCGTTGCGCTTCTACCGCCCCTTCCCATAACCCTCGCGCCGCAGTAGCAGGCCTAGGACACTGAATCCTCGCGCGTGCTGGTTGTCAGGCAGTGCTTAGCCATCTGGGCATAGTGTTGCGTGACTTCCTCATCGCCGAGGACTTCTCTGACTAGAACATCGAAACCGCTATTTCTTAGCACCCACTCCGGCTCCTCCAACAAACGCCTCGCTGCCATGAGGATAACGGGAGTTGGAGAGGGCGGTTGGGGATTGATCGGTTCTGGCTCGAACATGTGTTCGCAGTCTATCAATGCTCGCCTGAGCTGTCAAGTGAGCGTGCCCAAGGGTGGTGGGTCAGTTTGAATCTGTGCGTGCTTGACGTCAAACCCCTCGCCCGAGGATAACCAGCGCAAGTCCGAGCAGGGCTGGCGGGCCGATGTGGAAGAGAATCGCCGCCGGCAAGAGAAACCTGCCTCTGGTGACCTGCCCCGTTGCGCCTCCAATGAGAAGGTCTACGAGTAGGACGAAGGCCCACATCAGGAGAAGGACGCCAACTCCTGTGGCGATTCCAGCCATGACCCTTCCGATTTTGCTGCCTCATCCGACCATCGTAGGCGAGCGCTTGCCAAGTAGCGCGACGATCTCATCGATCTTCCAGACGTGCTCAGGAACGCCAGCCGCCATATCAGGAGTGCGCGGGTAGGGGGTTGCGAGGCTCATGTGGGGCCTCGCGAAGTTGTAGTACATGAAGTGCAGCGACACGGCAGCGACTAGGTTCTCGACCTTGCGACTGAACGCGTTGGCGAGCCGGGTGAACCGGCGCATCCCCATCCGGCTGTACGGGTGGCCCAGGATCGGCAGCGACCCCAGAGGGCACGAAGGATGTGGCGAATCGTCGTGCCAGCCGCTGGACTCGTGGTCATCGCTACCGGCTTCACGACTCTGTGGCCAGTGTTCGCATTCGCGGTTGGCATCCTGCTCACCGTTGGGCTCGGCCTCCTCTATTTTCGCCTGCGAGCACTCGGCGGCCTCACCGCGGTCGTTCTCATAGCGGTGCTCTCGGGCAGTTTCGGCGTGTGTCTGTTCCAGGTCGGCGAACCCGTGCACCTCGACTCGGTGGTCGTGCCCCCCCCGGTGAGTGACGACACCGCGACCACGGCGTATCCGTACTTCGGTGAGGACGACGGTTACGTCTTCCTCGCTGAGGTGTTCCACGCGGCGAACGGAGACGAACTCTTCAGCCGACGGATTCTGACGTGTCAACGCGCGAGTCTAAGTCTGACATTTGTACCTGCGAGCCAGTTCCTGTTTCTGCGCGTCCAACGCACCCCGTGGGAGGTGCTCTTGAACATCGATACCCCAAGCTACCCGTCGAGTGCCCCAGCAGCGGTCGGACAGAAGACGAGGTTTGCCCGATATGCGTCGTGCTGAGCCGGAGTGCCATTGAGGTCGGAGTAGCTGCCGACTCAATTCGTTGTGTATCGCCGCGACGGAGCCCGGGGGCGCTTTCACCGGCGATATGCGCGTATCGATGAGCTCACGACGGTGTCCCAGGCCCATCGACGTAAAGAGGATGGGCGACGATTTGCCGGATCGCGGCCTGTGCGTCAGTGAGTGTTGGTCGAGATCGGAGACGAACCCGCCCTCATGCTCGGCACGGACGCGAGATTCCGTGCGATCACGAGTGGGTACCCGCCAACCCCCCACGATGAGCATAAGGGCTCCTAGGATGACGGAGCGGCCACCGCGTTGTGCCGAACCTCCGTGTGGGTGCGTAGCTAGCGCTGACGGTCTCTTTTGACCGCCAGTTTGGCAACATCGAGAACATAGCGATCCGTCGGCCTTCGGGCGCGAAGCTTTCCGGCGTAGATGTAGTTGTATATCGTCTGGGTCGAGACACCCAATGCGTCCGCAGCTTCTGCAACTGTCACGTTCCTACCCTCAGTGCTCGCGTCAAAACGCCGTACGGGCGCGACGCGGGAGCGTATCATGCCCTCTGGACAGGGCCGTGTGTGGCCATCCATGTCGTCCTCGATGTCGCGCGAGTATGTGACGACGGACTCCGAGGTCGCGCACCGCTGCAGCAGGCAACGCCGGCGACGCACGCGCAGGCGAGCCTGCCGGCACGGGCGCCAAGGCGTTGAGACCGCATGGTCGCGGTCGAGGCGTGACGTCGCGCCGGCGCAGATGCCTGGAGAGCTGCACTGGCAAAGGGGCGAATCGTGGCGACACACGCCCGATGGCAGGCGCGAACGCCTGCAACTCGCACGGTTCACCTAGTTTGAACCTGGGTATCCGACGTGACTCGTCAGTCGACCTGGATTCCGCTGCGCTGCGGCTCGAGATACGGCGCGGAATCGGCCACTCAGAACGGTGTGGTGGCTGTTGTCGGAAATGGGTGGACAATCGGGCTGCAGACGTTGTCCCCGCCCGCTACAATGCGGACCAGTCACGGCCCCCTTTTTGGGCGGGCCTACGCAAGGCGGGAAGCGTGAAAGGTCAGCGCCAAGGCAGGGAGACCGGCGGCGAGTCCCAAGGTGGCACTCGCGGCATCGCCGTTGCGGCCTTGGGCATCGGGCTGTCGTTAGCCGGGCTCTATCTCCTTCGGAAGTTCTTGTCATCAGAGAGAGAGACGCCAAAGCCCGATGACGAAGTCGCCGCGCCTGCGGGCGAACCGCCCGCGGCACCTGCGTACGGACCGCCGCCCGGCCCACCCGTGGGGACTTGAGCCGAGAAGGTCGAGGAGGGACGATGACGGAAGCGGGCCATGGGTCTACCAGGGACGAGGGTTGGCGCTCGACGCGAGAGGGCGCCGAGATTATCGTCGTGGCGCGAGTTCAACTCCGTCGTTCAGACCACACCGTCAGCGTGCGCTGGACGGTCAGCACTCATGAGTGACGTTCTCAAGGGCTTTGTCAGCGGGAATTTCGCCTACCTTACGGCCTGGTTCCTCCCGAGCTTCGTTGCCGCCGGCGCCTACCTCGCACTGGTCGTTCCTCAGCTGACGGCGCTGCCGGTGTACCGCTGGTTCGAATCGCAACCGGCGCCGTTCACGACGGTCACGATCGCCGCCTCAGGCGTGGTGCTCGGAGTGGTGCTGAGCACAGCGTCGACACCGATCTACCGGGTTTTCGAAGGTTATTCCATCCTCCCTTTCAAGGCGCGTCTGCGCGCTCGGATGCTCCGACAGCGCAACCGCCTCCTCGAGCAATTCCGGACTGCGCAGGAAGGCGGAGCCGGCTACGCCGTCAACTTGATCCTGGAGAGCATGCAGAAGTTCCCTTCCGCAGACAATGAGGTGTTGCCAACGCGCGTGGGCAACGCTATTCGCGCCTTCGAGACCTACGCCTGGCGGGAGTATCAGATGGACTCGCAGTCACTGTGGGAACCGCTCTGGTCGGTCACTCCACAACAGCTCCGCGACGACTACGATCAGGCGCGAGCCGGAGTGGACTTCTGCGTTGGAACAATCGTCACTCTAACGCTCGTCGGTGTCGCGACACTGGTGTCCGTGCTGGGGTTGTGGATCATCGGTAAGCCGGTGCCCCTCGGGCTCCTCCTCGGCGGCGGTGTCGCTCCGCTGCTGGTAACACGCTGCTTCTATCTGCTCGCGGTGTCCGCGTCGTTCACATGGGGAATCGCAGTGAAAGGCATTGTGAACTGCGGCAGGGTACCGATGGCTGCGGCCCTCGGATTGCAGATGCCAACCTCACTCGAGGAGGAGCGCGCGATGTGGCGGCTGGTCTCCCGCTTCGTTCGCGAGTCAAGCCCGGAATCTGATTGGGAGGGTGCGGACAACTTCGATCGATTCCGGCTTGGCTCAACAAAAGCGGTGACGGAGCCCGGAGCATCGAGCCAGGAGGATGCGACGGTGAAAGACGCGCGTGTCGCTGATGTTGTCACGAGTCGTTATTTCGAGGCGGTGCGCCGACGGTGGATGCATCTGAGGCGCCGCTGATCAGGATCTCGATCGGTGCATAAGAGTGGTGAGTCCTGGGTGTGGGGTCGGATTAATGGCTCACGCTGCCGTCGTCGGTTGATGACGCAGGCGCTTGACGAGCGCCTAACGCTCGTTATCGGCGGGAGTGGGTGACCTCGACATGGTCCCGGTCTTCGCAATCGGCTAGCAGTGGTCGGGTCGTCGGGCGGCTCGAGGTTTCGACGCGGCAGGGGTACGCTCGTCTGCTCGACGGGTTTCGACACCGAGGTGCTGTCAAGGGAGAGATCCCTTGTGCTTGCTACGCTCGAGCTCGGAAACGATGGCCCCGATCGCGTCCGCGGTCAATATGTGTTTGCCGGGTCGGATCAACGGCAACAAGTCCGACGCCCCGGTGACTGTGGCTCTCGGGAAGTCGATTCGACCATTCTGGACGCGCGCTTTGGTGGAGACGACCAGGACGTTGATCCAGCCGACGCCGCATCCAGCCACGTCGAGACGGCGGCGAACCGTCGTGGCCCTCGCCACTGCTTGATCGACGGAGTTCGTCCGCTTGACGCCATTGCAGAAGAGGTCCCCCCCTCTTTGTTCAAATCGGCCCCGCCAGTTTTTGGTCTCGATGACCCAGATGCCAGTAGGTCCTACCACCATGTGGTCGATGTTGGACTTCTTGCCGTTCGACGCCACGGTGACGTCGTGCAGGGTGTGGAAGGATTCAGGGAGCATGTCAAGGAGCGCCGCGACCATCCTTTCACCGAAGTAGCCGCTCAGCCAGTTGTCTGGGTTGAGCCGCGTTCTGTCGAGAACGGGTAGGCAGAGAAGGGCGATCGCGACGCACCCATCGATGACGAGACCAGCCGTCCCACCTCGCCCGAGTGCGTAGCCGACTCCGAGGAAGGCGAGCGCGATCACAACCGCGGGGACGTACAGTCGTCGGAGTCCCTGCTGGAAGACGTATGTTCCTGGCTCATGAGGCTCAAAGGTGGGCGGAGGCGAGTCTTTCATGGCCGATCAGAGGCTAGAACACTCCGGACGGTCTGGGGGATGCGAACTTGGGAAGCCTTGCAGGGCTTTCTGGACGACCCTCCCACCTTCATCCCATCTGTGCCGGCCAGCGACGCTCCGGTTCACGTGGTCGTTCAGGTGCTCAGGCTGTCGTGAAGGCCGCCGCCACGCTTGCCTCCTCCCCAGGTGACTCGGCCGCCTTCCAGATCTACGATCAGGACGGGAGCCGGATCAGCCACGACGACGCGGCCACTGGCGTGCCTAACGAAAGGGAAGTCGCGTCAGAGTCGGCTTGCGCGTGAACCCACAGCCATCCCAACCGAATTGGTAGGCGTCGACTCCGCGTATGCCCACGTCGTAGATGAAGAAGCCGGGGTCCGGGACCGAATATTCCGACGTGCTCGCACAGCAGAAGAAGTGCACAGGCCCGTCGGCTCCGAAGGGTGTCTGCCCGGAAGTTGTTGAGGTCGCAGTTCGGCGGTATCCAAAGTGCTGATGACCGAACAGCACCATGTTGATACCAGCTTCGAGGCAGCTTCGCTGAAAGGCTTCGTCGTTATCCATCCGCGTCAGATCGCGTGTGAGACTCTGAGCGCGGCTTGAGGGAAGGCGATTGGTATCGGGCAGCACAGGGTGGTGGTGCAACAGTGCGATCCTGACGCAGTTGCCGGGATCCACACGAACCCCGTTCGCATACCCCGTACGCGCAATTTCTGAACACGTCCGGACGAGCCATGTACACTCGGCCAGGCTCACCTCCCCGCGGGCGATTCTATTAAGGGGATTGCGACGCTGGATAAGACGCAGGACTTGAGTCGAGTCGAAGATGAAGAAAATGATGTCCGGGCCCGTAGTGCCCCTTGGTGCACTGACGACTTGCACTCGAGGGTAGCTCGCGTCGTCGAATATTTCCTCAAAGTGACGTTGGCGACGCTGAAACGGGAGCCAAGTTCCGTATCGGTCGTGATTGCCGGGAATCACCGTCCGCCGCTCGGAATCGCACGCGAGCCCATAGGCGATGAGGCGGCTGACACCAGCGTCAATGACCTCATCATCTTGAATGAAGCCCTTGGCGGTCGAGAGCGACGAGAGAGCCCCGTCGGTGGAGACGTCACCGGTCACGACGAGGTGATGAAACGTGTCCTGCGGCGGGCCCAATACGGTCAGTAGGTGGACAAGGGCTTGAAGCTTTGCGAAGTCGTGCGATTTCGTCAACCATGGGCGTGTCCCCAGTCGTGTGCCGCGCTCCGTCAATTTGCCAATGAAGTGAAGGTCCGAAAGGTGGAGGATGCGGACGCGATCAGCAGCCAGCGGAATCACGACGCAGCCTGGACTACGCTAACGGCTGGGAATGCGCGTTGCTCGCAAAGGCACCAGCGATCTCAATGATGTCCGGTGACTGATCATCCAGAACCGCCTGAACCGGTCCGAGCGTCAGTCGGTAGGGTAGTGGCGGGCGACCGACAACACTAAACCGCAAGTCAGCAGACCTCGCGTCGAGCCATCGACGATGCGACCAGCGCCAAAGCGGAAGGGGAATGCGCCTCGCTTCAGCTCGCCACATGTAGGCGAAGCTGAAGTCGCGCCATCCGTAGCTTCGAGCGAGTATCCGCTCGTCGACATCGCCCACTAACTCGAGAGTTGCGAGGCCGTCCAGATCGACTCGTTGTGTCCTCACAAGGTTCATGTCCATCCTGATCTCCAGCACGACGATCATTGCGTCGGCAAGCCCTCGACGACCGCCCAAACTGTCGGCGAGCCGTTCGAGAAGATCGCCCCGTGTTGCACCGGGCGAAGCGAAACGATCAGAAGTCTGGAACGACCAACTCTCGCTGAACGTCGTCCCTTCCGTCCGCCGTTGACGGGCGTCATAGATCACAGCTCGGTGCAAGTGCTCGACAAAGGTGGACCGGATCAGAGCCCGCACCGCAGGCCATGTGGTACGGAGGTGTGCTGCGTCGTACAGGGCCTCGAGGGCGGGGGACATCAGATCATCGAAGGTGCTCATTGCCGAGACCCCCGGTCGCAGATCGCTCTCTTCGCGCGTCGCACACGTCTATGGTTCACCAGAACAGGCAGTCTTGCAACCCATGCTTGGTCACGGATGACCAGGCGGCCATTGCACAAAGTCGACTCGGCACCCGCCGGGGTCGTCTGTGGACCGTCCGGACCGCCAGGGCGTTCTATTGGTGCCATCTTCAAGGCGGGCCACGAAAGGGCTTCGAACGTAGCCCCCGACGTCGTCGACCTGCACGACGCGGTGGCCGCCGCACAACTCACCTCGGCGGACCAACAGAGATGTTGTCGATCCTGCCTTCAACAGCGAGACACAGGGCGCGCAGCTGCGGAAGCCACGCGTCGCAATCTTCATCGTCAACGAAGGTGAGGATGCTGATGACCCCGGTGCCAAGGTCGCCGGCGATCGAAGGCCTTCCCCGCTGATGGCGCCTGTAGATCACATCAGCAGCACGGTCCATCGCCGCATCCATGTGCTCTCCACTTCGAAGGCAGGCGGCGGTGAGCCGAATCTCGACCTGCCCGGTCAAATCGAACGCACTCCTAACCGACCCGACGATCCTGGTGGATTGCTCTGTAGAACATCCCTTCCACCCTGTCCTTGCCCCCGCTTTACTCCGTCCTCGTGCCAGTGGACCCTTTTTACGCGAATAGCAGGGGCGCGTCAAGAGTGGCTCGCGAAATGGCAATGCGGGAGCCGTGGGAACTTCTGCCGCCAGCTTCCTGCTCGGCATCGGCGACTGATGCGCGTGTGGTGCATTCGCGTCGAGCCAGGGTGGATTGTCACCTGAGAGAGTCAACGGTGCCCCGTTCTGATCCGCAGCAACCACGTCAAACACTCGATACCAGCGACTCCCGCGCCACTGCAAGGAGCGGCTGGCGATGACCGTGATCGCGGAACACGGGGAGGGGCGAGAAACCTTGAAGCTGATCCTAGGGGGAGTGGCACGGTAGGCGTACTGCT